>Ga0209777_10000306_pt1 | contig 83185 bp, 76 predicted proteins | sample FrelakmetHBP12HB_FD_187147 | JGI IMG/M metagenome (GOLD analysis project Ga0209777, IMG submission 187147) | Freshwater lake sediment microbial communities from the University of Notre Dame, USA, for methane emissions studies -HBP12 HB (SPAdes)... | ecosystem: Environmental > Aquatic >...
CCCCCATCGTTCTAAGTTATTGTATTTACAAAGTAATATTATTAAACCACAACTACAGACTATTCACTGACCCGGTGTTTCTCTTGTGGCCGCCGTGCTGCTTATTTTACCAAAACCAGATTATAGTGAATTACGGATTGTAGGCAAAATTAATTTATGTTGAAGGGGAACTCGATCAGTCGGTAGCTCAAGGCATAACTGAAAGCAAGGAGATTGAAAATGTCTGCGAAAAAAACACATTAGAATCTCAGGAATTATCAGAAAACATCATCAACACCGTGCGTGAACCCTTAATCATTTTGAATCATGATTTAAGGGTAGTCACGGCCAGCCGTTCCTTCTACGACTTCTTTAAGGTAAAACCTGAAGAGACCATGGGACAGCTTATCTATAACTTGGGGAATAAACAGTGGGATATCCCCAAACTGCGGGAACTGCTGGAAACCATCCTGCCCCAGAAAGCAACCTTTGATAACTATGAAGTCGAACACGATTTTGCGACCATCGGCAGGCGCACCATGCTTTTGAATGCCCGGCAAATTGAAAGAGTGTTGGGCAAAGAGAGGATCATTCTCCTGGCCATCGAGGACATCACCGAGCGCAAGGAGATAGAAGCTGGTCTGGAAAAGACCAGAAAAGAACTGGCGGTTATTAAAATAGCCGCGGATGAGGCCGGTGAATTTTCTGAGAACATCATCAACACTGTGCGTGAACCTTTAATCGCTCTGGATCAAGATTTAAGAGTTGTCAAAGTCAGCAGTTCCTTCTGTGAATTCTTCAAGGTAAACACTAAAGAGACCGTGGGACAGCTTATCTATGACCTGGGGAATAAACAGTGGGACATCCCCAAGCTGCGGGAACTGCTGGAAACCATCCTTCCCCAAAAGGCATCCTTTGACAACTATGAGGTTGAACACGATTTTGTTACCATCGGCAGGCGCATCATGCTTTTGAATGCCCGACAAATTCAAAGAGTATCGGGAAAAGATAAGATCATCCTTCTGGCCATCGAAGACATTACCGAGAAAAAAAAGTTTGAAAGAGAGGTATTGACGGCAAAGAATATTGCTGAAGTTGCCAGCCGCGTCAAGTCTGATTTTTTGGCCAACATGAGCCATGAACTGCGGACCCCGCTCAATTCGATCATTGGATTTTCGGAGGTGCTGGAGGACGAACTTCTTGGCGCGCTGAATCCGTCGCAGCGCGAAGACGTGCAGTACATCCTCAAAGCGGGAAAGCACCTGCTTAGTCTGATCAACGACATTCTCGATCTCGCCAAGGTGGAATCGGGCAAGATGCAACTCGAAATGGAGCGAGTGTCATTAAAAGAGATGCTTGAATCAATGCTGGCAATGCATCGGGAGAAGGCATCGCGTCATGGGATCAGTATCGATTTACAGATGGAAACAGTCGCGGATATGACGTTTGAGGCTGATGAAAGGAAACTCAAACAGATACTATTCAATCTCCTGAGCAACGCGGTAAAATTCACGCCCGACGGCGGTTCCGTGCGGGTCATGGCGATGATGCTCTCCAGAGAAAAAGAAATAGAGATCAGTGTCGAGGATACCGGCATCGGGATCAAGCCGGAGGACATCCCGAAGCTTTTCAAGGAGTTCTCACAATTGGATCCTGTCTATGATAAAGAGTACGGGGGGACGGGGCTTGGTTTGGCGCTCACCAAAAAACTCGTGGAACTGCAAGGCGGGCGCATCCGGGTGGTAAGCGAATTCGGCAAGGGCAGCCGCTTTACCTTTGTCCTGCCGGTAAAGCAAGGGAGGAAAAATAATGACTGAGAAAGTCCTTTTGATAGAAGACAACGAGCAAAACCGCATACTCATGCGCCAGGTATTGACTCCCCACGGCTATGACTTGCTGGAAGCGAAGGATGGGCTGACGGGGATTGAGATGGCCCGCGCGCACATGCCCGCATTGATCCTGTTGGATATTCAGATGCCGGGGATGAACGGCTTTATGGTCATCCGTGAGTTGCGGAATGATTCTGAACTTAGGAAAATTAAGGTGATCGCCGTCACATCCTTTGCCATGAAAGGCGACAGGGAAAAGGCGCTTGAGGCTGGTTTCGATGAATACGTCACCAAGCCTATTGATACCCGGACATTCCCGGAACTAATCAAGCAAGTCCTGACAGAGGTATAGCCATGAACCCATTAAATCCGGTCATTCTCTGCGTTGACGACGAAGAGGCGAATCTCAAACTGCTCGAAAAATTACTCGTTCCACGAGGCTACGTAGTCGTCAGCGCCGCCAACGGAAAAGACGCCTTGCTGAAGATCAAAAGCCAGGCAATTGACCTCGTGCTTCTGGACATTATTATGCCGGGGATGAACGGCTTTGAGGTGTGCCGGCAGATCAAAGAAGATCAAAATCTCAGAAATATACCGGTCATCATGATTACGGCATCAATCGTTAAGAAAGACCGTATTCTCGGTATCGAGGCCGGGGCAGAGGAGTTTTTGTCCAAGCCTTTCGACCTGGCGGAAGTGCTGGCGAGAATAAAGATGCTGTTGAAGATGAAGAGACTCGACGACGAGCGCAAGCTTGCGGAATCCCAAAGGGAGGTTGCGATAGAGGAACTGAAAAAATCCAACGATTTGTTGGAACGCCGTGTGCGGGAACGAACGGCAGAGTTGGCACAAGCCAACGAGATGCTGCAAGCAGATATCAGCGAACGCAAACAGACCGAAACGACTTTAAGAACAAGCGAAGAGCGATTCTCTAAGGTCTTTCAAGCGAGCCCTGCCCCGACCTATATCAGCACAATTTCTGAAGGGCGCTACATCGATGTCAACAACAGCGGTATGCAATTGCTGGGTTACACCCGGAAAGAAATGATCGGTCATACGGTTCGGGAACTGGGGATTTGGCATACTTCTTCCGAGCGTAAACTTATTGTGAAGAAATTAATCGCAAAGGGTTCCGTCCGAAATGAACCGGTTCTTCTTCGTACGAAAAACGGTGAGATCAAAGAGACCCTTTTGTCTTGCGAAATCATCAGACTCAATGATGAAGAGGTCATGCTCTCGCTTGTGTATGACATTACCGAGCGCAAGCGTGCGGAAGAATCGCTTCGCCAAAGTGAGGAAAAATATCGGACCATTCTTGAAAACATCCAGGAAGGTTATTTTGAGGTTGATCTTTCCGGTAATTTTACCTTTTTCAACGATTCATTGTGCCGAATCATTGGCTACTCCAAAGAGGATTTGTTGGGTATGAATAACCGGCAGTATACAGATAAAGAAACCGCAGAAAAAATTTTTCAAACGTTTAATAAAATTTACAACACAGGGGAACCCACCGAAGGATTCGATTGGCAGTTTGTAAGAAAAGATGGGACTAAAAGATACATTGACGAGTCTATATCGTTACAAAAAGATTCATCAGGCAAACCAATAGGGTTTAGAGGAATTGTACGCGACGTCACCGAGCGCAAGCAGGCGGAGGAAGCGCTTAAGAATAGCGAATTAAAATATCGCAACATCTTTGAAAACGCCGTTGAAGGCATTTACCAGTCGACAATAGAGGGCAGGTTTATCACGGCCAATGCTGCTTGTTCCCAGATGTCCGGATATGACTCACCTGAGGAATTAATGGAGTCTATCAAAGACATAGGAACCCAGCTTTATGTTCATCCCGAAGACCGAAACAGATTAATGGAAATCAGGGAAGCAAAAGGCTTTGTCGAAGATTTTGAGGTTGAATTTTACAAAAAGGACGGAAGCAAGTTCTGGGTCGTCGTCAATGCCCGAACGGTCAAGGATGAACAGGGGAAAATACTCTACATTGAAGGACTCATAGAAGATATCACTATTCGTAAGCATGCCGAGGAACAACTTCAACGGACACTAGAAAGTCTCAGGAAATCGTTTGGTGCCACTATTCAGGTCATGGTATCCGCCATAGAGATGAGAGATCCCTATACAGCCGGTCACCAGCTCCGGGTTGCAAACATTGCCTGTGCTATTGCCACGGAAATGGGATTACCTCAGGATAAAATCGAGGGAATACGGATGGTGGGTTCTATCCATGACATCGGAAAATTATCCATACCCGCGGAGATATTGGTCAAACCTACCAAGCTGACAAACATTGAATTTTCCCTGATTAAAGAACACCCTCAGAGTGGATATGATATGCTGAAAGATGTGGAATCTTCTTGGCCACTGGCGGAGATAGTTTACCAACACCATGAACGGATGGACGGTTCAGGCTATCCAAGAAATCTGAAAGGGGATGAAATTCTTATGGAGGCGCGGATTATGGCTGTGGCCGATGTTGTGGAAGCCATGGCCTCCCACCGTCCCTATCGTGCAGCCTTGGGAATTGATGCGGCACTGGCCGAAATTGAGAAAAATAAAGGAATCTTTTACGACAATACTGTCGCAGATGCCTGTCTGAGATTATTTCGGGAAAAAGGCTATCAGCTTGCATGAGATGGGGAAAACAATCCCGTAGAAAAAACATATTTCAAATAGTAATCCTTAATTTTGACGCCTGCCTACTACTGAGACTTCGTAGGTGAAACAAACAATTCTGCTGGTTCGGAAATCGGATTTTTATTTATTTCTTCCTTAAGTAGCATTGAGTATTTTTCATGGACACGCTTTCTTTCAAATGTTATTCTTTCCTTGTTGAAGTCGATATTTGACGAATCTAAAAAAGTATCCAATATTAAATAGTTTAGTAGTACTAGCCCTAATGATTTTGATATGGGGAATGTCGGTTAAATACAAAAAAGTTTTGATCGCGAAGGAGAAAGTCGGATGACAAATGCAACAGGGCCGGACAGAGTTCTGATGTCGAGCAAAAGGACTTGGATCATTTTAGCCATGGTTCTTTTTCTGATAACACTATTTTCCAGTCAGGCTGTTGAGCTGATCACGGACTGGTTCTGGTTTCAGGAAGTGGGGTATGAAAATGTATTTACCATAACCCTGTGGGCTCAACTGAAAATGGCTCTGCTTTTCGGGTTTGCCTTCTTTGTCATCTTTTTCGGGAACCTCTTTGCGACCATGCGACTGACTTCCCGGCTACATGTGATTGATCAAAAAGGCTGGATCCAAATTTCGAAACTTGAAATAGCCAACCGGCCCCTGCAACATTTGATTTTAATAGGATCTCTTCTTTTCAGCCTCTTTGCGGCCCTGATCGGTTCGAGCCAATGGGAAAATTTTCTGACGTTTCTTAACGTTTCGTCCTTTGGAGTTACCGATCCCCTTTTCCAGCGTGATATCGGCTTCTACGTTTTCCGGATGCCGTTTTTAAATCATCTTTTCGCCTGGCTGATGACGGTATTGATATTCACGACCATCTCTACAGCCTTTCTTTATTTTATCCGCAGGGCTTTCCATTTCGCACCGCCACGCACTTTGCAGGCGGCGCCTGTCGTCCGTGGTCACCTCTCTGTTCTTTTAGCTCTCATTTTCTTCGTCGCAATTTTCGGGCTATGGCTTGCACTGAACGAAATCCTGTTTGTCAAACGGGGAGTTGTCTTCGGCCCCGGCTATACCGATGTAACCACCCAGTTATGGGTTTTGAAAGGATTGATGGGGCTTGCTTTTTTATGCGGCGTCGCCTTCCTGGGCTTCGCCTTTAAGATGAGCTGGCGTTATCCTGTAATTGCAGTGCTTCTCTTTGGGGCCTTTCTCGTGATCGGTCGCGGTATCTACCCTTCGATGGTTCAGAGCTTCAAAGTCGTTCCCAATGAAATCGTTCTGGAAAAACCCTATATTGAAAAAAATATCCAGTTTACCAGGCTGGCCTATCGGCTCAATGATATCGAGGATAAACAATTCCCGGTGGAGGAGAACCTGACTCGGGAAGACTTAAAACGCAACGACCTGACCATCAAAAACATCCGTCTGTGGAACCATGCCCCGCTTCTGCAAACATATAGCCAGCTGCAGGAAATCCGCACCTATTACAAGTTCGGCGGCGTGGATAACGACCGCTACCAGATAGGCGGGGAGTACCGCCAAGTAATGCTTTCCCCGCGAGAGCTTTCCTATGCGTCGCTGTCCTCGCGTTCCTGGGTCAATGAGCATATTGAATACACTCACGGCTACGGAGCCGTCTTGGGTCCGGTAAACCGTGTTTCGAAGGAAGGGCTCCCGGAATTTTTCATCAAGGATATTCCGCCTGTTTCCACGATCAATATCAAGATTTCCCGCCCCGAGATTTACTACGGCGAGAATTCCAATGACTACGTCTTTGTGCGCACAAATCGGCCGGAATTCGACTATCCTGTGGGAAACAAGAACGTTTACTCCCGGTATGAAGGCAAAGGCGGCGTTCCTCTGTCCTTTCTGAGAAAACTGCTTTTTGCTGTTCGCTTTGGTTCCCTCACCATGCTTCTTTCCGATGATATTACCCCCGCAAGCCGGATTATGTACTATCGTCAGATAAAGGATCGGGTTTCGCAGATCATTCCCTTTGCGGCGCTAGACAGTGATCCCTATTTAGTGATTTCTCCCGAAGGAAGGCTTTTGTGGTTTTTGGACGGATACACTATGACCCCCTGGTTTCCCTATTCGGAACCGACGCCCTCAATGGGCAATTACATCCGTAATTCTTTCAAGGCCGTTGTGGATGCTTATGACGGATCGATACAGTTTTACATCAGTGACGAAAAGGATCCCATAATTCAAACTTATGCCCGGATTTTTCCGGGGGTATTCAAGAAACTAGGAGATATGCAGCCTGAGCTTCAGAAACACATTCGCTATCCGTCGAAAATGCTTTCCATCCAGGCCAAGATGTACAGAGCTTATCACATGCAGGATGCCCAGGTCTTTTACAACAAGGAAGATCTCTGGGCCACTCCGGCAGGTCCTGTCCAAGGCGTCGATCAGGAGATGGAACCATACTATACAATCATGAAACTACCCGAAGAGAAGAAAGAGGAATTTATCCTCCTGCTACCCTTTACACCTAGCAAGAAGGATAACATGGCCGCCTGGATGGGCGCCCGTTGCGATGCGCCCAACTATGGTAAGGTTATTGTCTATCTTTTTTCGAAGGACAAGCTTGTCTACGGCCCGCAGCAAATCGAGGCCCGGATTAATCAGGATACAACAATATCGAAAGAGCTTTCTTTATGGAATCAGCGGGGTTCGCAGGTCATCCGGGGAAGCCTTCTGGCCATTCCCATCGAGAAATCCATCCTCTATGTCGAATCGCTATACCTTGCCGCCGAAAAAGGACAGCTTCCGGAACTCAAGCGTGTAATTCTGGCTTACGGAAACTCCATTGTCATGGAGGAGAATCTGGAGCTGGCCTTGCAGCAGCTGTTCGGTGGGGAAATGATGCGGGAAAAGGAAATCAGCAAGACCGCCGCAGCAATGCCCGTCCGGGAAAATACCGACCGGCAGCGGGCCCTGGAAGCGCTCTCCCATTACCGGAAGGCGCTGGACTTTCTGCACAAAGGGGATTGGGGTGCCTATGGCGAAGAGCTCCGCAAAATGGACGACATACTGCGATCCTTCGAGAGCAGGAAATAGGGCCGCATAATAATCTTTCTGCATCCCGACTTGGGTATTAAAGCAGTCATTGAAAAGATCGAGAAACCAATCTATTAGAATTGGGACAAATCTGATATCCTCGTTTATCAACGGACTCGAACCGGTAGCTAAAGTTCTTACAACTGTACGTCCTGTGGAGCCAATAAAATAAGGGGTTTGAGCTTAATGTTCAAACCCCTTTAATTATCTATGCTACCCGTATGCTACCCGTCGAGATGTAATATCATTTTCTAGTTGTAATGCAAAAATTAATGGCAACCACACACTTCAATAACTTGTTCATCTCATTATCTATGTTAGATTACAACTAGGATTTGTTATAATTCAAATAGTTCCTTGATTATTTATGGTCACCTCCCATTACTACTAATTTCGCTATAATATTTATCGACACAAAATAATATGTTAGCAAATTAACAATAATATTTATCGATCATCGAGTTTTTTATTGATAGCTTCCTGTTATCCACAGATTGTCATTCTGGACGAAAATAGAATATTTCCATTAGGAATAAACAGATTTTTTCCTTAAGACAAATAGCAATTTTATCGTCTCTTGCTTTTTACTCGATTGGCTTGTATCATTAACCTCCATCAATTAAAAAATAAGGCTCAAAATACCGGATAGAACCAATAATAAAGAAGGGGTTTATGATATGCATATATCTGAAGTGTCTATTCCACCTTGGCTTGATACGTCACCAAATTCAGAAATAAACCCGCCAACTGTAACGAAAAAACAAGAATTACCATTCGATGAACTAAGCTGGGAGGATTTTGAAAAATTATGTCTTCGTCTAGCGCGCTTAGAATCTACTGTAGAATATTGCCAGTTATACGGTGTTAAGGGACAGGACCAGGAGGGTATTGACATATATGCTCGGCAAAAACTTGAAGAAAAATATAGTGTCTATCAGTGTAAGCGTGAGAAGGATTTTGGACCAGCAAAAATTAAGGATGCTATAAATAAGTTTGTTGAAGGTGAATGGGTTGATAAGACCAGTGTTTTTGTTTTATGTACTATGGAAAGTCTTGCTTCGCGTGATCGAGCGGAAGAATTTGAAGCGCAAGCAAAAATACTAAGAGATAAAAGTATTACCCTTCTCGCTTGGGATAATCAGCAATTATCTACAAAGCTGAAAGAACTACCGAGTCTTGTTGATGATTTCTTCGGAAGAGAATGGGTACGCGCGTTTTGCGGTTCCACTGATGCTGACAAACTTGGAAAGCGATTAGATAAGAACCAAGTAATAGAGTTTAGACATAAGCTGTTAGATTTTTATAAGCGAATTTTTTCCACGCATGATCCTGGCTTACCCATCGTATCAAATACGGGTATGCCGGCACTATCTTTCGAGGAGCGCGTCATTATTCCTGATATATATGATAGACGCGTTATCACAAGTCAAAATGCACCTGACACAGTTGATGAACAACAATCTTCCAAAGAAAAGATGAGCATGAGTTATGATGAAATAAGGTCCATGCCCAAAGAACGATATCAGAAGCCAAAAAATCTCGCTTATCAGCAACGCTTGCCGATCGAAAAATGGCTGATTGCGAGCTCCCGTAATATTATTTTAGGCGGACCAGGAAGTGGGAAGAGTACTTTTTTGCGTTTTTTGACAATGGATCTTTTACAATCTATGACCAAACTTACTATGACAGCTCAGAAATGGGGTGAATTTCTTCCTATCTGGATTCCTTTCGCTTATTGGACAAAAATTATTTCGAATTCATCAACCGCAAGCTATACACTTGGTCAAATGCTGAAGGACTGGGTAAGTAGCTGGTCTGAACAACGCGTTTGGCCTTTAATTGAACAAGCACTCGAAGATGAAAGACTATTGCTAATCGTGGACGGCCTTGATGAATGGACTAATGAACAAGCTGCCCAGATCGCCTTAGATAGACTTTTGGTTTTTGAAAAACGAAATGTTCCTGTTATCATTGCAAGCAGACCACACGGTTTTGCACGCTTTGGTATCCATCAAACTGGGTGGCAAATTGGGGAACTCTGTGAATTTTCATTTGGACAACAAAAACAATTAACAAAACTATGGTTTAAATATAAAATTCAAAGTTTATCAGATACAACTGGTCAAGAAGATGAAATAGAGAAAAAAGCTATTGCCGATACTGATGACTTTTTTAATGAATTAGTAAAATCACCAGATCTTCGAGAATTATCAAAGATACCTCTACTTCTCTGTTTATTAATCTATCTAAAATTTCAGAATGTAAAGCTTCCTCAGAACAGATTTAAAGCATATGATCAACTGATAGAACATCTTATATCCACTCATCCACAACGTAGACGCACAGCAGCTGGTCTTACTGATCCACTCTCAGAACTTTCAAATGATGAATTAAAGATAGCTTTTTCAAATCTATCTTTTCTTATTCAGAAGGACTATGGCTCAGGGGTGATTGATCACAGTGATGCTCAGAAAATAGTAGAAGACTTTTTAAAGGATATCGATCAAGGACTTGGTTTCGATTTATCCAAGGCTCGCAAACTTTCCAGAAGAATCTTGGATATTGGTGAACAAACAATTGGTCTAATTGTGAAAAAATCACAGAATGAACTGGGCTTTTTTCACCGAGCCTTTCAGGAGTATTTGGCAGCTATTTACTTATCCATCCTTTCACGAGATGAGCAGTTAAATGTCATCGAGGGTTACTGCACTAATCCACAATGGCGTGAAGTTATCCTTAGCTTGCTGCACATCAATAATCGTAAGGAAGATATTAAGCTATTCGTGGATCGTATTAAGTCAAAGACGGTGAATAAAGTTGATCAGAATAATATCGATCTTTTGCTTGCAGAAGTAGCCTTTGGAGAATCAAACTGCTCAGTAACATTGGCAAGGGAATTAGCCGGTGAAGCATTTGATAAAATCGAAATAGAAACATGGTTACCTCAGCGTGAAAGGCTTTTGCAGAATGTGCTCGATGGGCTTAGATCCACAAAGGTTAAAGAATTAGTAAAGCAGAAGTTGGAGATTTGGTTTCCGGGCAGAAGGCATTGGAATCGAGCATCTATTTATGACAATATTATAAATTGGCCAAAAAATGTCGAAACACTAGATTGCCTGATTAAGGGGCTACATGACGAGGAAAGTATTGTTAAGCGCGCAGCGGCAAAAGCCCTCACAAGAATAGCTGCTGGAGATAAAGGAATTGAAGAAAAACTTGCAGGCATGGCGAAAAAATCATGTGATCCGATAATACGCGCAGCCGTAATAGAGGCTTTATTATTTGGTTGGCCAAAGCATGCTGAATTGGACAGTATATTGAATGCCGCACGCAGTTCAATTTGTCCTGAACTTCGTTTAATGGCGATAATTGGTCTAATACAGAACAATAAGCATTCAGAAAAAGACCAGAAAGAATTATTCTCTCTTGGCTCGTGGTCTACCGGTGTAAGTTATGATTGGCGTAATAGCGCAGCCAATGCGTTAATGAAGGGATGGCCCCACTCGCCAAAGACAAAAGAAATATGCTTGCAGCAAGCGGGAAGATTTCAAAGGGATGACTCTAAATTAGAACATGATCTTGCGCTACGCATTCTATTGGAAGATTATCCGCAGGATAAGGATGTCATTGATTTTCTTATACAAGAAATAAAGCACGAAAAATATCCCTTTTTTATGGGTCATATGGACGCTTGGAGTTTAATCGCTAAAAATTTTAAAGATAACCCAGCACTCGTGGCGGCAATTGATGAGTGGCTACCCACACAAGAACACTTTGAACCTCAAATTAGCCAGGCAACTTTAGTAGGCCGCACCTCGACAGGCAAAAAAATGTTATTATCGATGCTGGAAGGTCAAAGATGGATTCAATGGCCTGCTGCTGCACTTCTCAATGGCTGGGGCATGCAGGATGAAGAAGTTTCCAAGATATTAAGGTCAATTGCCTATGCTGATGCAGGAAAGTCCTCATGGATAGGACATCTTCTTCCAAATATTATCGAAGATAGATTCGCATGTAAAAAACGCCTATTAGAATTATTGAATGACCCACTATGCGATAGAGTTTCTTTTGTTGTATCTGGCTTAATAAATTTAGAAGGAGGGCAAAGCGAAGTTGAAATAATTGACGCTATCTTAGAAAAGATTTCTAAAAGTGATAAAGAAAAAGATAATGTTATCATCGATTTGATTAGCGCGTATTATACAGATGCGCGTGTAATAAATATAGCAAAGAAAGAATTATTAAGGCGTGATGGAAATATTTCAGCGGTAGCAAAAGCTTATGGAAATGATGAAGAGATTCGACCAATGATCATAAGAGTCTTGAATCCATTGCCCGTTTCTCTTCGTGGGATTATTACGAAACAGTTAGGGGATGGCATCGGCGACATTGATTATATAATTTCTTTACTTAAAAATTATGATTTTGAGGAAGATGGATCTGTAAAAACTACTGCATCCATAAGCTATCACACACTACTGGTTAAATCCGATAGCAATCAAAGTGAAGCTATTGATTATTTATCAAAAAGCATTGTTTGCTATGGTCCCGATTATGAAGAGCGAAGACAAGCTGCTTTCTGTGGAGTAATATTGCTGAATCGTGCAGATTTAATGATTAATGCAAAAGAAGCTATTGGTATTGGTGATAACAGAATATGTGCAATAACAATGGGTCTTGGGTTATCACCTAATATTCCTTTAAAAAGATTTATTTTACAGAATTGGGATGTATTAAAGACAACATTTCAGGACGAGTTTTATGCAAGAATTAACCGGCATAATGATTTACTTGGATTCTGGGATAATTGTTGTTCATTTGCCGATGAATACCAATCTGCTCGTGACGAAGCAATTATGTTTTTTGAAGAACGAAAGGAACGCAACTCTACACCCGAGATTTTAAGGTTTTTAGGTCGAGTAAAGCCTAAAAGTTCGTTACTGCTTGAATATTGTTTGCATGCTCTCTCTAATACGAATAGTTACGATTATTTTTCCTTTAACAAAATTATCGCAGCATGCGAATTACTGGGTGTAAACTTTGCAAACGACAAAAATGTGTTGGAGCAAATCGTTAAGAATACTAAGAGCCGTCCGTTTGCCGATGATATTATTATTGCGCTTTGTGAGGGCTGGCCTGATAGTGACGAATTAGAGCAAATCTATGAACAGGCATGCAAGCATCATCCACAGTTATCTAATACTGCATACTTTCAGCTTACCTGTCGAAAAAGCAATAGTGATTTTATTATTAAACAGTTTAAAGATTTTTTATCCAAAACAAGAACAGGAAAACAAAATATTATACGTCCGATTATTCGTCGGCTTAAAGCCGATGATGAGCTAATAGCGATGCTAAACAAAATTTTACATAATAATCCAACGCCGTCTGAAAAAGCTACAATTCCAAGACTAATAAGTTCTTCGAGGGGTATTTCGAGCAAATTACACGAATGGATAATAAAAGAGGTCGAACAACAATTAACTGGGACAGAGCCACCTGAAATAGGGGTTGATCTTTTTGCCGGAGAAATTAGGCCAGTCGTTCATTCTTTAATCGACGTTATCGATCAAACCAATTGGCTGGAAATGGTCGGTTAACGACATACTACATCTAATTTGATAATGTTACTCCAGTTCAACATTTCTATTAGTAATAACTGTTTCTCAAGTACACATCGATGTGCACCTTCGTAGGTGAAAGAAATAGCAAGCAATTTTTTTAAGAAAACATACATAATAATAAAATTACTCTTTTTTAAAGAAAAAATTGTTTGATAACAAAAAGCTACACATATTCGGATATTGGTTCTAACTGATTTTGCTCTTGAACATTTCTTATCATTATTTCACTTACTCTATTTATAAAAGTGGATATAGCGTTGCAATGATATCTTTTGCTTTTATAAACCCAAAATATCTTGAGTCGTACGAATCTACATGATCACCTACCAAAAACATATTGCCTTCCGGAATTTTTCCGGAGAATTCGAACTTTTTCAATCTTTCCCCGCCTAACGAATATTCTTTAGCCTTCGCGATTAATTTATTTTTGCAGTAAAATTCATTCCCGATATTTTTTAATTCCTCACCGGCAATACACTCTATTCTTTTTATTTCTGAATCTTCGCCTTCATTTTTAATCATTCTTACCAATTTAGCAGGAAGATCGCTTTCCGGTTTGCTTCTCAACAAAGAGAACATCACATAATCACCTGTTTTTAATTTTTCTATTTGCCGGCTTTTTATAATAAAAAATATCCTCTTATTAAGAGAAGGTGTTGTCGTTACTGCAAAATAATTGGGGATTGCGGCACCGCCAATAACAATCAATGCGATTACAATAATTATCTTAAACTTTAACCATTTTGGCCTGTCGTTTTTAGAATTATTGAACATCTACTATTTGTGCTCCTCTCAGAATAACATCACCCATTAATACTACTTTCGTTTTTCCGAGATCATTTACCGTGGCTTCAAGTTTGTCCATATTAGCTTTGAATTGTTCTTCTGTAATTTTGCCTTCTACCATGCCTTTCTTCTGATTTTCCAAAAAAGCCTTGATGTCCACACCCACAATGTTTTGATTATTTTTTGCAGGTTTCAGAATATAACAATGATAGATGTATAAAGAAGCCGTGGTAATAATTAAATTCAAGGCAACAATAATTAAAATATTGATGGACTTTTTATTTTCACCTTCATACTTACCGGTCAATTCAACCACTTTTGATTCGGACATGGGCTGATCATTCTTTTTTTCTTCCATCATTTTTTGTCCCCCTTAATTTATTTTGCTTTTATTTGTCTTACTATGATATAAAATATTCAAAATGGAGTGTTTTATGGATGCATTTGCTTTTTGTATCGTAGCTTGCTTGGGTATAGGTGTTATTGCCCTTTTTGTTAGAATATTTAACAAAGGGAAATCCTTGCCCCCTGCACAGGCTAAAGAATACGAAGACCATATGCGGAATCTTCTTAGCCATCCTGCGTATGATGATATCCCTGGTAATATTCATTATGATGATTTTAAAAATCTTTTCGGCCGTAATATGTAACATATCTTCGTAACTTTTACTCCGAAGGGCATGAATATAAAGAGTCATGCCCTTTTTTGTTATTGTATTTTGTTGGATCAACTGCATCGGATCACTTCTCCGGTGATTTTTTATTAAACCATCCTTTAACCGTTTCTGTCGTTTTATCCACCGCATCAAGTATGGGCTTGGGGTACGGAGTCATTTCATCTTGTGTCTTTTGATGTTCTCCCTTGATTCTTTCTTCTTTTTCTTTATAGACATTTTCATTAATTCCACTTGATTTTGGTACTTTATCCGGATTAACCGTGCCTATATTATCTGCATTTCTTGTTGCATTTTTAATATTTTGTTCAAATTTTTTCACGGCGCTCTGATCTTTTCTATTAGCTGTCACATCACTTTCTATATTAGCCATCGTATTATCAACTTCATTTTGAAGACCTTTGCCCATAAGCACGCCTGATGCTACATACGCCGTGTCCCTGTCTCTGTTTGCGTATCCTACATCGATCATTTCCACAGCATCAGCCTTAGAAATATTATACTTTCCACTTACATAATCTACCAGTCTTGAGGATATATCCTGGCTTTGCGTTTCGTTCAGCGATACGCCTTCTGTAGCCATCTTTGTCATACCTTTTGTTTCTGCTGATCCAACTGCTTCACTCAGCTGGTTAGCCCACGATCTTGAATTCCCGCTTGATAACGATCTTCTGATTGCTTCCGTTTGAGATTCCCTCCATGCTTTATTCAAGATTTCCGCTTCATGCGCAGTTACTCTTACATCTCTTGTTTCTCCATCTTCTTTTGTTTTTCCTATTGACATACCGCCTTTTAAATTACCAAATGGCGATATACCTCCAGGCGCCATTGGCTGAAATCCCACGGCCATCGTGCCATTGATAGTTTTTGCAACGGATTCTCTTACTGATTTAGATAGAGAATCATCATTGCTTATCCGGTTACTGTATTCTTGCAGCGTGTATCTCTCGGCAGATTTTCCCACCTCTTCTGACACCCTATTATCTTTTGAAAATTGTTTGTTGTCCGTTGCTAAATGATTCCACCGGACTTCATTTTGCAATACAGAGGACGCGGATACGGTCATCTCTGATCTGTTGTTGAGAGCCGTATTCGCAGAGTAGTTGGAAAACTTCGCCTTGGCCGTGATTCCATCCATTACAAACCATGTTCCGTGCGGCGTACTAACTTCACGCCAACCCGATTCGGAGCCGACATCACCTTTATAGCTTTCAATAGTCCCCGCATCCCCAATGACCGGTTCTGCACCTGATTGACGCTTTTGTATTGTTTCCGCGCCGTCCCGCAGACTTTGATTTTTATACTCTGACGCTGCCTGCCTGTCTATTTGCCCTTTGACGCCCCCGGCGGCTCTTCCCGCTGATATATCTATTACATTGTCCAGACCGGCATCGGTTTTCCCAACTCCAGACGATATCTGTTCGGCCATGTTACCGGCCATTCCATCTTCAAAGTTCCTTGTTGCTTTTCCCGGCCCGCCGAAAGCTTTCATATTATCGATAGTAGCGGCTCCTGAACCTGTTGCATACGCGGCACGAGCCATCGAATCCAATTCGAAATCATTCCCCCGGACATTTCCCATGGCCGCAAATCCACTTCTTTGCCCTTCCAGAAATTTCCCCTCCTCGCCAAGTGACATTGCCGTGTGCCCGGCAAGATTGCCGGTAGCTGTAGCCATCCCCGATACTCCTCCCGCTACCGCCGTTAATGCATAATTTCCAAACTTACATAATACTGTCGATATTATTGCGGCGAACATAATACTGCCCGCCCGCATATTGCCATACAGGTTTATAGCCCGCTGTCCGGCCGTCGGCCATAAGGCCACCCCGGTATAACTCATGCCGTGATCCCTGATATTTTGTATTTCGTTAAATGTCCTGATCATTATCAAATTATGAATGATCACGTCGCATATGCCCCAGCACGCAACAAAGACAAAAAATCCCACGATGATGCCAATTGTTTTACCGCTTAATGTTGTTGGTAAAAAAAGCATCAAAAAGGGGATCATCCCGATAACAATCGCCTTGAATATGGCTTTTGCTACCGGAATGTACTGAGACGCCACCAGGGTTGACCCCATTCCAGACGAAAACGCATTCTGGTTGGCTAATGCGGTCATGGCCATTTCCGGGTTAAGATTCTGAACCGCAGTGTCCAATTTTTTTGCCAATACTGTGTTTACAATAAATGTTGTCGCCTGAAATGAGTCATTATTATATAAATACTGTATTGTATCCCCTAATACGTCCTCGCATCGTTGTACCTGTGCAGCATCGCTTACATTAAACCCGGCGCTGGCACAGGCTTTCATTTCCCAGGCTGTATATGTCGATTGCTGGCCAATAATACTGCTGATGTTATGCCAGGCCACATTGCATGTAGTAGCCGTTCCCCCCGGGTTGCTGCTATCCCAATAAGTTACCGGCACAGATGGATTAGCCGCTGCGGCCATTACGTCCGTTAAATCATTGCTTGTATCCAGGTCGTTCAGCGTTATCAGCGGGGATGGCTGACTCATTTCAAACGTAACACATTTTCCCACGTAATCATCGAGTGACTGGTTTAAGTTTGCATCCAGGGTGTTTATTCCCGTAAAGGCCAGGATAATTGATGGGCCTATTGCCCCCGCGGCGTTATCGTATTGTTCGCCCGGCGGATATCCGCCCGATGTTGTAATAATATCCGACAGTCCTTTTTCAACCTTGTTCAAGACGCCGGCAACGGCAACAAGGCCGTTGGGCACATGGGAGATTGTCTGAAATTTATTAACCACCGGATCATATATGGTCAGATTTCCTTTGGGTACGATTAATCCCAGGTATATTATGACTCCCAATCCTAAAGGCCACGCCCAGGACAGGGGCGATCCCTTCTTTTGGCCGCTGAGCAACGCAAATATCGTACCGGCTCCCCCCAGGAATATTCCCATGGTTACGACGGCAAAAAATAATGTTATGTATCCGTTATCTGAAAATATGAGGGTCAGGATTGTCCACGCTTCTACTTCTATATCAAATCCGTTCCAGGTATAATAATCCATGTCCAGCGCATAGCAATGGGATGCTGTGAGGATAATGCCTGTTACGATAATTATTTTTAAAAGACTTTTCATAAATACATTATCTATTCATGGCCCTGTTGGCCGTCGAGCTGCCGAATCTTCTGGAAAGATCGCGATTCAATATTTCATCAACCTTTTCAAATCTGCCCACCAGAGCATAAACGGAATTAATTTCCTGTATCGCTGTGATGTAACTTTCCCTCAACTGCTCTCTCGTCTTTTCTACCGCAGCTCCGAATGCAGTCATTTTATCTATTTGAGGTTTAAGCACTTCGTACCTGCACGTCTCCGCCGTCGCACCGTTTGCTGCCTGTGCTCTTGATGCTACCAACTGCGCTCTCTGGATCATGAACCAGATTCTTTGATACATATCGTCCATTAACCGGTATGCATACGCTTTTGCCGTGGGCTCCGCTAAATTTGCCGCTATTACATCAACATTATTTGCTCTCAGAGCTCCTTTTATTACCGATAATACCGACAAGGGGTTGGATTGAATAAATGATATTTGATCCGGTGTCAGGGATTGCCTGTTTTGTATAGTACCGGCAATGCCTACAATCATATTTTTTACATATGTTGTTAAGTTTGCGTTGGCATCGGGGACCGGCACGCATGTATCGTTATCCAGACTTCTTTTTTGCACATCCCCATTAACCAGATTATCCACTGTTTTTTGATTATTACTCGAACAGGGAGGTACTGAATTTACCGTGACGCCGCGGGGCCCTCCTGATTTCAACTCGATGTCGCCTATGAATCCTCTCAATAATTCTATAAAGTCCTGACTTTCATTAAGTCCAATTTGATGGTTTAAGTTTGCCAGCATTGATCCCTGTACGCTATAGAACAGTGCCGTTACTTCCTGGGGACAACCGGCTACCAGATCATCGGCTGATGCATTGTCTACCGAAGTTCCGCTTGATGAGGTGATCGATTGCTTTACCGATTGATATGCATCCGACAACCCCCCTGTAATTTCGTAATCCGAGTACCAGTCCGACAGCTCCCCGCCGGATTCATATTCATTGGTGTCACTGAATAAATCCGAGACGCCCGTTTTATCAAGGGTGTATGCCGCGACTGCTTTGGATGCCTTACACTCGTCGAGGGACATGTGGTTCAGCTGATCGGCAATAGATTCCATCGACTTGATGGCTTTACTGCACGGCTCACATAATACGTTCAACGCCAGATCAAACGCCACCGCAGGGGCGCCCTGAAGTACACGTTCCAGCTTCTGGACCAGATAATTAAAGTTCATAAAGGATATACCGCCGCTGAATATATCGATTCCTCCACATCCGGCCTTGATGCGGGGAGGCTGAACAGTCAATAAATAATCCTTTTTTACCGGCCACCTGGCGGAAAACGATCCGCCGGAAAAATATCCCCTTTGCTGTCCCTGATAATAATTCGGACCGGAATACACTTTCTGACTTACCCAGTCATCGATCCAGCCGGCATTGCTGGTGTATACCGGTGACATTACCAATGTAAAAGTCACGATCATTATCATTGCGACTTTAATCTTCTTCATAAGATTCCCTCTTTTATTTTTTAAATATACTTTTGGGATCTTCAACTCCGCCTTCCTGATGTTCATACGTTGTATAATTTTCCACCGTTGTTTCGCCTTCCAATAATCTGACGCCCCGATATATGCGCTCCTCCAGATCGGGCAGTGACGCCACCCCGGAGGAAACAATCAGATACTCGCCGCTTTTACGCCCTACGATTAATATTGTCGGTGTTACCGTCACATTAAATGTTTCTGCCACTTTACTGTCTTTTTGCGTGTCATAGGGCTGTATTTCCCAATTATATTTTTCGCTGAAAAATTTTAGGATCGGCGTCTGTGCCTCGCAATACGGGCACCCGGGTGAATAAAAATATATCAACCCGTAATTGCCGGTGGCCCAGGTAATTTTATTTTCTATGTCTTCTTTTGTCTGGTTGGCCATTGCTATGCGGCCGGGGGTGGCCGTCGGATCAGCCGCTGCCACATCATATTCCGGATGTTGCTGAACGTAGAGCGAGTTGGCGTTGGCAAACACCACCGATTTCCGTCTGGCCATATCCAGCATCCGGGTATAATCGCCAATGGAGCTTTCTGAGGGGTTTTGTACCGCCTGTTTCTGGAGACCCAATAGTAATTCCTGAAACTGATCAGGGTGCAGATTCCATAGTGTTTCATCCGGTATTCGTGCAATTGATGGTATTATTTTGACCGGCTTAAGATCCATTTTTTCTGCGTCGGAACTTTTTGTTTCCGGTTTCGGATCTTGATACCACCACCAGCCGGTTTTATTATCATTATAGAATTCACCGTCTTTACCACCGGCCAGGGTGAGCTTTCCCGGTGACATTACGAAAAATGTAATAATTAATATTGTGATTATTCTAATTCGCGGTTCCATATTCCGGTTTTATTTTCCTGAGTAATATTTCGAGTTCTTTTTCTTTTGTTTCTCTTCTGAATATTTCCAGGGCATATTTCAGCGAGACATCACCCTTTAATTTGTAATATTCACTTTCGTTTTTGATTTCTTTCTTTCTCCCCGCATCCCTGTTTTGCACCTGCCGGTCGTAGACGAATGTCGGAACTTCCGTTACTTTGTAATTTTCAAACAGTACCGGATCTACGGCGAATCGAACCTTGTACCGCTTACACTTTCCCTGGCATCCGGCATCTTTCTGTAGAATCTTTTTTATATACTTTGATGTTTCTTTTATTTTGGGTGGGTTTCCCAGCATTCCCCTGAAGGCAATAAATATATTATGTTCTTTAAGTAATGCTGTATCCTTGACATACGCCCTTATCGTCTCTTCCGGCATTGAGGCCGATACAAAAATATAAATATAGCTGTTCCCGGCAAGTGAGTATTTTGGTTTATTATTGGCGTCCGAATATATTTCTTTATTTTCCTTATCGCCCGTCTTGAATGTTTCCGTCCTGATTCTTTCTATTTCCTTGTTTAATTTGTTCTGGTATTTCTCTGAATAGAACTGCTTTGCCGCTTCATCGGCTCGTTTTGCCGCCGCCTCATTTTTATTTTCCAGCGCCGCTGCGTCTATTTTCTGTTCTTTGACTGCAACCGCTATTTTTTCCAGATCGATATCCTGTTTGTTTAATTCCTGGATATTCCATAATTTCCCTTTTACATATACTTCCACCTTCTGAATGCCGTCGTCTATTTGGATCAATGCTTTGGAGACTACCTGCTCACAGGCTTTTTCATCATCCTTTAAATATACTTTTTCATTTTTAATTGTTTCTACGGAATAACACGGCGAGGGCATCTCAATGAACGCTTCCTGGGCTTCCACCTGATTTAGAAACATAATCAATGTCACACCTGCCAACATTAATACGCAAGGACGCAGCATACTCGTTTCCTGTAAAGTAAGAATATTATATTATCCATTTTACTCAGATCGGGAGGGTTTTTGCCCGGACCCCATTGGATATCGGTTGTTCCAATCGCATTACAGTACCCGGCATTTACAGGCCAGGCCACCTGGTCACGATAATGATGTTTGATCCATATCGGGGTGTACGCACAGGAACAATACCAGCAGGCGCCGTCGCAGATAGCAGCTTCCCGGAGCATCCGAAATACCGCCCTGCCCACAATCAGCTCATACGCCTGCAATAAATCATCATTATTGGCGTGTCCGGTAAGCGGATAGAGGCTGCCTGACGATCCCACGCACCAAAACAGAGGCGTGGCCGAATATCCGATATTGGTTGTCAGAGAATCCGCAATACATGTTAATTGCGATGCATAATTGGCAAATATATATGCTTCCGGTTCTATTATTGCCGCAACTTCGTCATCCTGCCATAGGGGATCTATTTCGGATAATCCCACCAGGTCCGTGGATGTTACTTCCTGACATATTGTATCAATGGTTTCATCGAGCAATCCCAGTATATAGAAATACCAAAAATGAGCCTGCATAAATGTTGATGTTTCGGGAGTTCCATTTCCTCCCATTTCTTCACCGCCACCTTTTTTCAAGAATGAGGTTGTAGCGGATCCGGCACCGTCGCCAGCCAGATTAACCCCGTAACTCGGAAAACAATACGGGTCCTTTACAACTTCAACATAATAAGAAGGTGACCAGTATGATATTGTCACCCCTATTGCCTCATAAGGCGGGTAATCTATCGGGCACTCACATATTGGATCAGTTTCCTCTTCCGGTTCATCGTTGACATACGATCCCTCTGCTATTTCTTCACCGGCAAACCAGATGGGGAACAGGCAATCCCAACAGATTGCGCCCACTAAATCAAGTATCGCTGAATCTTTCGGACATATGGCCGCCGCCGGAATTGGCCGTATCAGGAATATTGATACTATCGATACAAGAAAGAATATTGTAATGGAAATTCTTTTCATTTTTCTTCTTTCCTGATTGCATATTCACGCACTTCCAGTTCTGTTTTATTTTGAACAGCCACCGAAGGCACCGCTTTTATTCCCATCCTGTCTATTATTTTCCTGTTCGCATAGTAAACCATGGTCTTGAGTTTGTTTTTTACTTCCCAATATGAGCCATCGGTGATCAAGAGCATTGTTCTCATATCGGTGGTATAGGGCGACTTTTTGTACCATTGGATCTGTTTCTCATCCTTCCCATTTATAAACACGAGGATTCTCCTCATAAATACATATTCCATGGGATTATATCTGTAACCTTTGGGATAAATAATTTCTCCGTTGATTCCGACAATGTCGTCGGGAATGGTTCCCGTCATATCCACCTTAAACACGCTATCTGCCCTGGCAACCGGTAGATCCACCAGGTCCTTCGGTTTGAAGTTTCTTATTTTTTCTATTTGCGATTTTCTAAACTTTTCCATATCAAAGTTGGCAATTGCTTTTTTCAGATGCCCGATGGCATCCTCTTCAATGATGGCATATATAGCGCCATACGTTCCGATATCCTTTGCCGATACCGCAACCGGAATGCTGTTTATCAATATTGCTATTATGAGCATGATGTTCTTTCTCATTGCGCCGGTTGTACCGTCTTTTGCAGAGTGCCTGTGCTTTGCTGCTGCATTTTATTTACGGCTGATTGCACATTGGTCTGCATCTTTGCTTCGTTGGCGTTTATGTATTCGGAAAAATTTATCTTGGAGAAATCTATATGGGAAAATTCATCGGTAGTGAAACCCCGACAGTCCGGTGAACCGGTTGATCCGAACCCGTCGGGAAATGAATTTAATTGGGACCGGCCCTGCTCCTGAATAATCCGGGCAAGCATATCGGAAAAACAACAATACACATTTGCGTTTTGTACGCAGCCGAAAAACGGCCATGAAGTCATGCAATAACTGCCCACAAAATGACAACTTCCGGCGGCCGCAGCTGCCACACAATCCGTATCGGGCTCGCCGCAAGTCTTTTTTATAAATAAAAAACTGCCCTGCGACTGGTCGCAGCAATTAAAAAAGTTTGTATTCACTCCGGCCGGACGGCATTGTAACGGCTTTCCGTTAAATATATACAACGTTCCCAAACATTGACCGGTGCTGTCTTTGGCCCCGTCATTCTGTAACGATGTTTGATTGCTGGAAGTTGTAACCGGATTCTGCGCGGATGGATCAGCACAGGGGATATTATTGCACTGCATCACATTATTATCTGCGGTATTCGGCCAGCAGCCATACTGCGATCCGAGGGGGCATGTGTACCCGATTACACAGAGCATTGTTCCGGTGTCTAATGTTCCCTGGGCGCATTTCGGTGCTGCCGCGCATGCGTTGCCTGTTCCAAGAGTGTAGCCCGCAGGACAGGTAGAATTACCAATAACATTACTTACACACTGCGATCCACTGAGGCTTCCCCCGGCCGGACATACTGGCTGTATCGTTTGTTTTGTACAGTTCTGCGCCTGCAACGGGCAATAGTATTGATTATTGTATTGCTGGCAGATACTTATTTCGTCTTGTTCTATTACTCCGTTACCGTTTAAATCTTTTGCGCATATTTGCTGCCCCGGGGTTACTTCTCCTCCAAATGTATTATCGGTGCAGGGCAGCGGCGAACATTGCTGTACTCCGCTTACGTTTATGCATTGATACTGCGACCCTGCGGGGCATACGGCACTTGAGCCCGTGACTGTTATTTTGCCGGCATTCACTTGTGAACATACTGTACCGTTGCACGTCATCCCCGATAAAGATAATGTTGCACCGCTGGCGGAGATTGTTGTCAGTCCCGCTGCGGCACTGGCGGATCCGGTGATGGTCGAGCCGGTGATATTGATAGTTCCCAAAAGTTGCACGGCGCATGATGTTCCGCCGTCACATCCATATATTTCCAGGGTTGATCCGTTGCCGACGATGCCGGAGATCATGTCTGCCGACACTGACCCTGATACGGTTGCGTTTTGTATGATGATGGATCCTATATTTGCAGACGAACACGTATCGGCATTACACGTCCATCCGTCTATTACCAATGATGCCCCCTGGGCGTCCGCACTGATGCTCGTAATACCCATATTATTTTGAATATTGGTTTGTGCCGCGTTCACGGCTCCCGTAAGGGTTATGCTGGTTATTGTGCAGTTCATTATGCCGTGCGGGCATAGCGGCGGATTTGTGGCCAGACATGTCCACATTTCGTTTTGTTCTATTACTCCATCACCGTTTAGGTCTTGAACGCAGGTGCTGGCGTATCCGCTGGTAACCGCCGCAATCAACAGGAAGAAGATGGTCATAATGTATTTATTCATTGTTTTACCCCTGATGAACATACGGTGTTCTGTCCGGCCTCTTTGAGAGTTTCCAACAGGGTGAATGTGTTCGCAAATTCATTGATGCACTGGCAATCTATTACTATCTGCTCACCCGGTCCTACCGGGCATACGGTTGGATCCGGATAACATTTTCGGTAATAAAAATTATAGCTTGCCGTATTATTCTGATACTGAGAGGGGATATCGGTTGTGGAACTGGACGCTGATTGCTGGACCTGACTGTTCTGTACGGGTATTTCTGTTTTACACACGTTATCGCACGTGCTGTATGATTGAGTCTGGGCCACTCCCGCGCTGAAAGTATTTCCCTGTGTCACCCATGTGTTTGTTTGGGCGTCCTGATAGTAATCGGTATATGTAACTGTCGGGCCTGCTGCCTGCGTGGTGTCATTTATTGTTTTGACTCTCTGCATGGCAGATGTTAAGTCGAACTGGCTGGTACCCTGACATATGTATGTTCGATCCTTTTCCCACCATTGCCGGCAAATATTATGATCGTAATAGCCGATAAAATCCTTGCATGACGATAACGGTACCAATCCCGTCGGGACATAATTTTGAACCGTGTATACATTATCGACTATTTCCTGTTCGAGGTTACAGTTTGGATTTTGCTCCATGGCGGTGCATTGATCATCCTCCGACTCATTGATGGTATCTTCCAGTCTGGATGGGTAAGTGCAGTTCGCGTTCCAGATATGGACAACACTCAGTGGATTACCAAAAAAAGAATAACTTGTAATGGTGTTCCCGCTGGTTTCTACAAACAGTAACGGATACACACAGTATCCATTGAGATAACTGTAATACTCATAGCTGTAATTCCACCAATAATCGGTCCAGCAAGGAGTAATTAGTGAGGCCACATCTGTTGTCATTGTTACGCCGGGAACATTTATTCCTCCCGCCGGTTGACACACAATATCATCAGGATTCGTCGCCACGACCAGTCCGCCGGTATTCGCATTATAGAGGGGATCGGCCAGATTGCTGTTATAGCAAATAACCGGCTCTAGGTTTTCACCGCTTCCCCAAATATCTGCAACGTAATTGGGATAGGTTGTCACGCTTCCGGTTATGTTTTCCCCTGGTATTGTTATGAAATTTTCCGACAGGCCCTGATTGTAAGAATAGTAATAATAGTAGTCATAATAGTAGTACAGTGAGCCCACTTCCGATCCGCTGCCCACAACATTTGATCCGCTTCCCCACATGGAATACATGATCATCCAGTTCCAGGAGCCCGATACTGTAATCGGAGTCAGGGACACCTGGCATCCGCTTAAGGTGTCACAATAACTTGCACAATTATCGCCCTGGTCGGTACACGTTGTCTGGGTTGCATTCAATGCCGCATTTCCATAGGGACAGGTCACACTTTCGGCAACCGAGATGCCCCGTATTATTTTACATTGGATCTCCTGTCCAAGATCGGCATGATATTGTGTTGCGTTACTCATAACACTGTAGAGACTATTGGGATCTGTCTGTTCAGTTGCCACTTCCTTTTGTGCTGCGTTGGTTACCAACGCATCCGTCTTGCCTCCGGCAAAATAATTTGCGGGGTTTGTTGCTCCCTGATTGCCGGATCCGCAGTTTGTGAGCGCCTGGCTATAGTATGCTATTTCTGTGTCGCTTATTGATGTGCTGGTTATGCTGTATTGCGGATTGGTGGACATTATTGCCCCGGTGGCGCCGCCGCCCAGATCTTTCAGGACCAAAGGTAAGTTTGTCCACGCAATATTGTTTCCACAGGAATTATTTATGCAATAACAACCACCCATCTGGGTATAGTCTGTTTGTTGAATACTTAATTGCCCCTGAGTATTTGCTACCCACGCCCAATATATACAATTGTTCCAGGTTCCCGGATTACATTGAATTAAACCATTGCCGCATATCCCGGATACGGGGAAAGGCATGTTGAACTGATAATTTATTTGCCCATTCAATTTTGTGTCCTGTGATACCATCACCGTTGTCAAATCTCCGGTGGCTCCCGGCTGGATAAGTATATCGACAAATTTAGTTGTTGACGGACAGGACATCTGGACATTGCCGCTTTGCGATCCATCAAGGGTTTTCATCGGTGTATCGGACATTATCGGTTGACCGGCGTTTTGATTAATTGCTGAGCCTGAGCCCAGATATTGATAGGCGCTGCCGGCGGCACTCTGAGCGGCCGTTCGGGATTTATCAACGTCGCTTTGCGCCATTACAAAGGATGGGAATATTATTAACAGTACAAGAATGCCTGTTTTAACTTTTATACATTCTAACCATGTCCTTGACGGCTTCCGCATAATCCTTCCCCTGTGTTTTGACGATAGAATCAATTTCCGCTTTTTCTTTTGCATCTGATGTGAACAAATAATAACTGAAAGGATCCACTGCCAGTCTTGTCACTCCCATGCCGTAGGGGGTATCCATGAATATTTCAGAATATTTCGGTCTGTTGGACTTTACCGATTTGAGAAGCTGCATTCCAAAATCGCCCAGGTCAATTATTTTCTCTTCCTTTGCCTTTTCAAAATCTCCCGACTCCAGATAAAATTTAAATGCCGAGTTGGCCATAATGACATCGCCCACACTTCCGAATTGCTTGATGTCCCGGACACTCTGGGTAATAATGCTGAACGACCCGCCATACTTTCGCGCTCTTCTGTAGCCTTCTTCAATTATTTCCTGCAATGAGCCGCGGCCTTCCTTGAGAAACTGCCAGGCCTCATCAAATATTATTAACCGTCTTCTGCTTCGATCCGATAAATATAAATCCTGTGTTACGGCGTTGATTACCTGAAGTGTTATTACCTTGAATAGCTCTTTGATTGGTTTTAAATGCTCCAGTTCCAGCACCACAAACTCATCGGCTGATATGTCGAAGTTGGACCGGCCGCAAAACCATTTTCCGTATGTTCCCTGCGATGTAAAATCCCGTATGTTGTAGGTTAATGTCTCCGCTACCTGCTTAAATACTGCTTTATAACCCCTGTCCTCTTTTTCTTTTAGTTCCTCGTCCGCATGCTCTGGATACGTATCCAGGAATTCATAGATCGTGTCTATGTCGGCATCGTTACCGGCCGTTTTCCATGCCCAGCGGGTAGCCGCCTTCAGGATGGTCATTTCCGTTTCTGCATTGGCAAACGGGACTGTATCCGTAGCGGAATAGACCATTGTGCGTAATAATGACACTATCGGAGGAAGATCGTTTTCGTGTTCCCTGATATTGGTAAACGGATTCATGCATAAATTGGATTCCGGGCTGAAGTCTAAAAATCTTCCCTTGAATACTTCTGTCTGTTTCTGGTAGGAGCCACCGATATCGATGATTCTTATCATTGCCTCGGCGGCATAATAGTTAAGGGTTATAAAGTTGACCAGGAAACTTTTGCCGGCGCCGGATGATGCGGAAATAAACAGGTTGTGATTATTTGCAGCCTTGCCGAACAGATCCAGACGGCAAGGCTGCCCTTTGCGTCCCATAAATAACAAGTGCGGATATCCGCCGCCTGAAAAATCCGCCTGCACCGGCAATAACGATGCCACTGCCGATGCCGGTGCGATAAAATCCCTATCCAGATTTTCGATATTGTCTTTGACGTTGTACAAACCAAACGGCAGCGAGGACACCAGTAACGGAGGTAAAATACCTTTGTCTTCCTGCATGACATAGCCGTTTTGCTCCCATAACCTTTTTGCTCTCACGATGGATTCTGCGGCCTGATTGGAATCCTCGCTCCATACCCACAACGTCGGTATTATTTTTACAAAGGGCAATCCCTTTTCGATATCGTCCACCGCCCTCATATATTCTTCTTTTTTCCGCATTAATGAGGGGGCAAAGCTTCCGGCCGCCTGTTGCTGCAGGACCAAATTGCACTTCATGTGCAGTTTCATCTTTAAATCTTCATAGACAACATTCAGCGAGTATAAAAACGGCGTCAATATCTGGTTGGAATCGGAAATAATGCCCCATACGCCGCCAAAGCACTCATTGGTCTGAAATGTATCCACTTCCACGGGAAATGTTTTGACCGTTGTACACCGGAAATATCTTTCACCCATCTTGATATCGGATAAGGTCTTTTTGATAACCGTGTCGGATAAGATGATCTGCTTGTTTATATATTCTTCTTCGTTGTACCGTTTGTTGTTGCTGGAAGGTTTGTCGTTAAATAATTTTCTCATCCAGTCGATTAATTCTTCCGGTTTTAAGTCCTGAGGGTGTAAACCTGCCCCGGAAAGAATCTCTCTTACGGTGCTGTACACATCTGTAATATTGATTTGTTCGGCTTCTTTTTGAGGGATTTTTAAGGCCACAAATAACCGGTAGTTTCTCAGGGGCATCCTTTGAAATATATCCATTCCTTTTGTGCCCTTCTGGAAAAACTCCGCATACCATTTTGACGATTCCTTCAGTATCCTGTTATCCCGCGTCTTTCCTTTTTGATATAATTCCAATTCCTCCTCGATGTACTGATCGGCATACAATATGAATTGGATTATGCTGCCGTATGGGATGCCGATTCTGAATATACCCTCTAAAATGAATGTTGTTTTATCACCGGCAAAGGCCAGGGGGGTGCATTCCCATAAGAATCCTATTGTTTCATCCACGTTATAATAAAATACTTTTTCCTGATCGTATGCACGCCAGGGTAAATACGATGAAAATTTATTCCGCTGACTTATCTGTTCCAGTTCATCTACTGTTGCGTCCCGATCCGTTCCCAGTAAAACATCCTGTATCTTATGACGAAATAAGTAGAAAATTATCGAGAAAATTCCGGCGGCTACGATTGCCAGCATTGAATAAAACACTTCCATGATCTTTCCCCTTTTATTATTCTTCCGGGTCTATTAAATAATTACCCATGACCCACTTCGGATCATCGGTTAATAAATAAATATACCTCATCATATACAGTTCGTTTTGATCTCCCCTGTACGGCAATACCAGCACCCGCATAACCTGTGGGGCAGCCAGCAGAGGGGTGTTCGGTTCTTTAAGCATTAATGCCAATTTTTGATTAACAGCCTTCCGGTACATCGTTTCGGATGATTCTGTTTTTAGGCCTTTTCTTTCGACATCGTTTGTTTCTGAGGATGAACAGGCGGTGCAATACGTATCTTCCGATACGTTATTGATTTTTGCTTCCTTCCGGCATTTTTCACATGCCGCTTTATTTTCTTTTTCACTTAACGTATCGTTTTTCTTTTTTTGGAGGGATTCTTTGTAGGCGCCGGCGACTTTAATACATTTTCCTTTGTCGTAACCCGGGCAGGAGAAATCGTCTTTATAGGGATTTAATATCGCCCCACAGCCCCATAGATACAGGATTGTTACGATAATGAGACATTTTTTCATGGAAGATCTTCCCCTTTGTTTATTTCTTTTATTTCCAGTTCCGTACCTTCCGATACGACCAGCGTTACATCTCTTACGGCCCCGACCTCTATTACCGGCATGGCCTGGCGGGCTAGTTCGAGATAAAATTTTGATATTTGTTGTGCGCCAGTGGAGATTCCCGACCCGATGCCGGCCTGAACCACCTGATTGGGATCTATGGTCTGTGTCTGGCCGAGCGGACTTACGCTTACGGATGATGTTTGCGCTTTAATGGCGTCGCCTACCCCACCGAAAAAACCGGCAATGACCGATCGTGCCACTATGGCGCCCATTTTACTTACGACCCTGCCGCGCAATCCTATTTTCCCGTCCGAATCTACGACAAATCCTTTTACGTGCTGGTCGATGACGGCTGTTCCTTTTTTCGACAGACAGGATATATTGGTAATCCTCAGATGGGCTCTTTCATCCGCCAGAGATCCATGCCCTTCACTTATGATGAAGCATCCCTTAAGGTTTGCCCGCACCTGATTGGGCAGGAAAGCCAGATCATTAATACGCAATAAAACCGGGACAGGCTCTCCCTTGCCTCCCTCCGTTGTCGGCGCATCCAAGCCAGACAGCATCGTTGCCTCCATAAAAGAAGGGGGTAAATACACTGTCCTTTTTTTGCTTTTTTTTTCAGCTGACTTTTCTTTGCTATCCGCGTTGCCGTGATTGGTTGTTATTTCAATTGCGCCGATTTCCCGTTCCGCCGGTTGTTCTTCCTGCAACCTTTGTCCACCCGGGATGGGGGGCATCGGCAAACCGCTTCTTGATGCTGAATTATTACTATACTGCTGTGATTGGACCCGGGGAAGCGGCGGGGGCGGCAGCGGTTCGCTTTTATTGATTTGTGGCGCTCCCTCCGTCGGCCGCTTCATGCCGGGATATGTTTCTGCCGAACCTGTTTTTGCGGGTTGGTCTTTTTGATTATTTGCATCTTTAATCTCTTTTTTCATTTCTTCGACATCTTTAAGCATGGAGTTTATTTTTTCCTGCCCCTGCAAATAGGCAGACTTCTCCAGCAGATGCGGTTCCAGTTTTATTTCCTGTTTGGGATTCTTATTTGCCGGGTTTGCTTCTCTGTTTTTTGAGCCGAATTTTATAAAACATATCGCAATGCCAAAGACCATCAGGCTCACAAAGATAATCATTTTTACCGTTTTTTTCTTGGCGGCGGCATCCAGGTTTACCCAATGCTCCTGATATATTTTTTTCAGATCTAAAATTGCCATTTGCCCAGGCTCCCTATTTATTTCTTTTTTTTCGTGTCCGGTACTGCCCGCTTTTTTAATTTTGTATTGTTTTGATTTTGATTTGCTTGGAACTCTTCTTGTTGTCGTCACCCGTTTCTGCTTTTGATTCTGTTTTTGTTATGTTTTCGTTTTCATAACCCCTGTCAATTTTTATCGTTGTGCTTTTATCCCGGTCGTCATCGCCTTTGTTTTGTGCGCATATAAACATCCGGGCCGTATCGCCTTTCTTTATCTTCAACTTATCAATAGCCAATGCTATCGGGTTTGTGGTTGTTTCGATAAAATCACGCTCGTCCAGTTCTATTTCCTGTTTTTTGGAAGATTCCTTTATTTTTATTATATATTCTTTGACCGACATTCCCTCGCCCGGGGCGGTTACAGTTCTGGTTGGCGATATAAACAGTTCTTCATACTGGCTGATGTCCCTCAATGCGTATTTTTCCACGGTAAAACTTTCCTGGATGTCGTCGGTATATACAGCCTTGATCATCGTCATTATTTTTTTCTCTGATGACATCCCGCTGAAATATCTCTTGTTTTTTCTTATTTTTTCTCTATCGCCGGTGGATAGCTGAATTGTTTTTGAAGGGATTGATTCCGGCACTGCGATGAGGTTGTAAGTTGCATCGCCGCAGACAATATACATTTCCGTAACACTCGGGTATATTGTTTTATCGACTTTTTTAATGTACTTGTATTTTATATAGGCATCTTTTCCCGCAAACGTTACCGTCATGCCCTTCTCTTTAGAGTATACAACGTCCCTGATTTCTCCCGACTGGCATGTCACTCTATTTATATCCTGGGCGCTGACCCGCACCGCTACGGGTATTTCCGGTGTCACTATTGTCGGGGATTGTTCTTCTTCTACCGCTTTCCGTATCTGACCGTAACTTACTTTTACTCCACCGACGAAAGGTTCTTCCCCGGCGGTTTTTTGATCGTTTTTACAATCACCTGCTGAACAGCTCCGGTCGGTGTAATTCCACTTCTGTTTCTTTTTAAGGGACTCCAGTGTGTGATAGTTGTCCTTTTCTTCATTCTTAGTTTCTTTCTTTATTGTTGGAGCCGTTTCTTTTTGTTCGTTTTGCGCCGGTGGCCCTCCGGAATTATTATCTTCTGCAAATGACAGACAGGCATAAAATAGATTAAATAATATTATGGTTAGCAGTATTGCTTTTTTCATCTCATTTTCCTTTTTGTGCAGCTGTTTTATCCTGGGTTTGCTGGACTGCATCTGCCGCCGACTCCGTTATGGACAGAATAAAAAATCTTCCGTTAAGTATCGTGTATTCAATGTAATATGTTTTTTTGTCGTCTTCTATTTTACGGTCGTCGATATATTGTCTTTTAGTCCCTTCTATTTCTATTTTCTTTGTTTCCGTGTTTACTGTAATTTCGATAATATAAAATACCTGCGTCAGTTGTGTTTCCGTTATTATTTCGGCCAGATTATAAAATGTCGTTTTCCCCTGTGGATATGCGGATGGATCAAAGTGCAGCAACAGCTCATCGAATTGCCTGCGGGCCGAGGCCGGCGTATAGGAAAAAGCCAGACTGCTTATATATCTCACGAACGTGGAGACATATATTTCGTCCAGCTTATTTCCTTCGATTGTTGTTTTTTCCTGTAATCCCGGCGGTATGATCACCACCCTCTGATAACCGAGAGCCTTAAGCATTACGCCGGCATTTATCAGGGTTACTATTCCGATAATTAATACGGTGAATTTTAACAGCCTGTTTTCACCTTTGTGTTTTGCTTTATCGTTCATGTACTGATACAGTTTCACTTTGATCATTCCCTTCTTGGCTTATTCTATAAATACGTTCTCATAATATTCCGGATACTTTTGAAATTTTACCAGTCCCGCAAAATATAGAACGTGGCGGATAAAGCCCCGGGGATATTTCTTTTTTACATGGGTATATCCCCAGGGGCCGACTGCAACCATAAGCCACGTTACCGATCCGAAGATCATTGCTATGGTGAAGAACATCATAATGATGCATAGCTCATCACTATCCCAAAAGAGCACCTGCAATGGAGCGGAAAGATATTGAGGGAATTTTTTCTTCATTAGTACAGCAAACCCATACTGGTAACGATTGTATCCGCTTTAAGAAGCACTGCTCCCCCTAACAGCGCCGGGATGGCGCCGGCGATTTCCTGCCTAATCGCCAGTACAGCGCCAAAACATACAGCCGCCAAACCGCATACGAAACCAATAGGCCCTTTTAAAATGGAATTTACGGCCATGTTATAGACATCATAGGCGAAACTGCCCGCGGCTGGCGCCACAATTGCAAATGCCGACGGGGCTACTGCCATCACCATAAACGTTGCCAACAAAATAACTTTTACCATTTCTTCCTTCTTCATTCGTTTTTCCTCCTTTTTATTTTATCAGGAGCGTATCAAACATTTTTATATTCGCTCCCTGTACATACTTTCCGTTGATCCAGAACACCGGCGTTCCGGTTACGCCTATCGAATTGCCGATACTTTGCTGGGCCTGATACATAGCGTTTATGTCTTTCGATATTTTCTGGCTGCCGAGGTCGTCTTTATCTTTGGCTCCACTCATGACTTCGTAATAAGCCTTAACTTTATCGTCGGCGGCTAAAATGTATTTTGCTTTTTCTTCCGCTTTCGGATGCAAGCGGGTAATAGGAATTAAATAGACGTACTTTGTTACATTCTTATCTTTAAAATATTGGGCGGCCTGGCGGCAATACGGACAGTCGGGGTCGGTAAATTCGATTACTTTATTTTTTCCCGTGCCTATTTTTATTGCTTTATCAAGGGGGATGCCGGTTAATTTCCGAGATTGAAGCTGGTCACGTTTTTCCTGGGTGAGGGATTTTTTGTTTTTATCATATATCTCGCCGAATATGATTAATTCGCTTTTAGGCGCGTAATAGAAAATAATATTCCCTTTGTTGGCGACGATTTCGTATATTCCTTCTATGGGTGTTTTCTCCACAGCTTCTGCATTGATTGATGTTACTTCTTTAATTTTTGCCGCGATGGCCGCCTGTTTCACGTTTTCCTGTTCTTTAGCGTAAATGTTTAGAAACATACCCTCAATGGTGAAAATCCCGATTACCAGGGCAATAACTTTTATTGTGGAATTCTTTTTCATTATCCGTTTCTCCTTTTTATCTTTGTTCGATTTCGACACGCCTGTTTACGTGATCAACACCGGATATATAGTCCTGTTGCCCTTTCCCGCTTATCTCCTTGACCACGACTCCTTTTTGCCGCAGATATCCGGCAACATTAAGGGCTCTCGCTTTCGCCAGCTTATCGTTATAGGACTTACTGCCAATCTTGCATGTATAGCCGGTCACCTTAACTTCTTTGCCCTTAATGCAGTTTATAAACTGACTAATTTGATCCATTTCAGAATTACTTATTCGGAATCCGTTCAGTGGAAAAAATACGATGTTCTTTTTACATGAAGTATGACTGCCTGCCTTTTCTTCAGACGGTGATGAGGTCGTGACGGCTGTCATTTTAGCGGGATTTATCAAAACGGGCTGGCTCGCTTTTATTTTTACGGCTTCTTCAAAGGTGGGTTTATTTTCAGTTTCTGCCAGTTGTATTTCTTGTGCCGGTTTTGCATTGTCGGGTTGGGAGAATTTTATTGTTATTGGTATTACCGATTTTTTTGTCAGTTTTATCCTTTTTGTTTCTTCCTCCCTGATCATGTAGCTGTGGGAGAGACTTCCTGAATTTGCCAGGCCTTCATATCTATATTCAATATCGGCTGGTCGTATTTCTGCGGCGCTTACATCCTGCAAAGTTAATATACAGAGCATCAATACAAATATTTTTTTCATTCCGTTTTCTTATGTTTTTTCCTTTAACCTAATTTTGTGACGTAACCGTTTTGAACAAAACGGATGCATTTGTCCAACTGGACTTGTATATCAAGATTGATTGGTAAAAGAGGTCAGCAGACCTAAAAGTAATACTGTTTCCAGTGGTTTGATAACTGTCTTGGCTTGTTTATCAAGATTGTCCAAATGCGCTTTATCCAACAATTGAGCTATAATATCCGGTGCCTGTCTTTTTATCTTGTCTTGTATATCCAGATGAAGCCTTTTGCTTCTATCCCGGCGTTTTTGCGCCTCCCTGCACTTGCGTACGTATTCCGGGTTGCTTTTCCTGTATTCTTTTAGATGGCCGGGATGTTTATCCTGCCATGCCTTAACGCGGGCATGATCATCGCGCCAATAACCAGGATTACTCTTCCGCCAGCGCTCATTGTTCCGCCGCTTCAACTCCCGCTGGCAGTCTTTCAAACCACAAGTTTTCTGACGGAAACCGACTTTCTTATCAGGAATAATAAGTGCACCGCAAAAACACTTCTTCGGCCTGCGTTTTCCTTTCATCCAGTTTCTCCTGAACAAAATAATAAATCGTCAGAAAAAAAAGACGTATCCGGCAAAGTGCAGAATGAAAGAAGCAACCTTGATGTTAAACCGTCACTTATCGAACGCATCAAAGACATATCTGTCTCATGAATGGTGCATATGTTGCTGTTTTGGTAGAAACTGAGATTTTTACGGACAGAAACGGCAATTAGAAAAAAATAGAGGAGAGTCTCCTCGTTGACAAGATCACAGAGGAGTTTCCCGGTGTTGAAACGAAGATATATCCGGCTGAAGGAACCATCGATCTTTCTGACCATTGCCGGATTGATAACCGCATCTGCATCCATGGCCATACCTATCCGATTTCGTGATATGGCCATTTTCTACAAATTGGACATAGTTGTCCAACTGGACTTGTATATCAAGGTCATTTGGCAAAACAGGTTAATAAGCCAAAAGTAATGTTGTTTTAAATGGTTTGATTACTATCTCGTCTTGTATATCAAGAATGCCCAAACGCGAATTGTTCAACAGTTAATATATAATATCCGGCACTTGCCTTCTTATCTTGTCTTGTATATCAAGGTGAATCTCTATGCTTCCATCCCGGAATTTTTGCGCTTCCTTGCTATTGATTGACATCAAATCGATGGTTTCAAAAACATCGCCGCTTGCCGCTTCGATAAACTCCCCGTCAATAAATAGCTTGTAATGATCCATCTTAACTCCTCCATCTTACGATAATAAAATGTTAAATGTTACTCTCTGGCCGATATAGAAATCACCGACGACTTTGCCGCAGTCTGCTAAATAGGTAATATACGGGCAACTCTATACCCTTCCTTAAGACAGTAATCAATATATTAAAGTGTCTTAATAAAAATATTGTCTTTACCTAAGACGATTTATGTTGCGCTTTTAGAGATGTTGTGATCATAAGTTCATCCTTTCGTTATAAAACGATTAATGATTTTATTTTTAAGGAGTATTTAAATTATGAAAACCAAGGATAAATCCATATCGGCCCTTCTGTCTGTCTTTCCAAACCATGAGGCATTAAGGAAATTTTACGAAGACAGCAGTCATTCGAAAGCTGTTGAATCATTTGTGGCGTATGCTGCAAAGAACAACATCATTAAAACGGGTGATGTAAATAGCCTGGAAGCGTTTATCCTCCAGCATGAACGTACCCCTGACGATTGCACGCCGCCGAATAATCTCAACTTTGAGGCATTGCTCGAAAAGAAAGCGGACCTGCTCAAGATGACTTTGTCGATACGGGCATTGGCCGATCGTATCAATAGCTTGATTGAGGAGTGCCGGATTGATTTACCCAAAGTGGATAAATCGATGTTGTCGAGGCTTAAAAAGGAACCCGCCGATACGATCTATAAACAGGACGTGCTTCGGAGCTTAGCCTTCTGGCTGGGCCATGAACGTGCGGAGTTGGGACCCATATGGAATTATAACACAATGATCAAGCTTTGCTCCGAATCTAAACAAACGGCAAGTTACAAAGAGGGGGTGAGGGTGGGATTTGCCCTCTACAGCCGAGGAGATGTTATCGATCATGAAATCGTCGGTTGGCTGAAAAAAGTACTGAAGAGTTACATTGAACAATCCCTGGGTCAGTTTCTCTACGGCCGATGGGGCAAGATTCATTCCCACGATATAACAACGCTTTACATCGACTTCCCCAATGAGGTGGACGTGAGCGACCCAATGTCTTACCGGCAGTGTCTGAAATGCGCTATATCTCTGGCTCATCAGATCGCTATCCGTTGGTCGCTATCCAAATACTGTTCGAAAAATAGATTCCTATCCATTGTTATTGTTGCCGGAGAATACTCCAATCTGGATAATTACCTGCTTCCTTTGCTCAATGCCAAGCTTCCGGATGATCCGGTCATTCGTGTATCGGACTATGCGCGCCAATGCCTGCTGATCAACGACATACGTGTCATTCTCTGTCATCACCCCTCGGAAACAACGCTGTTTAATGGCGAAGCTCTGACGATTTGGTGGGTAACTGCGCTCTGGAGCACACATTATTTTGATTTTGTCGGCGATCTTCTTACGGACAAAATCTTACAGAATAATCTGGCGGCTATAGAAAAGCTCAACCGCCTTTTGTGGTTTCCGGAAGAAGAAGAGAAAAAACAGAGAAAGGTTGATGAATCCAATGCGGTTTCCACTTTTTTCAAGTTTCCGCATAATTCTCTTCTGGGAGTTGAAATTGCCAAGACCCTTTATTTCAGGCGGCGCTTTGAGGAGGCGGCGGAGATTTTACGGATAGTGCTTTCTATTAATCCAACGGATTTAATTGCCCGCACATTGCGAATGCTTATTTTTCGCAACAGGGCTGTGGATGCCGAAAATTATTCAGTGGCAATGGGTCTTATGAAGATGGCTGAAAAAGAAGCCGTCTTCATAAGGGAAAACTGCGCTCACCAATCCGAAGATTTTTTTTGTGAATACGCCGTTATTTATCGCGCCCGGGCTATGTTGACCCTCCGATACACGCGCACTGATAAAAATATTGCCGCAGACCGGAAGACATTATCCATCTTGAAACAGAATGTGTTTGATGACCTGGATCGATCTGAAGACCTTTTTGAAAAAGGCATGACAGTTTCTCCGTCAGGAATTCGGTCTTCCTATTTGTTCTGCAGTGTTCAAGTCCTGCGCGCGATTTTGAAAAGTGATGAAGAAATATTTATCAATCCGCAAAAAGCTGTTGATGCCGATTTTATGACGGTACGCAAACCGGCTGAAGAACTTTCAGATCAACTCGGCTATCTCAGAAAAGATCTGCCTGAAAATTTGCAATACGAATTCATGGCAAAGAAAATGATTAAAAAATTACTGATTTATGATGATTCAATTTCCTTACAAAGTTACCGGCCGACAATTTATTTCTCTAATGCAGTGGCGCTGTGGGATTTTCTGCCTGCCCGCACTGTTGGAACGACAAAATTTGTTCTGCAAACACTAAGAAAAGCTATAGACATTGCCAGGCTGATGGAAAAAGACGATGTTTGCATTTATTCTTTTACCCGCACTTATGGTGAAATAATACCTGTGTCGGAATTTGTCAATCACATTGAAAAAGCCATTGTGATGATTGAAAAGGCAGTCGGTAAAAATTTATATGAACGGGAGGATAGTGAAGTTATTGCCACATCAGACAGTCTATCATCCCTCCTGATGACGGTAAATTTTTAAAGAAGATAAAATACTTGGGAAAAAGCTGGCTTGCTTTCATTTTTACGGCTTCTTCAAAGATAGTTTTATTTTCAGTTTCTGCCAGCTGTATTTCTTGTGCCTGTTTTACATCATTGGGTTAAGAGAATTTTATTGTTATTGGTATTACTGATTTTTTTGTCAGTTTATCCTTTTTATTTCCTGTTATCTGATCATGTAGCTATGGGAGAGACTTCCTGAATTTACAGGGCCTTCATATCTGTATTCAATATCGGCTGGCCGTATTTCTGCGGCGCTTGCATTCTGTGAAGTTAATACACAGATCATCAATACGAATATTTTTTTCATTTCTTTTCCTTATGTTTTTTCCTCTGGTCCGACTTCGTGATATGGCCATTTTCTCCAAAGCGGATGCAGTTGTCCAACTGGACTTGGATATCAAGATTGATTGGTTAAGGAGGTCAGCAGGCCTAAAAGGAATACTGTTTCCAGTGGTTTGATTACTGTCTCGGCTTGTATATCAAGATGAATCCTTTTGCTTCTACCCCGGTGTTATTTTTGCGCCTCTCTGCCATTGATTGACATCAAACGGAATACTCAGTTATCAACTATATCTGTTAATAACCTGCATTATTTAGTTATTGTCAATTGTCTAATTTTTTACTATAAAATACAAAGTAGCAAATTGCTCCAATATTGAGCAGCCACGGAAAGGACATAATGGAAAAAACCGAACTTCTTAAAATCATCGAGAAACTATTGAAGCCGGACGTTGATCTTGACTTTCTTCTCGATCTGAAGGAAGAACATCTTGAAACGCTTATTGGCTGCATTCGGGATAGAGTAGATCAATTAAATAATAAGGAACAATGATCATGAAAATAAATGGCCAAGAAACTTGATCAGAAACAGACCGTTGATTTCAGAGAATTACTGATGTCCGAAGTTATTCAATCGGAAGCTCTTATTAATCATATTGATAAAAAAGGTTTAGTTTCCAAACAAGAATTGTTGAAAGAGATGAAGAAAGTTCAGGCGTCGATGATGAAGTCACAGTGATGCGGATTGATTTGTGGCAAACAAAAATGTATAGAAAGACATTCATTTTAAAATAAAAAATGGGAGGTAATATTAATGAACAAAGCTCAATTGATCGAAGAAGTGGCAAAAGTTACGTGCAGCAAGAAAGAAGCGGTGCAGGCAGTAGACGCAACACTGGCAGCAATTAAGAAAGCACTCAAAAAAGGTGATGCTGTTACACTTGTGGGCTTTGGAACATTTGATGTTAAGAAAAGAAAAGCCCGTACAGGCAGAAACCCCCAAACAGGTAAAGCCATTAAAATAGCCGCAAAGAAGGTTCCTGTATTTAAAGCCGGGAAAGGACTGAAAGAAGCAGTTAAATAGAATTAATCGTTATTTCTGAACATGCTTAAAGAGCCGTCTTATGCTCCGCTCAGGCGGCTCTTTATTCTTGTTTTCAAAAAATCAAATCAATTTAGCAGAAAATAATTGGATTAGAATCGGCAAGCTCTGAACATGGACGACTACGGAAGTCAATTCGCATAATGAAATAGAAAAAATCATCTTGAAATATTTCCCGAGGCGTCATGTTGCATACAATTTCAAAATAGTAAGTAGAAGAGATAAAATGTATACTGAAATGAAGGGGGCATGGGAAGACGGTCTTGAAAAAGCAAGGAAAGCAATCATTGAGCGTAAAAAAACAGATTCTACGGAAAACATCTTATTTGATGCATGGTCGGATACAGTTCAAAAAATATTTGCTGCTCTCGATGACGAGGAAGGATGAAAATCAGCTAGTGTGGAAGAAAAGTTAGAGGCTACTAACGGCAAAAGTTTTAGTCTGGCAAATTTCCAAGATGAGGTTTTCCAAAAAATACTTTAGAAACCCCAGTGCCTTTCTTTATCTGTATCTACAATAGTAAGCCCGAGATACGGCATATCTTCTACAAGCACAATATCGATCTTTGAAGCTGCTTTCGGCTCAAGCAATTGATTGATTGATTGACACGATAAGGCATCATCAAATTGAGGATTAACACTTGAAAGCAACGGACACGAATAATCCGCGGGTCAACCTCATACCTTTTGACTAATATCACCACCTGACGTCCGATGATGTCGGCTTCATCCTCTTGTTGGGCTCGGCCTTTTTATTAAGGAGACATATAGCGGTAAACATGAATCAACTTCTTGAACTTCGGCCCAGCCGATTGTAGTAAAAATAGGTTGCTGCCTTCAAATGCAGTCCATTCAAGACCGACTTCGACCTTTCCAGAATTCTCTAGGGCAAACAATATCGCAAAACCATTAGGATCGAATTTGCCGCCATCGTCAACACGCCAAGTACTCACCTCGTTGAATTCCGCAGGATAGTCATTAAAAACGAGTTGCTCACCGTCGACTAGCACCATGCTTGCCAATACGTCTTTTCCGAGCATCTCAAATTCGACCAGAGCGACCTCCGCCTGTGATAACAATGCCAAACGCCAACAATTCTTTATCCTTCGCTTCTTCGCCTTTGCAATTACGTCTTTCATGCGTGCATTACATGCTAAAGGCACGTCCCTGACATTGCCTGTACCAGCAGATCGAACAGGCAGCATGCGCCTTTCTCGCATAAAGTCAGCGCTAACCAGTAGACAGGAACTGTTGCTCGGAACAGTGGACCCGTTCACCGCAAACACTTGTCCAGGGTGTGCTCCAAATTGGCGCGCGGTATCTCTGCCATCGAAATTCTCTTTAGCCTGTTGAGCCGCAGTGAATCTCACGGAAAACGTTGTGCCACCACAAATAGCCTGTGTGATTCGGTTCGGTTGATCTATTTTTTCTAGCGCCAGAATGCGATTACCCGGTTCATTCGAAAAGCCAAAAGCTGCTGGAGCAGAATGCGCCTGACTTAATCCACTAATGCCCCCCACTGAGAGGGAGAGAAAGGTCACCAGAAAAAATAATCGCCTCTTCATTGTGTCGACCATAGTACCCAACTTTTAATATACGTGGTTGGTTTTTTCCGGTTATTGATTCAATTCTACTTTATTTAATTTAGAATGAAAAGAGAAAAAGTGTTTAATAATTAGATACTAATTTATTTTGAAAGGAGGATAAATTATGCAAGAAATGAAAGAAATGAAAAATGGTGATATTTCTGAAAGTATTCTCCCTAATGCTTCTTGGAGCTTAGAAGCTATATATGATCTCGTATCAATCAATGATTCCACAAGAGATTGCAGTTGTTGGCCTTGCGATGGAGATTATTGTATAGGCGGTGGGTAATCGACTTTATAATGATCAAAAAAACTGCTTAGATTTCGGCTGGTAGACCAGAATCATAATCTGCTTACTATTTTAATGAGCGCCGATCTCACAGTTTGCCATCCTTTCTGTTTCCATGCTTCTTTAGATGGTGCTGCTAAAAAGTTTGTGGCTGCCAAAAAGTCATAGGCCAGCTGTGCCTCTGATTGCCAAGGTGATATAACCTCGCGTTGAGCTTGCGCCTGAAGTAGTACCCAAGTACGCGCGTTATCGATTTCAGGAGGTCCCACTGCAAGAAGCTCAAAGTCCACCCAACATGATCCATCAGTGGTTTCTATCAAGTTATACGCATGAGCATCACCATGTAGAAGAGTTGGAGTATCAAAACCACGTGTCATTTCACGTAGAATTGAAATAGTCCGATCCCAAATTTCTGATTGGACAACATTGCCCCTCAAAGGTGATCTCTCTGCGTCGTCGAAGAGACGATCAACTCGAATCTGCCTTGTTAACCGAAAATGATCACAACGTTTTCCTACTGTATGGAACATTGAAAGTGCAGGAAATATTGCTTCCGCTATCTCTTCTGCACTTTCACTAACCTGTAAACGGGATCCAAGTCGCAAGCCATCAACCCAACGCAAAACAAGAAATGTCTCACTATAATTCGGTCTAATAACACCTATTGGTTCTGGCACTAATGTCGGACAAAGGGAATGCATCTGTTGCAGAACAAAATACTCCTCTTCTAATGGACACACCATCCTGGGATCGGGACTCCGTTGCCTTACTATGCAGATATGATTTTCTGAGTACTTTTTTACACAAATGACTTCTGCCGTTCGAGCACCTAAAGGCCTGAACCGCATATCGATAAGAGGCTCATCAAGTTCTCTAAGAGATTGCAGAATCAATGATTCAGGTGGCCAAGGTCGTTGCCCTTCTGGATTAAACCATGATGTAGTTATTTCCTGTATACTCATATTGCGTAAAGCCTCGCATTATTTTGACCAGGCCATTCCCATGCTGTCCAGTGCAACGATGTCCTATATGCACTGCGTGCTTCTAACCAGCGCCATTTATCTAATGAAAATGGTCCGTATGAAATACCGTTGTAAAATAAACGGCGTGTGCGTAAAGAAATTGTTTGTTCATAACACAGATCACTTATCAATAAGGGTAGATAATCATGTACATCCATTACAGTTTTGCATACCTCTATATGATCTGGGTGTCCATACTCACCGATAGGATTGTGAGTTATTATACTAGCGTCAGCGAAATCGCCTGTACGAACATTGGATATAAGGTTTTGAATACTATCCCGCCAGACACTTCTCTCGGAACGTGGTGAACGAAAGAAATCTGGGGAACATCCAAGGCAACCGAGAAGTTCAATGTTCAGTCCATTTAATACTTTGCATAGGCGTGGATTCCATAGTTTATCAGAGTTATGTATCATTGATCTATTATCACCTACAAAAAAGATAACTCCAAGGCGAACATCTATGCGTTGAAAAACAGGCCAACCAGCCAACCACTCATCATCGGGATGAGCAAATATACCAATCCATGATTCTGCAATCAAACCACTCACTGCATACTACCTTTCATTAACACACGCTCTGGTATGTCATCGGTTAATTTGCAAATATAGTTAAGCTTTGTACACAACTGGCTATCACCATCTAGTATTGATCTTACAATATGCCTCATACTCCGTTGGTTCCGAAAGTTTATCATAGCAGTACTCGGTATTTGAGGCCCGTATTCCCAGTGTTCTAGTATTGGTATAAGACTTTTTTCTGGCTCTATCCCCAAGAGCCCTACCATAATGACCTTAACAATTTCTTCATCCCACTCTGGAATAATTCCGTTACGTATGAGTTCAACTCGAAGAGATACGAAGGCTTCAATAAGATCTCCATGCAAGTAGCTTAGACCTTCGGAGAGCCAGGAAATTGCTTTCATACGAGATGAAACGATGTCATGCTTAACATGTACGCCCAGCACTATAGCACCTATTTGAGTCACCTTTTCTACCCAATCCCACCATGATGCTCTCATTGACGTAGGCCAATTATTCATCCTGCCATCAGTAGGGTGAAATAGCTGGTCGTATGCATTCCTACCAGTGTGCCTTGCATTGAGTCCGGAATACCCTATTGGAGCTCTAAAAGTAAAACAAGGTGCCTTGATAGCGTCAGGGAGCATTGCCCCATCCGCATCAAGTCTAAGTAATAAAGATACCCTACTATCGTATAACCGGTATGAATCACCTGGTGATGATATTTCATTAGAATGTATCACCGTCACACCGAAAGACTTGAGATAATCAAGCATATGCTGTTCAGTTTCACCAAATAGATCAGATACAGGTAGATCCATATATTGATTCGGTGGAGGTCCCATAATCAAGTCAACGGCCCACTTGTCAATCCCTCTGCAATGTAAGACACTGTATATGGCAATAATGGCAAAGCGCAACCACCCTTCATATGCGATGGGATCTCTTCCATAGGAAACGATCATAAGGCGTCTTCTGCTCGTTGGATCGCATCGATTCGCCAGCAACCAATCTAAATGTCCTGGATTCAGGATGAGGGGCAAAAACTTCACATAGGAGCCTCTATCAAATATCATCCGATCAGCCTTTTTTTCAATTTCACGCATATAGTCTATTCGTTGTCGCAACAAGCCTATTTCGAGCATCATCACACCTCAGATATTGGACAGTCACACGTTAAAACCAAAAACATAGGCAGCAATCCTGCAAAACGGTGTGGTTCCTCACCACGCGCCTTGTAATATTCTGGATCGTCATATACTTCCCGTGTTCTGAGAATCCGTAAATCGGCCTTGGCCAGAAGATTAAGTATCCTTTCTAAAGGACGATGGTACTCGATAATATCTAACCCCGGTTCAATAGGTACTTTGTACGGAGCGTTAGATGAACCGTAAGGAACTTGAGAGAGGGCACGAAAGGTAAAACAAGGGTGTGTTGTACCTATAATCAGTCTTCCCTTGGGGGATAGGCGTTCATTCAGAATGCTGAGAAGACTTTCAACAACATCATCTCTTTCTATCGTAGTTAAGACCATTGACAGCACGATAACATCAAAAATTCCTTGTTGCGCAGCAAAGGCCGTAGGATCGAGGATGGAGGCACGATTACCAAGTTTTTGATATGCTTCCTTCAACGCACTGGGTGCTTGATCTACAAGAACCAAACTGTCGAACAGATCGCACAATTGTATCGCAAGATCTCCTGGCCCACAGCCATAATCTAGACAATTGCTATGTCTTTGAGAGTCTTCACAAACAGCATTTATAATTGATGGGAACAAAAAGTGTTTGCGCACATCATCAGATACTTGGGCATAACGTAATGCAATTTCAGTCCAGAGATTCGACATATTAATAAAAGGTACAATTAAAAAGGTTTAAATGCATAATTGGATCACAAGACGTCTCCAGATTTTAATAAATCACTGAAGCAACATAACTCTTAGTGGTTATTCTTCTTCAAGAACCATGTGCCGACCACTCCCATCCCAAATTTCCAAATATTTGTGACACGTTTCAACTCTTTTTTCAAGAACCGAATCATCGAAACAACAGTTATGGAATAGAGAACCTTCAAAACAACCTGAGATTCGGCTATGAGAAAAATCACAGTTTGAAAAATAGGATCTTTGCATTTCGACATCCTTTCCTAAAGCATTTCTGAAAGAAACACCGCTGAAAAATGTATCTCTTGCAATCATCTCATTCATTTGAGCGTGATCCATTCTAGCAGAAGCAAGAGTACTTCCGGAAATATTACTCTGATCCAGAATTGCTTTGATAAAATTGGTCCCTATCAAGTTTGCATCATATAAGTTGGCTTTGACTAGATGCACTCTACTAAGATTTGCACCTGTCAAATCTGCTTTCGTCAAATCAATCCCGGAAATGTCAAGTCTTGAAAAATCAGCATCTCTTAGTTTGCAGTGGCTTAAGTTTGCTTGTTTAAAAACAGTCCTTTGAAAATGACACTGATGAAAAATAGACCACGAGGCATTGAAATGACTTAAATCGGCATCGGAAAAATTGCAATATTCAAAGTCTGACATCATCATCGTTACACCCATCAATGCATTTGAAGGTATTCTGCAATGATGAAAACAGCTTCCATTGTGGCATCCTGTTAACTGTTGTTCAACAATTTGTTGTTTCATGGCTATTCTAGTGCCATCGGAACATATATTTTCACAATGATTTGATTTCGCCGCTTGAGTGAGTTTTGATGCAGTAATACGTGATGATTGGGCTTTCAATTGTCTTTTAAGTATGTCGTATTGCTTACGACGCCGGTCAATCTCTTGTCTGTCAAAAAGTGGGGTTGTAATTACAGGACCGATACCACAAAATAATGTTTCGTCCGGAACATCTATCACATAACCATTCTCCAAACATTCTTTACGAAGTCTGGTCCCTAAATAAGGTTGTGGAAAAAGATAATTGATATCAATATTTGGCATTATGCCTATTTTTCGAATAAGTTTTAAACCTGATTCAAAGACCTCATTTGACTCACCAGGGTAGCCGATCATAACAAATATCTCGACAATAGTCCCAAGGGATGATGCCCACTCGCAAGCCTGATATATTTCTTCATCGAGGAGAGGCTTTCCCATTTTGCGTCGAATGCGTAAATCGCCGTGCTCGACAGGTAATACAATTTTGTACAGACCTGCTTCTTTCATCATTGCAAGGATTTCGGGATTGAGTTTATCAATTCTGACACCGTTGGGGAAAGAAAAAGCAAACAATCGGGAGTGCTCACGCCGAAACTTGGCCATATCTTCAAGGATGCTAATCGCTCTTACCTCATCGTTCAAAAAATTATCATCCTCAAATTCGATAACCTGGATACCATAGTTATTGACAAGTATACTGATTTCTTCTAATACAGATTTCCGAGACCGCCCCCTCCATTGAGATCCCATAGTAGGTTGGATTGAACAAAAATGGCAGGAGTAAGGGCAACCACGAGAGGTAATCATCGATGCTGTTGGCAAAGACGTCCGATTCCGGGACCCAACTTGAAAATAGTGATCCATATTAATGAGTGACCTATCAGGTATCGGTAGTTCTTCAATATCTATGATTGGTTGGCCGCAAAGCAGTCGAGGAGCGTCCGAGTTTGATAGTTGTGGATAATCTGATATATAGTCAATGAAAGTTTTCTCCCCTTCTCCAATTACAGAAACATCAACATGTGTTAATCGAAAGCAGAGATCTGGGGCGGCACTCGGCAAACCGCCACCCAATGCTATCAAAGTATCTGGTCTCTCTTTCTTTAAAAGTGCAGTCAACTCCGAAATGACATGATATAGATTCGTAAACGGCGCACTAATAGCAATGCATTCTATGTTCTTAGGTATTCGTGAAAGAATGTCTCTATATGACAATCCAATTTTGTAATATGTTTTTCCAAAATAAGATACCTTTTCAAAATGTTGTACTCCCTCTCGAAGAGCGTCCAATATAGTTACTTCATGTCCGCGTAATTGCGCCATAGTGGCAATGTAGAGCGGGCCAAGCATGTTGCTTAACCGATCGGCTTTAGGCAATTTGAAAAGCCATGGGGGGTTCATGATCAATATCTTCAAACCGGTGTCTCTCCTGAGATGTCTATTGAATTAATTGGACGGGGTTCAAGATCCGGATACTCATCCATAGCAGCTACAATGGTCAGAATTGTAGACTCCTGAAGAAGTCTATCGATGCAATGGAAACCACAAGAGCACAGAAGATCTAAAATAAAATTCTCATCAAAATCATGAAGATGGAATGAATCAAAATGTTTTGTTGGAACAATGGGAACACTGCATAATAATAGTCCATCCTTTCTCATCATCCGTGCAAAAGCCCTGATTATCAATTCTGGATCCGTAAGATGTTCCAATGTTTCGAAACAGGTGATACGGTGAAAATATTCGGAGAGTCCGCTGTATTCTTCAAGGCGTAAGCATTTCCAGCTGATCCGTTCATGATTGTAAGTGTGGTTGGCATATGCAATCGCTTCATTAGAACAGTCAATCCCGACAACTTCAGCGCCGGCCTTCGCCAAAATAAACGCACCGTACCCACTGCCACATGCCGCGTCCAGAACCCGATCGTTTTTACGGATATATGCAGCAGCAAAACGATATCGAATGAGATGTTGCCGGAGGGTGGGAGAAGCTTCTCCATAATGTCTGTTAACACCAGGAATTAATCGTTCCATAATCTTAGTTTGGACTTTCATTTGCATTTCCTAAAGAATGAGAATAAAGTATCAGTTATAAGTTCGTCACCCCTAAAAGGTACATGCACTGGTGGCATGTCATTATTCGCCTCCAGTTGACATATAATTTGACGGGCAATATCATGTGGCAAAGTCCCAGGTTTAAGCAATCTTGCCATTTTGTGTCTCGTAAACATCAGGCCGTTTCTTAAATGATCAAAATGCTGTGGTAATACAAAAGCAAACGTTCCGGAAAAAGCGGCTTGATAAAGTGTCTGTGAACCCCCGTGGCAAAGAACTAAATCAGACATCCTAGTGATCTCAAGACCAGGCATGATACCATTACATACATAGAGTGTCCCTTTTTTTTCAATACTAGCATTCTCGATATTCCGCACACCACCGCTCAGAACAACTTGATATCCATCTCTGCTGAGTATATGTGCAACATCGCGAAACACATCAAAGCGTGATGTGCCTGAGGTTACATAAATCACCGGCCTATCATTATCAAAATCATCAAAAAGGACTTCTCCAACGTACTCTAATCCATCCCATACCTGTGGCCCAATATTTAAATATGTTTCAGGCATATCACCCGTAAACAAACGCAAATCTGGAATCAGTTTTCCTTTTCCGAATATGGGTTCCCAGCAATTATTAATTGCTTCCTGTCCATAACTCAATCCCACAAAATTAAAATTATAAAGGAGTCGTTCATTCATACCTTCATCTCTGCCCAATCCTTGTTCCAAACCATACATACTTTCAAAAAATGGCGTCCATACGAAACTCACAATACCCAATAAAGGTACGTTCATGATTTTAGCAGCCCAATAGATTTCTGGACGGGTATCCGTAACAATTAGGTCCGGCTTGTATCTTTCCAATATGAGCATCCACAGTTCTGTTAAGTTTTCCAAAGTATAAGTTCGATGTTTAAATACCTTGCCGACGTCCAAAATATTATTTTTATCCTGGCCTTTAAAGAAAGGTAGACCTGGCAAATAAAATCGTAGCCAGTCTCCTAAAAGGGGATAGGGAATTTGAGGACTATCAATAACTGCTTGATGGAAAATAGTATCATACTCTCCTCCTCCTACAATAATTAAATTAGCTTTGGTTTTTGTCAAACAATTCACAAACTGAAGACATCTTCCGGCATGTCCCAGGCTATTGGTGTATGGAGCGATCAGGATATTTAACACCTAAGTTTTTTCCTCAAACTGTCAGTTATTGGGAACTACGGCGATGGCCTCAATTTCACACAGTAAGTCATCGCGGCAGATATCGGCTATTTGAACAATTGATTTCTCGTAAGGAAACGGAGTATTTTTTAACACTTTCATCACTGCTTCAAAGTCACTTTTATTTTTTATATATATAGTTGCTTGAATTATATCCGAAAAACTGCCACCCTGCTGATGCAATATGGCCTTTATCGTTTTGAGAGCATGCATCATTTGAGCTTTGCAGTCTGTAGCATGAATCGTTTTACCGTGACGATTTACAGATGCCGTGCCACTAATCAGCATCAATTTATGTAATGGGAGGAGTATGCATAAAGCTCGGCTAAACATCACTCCATATTTTGTTGGCTCACATTGTAACGGCGACACCACTCTTTCGATGCTACAATTGTTCCCAGAGACAGCCAAGAATTGAACCATCAAATGGCTGTCGCAATTTGTTATTCCTTGAATTCCCGTGCTCGCAGGTAGAATATAATTGGGATCTGGGAACCATTTCGAAAAATATTTGTTACGCGCTTCATTAAGCAAACAATAATTTGATGAGATATCACGCATGAAAAGCCATGTCCGCACCAAGTTGGTTTCTTTCATATCAGCCTCAAATAAGGCTTGGCTAATGTTTCGAAACATTGCAGAAAAGGCTGATGTACTGCATTTATTTCCACTATATGCAGGTCCTCCAAATAAAATTTGTATGTCATTGGTTGAAAGTAAAATATTCTCGTTTATGGCCCGAATCAAGGTATGTTCATTCGTCGGCCTAGCAATGATTCCCAGATATTGAACCGGCCAGTCATCGCTACCTGTAAAGACCAACGGTTGTACATGCCCACCAGTCTGGCGTTCTGCTATAAGTATTTCCGATATAATACGGACTTGGCTAGGCGGCGCCACTATACGTTCATAAACTAGAAAACCATCCTTTCCCAACATCTGCGTCCTTTTCTCAATTCCATCTATAATCCGTAAGAATTCGAGTGAAAATCCATCTTCTGTTATATTATAACAACTCAGATCCATCATGTATCCTTTTTGCAGTTTATTTAATCGTTAAAAAATTCCTTATAAGTGTTTGCGGTTTCTCATAAATCAAGTAGTTTCCAAAAGATAAGCTCGCTCATTGATTCTTTAGCTCAACCTGTCTGATATCAATAACTGGTTAGATGCCCTGTAATAGTTTCATTATCCCGTTCCTGATAAAACATCCATGGGGATTCCTTTAAAAGTCCTGTCTCAACATCTATAACAAAGAAAACTCCACTACCAACAACATAAAGGGTATTTCCGTCCTCAGACACGGAAAGGCTATAAGGTGAACGGTGATCTTGCTTGCAAAAATGAGGTTGAAATTCAGTGCTAATTTTTTCTCCGTTAAATAGTCTTATTTTTTTATTAAGCTTCATCGTTTCAGCATCTAAGAGAAAAACAGTGTCCGGAAAACCTGTAACACCAATTAACGTTCGGCCTTGATGATTAAATACATGATGGGTAGTTATTCTATAAAAATCTTGTGCTGTGAAGAAGCGTTTTTCGTGTGGTCCATCGGAATGTAATTCAAAACAATAAATTGTGCCTGGACCAAACAACACATTAGCACCTTCCACCAGTCCAATATTGTGACAAGACACATAAAACTTATGTGGATTCCTTGAATCAAATTCTACATGCGCAGGGGTCGCTGCAGGTATTGATAATTTCCACTCACTTCCCTTCTCAAGATCAAGAACAAGAATCTCCGATGGGATAATTCCCTGCTCAAGAAATATCTTCCACTGATTTGGATACTGTCCGGGGTGACCGGGCGGGACGTCAATGGCTGGCCGCATTCCCATTTCACATAAGACAAGATACCGGCCATCCTCACTGATGTTGAGCTGATGTAAAAAATCACCCGCGTGACCATCCCAAACTTTATATATATGTTGAGATGAAGCAGAAAACTGCCAGATTCTGACTCGAACGAGTGCACGAGGGTCACTAATTCGCTGGATGGAATCCTGCAAGGACCATGACGCAAACCATACGTCGCCAGTGACCGGATTAATCCAGTTCGTACAACTTAAGAAGTCATCTTCAACCTCTAGATCCAGAAGGGATGCGGTCTTTTTTTTAAGATCCAATTCTATAAATCGGTTAAATGCTCTCTGCCCTACTAGAAAACATTGCTGCCTCAGCAGGATATCACTATGTGGACCTATACAGAATTTTTGCCATAGATTCCAATTTGGAATATTAAGTGGAAAATATCCAGCTTTTGTATTCTGTCCTGATTGCAGTCCCATAACATGATTACTGAGATCAATGTCGACACGGCAGCCCTTAGAATTCTTTAAATCTAAAAAGTAATGAACTTGTCCGAGACGATCCAGATACTGGGAAGGAATAGCAATGGATGGACCGTGGATGTCACGAAAAGGTGCTTCCATCATGGACCATTGAGACGATAAAGCAATCTTTTTCATATTTCACTATCTCGGATGCTTTGATGCCCCTGATCACCTTTCCATTCAGTCATAATGACAGGCACACCATAAATCGCTAATATGTTTTTATTTTTCAATGATATCGCCTCAATGAATTCTCTAGCCTCATTTACTTGATAGATGCTAGCCAAAACAATGAGAGATTCCAACCCAGGAGATTGCACAACATAATCCCGTATGTTAACCACAGGAAAACCGTATTTAGGATACTGAGAGACTTCTGGTAAAATCAATTGCGTCACCATTACCTGTTTTTGAATTAACTTTAAATATGGCCATAATGGTATACCGAATAATGCCACATAAGTTTCTCCTTTTATTTGAGTAAACTGTTCGCGAAGATTCTGTAGTATATTTGCCTGCAAGGCGATCCTTTCAGGCCTCACAATAGTGTGGTTGAAATGGTCGAATTGTTTAAGGTGTTTCTTCAGTGAATCCTTGGAAACTTCAAGATTATGATTCCCCATACAGTAGGAACGGCAATATGGTAGAAATGTGTCTGGGAGGCATTGAGAATTGGCGTGAAACGCCTTACATGGACTGGGCTCGGGAAAAACTTCAAAAGAACCGTCCACCCAACCAAGCAAGTAATCACTATTCATGCAGGGGCTAATAGCTCGACCGCGAATGCAGAACATATCATATCCTGCACGGCAAGTAAGTCCTGTAAAGGCCAGTTCCGGATAGTATATAAGCAATTGCGGATGGAGTTCCTCCAGTGTTTCCTTTAAATAGGCTTTCGTATCTATGGAAAAGCTGGAAGGATAAGATTTCTCGTTGACTTTTCCTTGCATGGGGGAAACGAAGTAACGAATACCCTGGCTGCTCATCAATTTAGCATAATAACGTGCATGTTCGACCCGATCATCATTGACAATATAATGTACTAGAACATCGTATCCATGAAATTTTAAATCATGACATTTCTTAATAAATTGTTCAATGTGTTGCTCGGTTTCAGGGTGCAGGGTGGTAAGAAGAAAGAGAACCGATTCTGGTGGTGTTGATCGGTATAGTTGATCTGGATCGAAGGTCAGATTAGTTGCAAGGACTATCTTTGCCCGCTTGGCGATTTCCCTGAGAAAATGCCAAAACCCCGGTATAAGAGTTACTTCCCCATATGCGTTAAACCGAACGGTTTTGGCTGGCGATTCAAAAGAATCGATAAACTTCAAATAGTAAGATGAAATGCTTTGAAGTTGAAACGACCTGTCTTTAACCCCCGTAGCACAGCAATAATAGCAGTGATAATTGCATGATGAAAAATCCATCATAAAGGTTACATCTACATTCTCACGATAAATTTTCCGAGAAATCGTATTTTGAGAGGAACATTCCATTTTAAAACTCGACGCTCCAGATCTATCTGTTCAATTTGAGTAAATATATTTTCTTGGCATTTCATTCTAAAAATTTTAATTATTTATCTATTTTTATCGATAATTTCAAATACCTTTTGTCGATCTTTTAATCGATATTTTAATATTACAATTATGTATCACACTACCATCAGAACATAAACCCATTTCTCCTTTAGAACATTCGCCGTAGACCATTGTAAGCGTTACCTTATTGATATTTACAGATAGGTTAAGCCTTTATAGCACGTTTGGAAACATTTTTTTAAGTTCACATAGTTCATTTTGCGAGACATTAGTTTTAATAATAGTTTTATCGCAACCAAACCCTAGATCATATGGATCATCTCCAAGGAAAAGATCGTGTTCAAGACAAAAATCAAACAGCCGTGTACCAGGTAAAGGTTGAAAAATAGTTACATACGTGTTGGTGACTTGCATTGCCTTGTTTAGTTCAATTGTCTCTATGATCATATCTCTTGTTTCAAAAGGCAGCCCAATAATGTTATAGGAAGTTACTGCCATATTAAATTCTCTAGCTATTCCCAATTTTTTCATCAACATGCGGTTTGATATATTTCGCCCAAGGATTCGCTTCCGATACTCTTCGTTTCCGCATTCAAGGCCGACCCTTATCTCGATTACACCCATATCTTTCAGGAGTCTTAAAGATTGATGGTTAAGAGTCTCCGGTCGCGTTTGTACAATGCAGGGCAGGTTGATGCGCTTCTTGTATGCTTTGGCAATCTTTTCTAATCGTCGAAGATTTATGATAAAAGTTTCATCTAGAAAAACGACAAGAGAAAAGTGGTACTTGTGAAGCTTTTCTTCGATCTCATCAATAACACGTTCAGCCGATTGTTCTCTGTGAAAATTCTTGGCTGAGTTATACAGTCTTTTATATGTATCATTTTGACAGAAAAAACAGTGATAGGGACACCCCCTAGATGTGTTGAACACTCCTACTTTTATATGATTAGAATAGATTGAACGATCAACCAAGTAATATGCATCAAATACCTTCCAATCTGGATACGGAAGAGTATCCAAATCTGAGACAAAGACAGGATGGGAGTTTTTGACAATCTTTGCCCCTTTGCGGAACCATATGCCTGGAATATGGTCAAAGCCTTTTTTTTTTCGCAGGCTTTCAACAATCTGAATGAAAGGCTCTTCTCCCTCACCTAGGACAGCAATGTCGATAAAAGGAAAAGCCATGACTGATTCTGGAACCCCGCTTACATGTGGACCACCAATAATAATTACGGGGCGCTTTCCCTGATACTTGTCCAGAGCATAAGACAATAGAGTTTTAATTAAATTCCAGTTCTGGGTAAAGCATGTGATTGCCAGAATATCTGGCGAAACATGGAGCAGCTTTTCTCTAAATATTTCGTTCAATTTATAAGCGGGAAAATGCGAGGTATCAAAGACTTGACATTCCACATGACGTGATGCAGCAACGGCGGATAGAGATGCTATGCCCGTATGAATTGAACTACCTTGAACTCTTATCCAGTACTCGTCAAAAAGATCGGTTGATGCGTGACTGATACTACTTGATATGCTATTTATATATAGGAACAAACATTTCATGAGGTTTCATCCTTCTAGACAGGAGTATAACAAGGTCACACACGATATCTTTATATGCGATTAACTTGCAAAGCCTTTTCTGCTAAAAATTGTTGGCAATACCCTTTTTCTTGTGCAATCCAACAATTTGGATCAGGGGCGTTGATGTCATTGAAGTACATAAGCGATCCGCCACGGCACCCTCCTCGACAGGATAAATAGTAATCGCAAGAGCGACACCCATGTGCTGGTTTTTTGAACTGCGCCCGTTCAATAAGCATGTTTACAGGATCGTCCCCGATATGCCCGATGGGCAGGGGCGCATAAATACAAGGCATCACAACACCATCGCTGCATACATAGATCCACATCTCGCCGGCCACACAATGTTTGGTATGTGGTAGCAAACATAGTCCCTGAGGTATAATAATATCCACTTCCCCTCGAATCTTGGAATAATCCTCTAATACTGCCTTTAACTCGTGCGGGAGTAGCAGTATCTCTCGATTTTTCTCTTGCATGGGAACCATTGGCTGGATTCTCAAGAACTCCGCATCCACTTGTTCGCAGAACTTGTACACCGCCTCAACGTCATGGTAGTTCAGCTTCGTCAAGCAGAAAGAGACTTGGATTCGGATCCCCAATTCAGCCAGGATATAACCTGCCTCCTTGACAGATTCAAACGCACCAGCCCGTCCACGTTGCACATCGTGCGAGACTTCAGAACCATCCATTGAAAGACAGACACTATATAAGTTCCATTTTTTGATTTGCTTTTTCAAACCTTTGACCAGCAGACCGTTCGTGGTGATGCTGATCGGTTTATCCCAGTTAGCCACCATGGCTATAGCCTCTTCCAAGCGATCTGGTGTCATGAGTGGTTCTCCACCAACGAATCGAAAATCGTCGAAATAATCCTCTAGAGAAGTTAATCCCTGTAGTAGAATTGGTAAGGAAAGATCCTCGCCTCTTACTCCTATACCACAGTGCCTGCATTTTAGATTACACTTCTTGGTGATCTCGATTATTGCAATCATCGAAGTTTTCTCCAACTAATCATTATTTATAAGCTGTGAATAATCCAAGGATGTGTTCACCGCAATATTTTGATCTTTGATCATCATAGCATAACAATAACAGCAAGAAAAATGATGGCAGATCCTGTGAGTCCCCATGCACTAGCTGCAATCTCGTTCCAGTCTTGCGCAATAAGATCATCCAGAAATTTAACACGTTTGAAAATCAAATCAGGTCTCCGGCGTCGCACGGCTTCAACTGCTTTAGCTAAGTCCATTGTCCAAAAGATGAGCGGCCCGAGAAGGTGAACTTGAATACGGGATCCACTGCCGCCTTTTTGTTTCAGCAAAGCATAGACAAACGGATAGGCTGTAATAGAAGCCCCAAAAGCACAAAGTGCCTTTAGTAGTGTTATATAATTCGCAACGACCAACACAGTGAGTATAAGAAACTGGGCAATCCACAACATAGGTCCCGTAGGAAAATCAAGAAATACTCGATTAGGATGCCTGACCAAGAGATGATAGTCTGCCAATCCGAAACTCCAGAGGCGAGGGATATTCTGACGCCAAGTACTCCAAGTTTCGATTGCATGCTCAGCAATGGCATCCTTTGCTGTAATAATTCGGAAACCTTGATCATTCAATCGCAGCCCAATATCTACATCCTCTCCGCCATATTTTGGAAGCGATGTGTCAAAACCACCCACTTTCAGGAAAAGACTGCGCCTAATACTTAGGTTTGCTGTTGGTCCCCAGGGCACTTGCTCCGCAATATCTGGATAAGAGAACGGCAACGTCAGTTGCATAACTTCAATAACCTTCCAGGCGTAGGTTTCTTGACCAACAAACTCTATCTTCCCGAGACAACCAGCTACGTCTTTTGGTGCATGGGATAATCGGTTGTAATGTGCCTTCAGTGTCCCTTGACGAATCTTCACGTCGGAATCTAAAAACAAGACTATTTCATGCGCTGATTCCTTGACACCATAATTACGCTTTTCCCCAACTTGAATGATTCCATACAGAATCTTGGCATTATGTTCAATCGCCACACGGCGAATCTTTGTCGCTTCCTCTGGAGTGCTATCATCAACGATGATTATCTCCACAGCAAATTCCACATTTCTCGCATCCTCAGAGATACTGACTAGAAGAGCAGCGACAAGATCGTGACGGCCATGAGTAGGTATTACGATACTAAGTCCTCCTCTCATATTATCCACCATATTATGAAACTTGAACACAATAAAGCAAGGTGATCGCTCCATAAAGAACGTACGGTCTCGGGAAACATACTATCCATTGCAACATCATCTGCATCAAGTCGGTAGAGTATGCCTAGAAGGGAACCATTTGCTAAAGACCCCAATGCACGGCCAAAACCGAAGGGAAGCTCGACCAGTGCCAGCGCTAAATCTTCTATAAACGCCAACCACTTTTGGGGAGTATACAAAGAAGCAAAAAGCGCATGAAGTAAAATGGCTAGTCCAAAAAACAATACCGGTATAAGGATAATTTTTACATCACCAGTAATCGACCCAATGATTCCAATAGCAATCACAGCAAGCATGTGGACAGGTAAACCTGGAGCATCGAATCGTCGATAGCGTGGGTGGTCGCGCATGAGTCGCGAATGCATCCACCCCCATCGAAATGACCGCCTAACCACTAAAGATGGTCGGCTCCAAGTGGCCCAGGAGTGATAGCACAACGCTTCGGGAACCGAAATGATGACATGTCCAAGATCGCGCAACCGGAGACAAAGATCTGTATCATCGCCGCCGAGACGAAAAGGGAAATCTTCTCTGAACCCTCCGATACTCTCGAATACGTCCCTACGTATGCAAAGGTTACTAGTGGTTGACCATAAGAGATGCGTTGAATTATTAGGTCTTCGAAAGGGATCAAGAAGCGCTGATTTTCGAATAAGCTTGGTAAACGATGTTTCATCACCTCTGAATACCGTGGGACCGGCAGCAGCGCGTATTTCCTTATCTGATAGGAATACTCGTCGATAGGCTTCGAAGATATGCAATGATACTTCACAGTCAGAGTCCACAAAGAACAGCCATTCTCGGGTGGCTGATTGTGCGCCTATGTTGCGCTTCCTCCTGACATTCAGTGGACCTTCAATCAGGATTGCACCAAATCTTTTACAGGTGTCACAAACTTCTTCGGAATGATTCACAGGCGTCGAGTCTATCACGAGCACCTCAATATTCTCATCAATTACCGACCGACTACGATTCAAAGAGCTTAAAAGATTCGCAAGCAGTTCAATTCGTCCATGTGATGCAACGATCACAGAGAAACCTTTATTCGAGGTTCTCATATAGTGCCTCCCACTTTGTCTTCAGAAATCGTATTAGTCTTTCCATTAGACTTTGTGGAGTTTGTATTTTTGATATACTGAGTGAGGTGGGGCAAGGCACGCTCAAGGGTTTCTGCTGAAACAACATCTTTCAATAGCTCGAGTTGTAGTAAATCGCTCGGCACTTCCCAACGCCAACGCGGCTTGGCGAGCGACATATGATAGCCTGCCGCCGAAGCCACTCCAAAGCAAGGTTCATGGTCCGCGATCATCAGCGTCATGGCAACGTCCTCGCCTGGCAATGCCTCCTCGGTAAAGCGGGAAACAATGTTCCAATCTACGTGGATCAACGCAGATCGATTAACAAGCAAGAAGGCGGCATCACCGAACCATAAACGCGCCATACCTACATCCTCATCGTGTTTGGTTAGCAGATTTATATCATTGTGGTAGGTGCGGCTAGCATCCAACTCAATCTTTGTTCCTTGAATGAATCCAAAACGACTAACTTTAGCTGCTGCGTTAAGAAGTGCCTCCAGGGCACCGGGCATGACGAGCAAGTCGTCGTCAATGAGTAGTATCCTGTCGTGTGTTTTAGGCACGGCGGAAATAAGATTGCGACGAGCTTCAGCCACACCATGTGATGGTCCGCGACGAAGATAATTTGGAGTATGACCTCTTCGAACAGCTAGGTCCATTGCTAACTGTACGCAACGATCTGCGGTCATTGGCACAGCGCCCTCATCCCAAATATAGATATCGAGGGAATCGAAGCACTCAGATGCAGGTTGAAGAGCAAGCGCTTCAAGAACATAACCAATACGAATGTCCTCCATATGTTGAGAGCATGTCGGAATTGCGACTGCCAGAGATCTATTCATGTGTCACACCCTGTTTCCTTTCTTTAGTGTATTTTACTGCATCAGGCAATCCCGCCATCTCATGTGCTGTCTGTCGCATATAACAGGGGCCACAATAGCCACAATGGATTGGGCCTGACCGGTAGCAACTCCAAGAAAGATGAATTGGGGCGCCTATGCTATGTGCATGCCTCACAATTTGCCATTTCATCATTCGAGAGAGCGGCATTCTAATCACTGGTCGCACAAGAGTTGCAAGTGGTAAGATTTTATTTAGCCGTTCATAGAACTCGATAGTGTTGTCGGGGTACACAGCACTTTCCTCCAAATTCAGTCCCATATAAATTTCACTGATCTTTTGAACATCACAAAAAGCTGCAGTATGCGCTATCATGACAAGATTGCGGGCAGGGACCCACTCATAGGGATACTCGGCACCTTCGATGGGCCCGGCAATAGGAGAGTTGGGATCAGTTAACCGAGATCCCCCCAAATCCTTTAGCCACGAGAGGTCTGCAAAAACATGCTCACAATCCAAAGCAGCAGCAATGTTCTTAATTGCTTCCATCTCCTGAGTCTCAGCATGGCAACCATAACGAAAATGTAGCAATACGGGAACACGCCCATCAATGTAACGGGCATGGGCTGCAGCTGTCGTGCTATCGAGCCCACCCGAACAAATAACTACGCAACGTTTATCCATTGTACCTCCAACCTAATACAGGGAATGGCGTCCATGATTCATCATCCTTCCATGTCGGAATTTCTCCCCAATTTACATGTCCTCGGTATCCTCGAGATGACAGTTCTATACCCGTAAAGGGCGGTAGTTCCCATGTCTGGTATGACTTAAAGGGCTTATTGGCATCAGGAAAGAAACTTGCTTCGCTCGCGAAACAAACGATCCCTGGTTCCCACACAGCTATCAAAGGCATAAAGTTTCTACAAAGCACCAGGACGCCCCGTAGTGAATCCAAAATCGCCAGTGCAGTTCCCCCACTAATAGCTGCAACTGCCTTCCATACACCAATTTGTGCAATAAGAGGTGGTACTATAGCTGTATCAATGGATGAAACACGGGTCAAGTTGTATTCAACAGCCAATTGATCATCATTAGATATTATACCATTGTGGGCAACGGCAATACCCTTGTATATAAAGGGGGGAATATCCGAATCGCTCTTTTCATTACACCACTCCGTCGTAGGCTCGGCTCGGCTAGTGTGTAAGTATATTGTAGGTTCCCCTGAGCTGGGTTTGCCCACTTCCTTCAACCAGTCCTGTCCATTGCGTCCCAAAACTGCAAACCGTTTGAAACCTCTCCTAGGGGACCAACGAATAATCCCGAACGAATCTACACCTCGGGTTGCAGACGCATTAACCGCAGCTAAAAGACAATCAAGTTGAGCTTGTTTTGAATCGTAAACGATCGCACCCGCTATCCCACACATATCCCTAACCTCCTTAATGATCGACGTCCCGGATCCTCAGCATATTTTGAGCTTGCGTTATTGAAACCCAAGTGCGAGAGATGTGATTCAATCCTTAAAAAACGGTCTTCTCGAACAGCAGGCGTGTTGCTTCCATCCGCCAGTGCCCAGAAGTTGAAAAAGAATTCGTTTTTGATATCTCCGTTCAGCACGATTCCAAGTTCTTTTACCTGTTCGAAAAGAGGAGTGCCAGCATAAATCGCCGTCTTCCCAACTCGTACATCGGTGAGATAATTTCCCATTCTATCCAGAAAAGCCAATGTTTCCTTTGTGTGCTTCTCTGTTTCTCCAGGATAACCAACCATAAGATTGATAGACACATCAAGTCCGGCAGCATTTACATCACGGATACAGGATTCGACGATATCAATCAAGGGTATCGGCTTTTTCATTAGTAATCTCACCGCAGTCGATCCGCTTTCGACTCCGATATTCACCCCCATGCATCCAGCGGCTGCCATTTTTCGTGCTATTTTACTGTCGATGCTCTTGGTTGGTGTGATATTACATCCCCAAAATAAATCTCCGTCGCAAAGCTCATCCAGCAGCTTTAAGAATTGTCCATTATGAGAATTCAGGCTACCATCGTTGAATCTGATGTAGCGCATGCATGGCCGTTTCGATATAATCGTTCTCAGTTCTTCGGTAAGCCCCTTTACAGGTCTCATAATTTCATGACTGTACTGGGCACCTTCATGACAAAAATGACAGCGGAAATGGCAGCCATAGTTCAGTAGATACGGAAGACGCTCAGGTTTTGAATATTTCGTCATGTCTATTCCAGTAAAGTCGGGCTTAAACCGGGGCATTGAAAAATTCTGTATCGCTTCGAATGCTGACCTATCAAATAAGCGAGGTAGTGCGGTTTCCAATGTTCCACTCCATACCAAGTCGGCTTCAGGGAATACCGCCCGCGGATTTTCTAGATGAAAACAAATGGGGCCACCAACCGCTATATGTATACCACTATCGGGGAAAGCATTACGGATCTCTCTCATGAGAAATCTAGCGACATGCTGACTGGCAATATTGACACTAAGAAATACAACCCATGAGGGTCGTCGATCAATTATTGCTGCCTTCAAAATCTCGAAGACTTTCGCTTCTTTCATTCGCTGCGCTATTGCATCAGGATTACTCCATATCCCGTCTTTATTAGTGCTTAGGCCCAACCAGTCGGATTTCAGTCTCCTTGCTGCTTCAATATTCAGATCTAGAATAGAAGCATTTGCGCCAAGAGTTTTCATTATACCTTGAAAATGTGGCAACACGAAGTGGGGGCCTTCATCTGACCAGAAAGGGCAAAATACTCCGAGAAGATTATGGATCATTATAATCCCTCACTGAGAGTTCTGGAGTCTATACCATCGGAGAACCGTAAAAGCATGCTTTCCAATGCTTCTTTAAATGAAGCAATGTTAATAGATTTTTCGAAACTATCCTTATCAAACAAAACCGGTACAGCAATCTTTAAAAGGATATTTATTTTGTTCGTTCTATCATCGTAGCAAGCCTTCATGTATTGCTGCCGAGCTTGTTCTAAGTACATTAAATCCGTCTCAGATTTTTTTGCTTGCTTTTCAAGTTTCTCCTTAAGTATTTGATACTCAAGGCCACATTTTTCCATTTCCTTGCGACTTCGACATGCCCGCTCTTTTTGTTCTGTTAGCAAGTTATCTTCAATCCACTTGACTAGATCAGTGGGAGTTTTGGCAAGAAGTGCCATTAGAGCCAGTTGGGCAGCACGGTCATTAAATCCTGATTCAAAACTTTCCCACTCACCTGCGAGATCTCTTAATAGCTGTGCTCTGAGATTAACAATAATATGTTCCACATTATCGAACGTTCTAACGTCCAGAGGAATCTCAGGATGCTCGGGAGGGGAGAAAAGCGAGCAAATAAAGTTCATGGTGCCTTGAAAATCATCATAACCCATTTTTACAGTAAAATCAGCAGGAACCACGAGACCATCTTTCCATCGGAAATAATCATTTACTACATCTTGATGAACGTATAGATATAGTCTTTTATTTTTATTTATTGCATGCTTTATCTCTGCCTGAGTGGGCGTATCGTATGTATGCTCACTGCCATAATAGCCCCAGCCCTCTTTTTTCCTATCGCTAAACCGTTTTCCTATAATTCCCACTACCAGCCTACATTTCTCAAGAGTGGATAGACATGACGCATAACTTGAGAAACCAGGTACATCACCGAATTGTTTCTGTTTACTGTGAACCGTTTGGAATCCAATCAGTTCCAAATACATTGCAACCGCAATCTTGACATCAGCTAAGTCTTTGTCGGTAGAACTTAAAAACACTCTTGGTTCGTCACTCATCCATGCCTCCTTCTGCCATGTCTTTCCCCTACTCGGCTCATAAGCTTGTAGTCTAATATTCCATTCTTGTAACATCTGAATCCTTTAGGGAGATCGCAAGCTTGTCGATCTTTTTCCCAATGTCATTCCACTCACGGACATGATGTGTGAGTGTATTTGCGAGTCCCTCTAAAGATCTCTTACGTATCCGACTTATTGTCTCGGCGACGAAACCAAGGCTCAGTTCTCGTATTCTGGCATTAATTGTATCGAATCTTTGCTGCTGCTCTTCAGTACCATAGCCAGCAAGTAGCTTATGCCAAATCGGGTAGATTCCATTCGTGAAGGGTATGACTTCCGGCAGATAGTCCTCTATCAGTATCCTGACTAGGAGATCAACGTCCGGATCCTTGAAGAAGTACTTGGTATAGTAGAACGTCTTATAGAGATCGTCTCCGTAAATGCGTTCGATGGGGGTGTCCTTCATTACATACAGCGATTTCAGGTAATTGACGTGGTACGCACCTAATCCTGTAAGAAATTTTATCTGCGCTTCCACTTCATCGAGCGTGGTCTGGCGCTCGAACATAATCCAACCGGGCACGAGTTTAATGCCAAGGTTATGTAATATATGAATTGAACGCTCAATTTCCGATAGTCGAACACCCTTCCCGAACAGTTTTAACATACGGTTGAGACTTGATTCCAAACCAATGTAAACAGCTGACAAACCTAAATCGGCAAGTTGCCGGAAAAGGCCTTCTTCCACACCTTGAGTCGTGCAGTTGAATGTGTAACGCATGGTGATGCCACGTTCGGCCACACCTCTGAAAATGCTCAAGGCACGCTCTGGACCTGCTGGAGGCACACCGAGGAAGTCTTCATCGGTAAAGAAAAGAAAGTTTGCTCCCCGGCGTGAAATATCCTCGACTTCCTCAATTACATTTGATGCCGATCGGAGACGGTGCTTCTGGCCTCCCCGGTAGAACTTTGGTACCGAGCAGAACGTGCATCGGCTGTGTCCGCAGCCCCGCGAGGTATAGCTGGTAGCAAGATGGTATTTCTCAAGTGCATATGGAAGATAATCTCTTCGTGGGAAAGGAAGTGTATCGAGATCGGAAATTGTATCCTTCTGACGTATAATTTGTATATTACCCACTGTATTTATATCCAGCAACGATGCATACTCCCCCCAACTGCCCGTGCTCAGATATCCGGCCAATGCACAGATGCATCTTTCACCTTCGCCCAAAACTACCGAGTCAACAGGAAAACCTTCTTCTATCATTGTTTCGTACCAGAAGGTTGGAAACCACGACCCCGCTGTAACATGCACATCCATACCTTCAACTCTGAGACGATTCAGGATTTCACTACCTGTACGATAGAGTTCATAGGAGAGCATTGAAAAGCCAAGGAAAAGGCGTGGAGAGAATTCAAGTATCTGCCGGACCACGGATTCTATATCGAGATCAAGGAGAAACGCATCAACTATCTGTACACTGTACCCATGACGTTCAAGTACCGCAGCCAGGTAGCCCATGCCGAGACTCTCGGACTTCCAGAAATTGTAAGCTGCTCCAAAAGGAGGTTGAATGAGCAGCACATCCGGAGCCATATTTATGTTATGCATGAAATTCCTCCAGTATTCAATGCGGCGATGCTACTCTTGAGAGATTGCTGCACACGAAGTATCTCAAGGCGATCTTCCTCCGATGCTGAAAGTAGTTCTGATCTTTGAACTGTATCAAGAACATCCTTTAATATCGGTGGATCTGTATAAATGGATTCACCGGCTTCGTTACCGACGACAAGCAGAAGATGCACAGGCAGTTGGAGTTCATTAGCGAGTTGTATGAAATCCGGCAGTTCATGATAGTTGCATTTCATGATTACAAAGCTCAGATAAATTTTGAATTTCCGCAGTACATGCCGTAGAGCCAGATTACGTAGTGAGATTATATTCTGTAGGACATTATTGAATAGATCCGCTCCTGTAATATAGCTGTATGTCTCTCCCGTTGCGGCGTTGATCGACACTGTTATATAGTTGATACGTACTCGTTTGAGGATCTCCCATGACTTTTCAGGTATATATGTGGCATTTGTAACAAGACTCAACAGAATTTGTGGATTAGCATCAAACCACCCGGGATCAGCCCACTCCCTGAACCGGTGTGAGATGATAACCTCTCCTCCATGGAGTTGATAATCGTAAATATATGGTCCTATCCCACGTACATCGGACATAAATGCCTCTGGCAAATTGATCTCTGCCTGGTGGTCCTGGTGGCACATCCGACAGCGGATATTGCAGTGTAGAGTGGGAATAATACGGATCGCCATAGGGAACGATTCCAATACTAATCGCCTCTGACTAATTTCCTTATTATTCAAGTATTGGTTTTCTTCGAATGCAGATGTGCCGGGAAGAATGTTAAGATCATTCTCGGAAAAACGTCCTGATGCAAGCCATGGGCAATCCGGATCACAGAGCTCATCTTGCCGGCCCTCAATCAATAACCGGCGAATCTCCTGTGCGCCGGGACCGTTCCATATATCGTTCATGGTTGTATTTGTATCCATCCTTCCATAACTTTGCCTAATCCAGTTCGCGCAGCACGGAACTGCACTCAACTCGTTTTCTCGTTCATCCATGAAAAGCGCTTTCCAAGGCAACACACATGGTAATTTGTTTGAGTACACGTCACTCCTTTCTTCTAATATCGACTTGTTTTTCTAGGATGATATGTTCACTGTGACGAACTGCAACCAGGGCCATGTAATCGTGGATATAAGATAGAACAGCCAGATCAATGGCACCAACCATGGGTGCGTTGAGTATCGCCTCTAAAGAAGGATAATAAGATATTATACCCCACTCGTCTGCAAGTTTCGGGTTCTCGGAAGAAACAACGCCATGCAGAAAAAAATTTTTAGAACGGCGATAACCTGACGAATGTGATTGAGATGGCATCCCGCACCCAACAAAAGCCGTCATTACTCGTTTGAACTTTCCTCTCATAATCTATTGTTTATGAATAGCAAATTTTCTTCTTTGACACTTCAATCAGATGTCTTCAGAGATATAAACTACATTTGCACATTTAACTGTCACAATGTCTCAGAATAAACCGCTTGAATTATTTCATATCCTTTCTTTTAATTGTCATATGGATAATAGCGTCTGGATATACATCCATAACCTTTTTGGCTATTTCGTCATCATGTCTTATTTCCTCGGGTGCATATTGCAAAATATCAGCCCAAGTTTCTATTGCGTTTAGAAAAAATATTCGAATATATGCTGTGCCTTGAAGTCTTCTAATTATATATTTGAAAGCATTTTGCCATTCTCTTGTGAAATATTCCCATTCTCCAGATTCGCCAAGCAACCAATCATTTGGATCCACTTCATCACATACCTTCTTAAATAACATCCTTCTCTCATTCCATTTTGTCAGTAAATTACCCGTAAATTGTTTATCTGCAATTAACGGAAGCGACGCATACACTAGAGCAAGGGGATTATTGGAAATGGCAGTATATACGACTTCATGATCACCCCGCAAATCCTCCGTTGCAAAAGGTAAGGCAAGACCATAATTATTTAAAGCAGCCAATACAACGATTTTGTCTGCTTGCATTGTATTGGCTGCAAACTGCAACAGTCTTCCATTATTCTTTATATCATCAATCGTAATATCATGGATTTCTGTTTGAATATTTATCAACCAACTTTCGTATTGTTTCACAATACGATCTATTAAAGGTTTTTCCGATTTATCAAGTATGCCGCATGAAATTTCGTAGAGTGAATTGCTCTCATAAGCAATACCACCGGTCAGTCCAAGATCATCAGGACATCCGAATGTTTCCTCAATCATACAGTGAATCTCTATTACGTCCAACCAGGGGTGAAATTCAAGTTTAAAGTCCATCACATCGCTTAATAAGCTCTTGTTATCGACGCGGTACAATGCATGTTCGGACACACCTATCTTTTCGGCCAAAATTTTTTTCAAGCGCCAACATATAGCATGAACTCGTTCTTGTTTTTCTTGTGTTAATGCATCTAAAATTGTCATTCTCACCCTCCGACTCCTAAAGAACGCAATCTTTGATTCTCAGCGAAGACATTGAGATCACATATACGGCAATATGGCTCGGGACAACGGTTTAAAATCCCATTTCTAAGGCTAGTAAACTCCTCACCATACCACACATCGGCCAATGATCGATCCATCACTGTTGCTGCAGGGTTATCACCACTCATACAACAGGGACCAACCATACCATTTGCATGAATAACTATATTTGAAAACGGTTCAAAACAAAGTGCGTCCCAAAAAGGTTCGGAAACTCCACCTTGTGTTCTATCACTGAGAAGTACTTGCTGAAAAGATTCAACTTTAGACATAAGCTCCTTGTCCAAATACTCAGTTAGGTTCGTTACCATTCCACCTTGAGTAGCTATTTCAAGCGCTGATCGAAGTATGTCCTGAAGTTTCACGATCTCTGATTGCGGAACCGCAAACCTTCGTTGCTCATCCAAGTAAACAACAAGACGTATCAGGTTAAGCTGATCACAACCGCTATCAGCCAGGAACTTCATCATAGCAGGAAGCTGTTGCATACCTTGTTGGGACATGACACAGCCGATACCAATGATGGGTAAGTCCCTATCTCCGCGCGCATTAAGCAAGTGATGGATACCCTGGATGATCCGATCGAAGGACCCGATTCCCCTTATTTCATCATTCGTGTCATGAAGGCCATCCAAACTGACGAGTACTTTGTTTAAACGCATATCAACCAGGGTCGATGCAATCCTAGGGGTAATCAGCGTTCCGTTTGTGAAAAGCAATCCATAAAGATTCGCAGCGCAAGTCATCTCAAACAACGGGCGAATCTTTTCCCAGCGTACCAACGGTTCTCCGCCTCCACCAACAACGAACTCTCTTACACCAAGCTCAATCGCTTCTTTAATCAGGTTTGTCTGTCGTTCCTGAGAGAGTTCAGCGAAATCATGAATACCTTTGCGTTGCCAGCAGACAGCGCATTTAAGGTTGCAAACATTTGTAGGGAAATACATCAATTTGAAAGGGCCTACCATATCTCCGCTGGCCCACTTCTCAATTCTTTTAACCCTTTCTTCTTCCAAATTTCTGAGTCGACCAATTTCCGATTGAATTCGTTTATTCAAATAACCTCCCAGATCTTTTCACGTCCATACCGATGAGGAATATGACGACGCATACCGGCATGACAGGACAACCAGCAACGCGGACAATCCAATCTTAACATACGTTTACGTAATTCATCTGCTTCACGAGAAAGCCAACTCTCTTTGAGGCTGCGAAAGGGTAGTGGTTTTAGAGAGTGGCAAAGCTTAACCTTACCTTCTGCCGTTATTATTGCCGTTGCTTCACCAGCTTGGCACATGTATCCGTCTGGAAGCTTCCTTAGCGTGAGATAATTCACTACATGGTCGAGGTATTCATCACTATTAATGATTCTTAGACCTTTTGATGCCGATTCCTTTACTCTTAACATAGCTTCATTTAGAAAACTGTGATGATATTCCTTGAAAATTAATCTTTGCATATTTTTTGTCCCGTCAGTTTGAAAGGGTGTGAGGTTGAGCACCAGATCGTGTTGCTGTGCATATTCAAGAAGATCACATAAGCCATCAATGCATAATTTGGTTAAGACCGTACTTATAACAATTTCAAAACCTCTATCTCTTAACTTAGCAAGGGTTTCAATATTACTAATAACTGGTGTTATTGAATAACCACGAATATTTTGGAAACAGCCAGGTTCAATTGTATCTAGGGAAATGGAGAGAATATCAATACCTGCGTCCACTAGCTCTATTAAAGAATTCAAATTATATTTGGCAGAAGTACATACCATCGATATCAAGCCGTGAATGTTTATATAAGAAACCAAATGCGCGAGATCATTTCTTAACAGCGGTTCGCCACCAGATAATCTTATGCCTATAGCGCCCATTGAAATTGCTTCATCTATTGCTCTGATCAAATCTTTGAACGATGGAGGAGTGGTTTTTACCCGCCAGTAGCTACAATAACAACAGGCAGCATCACAATTCTCGATAATGTTCAGTGTTAATAACTTAATCTGGTTGTATTGCACGTTATAAGAACCTCTGTGAAATTTCAGCTGTACAAAGCAACCAGCAACGCTCACAATTAAGATTTTTAATTTTTTTACGCATTCTTGTCATCCTGGGGCTCTGTAATAATTCTTCTAGTCCACTATTTTTAAGATTGCCTGCTACCGGAAGCCCCTGAGACCAGCATGAACGAACATTTAATTCTGGATCAATAAAAAGAGTTGTATATCCACAGTAACACTTATACCCGTTTGGCAAAGCCCGATCTTTAAAAGTGAAGTTAGCAAAATTTTCTAAGTACACACGGGAGTTCATTATACGAACCCCAGACTCCTTTAGTTTTATAATCCGGCTTATCGCGTTACGATACATATCGGGATCTTTTGGAGAAAGCTGATTATCTTCCCATCGTCCATAATGATGGTATGGACAAAACTTGATTCCTACCTGACGACTATCAAAATATTCAACTATCTCATCTAGATGATCAACATTTGCAGAGGTAACAACAGAAGTAACCGTAATAATGGGTCTTTCTTGAATAGGGTACTCAAGTAATGCATCTATCCCTTCTAAGACTTTATTCAATGGAACACCTCGCGTTGCGCTGTATGCTGATGGACGAATACTATCCACACTGATTATAAACATTTTTGCACCGGCTTTGCGCAACTCATCGCGACGCTTGCTCAATAGCAGGCCGTTCGTTAAAATTACGGGGAAAAGGCCATTGTTAACAGAATGACTAACTAGCTCAGGCAAATCGTGTCTCTGCAATGGTTCACCACCTGTAAAGTTAACAGATACAGCTCCAACTTGAGAAAGCTGATCTAATACATCTTTTAATATCTTGGTTGATGCTTCTTTAATTTGATTATCCGCAACAGAATGAGCACAATATACACAGCGAGATGAACATTGGTCTGTAACTTTTAGCAATGCATAAACCGGAGGTATTTCCGCTCTGTTTGACTTAAAAGATTCTTCAAGAGACAGTTTGTAAGAGGACCGTCCCATTGGAGGATCGGGGATATAATCAAGAAAAGTATCAGGATATTTATATTGATTACTCATTTGATATTGGCTCCAAGAAAAGTGGTAGTATGAGACGGTCATAATGACGTCTCAAGAAAAGTAATACGACAAAGGGAATTATTATTATCATACTACCTTTGCATTGTATTGCGACAGCAACTGCTACAATAAAGGGGAGTATTGATTCGTGAATGTCGGCTAAAGGTATGTATTCGTAGGTATCCAATCTTACGGAGACCCCATTCCATGAGCGATAAAAGAAGATGAATATTGGCCAAAGGAGAGTAGTGAGCAAGATGATTGGCAAACCAATGTTGACTAACGAAATTAATAGTAAAAAAATAAAGACTATTTCCAAAATAAAGGTGAGGCGAACCATAATCATGATTGATTCTCTACCAAGAATGACAGCTGTTGTTTTAACACCACTTCGAACATCGTTATCGTGATCTAACCATTGATGAAGAAAAAGCATACGAAGCCCATACAAAAAGGAAGTGGCGATCCAAATAATGGTAGTTGCGGGGAAAGATCCCCATACATAAGCTAGTAGAAGCGCAGGTGCAGGAATCTGTGCAAAAGCTGCAATCAGTGGCCCTAAAATTATGTGTTCTTTTAATCGTGGAGGTTCAGAGTATATCCAGCAAAGCCCATAGCATAAAAAAACACCCCAGAATGCTTTTATTGGTATCAATAGGACAGAAGCTATCATGCCAGAAAGAAACGTGATCATGACAATTGTTGTTCGAGCATTTTTTGACCAGTCATCTAATCCCATACGCTTACCCGCCGATATGTCTTGTCGTGTATCAGCTAAATTGTTGAGCATATATGATGCAGCTAAGAATAGTACCATTAATAGATAGGCTGCAATGAGCATTGACAAATTTGCTATGAATTTATCTGCAAGAATCAACGTAAGAGATGCTCCAATAAATGAGGGCATCTTTCCCGGATGCCATTCATGAAACCGCGAAAACCTTATTATTTCATCAATATTATGAGTAATATTTCTTACGGTTATCATTATGTTTTCCCTTTAAGTATATCAACATTGACGCTGTTAATTTACGGAAAAAGTATCGGCCGATATTGCTTTGATGCGCCTTACTTGCTCATTAGCTTGATCCTTTGAAATTTTAAGGGCTATATCAAGTGTCTCTTTTAACAGTGTTTGCTGGCTTGGCTTAGAAAAGATGTCTTCGTCATTTTCATTCCCTATTACATGTAAAAGCTGGAGATTAGCACCAAGTTTGTTTACGAGACGAATAAAAAGCGGTAATTCAGTGAAATTTGATTGCATTATAACAAAACTAGCAAATACGTCGAACTTATATTTTTTATGATCTCTTGAGAGTTGTATAAGACGACGTAAGTTATAAAGGACTTTATTGAACATATCTTTTTTTGTTATATTTTCATATGTTTTGCGTTTTGCTGCATTAATAGAGACAACAATAGAACTCAAATTTATTTCTGATAAAGTGTTGAAAAGATTGTTATCAATAATTGTCCCATTTGTGATAATGCTAATCCGTACTTGCTGATGTAATTTTAATACTTGTGAATCCAAAAAACTTCGGAATCTTTTATCTAAGGTAACTTCTCCTCCTTGAAAGGTAATTTCATATACGTACGGAAGAAGATTGTAGATATCATCCCAAGCAGAATCATCCAACTCTACGGGATTGTCTTTATTTTGAAAGCACATCGAACATCTAAGGTTACAACGAAGTGTCGGCAATGCCTTCAGTAACATTGGTTGGGAACGTAATATAGTCCGCCGTTCTCGAATTTCTTGGTTATTCAGCAGTTGATTCTCAACAAATAATGGCGGTCCATTTACAACACGCAGAGATGATTCACCATATTTCCCAGACAACAAATATGGGCAATAACGATCACAAATTTCATATTGTCGACCAGCAACAATAAGCCATCTAATATGTTGTGCACCCTCACTATTCCAAAGTTCATGCAATGGAACAGAACCGACAATACCATAATCGTGCCTAATCCAACTTAAACAACATGGCAAAGTGGTAATCTTGCCTGCGCATTCATCCATATATAACGCTTTCCAAGGCATAACACAATTAATTGGGGACATAATGAGAACCATGTTTCGCGTTCATGAATAATTCTCCGCAGAGACCTACTAAGAAAACATAAGCTATCAGATTCTGTTTTTGTGGATTGATATTCAATGAATTTGACACAGCCGATTTTATTTCGTTCAATTTCATAAGCTAAATTCTTGATTTGTATTTTATAATGTATATCATATTTAAGTTCGAATTCTAAATTATTTGTTTCGACCATAGGATCATTAATCCGTTATCACTGTGATAAAATTGTGATAGAATAATAGGAAAAGAATAGGAACACATAGAATAGACAGCAATATTATATAGGGATTTGCAGTTCAAAGAAATTGCTTCACCTAAAGCTAGTGAGCCATTGGATAATTTGTTTCTAGCTGAAATGATATCGCTGTTTAAATGTGATCCTCCAAGATTAAATAATTTTTTACTTATCCTTCCATATTTTTCCAAATTTACATTAACAGGACCTACAATTGCATCTATATCCATTGATATTAAATCATTGCATTCGAACAGTATATCTACATTCTCAAGCCAATTCATTATTATATATTCCTGGTTCCATTGTGCTCAACAAGGTTTATATCTATCCTTATGTAATTGAGATCGCGTTTTTTTATGCATTATTTTTTTATTATTTATATATAGAATTATTTTGCAGTCTATTTAGCTTTAATTATTCATTTCTTTTATTTGTGTCCAATAAGGACTTTTCTCAAGCTGTATCTGAAATGACTGCATGAACTCTTTTTTACCTGCCATACTGGGCAACCAAGCCTTATCAAAGAATTGCCATGCGATTTTAGCATTGCCTGAATATATAAGGTCCAGCATATATCCCCAAAGATCTTCAGGAGGTTCCCCATCTTTCCATGAATCATTTTTCTGTATAATTTTTATCTTATCATCCAAAACTTTTTGTGAAGGACTTGGCTTGCGCATTAGATCTTTAGCTAACACATATTTATCATTTTTAAACTCAAGAATGATGCCAGGTGCAGGCGATTTCGCGAAGCATGTGTTCCAGTAAGCGAATGTCCAATCATTTGCAACAAAGACCAGTTTCTTGTCCCTTCTAATGTCTTCAAAGTGAGCACCGCCACTATGAGCCACATTCATGGTTGCAATTTTTTTGAATTTCTGACCAATTTCAAAAACATTAAAGGCGAAACAGCAATGAGCGCCACCGGACCATTCACTTACAACCAAATTCGGCTTTCCCTTTCCTGTAATATCTTTTACTGTGGCGATCGGTTTATTACTTACGGTACCTCCCGTTTTTTTGAATTCATTATCAGTATATACAGGGCCAATGCTAAACTTATATCCATTTTGCTTAAAGACTGTTTTCCCATTCTGAATTATCTCTAAATAGCCTTTTCGGTCTTCTGAGTTAAAAAAAGTTTTAACAGTGTAATTTTTGTATGATTGTTTATCTGTCAATTCATAAATAGGTTTGGGAAGATTGCTCAACCTTATTTCAACGAATTTGCCGTCGCATTCATCTTTCTGGGGCATACATACTTGTAGTCTCAATATTTTAACTGTATCAGGTTTTATAATTTCGAAATGCGGGTTAGTAGCACTCACAGGTAGCATCCGGAATCTATTGAATGGTCTATCATAGAAATATGCCGGAAAAATCCTAAGATTAGCGGAATCTGAAATACTTATGACAAAATATTGAGAATCAGGTGTCCAAGCAACTTTTTCAACTTTTACTTCTCCCCTTTTATATTGATATTTTGCAATAATCTCTCCACTTATTTTTTTGATTTCAAATTTTATTCCCTGATAATCATTATCTTTCTTATCATATGACATAACGGTAGCCTGAAGGCGACCATCAGGGGAAATATATTCTGTTGCTTGTTGCGCCTTTGCTGATAATGGGCCTGATATGAACACAAAAAATAGCACAATAAGCTGAAGAATATTCATTCCAATGTTAGAAAAAGACGATGAAGTATTAATAGTTCTCATTTCCCCCTCTTCTATTGGACAGCATAGTATTTAATAATTACCGACTGTAATGTAGCATAAAATTAGGTTTTTAAAATAAAGATAACGAAAAAAACTCTTCATATAAGTATTATTAAGATAATATGCGATTTCTTTATAAATATCTTTTTTCAAGGAAATGTTTATACTATATCGCTTCAGAATTTTCATAGCGTCTTGTTGAGTGGAGCTAGCAATCTGGGAAAGACTTCTGAGGGACGATATTTAACATTCCATCCTGCGCTCTCCAACGAATCCATCCTTTCGAACATTTTGGAAGTTTCTTCAGTTTCTTCATTTCATCCTTATCTTCAACAAACTTCATTAATGGATCATTCGCATCATAGCAGTTAGGGGCTAAACAAGACACCGGAATCCAATCGCCCTTTATAGGGCCCGATGATAAAAGGCCGTTCGATCGTTTCTTGAATCCATTCGAAGAACCACAGACGGCTAGCGGTTTTCCGTTTTCGTTCCGGCTTGCGAAAACCGGGATGGATGAGTGAACAACACCGAATCCATCTTGACTAGTAACCCATTGTTCGACGGTCATCGTAGATAAGGATAACATTTCTATAGTTTCGGCTTTCAGCCAAGCTGTTTGACCTGAAATTGGGTCAATACTTATCTCAAACCATCCATTTTTCTTACTTTTTAATAAAAAATCCGTCACCCCACTCCAATCATATCCGCCCATCCCTAAGGGCTTAATTGAACATCCCTTAATTTTGCGGTCACTCAATTGACACATGATCTTGTCTCCGTTTCTTGAGCCAAGGTGAAAGGTGAGAGTCCACGAGATATTGTAGGTTTGATTTTGAATTTCCTTCATATACAGCTTATCGGAAGGATGAAACGATACCCTCAAGATTTGCTGGCTTGTTCGTAACTTCCCTGATTCGATGTAGGCGACGTTTGCTTCGTAACTATATGAATCTGCAAATAATATGCTCGGTATCATTGTCGCAAAAAACATGATGATAACTATGATATTTTTCAGCTTCATTTGAATTCTCCTTATGTTCGCCCAATGTTTATATGCATCTTGTATAATAATCTAAACATCTCAAAATTTGCCGCCACATCACAAATCTTCTTACATCTGCCATAATTTTCAAATCGTACATTAGTTTTACCATAAAAACTAACCGCATCTATCACTTCCTGAAAAATTTGAAGATTCAAATGTCCACCCTATTGTTCCATTAGGTGTTTTAATTTTAATCCACCAAGTGAAGTCTAGCTTTTTTTCAAGCTCACCGTCACAATCTTTATCCACTTCACAGCGGCTGCCATTACTTCCCCCATATGGGCTGAACCCCAAGTTCAAATCAACAAACTTTCCATCCTTCCAAACTTTAAAATTTCCTTCACCGGTATAGGTATATATCCAAATAATATCTCCTGGCTTATATGTTTCAAACTTTTTCTTAACTTTAAATTTACCGGCCTTAGTATGAACTTCTCCAGTTATTGCGGTCACATTTGAACCCATCTTGCATTTACCAATTATGCGAGATTTTTTGTCGGGTTTGACATACAGCACTATATCTTTCTTTACCTCCCAGAGTCTGTACACACAGCATTCGAAAGGACACGCCCCCTTGTCAATATATATAGCTGGATGATCAGAAGTTTTAGCGGTTAAATAACCACAAAATAAAAATGTAATTAATATGCAAAATAAAATAACTCGATTCAAAATAACGCCTCCTAAACAGCTTCATAAATTATATATAAATCTATTTAAAACCTATATGGCTAAACAGTTAAATAAAAACTTTGTTGATTGCGCACATCAACGAAACCGTTCCGAGAACTTTCTTACTTTACCCATCTTTATTATCCATTTCTTTATGCAAAATTTGCTAACATTTATCCCCAATCGATATCACCTTGAATAGCTGTTAACTCAATGCTGTTTTCTTTTAGTGAAGAGTCTCTTTTTTTCCGTAGTAGTTTTTATATATCTCTAGTTTTTCGTTAAGTGTTTCTTTTGCTTGTTTTAATGCTTCCTTATCCTTTGCTAATTCCCCCTCCGCTTCCTCTAACCAACCCTTATAACGGTGATCAGAGGGATATTGATTTATACCTTTCTTATACCTTTTCACGGAGTCCTCACGGACTTCTATAAAATACTTACAAATCTCTATCAACCCTCTAGTCTTTTCTATGGACTCTAGAAGCTCTTTTTCATCGAAAAATGAAATAGACATTGTCATCCCTTATTAATAAACCCCCTTTATTTACAAGCAATAAGGTCACCATTACATATTATCATTATATGCTTCGCATTCATCCTTGAGCCATGCCCATAGTTTTTCTTCCGTCAGTTCCCTCATGGGCATTCTTGTAACACGAAAACCGGCACTTTTAAGTTTCTTGACCATTATAGGTGCCTCCGATGGATTCATTGAGTGAACAAGAATGGGAACCTCACGAGAGACATAATTAATAATAGCATCCACAACATTCATGCCGGACAATTGTCCTTCATCCGCACAAACAATTTGCTCTTGCAGATCGTGATCAAGCATAATTCCACAATAAGGCGACTTGTCCCTGCGATTACGATGATCTGTTTTTACTATACCAAGTGCCCTACCAGCCGATGAAGCAAAAACAACCCTGATGTGTTTCGGCAGATATGAAATTAGAATCTTCGCGCGCCCCTGATCATCTTCGACAAGCAATATTCTGTATGTAGGCTTGGAATACATATCCATACAGTTTTCACATTTCCTTTATAAAAGATAACGATTAAAAATGTATTTAATAACAAACCAATGATATTTATTTTGATACAATTGGTTTTCTATTACAGCTGTCTTATCTTATTTAGAGATCATTACTCTCCTTTTTTACATTTTGTTTGATCGATGGCATTACTTTAACTGTACCTTTCACAAATAAAATATGATAAATATTATTATGATCATAAACCCACATCGCTCTATCCTTCCATTCAGGATGTATTTGCTGTGAGTACCTGAAAAGAATTTCTGTAAGAATTTGTCGTTCCTCAGCATCCATGACTTCATCAAATATTTCCTTGCGCATTGTCATTAAGTATTCCGGTTTTTTGTTTGAGTTATAGAATTGTAAAGCGTTAAGTAAAGCCAATCCTAAACTTACGAAAACTAAAAATTTTTCAAACCTGGTCATTTTCTACCCCTATTATCATTTATTTATCCAGAAAAGGTGCTTATCTCCAGCCGATATTCTGCGCCAGTGATTTGATATTTTTATAATTACTCACATTCATAATATGGATGTCCAGATTTGCAGTAACACCGTTTTGCCGTGCCCTTTCGAAACCATCATTCATTGATAAAAAGGCTTTCTGCATTGTTAAACGCCAGCCGCCTGTCATCAGCGTAGAAGCAATGGCATTTATTTTATATTTTGCCGCAATATTGAGGGATTTTTCCGTTACATCGCGAATAATGCCTTGTCTGGCCGGATCGCTGATCACTTCAAGATGATTAAGCGTTGTCGCAAGCAGAACCAGCCGAAAAGAGCATTTGCCCGCTGTTTCATATTCTATAACGCTCCCGAGAGGGACTGGATATTCAATTTTGTTTTGAATTTCATTCCATACTCCGGGGAAGCGTGACGCAAATTCACGGCTGAGATTACCTTCCATTCCTTTAGCTGCGCCGTCTATGCTCAAAACAATAGCATCTGCTTTGGCATCAAGGACGTTACTATTTAAAAGTTTCAGCAATGTTTAATCCTCCTCAAGCAATTTTAAATGACGTTTTTTCTTCATCCCGCAATCTCTTTTCTCAAAAAGCTTTAAATCTTAATCATCGTAGTCTTTCTTCCAGATATTCCTACGGTACTCGATCTGTTTCTTTACAGTTTCCAAATCGCAGCCGTAGATCTGCCTGGAAAGATCGCAGACTTTTCTGGCCGTTTTCGCATTATATGGTGTTTGATCCAGAATGGTTTCAAAGCTGAAAGGTATGACAGAATCCTTGCCGATGGTAAGTTTGCAGTAGCCCTGCCAGTTGGGAAGACCTACTATATCCATGGCATTGAAGTAAGGATAAAGTGCCGGAGCCAGAAGCCTCGCGTCATCTATGCCCAGCCTGAAAAGTGATAGTGCCCCGCAGTTTCCCAAAATTGCGGCCAAAAGGTCGTCGTCAGGTATATCACCCTGAAGCTGTTTGGCATACTGAGTGGCCAAGACAAGACCGAGGCGGTATTTCCTAGCGGATCCTAGTAGCTGTGTGAATGTTGACATGGGAAGGTTATGACATTCATCCACCACCAAATAGAAATCTCGGCGTTCGGAAGGCTTCATTTCCGCGCGTTTCATCGCGGCGTTATTAAATCGGCAAACAAGCTGGTTTGCAAGAAGCGCGCTGACTGTTGAACCGAACCGACCCTTGCCTAATTTGGCGAGAAAAATTTTCCCGGTAGCCATGATTTCTTCAAAATTAAAAGCAGTTTCGTCTTGAGCTATGATATTTGTTATTGTACTTCCAGCCAGGAAACGGTTTATTTTAGCCGTCACGTAGGGAGACATATTCTGCAGACTTGCTTCGCCTTGTGCATCAACAACTTCCCTGACAAAATCGTGCGTGTCTGCCTCGTCGGTACGATCTAAAAGCCACTGCCTGAATTCTTTGGATATAAAACAATTTTTGAATTCCAAAAGCGTTGGTTTGAAATCATCAGACGGTTTTGAACCCATTAAAAGTTTGAGCATACCGCGCATGTAGGCTTCAAACATGGGGCCGCCCGTCTTTTTGAGGTCATAAATTTTGTCAATTGTATCGTACAGCTCATCGATGATTAAATCTCTCTCTTCTATGGAAGAGAACTGTAAAAGATTGACGCCAATCGGCCTTTCCCGATCCATAACATCCAGCAGGATGACTTCATCAAATCGCGATTCCGGAATTTTACCAAGTATGGAATCCACCATATCTCCATGTGGGTCTATAATGGCGACGCCATGTCCGGGTCCGGTGTTAATGGTCTGCATAATAATAGACTCAAGCATGCTGGACTTGCCAACACCCGTTGCACCTATTACAAAATGATGTCTCATTCTATCGTCTGCCGGAAGAAAAACGGGCTGAGATAACCCACTATGGATGTTGAGACACAAATGAACACCATTTTTACTTTGATCCAATTCAGGCAGAGGCGCGAGGCAAGTTCTTGCCCGCCGAATTGGCAGGCCGTTAATATCATGTAGGGACGGAGACGGCAGCCGAAAAGCGCAGGCCGCTTCACCGACTGAATAGACCGATTTTTCCGGGAAATAACCGCTGGTGAGAACTTTTTTTACATTAATATCAGAAACCGCAAAGCCGCCTTTATAAATAGGGTCCTTTTCGGAAACAGACCTGCCTTCCGTAATAGTCTGTCCCAGAATATTGCATAAAGATGAATCTATCTTATGCCCGGCAAGAATAAATACGCCAACGTTGAACGCCCCCTTATGCAGATCCGTAATTTGATTCAAGAGAGATCTGTGCACTATAGAAGCCTGGCGCTGCAGGCTCACTTCATAAGGTTTGTTGGAATTAAGAACCAGTTCACAATTTCTGATATCTTTTTCCATGTGCTGCCGCTGAGCACCAGATAAAGCAGCTGGGTTCAGCCTTACAATGATTTTATAAGGATCAAGGCCGTACATCATAATCTGAAAAATACGCGTCCAGTCGTCAACCGATTCACACCAGGGATGAACATAATTAATACAGGTAACCGCTCCAGGAAAGACACTGTCATCTCGTGCCGATAATCCTTTGATTGTTTTTCTCTCCACTTCCTGGGTGATCTGTATTCGCTCCGTTTCCCGATGTACGGCCATTGCATATTTCATACTGAAGGGTGCCAGGTAAAATTTTAAATTACTTTTGTTTGTTATCGGTACGAATTCGGCTTCACTCATATGAGACAAAAGCAGCGTGTGCAGAGACAGAAATTTTTCAAGAACATCTTTTCTGGCTTTCAATTCAGTTTTGGCTTTTGATTTCAGAATCATGCTCATGAGCACCTTACCCTGAGCCTTGAATTTTAAATTGGGCAGACTGGTGATGTGCATTTCCAGAGTGATTGTCTTTGGCCAGGTGGAAATGGCCTGAAGCAAACCCTCTCGATAGATTGTTTCCAGTTTTTGATTAAGAGAAGTGCCTGAACTTTCGCCGTCTTCGTTACTTGATTTTGTTTCCAGAAAAAGATCGCTCTTAAGAATGGATTTGAGCGACAGACCCAATACAGCCTCAAATCCGCCTGATGTCTTTTGAGTTATTACCGTGGGAAAAATATTTTTGCTCATGCGTTATTCCTCCAATCGTTTAAAAGGGTACTTCATCTTCAATTTTAAGGATTTCATTCACCATATAATCCGGTAATTCCATTTCTGTTAATTCTCGGGCCATAGCTTCTTTAATTTGCAGATTGACCGTCTGCTGCTTTTGGAAACGCACCATATCTTCACTTTGAGTGTTTTCTGTCAGAAGTTCCATATTATGGTTCTCGACTGTCTCCTTCAAGACCCCACCTTCGTTTTCCTTCAATGTATCTTTAATCATATAATCAATTCCCTTTTCTTTCTTTAAAGAACAGTCGAATTAGATTCACTGTTTTGATTGCATAACTATCTTTGATAAAAGTTTTATTATAAAGTGCGCACTGATACTTGGAGAACAGAGAAGCGAGAACGGCAATATTTAATTTTTAATTCTACTATAAACCTATGGCTCTCAGAATAATGAAAAGGACAATCAGCAAAGGAATCAGTATTAGATTGATTCCCAAGAGCTTTATCGGCGGAAGTGGAAACCCTCCTTGATAGTTTCCGTCCCTCGAAGATGCGTGGAAGCGAATGCCTGCGAAATAAATGCTTGCCACGCCGTTGAGCGCCAAAAATGTAAGCGTTGCGAATATCCAGTAAGGGAAGTTTCCGAAAAGACCTATATTGTAGCTAAAGTATCCGGGTGTCGCCGAATCTTTAAGCCAGGTAGTGTCAATAAAGAAACCCATGAGATTTAGGATAATTGCTCCCCATATAACCCATGACATGAGACGGTTCATATTACACTTCCTTTCATCCCGGGAATAAGCCACTCTGCGCCTCCAAGATTTTCGGCATAAGAAAGCAGGTATTCGCTTTCTGAATGAGTTGGCCTCCTATTGAGCTTCATCTCTCTAGTGTGGACTTCATGATCGGGATAGTACTGTCCCAATATGTTCAGTTGCAAATTGTCAACATAATGCGAAAGATAATCAATAAGCGGGATATGGCAACATTCCAGATGTCCGGGTATTATTAGCATTCTCACAAAAACCGGCACGTTCTGTTTTACCATTTCCTGAATGCCACCCACAAACATATCGAAATAGTTGTCACATCTAGCTAATTCTCTTGAGCATTCTTTTCTGTAAAACTTCATATCAGGAATATAAGCGTCAACAATACCTCTCAGCAACTTATATACAATTCTTGAGGCATATCCGTTTGAATTCCAGACGATGGGCTTCCTGAACCCTGCTGGTGTATCTGACAGAAACCGCAGAATAGCGAAAATTGATTCATCAGGATTGCCCCCGATGAAACTTATGCTCCTAGCAGCCTTTGAACTGAGGTGATTCCACAAGGATAAATCAAGGGGAGCCCCTGGTCCCTCCGAATCAAGAAGATCATGTTTCTGACAGAACCGGCATTTAAGTCCGCATCCTCTAACACTCACATTGATTGAAGGGTTAATAGGTGCTTCCTCTGCAATATGTACGAAGCATTCGCCGACCTTACTATTTACACCTAATCCACAATACCCCCGGTCTGCTGAAAATCGATTAATACCGCATTTCCGCCCGCAGAGACGGCATTCTTTTAATGCCCGTTTTGCCAGTTCAATTTTTAGATCAAGCAGATTCACTTTAGCTTTAGCAGCGACTGAGGGCCCATTGTTCAAAGCATTGTCATGAATTGTCCAAAGTTCTTCTTGAGAAAGCTCCTTTATGTCATCCTTGTTGTATGGCAAATTAGTTGCTATCGTCGACATTAATCGAGGCTTAGAAAAATTATGCAGCTTCGCCCTTCCTATAATAAATTCCGGATTTATGGTTTTAAGCAGTGAGAGCATATCGATATCTGGGTCCACGATCTCGATACGCCCATCAGCAAGCACCCTTGTCTTGATGTCCGTTCTAAACATTGATGTGCCTTTCTTCATCTGTGATCAGGAAATACTCACTTTTCCGTGTAATGTCTATTTGTTCACCTTTAACAGCTCTTGTTATGCCATTTATTATCTCCTGACAGCCTTTCCCTTTTACGCCTGAAACATCGACAACAGCCACACCATCCTCACGAATATCCGTAAAAACTTTTTGCCGTTTCTTTGTTTGTGCCTCTATCGTAATCTCGCCGAACTGTGTTCTTTTCGCCCGGACATCCATTCCTATTGATTTTTGATAACCGCATATCAGCATCGCCATGTGCTCCCGCACTATCTTCTCTGCGGGAGTGACATCCGGTTCCCGGTTCGTCAGGGTGACCTTGCCAGTATTCGTTTTCGAGATGCTTATCAAAGAACCATCCTTATGTGATAAGATCAGATTTCCGCGATCGATCACCCTCGCTGTATAGCCGATTTCCTCAGCAGCTTTTCTTACAAAATCAATTGAAGGTGTATTGATCGTCATTGAACTATTCTTTATGTCTAGCCGGGAACACCCGCAAACTGGCAGTTTCGTACCAATGAGACGGTTCTTTCTCATCTCTTCCCTGAATTTGGCAACAGACTTTTCTTCCTTGATTGCCAGATCATTCCTCCTTTTTTCAGTCTCAGGATCATAGGGTGTTATCACGGCGGTTGTAGACATAAGCCCTCCTTTACTAGGTTTTTGATTCCTCAAATTTCCGATTGGGGTCCGGCAGGTTCACAATCATACTCTGCAAATTGCCTCAGTTCATTGAACCTGTCATATATGGCTTGTATCTTCAGAAAGGCATTCTGGGCCTCTCTA
>Ga0209777_10000307_pt1 | contig 83178 bp, 52 predicted proteins | sample FrelakmetHBP12HB_FD_187147 | JGI IMG/M metagenome (GOLD analysis project Ga0209777, IMG submission 187147) | Freshwater lake sediment microbial communities from the University of Notre Dame, USA, for methane emissions studies -HBP12 HB (SPAdes)... | ecosystem: Environmental > Aquatic >...
GAGGATCCAGGTCTTCGCCCAGGACGGCACGCTCCTCGATCAGTGGCGGGACATCCTGGTACCTTGCGGGTTGTGGATGGCGAAAAATGATGAACTCTGGGCGTGCGGCTCTTCCCCGATGCCCTGGCGACCGGAAGACACCGTGCTGGGTTATCCTCCCAAGGACCAGCTCTTCATGCGATTCAACGCCTCGGGCAAGTTGCTCCAGCTTTGGGCTGCGCCTCTGGGTGAAGACGGCAAGGAGCGGCCGGGCGAATTGAACTGGGTGCACGGCCTGGCCCTGGACTCCAAGGGGAATATCTACGCTGTGGATGTCATGGGCAAGCGGGCACAGAAGTTTGTGCGTCAGCCGTAGTTCGCCTCGCCCGTCGATCGTCGGGTCCGAACCTGACAATTCCCGCAACATCTCACCCAGGGAACAGTCAATCTGAAATCGAAGGAGAAACGAAGTGAACAGCAACAGGATCCGACACATCTTTTCCGGACTGGCGAGCCTTCTCGTCGCGGCGGTTTCATGGGACACGAATGCCGCGACGGCGGCCGACGCGTACAAGCCCTTCACTGGCGAGAAGACCGCCTGGCACGACGGGTTCGACCGTTACGATTTCATGATGGATGAGGAGACGCTGGCCATCCAACCCGCCAAGGCGCCGGAAAACGAAGGATTCGGGGCCGGAGCCCCGATGAAGGGCCATCGGCGATGCATCGTGATCGTTCCCAGGAATGTGGCTCCCGGCAGCCCCTGGTCCTGGCGGGGCTGTTACTGGGACCACGAGCCTCAGACCGAGATCGAACTTCTCAAACGGGGTTTTCACATCGCCTACATCACTGCCGACGCTTCGTTGAAACCGAATAAGACATGGGACGCCTGGTACGCCTTTCTCACCGAGCAACATGGGCTGTCCGCGAAACCGGCCTTCATTGGCATGAGCCGGGGCGGGGAATATGCGTACACGTGGTCCACCGCCAATCCCGACAAGGTCTCCTGCATCTACGCTGACAATCCGGGAATCAATCGGGAAGTCCTGATGAAGCTGGTGGACCTGGCGAGGAACGATGTGCCCCTGCTCCATGTCTGTGGCAGCATCGATCCGCTTCTGGGAAAGAACTCGTCAACCATCGAGTCCTTCTATCAACAGCTTGGAGGCCGGATCTCGGTGATGGTCAAGGAGGGGGCTGGCCACCATCCGCACAGTCTCCGCGATCCCAAGCCGATTGCGGACTTCATCGTCCAGAGCGTTCGTTCGGCCGGCAGGGCGGCGCCGGCCTTCACGGGCGGGAAGGCCGTCAAGTCGTCTTATTATAGCATCGAGACCCAGTACCGCAATTTCCCATCCGAAGGGCTTTATGTCGCCTGTCGCGGGCCGATCTTTACGCCGTGCTACAACCGCTACTCGTTTGAACTGGCCGGAGTCGAAGGGTCGATCACGGTCATCGAGCCGGAGTCCACCGCCCCGGGAACACCGTGGGTGTTCCGGGCGGACTTTGTCGATCGGAATGCGGCGGTCGATCTGACGCTTCTGGCCCGCGGTTTTCACATCGTCACCGGTCCGGTCCCCTATAACGCCGAGGGTCCGGTGCGGCCCCATTGGGATGCGGTGTACAAACACCTGACCGACAATGGATTCTCCAAAAAGCCGGTTATGGAAGGCGCGGGAGCGGCGACGGGTGAGGCCTACGCCTGGGCTATCGAGAACCCTGACAAGGTCTCGTGCATCTATGGCGAGAATCCTGTCCTGCAGTGCCACATGGCCAAGACGCCGCCGATCGACAATCTGGCGCCGCTGGCCAAGGCGGGGGTGCTGCTGTTGCATGTCTGCGGTGGTCTCGACCCGCACTTGAATGACAACACGCGGGTCGCCGAGAAGCGATACAAGGAACTGGGCGGGCGGATTACGGTCATTGTCCATGAAGGCGAAGGGCGGTTTCTCTCCGCGCTGGGGGATCCGAAGCCAGTGGTGGATTTCATCACTGAAAACGCTCATTGATGGATCGGTCGCAATTTGAAGGAGACCCGAACGTGAAGATCAGGACTCAGTCGATGGAGGATGGAGTCGACTTCCAACCCAGGACGCCGACGAAGCTCCTCGCTCTTGCGTCGCTGGCCATCTGCCTGTGTGGGCTGACTGGATCGACTCGCGGGGCCGGGCCGTACTTCAAGGTTGACTATCCCGCTTCAACCGAGCCGGATCAACCGATGCCGGAGATGTGCTATCTGGACACAACGGCCAAGACGGGCGAGAAACATTCTTATTCCGTCATCACCGTCAACAGCGTGTGGCTCAAGTCGGAGCCATCGACTACGGCTGCGCCGCCGAACGAGGCGGCTCTACCAACACCCGCCGCGGCGGCGATCTCGCGGACCGGCGCGTATTCTTTTGACGGGACCATTTCGCGGGAGGTGTTGGAAAACTACCTGTCGCGAGCCATTTCGGTGGAGGGCGTGTTCAACGGCAGGGGCAACCTCGACGACAACATCCGCATGTTCAAGAGCATCGGGGTCAAGTATGCCGGACGGAGTCTGTGCCTGTGGGGGGCCGAGAACAACTTTCTGGCCAACATCGAGCGGGCCCGACAGCAGGTCCCCAAGGCCCTTGCCGCCGATCCAGAGATCATCCTGGAGGCCTGCGTATTTGAGACCATCAGCCCGCGCGTCGAGCAGATTGCCGTGCCGGACTGGGTGTTCGCCGACCTGGGACAACCGGTGGAGAAACGGAATTTCATTTACGACAACATCATCTACCCGGAGGGGCAGCGCCGGCCGATGGGCAGTGCCCAGGTTCCCGATGAGAGCCGGCCGGAAACGCAGCTTTGGTTCTACTACCAGGCGGCGTCGTACATCGACATCGGTTTTGAGGCGATCCACTTTGGGCAGGTGGAGATCATGAACGCCAACGACCGCGACAATGCCCAATGGGATCGTCTGCTCACGCGGGTCCGGGCGTATGCGGCCAAACACGCCCGGCGGCACATGGTCCTGTGCAACGGCCACACGCCCAGCGGCGGGCTGGTGCATGATGGGCGGCTGCTTCTGGATTTCCACGCGTTCCCGCTGAGGATCAAGGAGAATCCCGACAAGCCGCAGGATGCGATCCTGGAGCTAGGCTTTTCCGACGGCATCTACAACAAGAGCAAGGGTGGCGTGACCTTCAGCGGCTGGAAGTGCGAGCACCTGCCCTACCTGGTGGAGATCGACAACTGGGGCGTGAGCCTGGCGCCCGGGCAGGCGAGGGCGGGAGGCATTTGGATCTGGGGGTATGATGAAATCACCTGGTTTGCGCACCAGAGCAAAGAGTATCGTGCCCACTGGCTCAAGTACGCGTGGGATTGGGTGCGCAAGACCGACCCCAACGGCTATCTTCAAATGCCCGGAAGCCGCACGACCAGTTCGCCCGACATCCGCTGGTACTTCGCCAACAATCCAAGCCCGGCGGTCCCCAATGGGTTTGGGGACGAAGAGGCCATCGGCGCCATTTGGGCCGCCGGCAGTCGTGATTGAATACATGAAAGGTGTGCGGGTAGCTTTTGTCTCATAGTCAGGAGAGGCTAATGGACAGACGCTCGGCAGGCAAGTGCGATCGTACGTGAGGCGTATAACCGCTTAGAATTACTGTATTTGCAGCAGCGTAGTATTTGCACCCTACGGGATTTCACGGAAGAATCATTTGTCCCCGGACAAGGGGGCACACGCCCCGCAGAACATGAATGTATTCGCACCCGTGCCCTCTTCGTACTGGATGCGAATGTGATAGGTGCCGGGTGCGACGACGTCAGAATTGCGGCTGTATGTCCGGGGCTGGGCCTGGCCCCAGTGGTTGTCGATGAACTCCGGCCCTGCGGCAGAGAAGGCCCCGTCGCCGTCCAGGTCCATCCACATGCGGCTGCTATCGTTGCTTGCGGTGGCAAAGACCATCGGCTGGTAAACGGCGAGGAAGCCATCCCATTGGGCAGAGAACTGGTCCCAGTCCGCGCTGGTCCCATGCGTCAGCCGAAGTGCCCCGTGACCGCCCCAATCACTGGCGGGATGCCCTGGGTAACTCTCCATCCGGCTCCCCGCGATCTTCTGCGTGACGCGCCAGTCGTCCTGCCTGGTGTATTTTCGTAGGCTCTGGTCCACATAGCTGGCGGTGATCCCGGCACTGGACAGGGCGCTGTCCGCGAAGAACTCGAACTGCACGGGGCACGCCACGAGCGCAAACCCGTTGTCGCCCGTACCCTCCTCATACTGGATCCGGATCGGATAGGCCCCCGGCTTGACGGTAGGGCTGAACGGGCCCACGCTCATCGCGTGGCCACGGCCCCATTGGTTGTCCATGAACTCCAGTCCTGAAGGAGCGAAGACGCCATCCTGATTCAGGTCGATCCACATGCGGCTGGCGTCATTGCTCTTGGTGGCAAACCGCGCAGGACGCTTCACAAGAAGGATGCCGTCCCACTGCACGGAGAAGTTGTCCCAATTGGCGTCCGTGCCGTGCGTCAATCCAACCGAGGCCCGTGCTCCCCAGCAGTTCGAGAGAAAGTACAGGTTTGGATCGACCCGCGCGCCCACGATCTTCTGCGACACCCGCCAATCGTCCTGTACGGCGGTCGCTCGCAGACTCTTGTCAACAAAGCTTGCGACCAGCCCAGGGGTTGCCGCCATCGTATCTGTGTACAGCTCGAAGAGGTCCTGGTCGGGCAGATGTGCGACCTCCAAGTCCAGGTAGTCGAAGGGCGTGATGCCCCCCGCACCGAGGTTCGTGATGCGGAAGGATCGCGTCGGGTCCGTCCAGGACAGTCCAACCGGCAAAGCACAGTCCGCGAGGTCCTGGGTGCCATTGGGAACTGACAGGGGACGGGTATCCAGCAACCGATGCATGGACGGCCCATCGGGTGTCCATACGATGCAGGCACTCCTCTGAAGCAGTGGGTTTGGAGCGAAGGCCTCGCGAAGGCTGATCCAGAATTCCTCCCCGTCGCGGGTGAAGACGCGAAGGGCCAGCGTGGCATTGGGGTCAGTCCTGGCCGCCGGGTGATCGAAGCGGTAGATGCGATAGACGCCATCTGCGTCGGCGGTGACCACCTCCTCGGGCTCGATCCAGTTCAAAGCCGCCTTGAGGTTCACGTTCATGTGCCGGTCCGCCCAGGCCGGCGTGTTGTAGCCGACCCCCATGATGTCGTAGAGGTCTCCATATTCGTCGTGTTCAATCAGCAGGCCGTCGCTCTGGAGATGACCCACTAGACCTGTGCCGGTCTGATCGCACCAAGTGTTGGCGTGTTTGAGACCGTAGACGTGCCCGAATTCATGGACTATCACATCGGGCGCAGCAGGGCCGAACAACGTCACGTGGCCACGGCCGATACTGGATACACCTCCATACCCATCGGGAATCGACTCCACCAGGACGTCGTAGTCGTTCGAGTCATACCCGGCCGCTGCAGCCAGACTCCGGGCGACCGTGGTCCTGTCGTTCGGCGCCTGCACGTTCGGGTCGTTGGGATCGTCGTACTCCGCCTTGGAATGGGGAAGCACAAGGACCTGCGTGGTCACCGTTGGGATGATCCAGGCCTTGCCGTAGGACATATCGCGGATGACAGTGGAGGCTTGGTCCATGTAGTCCATGAACTGCTCATAGGTATAGGCCGTGCCCAAGGGCGGCGTATAGTCCAGACGTACGCACAGCGCATACTTTGGGGTCTCGGTCCACTGGGATTGGGCCGCAGCAACCACAGACATGAAGCCGGGCACGTCGAACGCACCCGAATCCGTGGCCACAGCCATAGCCGACTGCACGGTGTGCGGGCCAGGCCGCTGCTCCGCTTCCCGGATGGCCTGCGTCACCCTAGCCATCTCTTGCTCGGACGCGAAGGAGTAGAGCCGCCCCCCCACAAGCCCTGCCAGGCCTTCCCCACGGACAGGCAGACCGGTCAACCACGACTGGCCTGGCGGATTGCCTTGCGGGAATCGTGTCCGGACCGCCGCCAAGTCCTCGCCATCCACGCGCTGGACCGGATCTTCCCAGAGGGCCGCCATGCCGCCCAGCATGATGCCCTGCGCAGGAATACCTATCTTGGAGGTCATGGTGTTTCGTTGCCCATAGACAAAGGCCTCCAGCTCGGTACCGTGCAGCGCCAGCCGGCGCGTCCAGCTCGGCTGTTGCCCCTCGCCCGGAGGGCAGAGGCCCACGATCACGTCCAGATCTACCCTCTCACTGAATGGCTGTTCCACCATGGCCCGGATGTCCGAAGGCAGGGCCGTCCACTCACTCCACCGCAGCGACTGTTCCAGGGCCCTCGCAGGGTCTTTCCGGATCAGGTCTTGCATGAGGGTCCTGCGATGCGCGGCGAGACGGCGGCCGTCTTCGAGGAAGGAGGGCGACAACGGCATGCTGCCTTCTCTTGCCGTTCTGAGTTGCCCCAGCCACTCGGCGAACGAGCCGGCAGACCTGTCTCCGCCTGCCTCCGGGCGGGCCGTTTCAGGTGTCTCTCTGGCGGGACCGGAGCCGTTGGCCGAGGCATCCGCAACAGAGGCGGGCCCATCCGAACTGGACCCGGGGTGTCGGGCCGAGAAGGCTGGACTTGTGCCGACCTGGTCTGCGTGCTCCAAACAGACGGAGCCCCTGGAGCAAAACCAGATGGCGCCTATCGCGGCTGCCGCTCCCAGACAGAAGGTGCATCGCGCGATCCGCTTCTTGTCCATCTCCTCGTCCTCGCAGCTAAGGTCCTTCGGGGCGGTGCCGTCCGAGCCCCATGGTCCAGGTCATCGACGCCACCCCTTTCTCCTAGGATACCGAAAAAGGGCATCTGGTTTCAACAATTCCTTGGTCCGCCTCAGTGGCGTGCCGGCAGTGGGGGGGGGCACGATGGGCAACTTGGCGGCATAAATGCCGTAGGGCGCAAATACTCATCCAGGCGTAAACCAAGCCTTTCCCAGCATATGATCGTCTGATTCTCATCAGACACCTGGGCTGCTGAACATGGATTGGCGGTTCGATTGTAGCTGGGAATCACGGCTCAGCAGGCTTGTCTCCTTGGCGCCCAGGCGAACGTCCCGCATCCGCCCGGAAGACCGGAAAGCCTCAAAAATGGGATAGGAGTAACGGGGGTGGGCGCCGGTACAATGATACATCGCGGTCCGGCGGCGTAGCCGGGCGAGGTCAAATGGGAAATGTCGGGTTGAGGAGAAAACGACGATGGTTAAGAGAACTGCAATCCTGCTGGTAGTAGGCACGGTGTTGGCCGCTGGCGCTATGGCGCAAACCAACAAGGACGAGGGCTGGATTCCTCTGTTTGACGGCAAGACCCTCAACGGCTGGAAGGCCAGCGAGAAGGAGGGCACCTTCTCCGTCAAGGACGGCCAGCTTGTCGTCCACGGGCCCCGCAGCCACCTGTATTATGTCGGCCCCGTCCGGCACCACAACTTCAAGAACTTCGAACTCCGGGCCGACGTCATGACCATGCCGGGCGCCAACTCGGGCATCTATTTCCACACCCAGTTCCAGCAGGACGACTGGCCCAGCAAGGGTTTCGAGTGCCAAGTCAACACCACCCACAGCGATCCTAAGAAGACCGGCGGACTTTACAATATCAAGGACGTCATGAACGATGCGCCCTCTAAAGACGGCGAGTGGTTCAACTATGACATCAAGGTCGAGGGCAAGCACGTTGTCCTCAAGGTCGATGGCAAGGTCACCACGGACTGGACTCAGCCGGAGGATTTCGTGCCGCCGCCGGGAAATCCCGGACGGAAGATCGATCAAGGCACCATCGCCATCCAGGGCCATGATCCCAAGAGCCTCATCTACTTCAAGAATATCGCCATCCGTCCCCTGGACCCGATCAAGGTGGTGGTCGTCACGGGCGGACATGAGTTTGAGCACGACCCCTTCTTCAAGCTGTTCCAGGGCTACAGTGACGTTAAGTTCGTCGAGGCTGCCCAGAAGGACCACAGCGAGCTGTTCGAGGACATCAGCAACTGGGACTACGATGCCATCGTGCTGTACAACATGAGCCAGAACATCGCGCCGAAGCGGCAGGAGAACTTCAAGAAGCTGCTGGCAGAGGGCGTCGGGCTGGTCGCGCTGCACCACAGTGAAGGCGCCTTCAACACGTGGGAAGATTACCGCCAGATCATCGGGGCCCGGTATCCTTTGAAGGATCAGACCATCGACGGCAGGCAATTCGCCACGGGCACCTACGAGCATGACAACGATCTGAACATCAAGGTCGTGGATCGCGAGCACCCGATCACACGCGGCCTGAGCGAATTCACGATCCACGATGAAGTGTACAAAGGCATTTGGTTCGCGAAGGACAACCACGTCCTGCTGACGACCGACCATCCGAAGAACGATGCTACGGTCTGCTGGACCCGGCCGTCAAGCACCCATCGCGTCGTGTTCCTCCAACTCGGCCATGACTCGAAGGCGTACGCCAATCCGAACTATCGCGAACTGGTCGTCCGCTCGATCCGCTGGGCTGCCGGCGATCTGAATTGAGGTCTCCCCGGCCCAAGCAGGAAGGAGAATGCTCGTAGGGTGTAAAAACTCATCCGGGTGTAAACCAAGCCTTTGTTAGAGGCTCTAAGAAGCTTCGCACCGCCTGCATGTTTATTTCGTGCATGCCGCCGTTCTTCATGTTTCTAATGGGTATCGCCATTTTTGTCAAACTTCAGCACGTATTGGAGATTCTCCAACCAGTACTTGTGCATGTCCCGGTGTCCTTCACCCGCCTTGAGGACGAATCGGGAGTGGGGGTTGTAGGACTCCACGATTTCGCCGGTCTTCACCTCCCCTGCAAGGCCTCTCGAAGGCGTATCGTCTTTCTCGCCTCGGACAAAGACAGTGACGACCGTCTTGGCCGCCTCCAGGTTCTCCTGAATTTGACGCGGGTAGGATGTGGCCGACATTGGCACCACGGCGGTGTACAACCCAGGTTGGTCATAAGCCAGCATCCACGCGTACACGCCGGCAGCGGAGAATCCGGTCAGATAGATCCGGCTTTCGTCAATAGGGAGTTTCCTTTTGTAGTCGTCGAGGAGCTCCAGGAATTGTCGTCTCTTTTCTGCCCAGACGGCCTCATCGTTCACGGGACAATCTTCCCTCAGACCAGACAACAATCCCGACCAGATCAAGAGCACAGGTTCATCAAATTGGTCCTTGTAAGTGGACAGGTCTTTGAACGGGGAGGAAAGCGGATGGCCAACGAAGATGATTGTGGGCAGCTTCCCCTCGTGGCTGGCCCCCGCGCCCGAATAGACGTAGTACGATGCAATCCCGTCCGTGTGGATTCGACCCAGGGCCGACCACGGCCTCAGCCAGAGGCTCGCGATGGCAAGACCACTGGCTGAGGCTATGCACACGACAACGACAAGGTGTTGTTTGTGAGACATCTCCATTTATGTTACAGTGGAATGGCCAACTCTGTAAAGGCGATCGTCCAGTGAGGGCGTAAGTGGCCTATTAAGAAAACGGTTGCGCGTGGACGATATTTGCACCCTACGAGGTCAATAAAACCATCGCAGACCAACGCAGAACAGGGCGCAACTGAGCAACCCAGCCGACAGGATGATCGCGGGCCAAAGCCGCTTTGACCGGAGCTCAAACCACATATACAGGCTGCTCAGAACCATGAGGATCAACGCGGCAGCCACCGCATCCATCGCCATCGCCCAAACTGAGGTGAGGAACCAATCGCGCACATTTCGGGGATCATCCATCCGTACCCCCGTGAACGAGTGCAGCATGCGCATTACTCCCCAGAGGTTTAGGCGTAGGGTGCAAAAACTCATCCGGGCCTAAATGCGCGTGTCAGGCGGACGTCGGACCGCCTCGCAACGGCTGAGTTCCCAATGAATGCTCTTTGAAAAGGATGGTATGTGGGACAGGGGGGGCAGAGCGTATGGTTCTCAATCGCGTTTCGGCGGCTGACAGGAGGGCATCTGCAGTCTGTATTGGAGTATCGGTAGACTGTGCCTGGGTTCAGAAAGCGGCAGATGCGAGAGAGGGACTACGCGGCGTCCTTGAGGTGATACGCCGCGATCCGTGTTTCCGGGAATATGTGACGTTCGATATTGCAGGGGTCTTGAGGAGGATCGCATCCCTATTCGGCGTCCGACGAGGCAAGGTGCTGAACATCCGTCGTCAGATTGCGCAGGGCACCTACAACGTGGAGGATCGGTTGGAAAGAGCGACGGATCGGGTCCTGGAAGAGGTCTCTGGCTATACGCGTATAGGGTGATTACCCTATATCGACACACCTGACAATGACATATCATCCGAGTCATGGGTTTCAGGCCCATCGTTCACGTGGCGGCTGAAAGGTGTTGAGTCACCCAGCAGACCGGGACGTGAAACGATCAGAGTACAAGCCTTCGAGTGTTCGTGCCTTCTGCAGGCTGGCGAGGCGGGACAAGCCGGTCTGAAGGCTGTTACGGGCAATCCATGGAACGGCCTGCCTTGGCCTTCGAGGCGTTCGAAGAAGATACACATGGGGGGCCTACCCTCTTGTTCCAGAGCGGATGGGGGTGGAAATCAGTGTGGACGGATACATGAAAGGAAGGACCTATGAAGACAGCAAAAACAGAGAAGAAAGGCGTCACTCAGACGTCCAACAGCAATGCTCGATCCAGCACGGTAGAGGCCCTGCGGCCGAACTCCGGGAATACCGAGAAGCGAAGCACGTCAAAGCAGGCCTCCTGCGGCCTGGATACCCCTGTCGCCCCCCTGATCGCTACGCGGAGCCACGAGCAGATCACGGAGCGGGCCAAGGCCATCTGGGCACAGCGTGGCCGTGTTGCAGGCCAGGATCAGGCGAACTGGTATGAGGCGGAAGCTCAGTTGAGGACCGAGTCGTAAGAGAACTGCCGTTCTGCAGCAAACGGCGGCATGACAGACGAGCAGTCCCGTGTTGGATGCGAAAGGAGGTGCGGGCGTGCGCCTCTTGATGCTGGGGTGGGAATTCCCACCCTTTATCAGTGGGGGGCTTGGAACAGCGTGCTACGGTCTGGTCTGTGCGATGGAACGTTTGAAGATGGAGACGCTGTTCGTGCTCCCCATGGCCGTTGGGAACAACAGACCCTGTGATGCGTCCCCGGCGACGGCATTCCAGGCGAATGTCCTGTCCCCCAGCAACAAGCGAGCCGGGCGGGTCACCCTGAAGGCCGTACCCTCGTGGTGTCCAAGCCCCTATCCCACATCGATGAAACCTAGGGACGCCCAGCCCGTCTGGGCCGCGCAGGAGCCCTGCTCTTCTCGGGGGCCCCCCGTGCACAGGGGGCGATCGCTTCGCCTGGTTGGCACCGGGGCTATGGGCGGATACGACGGTGACCTGACGGCCCGAATCTGGGACTACGCAGATCGCTGTGCGAACGTGACGAGGCATGAGTCGTTCGACGTCATCCACGCCCATGACTGGATGACGTTCCCCGCAGGCATGGTCCTCGCCGCTCGGTCCCGAAGACCTCTGATCGTCCAGATCCATGCCACAGAGTTCGATCGCTCGGGCGAACACGTGAATCCTGCCCTTTACGAGGTCGAGCGGCGAGGCATGGCGGCGGCGGCGAGCGTCATCGCGGTCTCCCACCTGACCAAGAGGACCCTCGTCGAACGCTATGGAGTGGCCCCGGAGAAGGTCCGCGTGATTCACAATGGAATCGAACTCAAGGCCTCCTCGGCTTTGACACCAGCGATCCCCCGGAAGGAGAAGACGGTCTTGTTCCTCGGCCGCATCACCATGCAAAAAGGTCCGGGATTCTTTGTGGAGGCCGCCGCCCGAGTCCTGGAGAGACTCGACAACGTCAGATTCATCATGGCCGGCTGGGGCGATCTGGGCCCGCAGGTGGTCGAGCAGGTGGCAGCCTTGGGGCTGGGAAGCAAGGTCCATTTCGCGGGTTTTCTCCGCGGCGCAGAGGTCGAACGGGCCTACAGGATGGCCGATGTCTACGTCCTGCCTTCGGTCAGCGAGCCCTTTGGATTGACGGTATTGGAGGCGATCCAATACGGGGTACCGGTGATCCTCTCGAAGACGTCAGGTGTCGCGGAAGTGCTGCCTGCCGGCGTCCTGAAGTGCGACTTCTGGGACACCCACGACATGGCCAGCAAGATCCTGGCCGTCCTGAACCACCCGGAGCGGGCCGAGCACCTGCGTCAGAGGGCCTATGAGGAGATCCGGCCGCTGACCTGGGATGCGGCAGCGCGGAAGTGCCTGGAGGTATATCGGGAGGCCCTCTCGCAGCCCGAATACCGTTCTGCGAGATGACGGGGTGCGGAGTCCCATCGTTTTTGGAATGAAGGAAAGGCAGAAAAGGATACATCATGCGTGTCGCACTGCTATCTTGGGAGTCACTCCATTCGATCCCCGTAGGAGGAGTGGGCGTCCACGTCACCCAGTTGGCGGAAACCCTGGCAGGCAAGGGACACCCCGTGCACGTCTTTACTCGCCGCGGACCGGGTCAGGCAAGTCACGACGTGATAGACGGTGTTCACTACCACCGCTGCACCTACGCCCCCCAGACTGATTTTGTCGATGATATCAACGCCATGTGCCACTCCTTTGTCGACCGCGCGTTCGAGGTGGAGGACCTCCTTGGCCGATTCGATATCATCCATGCCCACGACTGGCTGGCGGCCAATGCCATGATCTGGATCAAGCAGGGCCGCGGGCACAAGTGCCTTCTCACCATCCACTCCACCGAGTACGGCCGGTGCGGTAACGTCTTTGCCAAGGGCCGATCCGAACGCGTCCGAAGCCAGGAGCGGGCGGGGACCTACTGGGCGGACCGGGTGATCGCCGTGTCCCAGGCCACGAAGACCGAGCTCTCGTGGATGTACGAGGTGCCCAACTGGAAGACGTCCGTGATCTACAACGCCGTCAACCCTCGCCGCTTCGACCAGCCCACGGACCCGGGCGAAGACAAGCGGCGGTATCGCATCGCCCCCCTGGATCCGACGATCCTGTTCTGCGGTCGGCTGGTGTGGCAGAAAGGCCCTGACCTCTTGGCCGAGGCCATCCCTCGGATCCTTAGGCTTCATCCGGACGCCAAGGTTGTCTTCGTCGGGGAGGGCAACATGCGGGGCACGGTCGAGTCCAGGGTGCAGAAGTTGGGCGTCGCCCATGCGGTGCGATTCCTGGGCTATCGCAGCGGAGATGAACTCGTCCGCCTGTTCAAGCTGGCGGATGTGGTCTGTGTGCCAAGCCGCAACGAGCCCTTTGGGATCGTTGTACTCGAGGCCTGGAGCGCCTGCAAGCCCGTCGTCGTGACCCAGAACGGCGGCCCCAATGAGTACGTCGGGCATGAGGTGAACGGCCTGAAGATCCACCCCAGTCCGGATTCCGTTGTCTGGGGAGTGAGCAGGATATTCTCAGACTTCGATCGGGCTCGATGGATGGGCCAGAATGGCAGGAAGGCCGTAGAGGAGCGGTTTGTCTGGGACTTGGTGGCGGACCAGACTCTGGCCCTGTATCGAGATCTCTGTCCGAGCCCCGCCGTGCTACCGGACGCAAAGGCATGTAGCGTCCAGACCCTGCTCAGCGCGCCTTCCGGTGAGACTCCCAGGTCCGCAGTCCCGGATGAAGACTTAGTGGAGAGTGTGAGTGAGGAGGAAAGAGACGGCACGCCCATCTATGTACAAGCCAGACTCTGCTTCAGGGCCGCTGACCTGGAAATCGGGGCGCCGGATACCTTGGCCGATTGCAGAGTCTCTCTGGCCCGTTCGGGTCTCAATCCGCAATGCCAAGACCATAGCCTGACCATCAAGGGCGACATGGAGACGGTGCTGGCTGCCCTCAATCGCTGGCACAAACGCATGAAACAGACCGGTGTATGGAACAAACACCAACCGGGCGGTGAAGATGGAGGTGCGGCATCGTGCGAGGTAGTCCGGTCTGCCCCCCTTGGCTTGGCAGGCCGCTGGAAAGGTCCACGATGTGGTGTTCCCCAAGATAGATGTGAACGGACGAACGTTTAAGAGGAGCCTTCATGAACATGGCCGTCAGACTCAGGGAGCTGGGGCGCAATCTGTACTGGACCTGGCATCCGGAGGTCATTGAGATATTCCGCGCGATCGATCCATCGCTGTGGCGGGAGGTGCATCACAACCCGGTCCTATTCCTCTCACAGATCCCTGAAGAGGTCCTGCGGGCAAAGGCCGCAGACCTGGCCCTGGAGGCGAGGATCGCCTATGCCATCCACGGCCTGCACGACTACCTGGAGGCCGATGACACATGGGGCTCCCGGTACGCCGGTTGCTTGCGGGCCAATCCCGTGGCCTATTTCGCCGCCGAATTCGGCCTGCACGAGTCGCTGCCGATCTACGCCGGGGGGCTGGGGGTGCTCGCCGGCGACTACCTCAAGGACGCCTCCGACATGGGGCTGCCCGTCGTGGGTGTGGGGCTCTTCTACGCCAAGGGGTACTTCAATCAGACGCTGGATTCCAAAGGCTGGCAAGAGGAGACCTACTGCGCGTCTGACGTCAACATGCTCCCTCTTGAACGGGCGATGACGGCGCAAGGCCGCCCCCTTCGTATCACGGTACGGACCACATCGGGAGAGATCGGTATCGAGGTGTGGACCGCCCGTGTGGGCCGCAACCGGCTGATCCTGCTGGACACCAACGTGGAAGGCAACTCCGATGAAGACCGGGGCCTCACCACACAGCTCTACGGCGGCGGAGCCCGCGTCCGGATCAGACAGGAGTTGGTCTTGGGCGTGGGCGGGATGCGGGCCTTGGAGGCCATGGACATCCGGCCGGGCGTGCTTCACCTCAATGAAGGACACAGCGCCTTTGCCCCGCTCGAGATGGCCCGGCAACGAATGGAGAGCGAGGGCCGATCCTTCGCAAGCGTCCAGGAGCGGATTGCGGCAAGGACGGTGTTCACCACGCACACCCCGGTCGAGGCCGGGCACGATCGTTTTGAACCGCCGCTCGTTGAGGAGACGCTGGGTCCGTTGCGTCAACAACTGGAGATCACGCAGAACCACCTTCTGGCCCTCGGGCGCCAGAACCCGTCGGACAAGGAGGAGCCATTCTGCATGACGATCCTGGGCCTCAAGATGTCCCGCCTTCGCAATGGCGTGTCCGCCATCCACGCCCGCGTCAGCCGCGCGTTGTGGCACGATCTGTGGCCTGAGCTGGAGGAACACCAGGTCCCCATCGGGCATGTCACGAATGGAGTCCACGCCCCATCGTGGCTGGCTGCCAGCATGGCCCGAAGCTACGACCGCTGCCTGGGGGCAGGCTGGCAGCAGCGGATCGACGATCCAGCTACGTGGGAGGGCATCGAGAGGCTCGACGAGGTAGAGTTCTGGGAGCAACACCAGGTGCTCAAGGCTCAACTGGTCGACTACGTACGCCGATGCGTCGCGCACCAGGCCGAGGGGCGGGGCGAATCTGACCCTACGCGCGATGGTGACAGGCCTTTCCTGGATCCATCCATCCTGACGATCGGTTTTGCCAGGCGATTCACCGGATACAAGCGGGCCGATCTGCTCCTGCAGGATCTGGACAGACTCGACCGTCTCGTGAACGATCCTGAAAGGCCTGTGCAGATCATCTACGCGGGGAAGGCGCACCCAGCTGACAAATCGGGCAAGCAGGCCCTGCAAAGGGTGTTTCAGACAGCCAAAGATCCGCGGTTTGCCGGGCGTATCGTTTTGGTGGAGGACCATGATATCAACGTGGGTCGCCACCTCGTGCAGGGGGTCGATGTGTGGCTGAATAACCCCTATCGTCCCCTGGAGGCATGCGGCACGAGCGGTCAGAAGGTGGTGCTCAATGGCGGCCTGAACCTCTCCATCCTGGACGGCTGGTGGGCGGAGGGCTATGACGGGACAAACGGGTTCGCCTTTGGGCGAGGTCTGGAACACGCTGATGCGCGGCAGCAGATCCAGATGGACCTGGCCGCCCTTTTCGACATCCTCGAGAATGAAGTCGTGCCCCTCTTCTACGACCAGAATGACAACGGCGTCCCGCGAGCCTGGGTCGCGCGTCAGAAGAACGCCATCCGTACACTGGCATGGCGGTTCAGCGCCCGCCGGATGCTGAAAGACTATGCGTTGGGTAGCTATCTGCCTGCCGCAGGGGGCTTGATGACCTCACTGGTGCCGACCGCCTCCGCGGCCCATTACAGCGATTCCTTCTATGACGGCATGAATGGGCGTGCGGCCAATCGATGATGGCCACCTCTCTAAACAAGGAGTACGGCGATGGCACTGTTGCCCATCAAACGAAGAGCCCTCTGTAGTGTCGCTCCATCAACGAAGGGCGTTTTTACGATCGCTCGACTTGATGGTCTGTTCGAGTTTGCAGAAGACAGGTTCACTGCCCTGGCGAGTCTTAAAATGATCGGGTAAGACTGCCTGGATCCCAAACGACCAGAACGTATAGGGTCCGTGTGTGCGTAGTCTTCAAACCCCCATGTAGTCCTGCTCCATGGCGACCGGCAACATCAGCAATGCCAACAGCAATGACGGCATTGGCCTTGGCAATGGGTGCCTGGCGTTCAACAACGTCACTGCGTCCAACACATGGTACGGCATCTGGAGCTGGGACGGATGCACCGTGCTGAACAATAATTGCTGCTATAACAAGTACGGAATATACGTCGAAGGGGCGGGCGGCTTGATCTCAGGCAATACCGTCAGAGAAAGCGGGTCCGGTGACATCTACGTCAAGGGCGCCCAGAACGTCATGGAGGGCAATCTGGTAACCAGCTCCACCTACGGTATCTACTTTGAGACGAGCGGCAACTTCTATGTGAATAACCGCGCCTCGCAGAACACGACGAACTTCGCCGGGCCTGGCAAACCCGCTGGGAGTCCGGGCGATGGCGGCGGGAATGTGGGATTCTGAGGCATCGTAGCCAGTGGATTGACTCACGTCGCGAGTGCGCTTAGGCGGCGGCCCTGTCATAGGGTGTGTCCTATGGGCCAGGCACGTGTTGTTCTGTTTGGTGCTCTGTGATATACTTGTACGTCTGCAAGATGAATCACGGCAGCGGGGTGTTTGCACCCTACGTGAGTGGTTGGTTGGCAGAACGCGGACCGGCAACTAATCCCGCTTGGGCATCTGCTCGCTGAAAGGCCTTTCCTTCCTGAGCATCTTGCCGGCCTCGCCGGTGAGCCACAGGTAGTGATCCGAAGGGTGGCCGTCCATGTCGATGAACTTGGCCACGTTGCTCACGGGAGGATGATCCATGCATTTGAATATCGCCGTGCCTTCATTGACCTCATCAAACATGGCAACGTAGAGCTTGTCGGCGCCGGCGTCGATAGCCGTGGAGATGAGTTGCCAATAGAAGCGGCCACCCTGGCGGGGGATCGATCCGACCGGTTTGACATCATTGGGGAACTCAAAGCGGCTGAGATTGTGCCAACTGAAGCCGGGATAGACGCAGGGCACATAGTCCACGCCATTCTCTTTGCACCACTTCATGTCGGCCTTGATCACATCACGGTAACGCCACATGTCATTGTGAAGCAGCGGGCTGAACCGCTGGACCATCCAGGGCATGACCAAGTCGGCTTTCTTGATCAGCTCGTGCAGGTACGGCTCATTTCTGCAGTCGGCATTCAGATCGCGCCAGAAGGTGGGAACCCCGAGCATGACGGAGCATCCGCCGTACTCGGGGTCGTTGTGGAAGAAATCGATCAACTGCTCCAGAGCGATGTTCTTAATGTCGTAGCCACGGTCGGGGAAACCAACTCCCCAGATGGCCACCAGCGGCTTGCCGCGATGGCGCAGGTAGGTCTGGATGCCCTGTTGACGGGTCACCTTCAAGGTGTCCACCAGGAACTTCCAGTCGTCGGCGATCCGCATGCAGTCCTCGCCCGAATTGCGGAGGCCGGACAGATCGTACATCACCGCGATCGCCCGGTCCTTCTCTGAGGCAGCCTGGAAGGCGAATCGCAAGACATCGGCTTCAGGGCCATTCCTGGCATTTGGCCGGGTGGCATTAAAGAACCGCTGCATAAAGACGCCGTCAAGCCCATAGTCCTTCATCCACTTGAAGTGAAGATTGACCGTGCTCTGGTCGGCCGAATTGAAGAACCTGGCCGTGCTCCCATCGGCCAGTTTCAGCCCGGTGGGATAGGTCTTTTCGTATTCGGTGACATCAGGCCACAGGTCGATTCGGATTTGCGCATCATTGGGGTAGATCTGGCCATCCGGCTGAACCCTGAACCAACCCTGATAGCCGGCCATAACCAGGCCGTCATAAGAGGGATACTTCGTGGTCGGCGAATGCTTGCTTTGTGCTGTCGCCCAATCGCTGATCGTCAGCACGGATGCCATCAGGATAATCAGTGTGCTTTTCATGAGTCCTTTGCCCTTTCGCGCAGGAGAAAAGGGGTGGGGCAAGTCCCACCGTGGTCGGCTAATCGACTGTCGCCTTCCGTGTCGTAATCACCGGACTTCCGTCGCCATTGATGACATGATTGATGCCGCTGCCAGGCCGCCCGCCGCCCAGTCGGAGGGTGACCATGTGGTGCATCTTGATGCCCGGGGCGGTCGGAGTCTCGATGGCATTCTCGGCGACGACCGGGGCCCGGTTGAACACGCAATAGACGCCGAGCCCCCACGCTTTATGGGTCGTTACGTGGTCCGCGACTTTGTACGAGGCGAATCCATTCACCATGCCATGCCGCCAAGCCTCCTGGCTGGGCGGATCGTAGGGCATCTCGGACTGGTAGAAGTAGACTCGCCCGCCGTTGCCGTTCCAGATCGTCTGATACTCCTGGCAGTGCTCGACGAACAGGCCGTACAGGGTGACGTTGTTGCCGTTGACGACCAGGCCGATGTTGGTTTTGTTGGCCGTCCAGCCTGTGCCCCGGCCATGATCGGCCCGCCAGAGCCAGAAGTTGTCACCCACGACATCATTGCTGTGGAGGGTGACCATGCAGTCTGTCATGCCAACCGATGCGCCTCCGGCGCGGCAGTAGATGTCGTAGAGGAAGATGGGGTCGGTGGCGTGAGAGTGGGTGCGGCCGAGTTCGCCTACCTGTAGCAGCGTGCTGGAGTGGGTGGCCGCCGCCTCCAACAGGATGCCGCCGACCTTGACGCCATCGACATCGGCAATCTCAAGAGCTGGCGTTCCCTGGTCCGGCACCAGAGTCGGGTATCCCAAGCCGAGCACCACCGTCCCCGGGCGAGCAACTCGAATGCTGCTTTCCAGATGATAGATGCCTGGAGTGAGCAGCAGGTGCTTGCCCTGGCCCAGGGCGGCGTTGATGCTGGCGGCGGTGTCTGTGCCCGGATGGGCCAAGTGAAAGGAGCTTATCGGCAGGGAGGCGCCGGGAGTGGTCCCACCGGCCCAGGTGATTCCCTGCGTGCCGTCGGTCGTGAGGCTGGGGACCATGACGAAGTAGCCGCCCTCATCATCCGTAAAGAGAAAGGGCTTTTCGCGGATCACCGGCGTCTTATCAATCACCGTGTAGGGCGCAGCAGGCCAGGAGCCGGACGGCGGATTGACCGTGCCGACGAAAACCATGTTCCACGAGCCGCCGACCCACTTTCCCCATTCGTCGTTCCTGGAAAGCCATTGCTGCTGCGAACCCGAGTTCACCCGGCCGTCGATTTTGCAGTCGGCCAGGAATCCTCCGCTGGACCATCCGCCATCCCACAGGTTGAGATCGCCCTTGATGTGCGTACGCCGCAGGGCCACGCCCTGAGAAACGGCCCAGATGTTGACGTTGTTGTCTTGGGTCGGCGTGACGGAGAGGTTCTCGACAGTGCGCCAGAAATTGCAGGTGGCGTTGTGATTGGCCATCCAATTGGCCTTGCATCGCACCGCGCCGGTGATGGCGACACTGTCAGGGGACCGGCCCAGACCGAGGACCTGCGTGTAGAAGCCCACCTGCACGTCGAGGCTGTACGTGCCCGGCTTGAAGAGATACGCATATCGCTCCGGACCGAACTGGTTGCGCTCCTGTTCTGAGAATATAGCGTCAATCTGCTCCTGGATGGTGGTCATGGATGGATCGAAGATGAGCACGTTCGGTCCGAAGTCGGGAGCGGTCGCCTTTGGCAGGGCATCGGCGGCCGCCTGTTGAAAGGCCCGCCGGACGTCGCTCGCATCGCTGTTTCTGAAATTCGATCGCTGCACCATGAGGATGTAAGCCACGCCGTGGCCGGGATCGATCCAGGCCTGCGTGCCCCAGGCGCCGCCATGACCGAATGTGCCGGGCGAGAGCATGGCGGCGACGCCCTCGTGGGGCGTGCGCAGAATGCACATGCCGATGCCCCAGCCGTAATTGGCGCCGCGGTTGTTTAGATCCGGCGACCGAAAGAAACCGCAGGGAAGCGAGCCGGTCTGGACGGTGGTGAGCAGTTCCATTGCGGCGGGACTGAGATAGCGTTTGCCCTCCAGCACACCCCCGGCGAGCAGCATCTGACAGAACCGCGCGTAGTCGGGGCCGGTGGAGTAGAGCCCGCCATTGCCCAGCGGAGGATGGCCTCGCACGCCAAAGTCGGCGAGTGGAGGCACGGGGTCGAGCTCGCTCGTGGTCTGATTCTTCGCATAGGCGGTTACGACGGATTGGTCCGCGGGGTAGAAAGTCGTATTCTTCATGCCCAGCGGATCGAGAATGCGCTGCTGCACGAACGTGTCGAAGGACAGGCCGCTGACAATCTCCACGATGCGAGCGGCCAGATTGATGCCCGATTGCGTGTATTGCCATTTGGCGCCGGGCTCATACTGCATGGGTGCGGCCAGGCAGAGCGGGATGAGATCCGAAAGCGTGCGTGCGTTGCGCGCCCCGGTGGCGGGCACTTCGCCCAGGCCCGACGTGTGCGTGAGAATCTGGGTGAGGGTGAGGTTGGCGGGCCGGCCCGAAGGGGTCTTCAGATCGGCGAAGGCCGGGATGTATTTCGCCACCGGATCGGCCACGTTGAGCTTGCCTTCATCCTGAAGCATCAGGACGGCCACGGCCGTAACGGGTTTCGTCATCGAAGCGATCCAGAACAGCGAGTCAGGCTGCATCGGCTTTCCGGCCGCGATGTCGGCCAGCCCAGCCGCCTGGAGATGGACGATCTGGTCCTTCGTCACCACCACCGTAACAGCGCCGGCGATCTCTCTCGCGTCAATGGCCGCCCGCATCGCTGCGCCGACACCCGGAAGCTGAGGCGTGGCGCACCACGCGACACCCGGAAGGCACACGAGAACGGGTAAGAGACAGAGTCTTGTGGACATGGACAATTCCTCCCTCTGATCCCTGAGCAGTGCGTGCACGGTCACGCTCATTTTGCGTGACCCACGATGAAATCCACGATCGGTTGGGCGGTCTTTGGCGCAGTCGGATAGTGTCCCTCGCCCTCCTTGACGATGACCGTGATCTGCCCTCCGAGTTCCCTGTATCGCTTCTCAGCAACCCGCGTCTGATCATTGAGCCACGGGTCGAGACTGCCGCATACATGCAGAAGTGGCACGCCGGCTTGGGCCAGCGGCGCCAGATTATCCAGCGGCGTTTTCGCCAGTCTACTGCGCAGGATGGGATTCTCGCCGTAAAGGCAGGAGACCTTATCCGGGTTGGCGATGGCCCAGGCGTAGGCCTCTCCAGCGGCCCCTCCGGCGCCCTCCATCACGGGTTTGGTTGAGAAGCCGTGGTCGGTCAGGTGCTTATAGACGGCGTTCCAATGTTGCAGCGACGGGCCATCGGCGTTGTAGGGGACCGGGCCGGTGACGATATGAAATCCCTTGGCCAGCAGGGCCAGATCGACCACCGCATCGCGATTGACGAAGTCTGCCCGGAACACCCAGGGCTTCCCTGGGGCCGCAGTCTTGGGCACGATGACCGTTGTGGCTCCCTCCACACCGGCAAGATCAAAGGCGTAGCGGTCGTAGCATTCTGTGAAGCACGGCCCGCGACAAGTGATGTACGTCCCTTCTTTCGGGAAGTCCCGGTATGAGTTCTCGATGGCATAGAAAGACGATCTTGTGAATCTGCCGCCCGCGAAGGCGGGCGAAGGGGCGGCGATCGACTGAACGCTCTGTACGATGAAGTCCGCAATCGGCGTGGGGTCACGCAGGCTGTGCGGATGGTGGCCGAAGCCTTCCTTGATCATCACGGAGATTCGGCCGCCGAACTGCTGATAGGTGCCCTCTATGACCGTCGAGTACTTCCCCAGTATCGGATCGATGCTGCCGCAGACGTGCAGCAGGGGCACATCGTTCCCGGCCAGGTCCCCGAGCCCCATGAGAGCATCCCGATTGCACCCGGGATTGTCGGCGTAGATGCAAGAGACCTTGTCCGGGTGGGCTGCGGCCCAAGTGTAAGCATATTCTCCGCCCCGGCTCATGCCGATGAATGCCGGCTTCTTGGACAGACCATGCTTCTCAGTCAGGTACGCGTACCAGGCATCCCACTCCTTGCCTGGCCTCAACGTCGCGTTGGCGGAGATGTAAGCGATGTGGAAACCACGTCTGAGCAGCTCGACTTCCGTCTGGGGTTGATGGTCCCAGTAGCAGCCTCGCCAGGACCACGGGTTGCCGGGAGCGGCCTCTTTCGGAGCGACCACGATACATCGCCGCTGGCCCTTCGCCGGATCCCTGACGCCGAATCGTTCGCCTTCCGGCGCCTCGAACGGAGTGATCGCCAGGGTTTGTTCATCCATCACGTAGTCATACCGTGCAAAACCGTCGTGCCAGACAGTTCTCTCACCCTCAAAAGCAGTCGAACTGGAGCTGGATGCGATCGCGTCACCGATGCAGGCGACGCGTACCTTTGCCGCGGACGCCGGCGCGGTGGATTGCGCCCGCAAACGCGCTGGCGCGAAGGCTGCCAGTGCAACCAGAATTAGCAAATGGCGAAAGAGTTGCTTCCGATCAGCGATCACCCACTGGTTCCATCCATTCACGTTTTCATCTCCACTGCACCGTGCCATAGTCTTCCCATTGCTGCAACGAGAGGTGCTACAAGGTCAAGATCCACATAGCCATTCATGCGACCGATTATACCGGGGATGCGCCCGTATGGTGCAAATACTCATCCGGCCTTAGGCGAACCACTCCAAGTAGATGATGGTGTGAACTTCATCATACGTCGAGGCAATTCGGCGCGGATGGGTGGCTCCATCGTGGCCGAGAGTCATGGCTCAGGCGTCTTGTTCCCTGAGATGGCACGAGTTGGGGCAGACCACGTCCGTGGCGGGGGGGCATTTCCTTCTTGCCGCGGGAGGTCACTGTAGCCAAAATGTAGCCCATTCGTGATCATCATGATCATTGACAGGGATAGCCGGTTGCCTCGTCGGTCAACCCGCTACAAAGATACTGATAGGGACTTGGCGTCCCCATAACTGAATTCGGAGTTGACAGATGAACCGAAAACTGAATCGGCGTCGTTTTCTCCAGAGTTCCGCCGCACTGGGTTCTGTCCTCTTCCTGCCGAAGCTGTCCTGGGCCCCATCCGCCAACGGCAGACTCCAGCACGCCTGCATCGGCGTAGGCGGCATGGGCTTTGTCGACCTGCAGTCGATCCTGGCCGGAGGGACAACCGACGTCGTCGCACTCTGCGATGTGGATCTGTTCAACCTGACGAAGGCTGCCGAGTTCCTCAAGACCGAGCGCAAGATCGAGTCGGTCCGGCTCTATCGCGACTGGCGCGAATTGCTGGAAAGCGAAGGCGACAGGATCGACTCGGTCAATGTCTCCACGCCCGACCACATGCACGCCCCCATCGCCTTCATCGCCATCCAGAAGGGTAAGCATGTCTACTGTCAGAAGCCGTTGACCCACACGGTCAGCGAGGCCCGGGTCCTGACCCAGGCCGCCCGCAAGGCCGGCGTCATGACGCAGATGGGCATCCAGATCCACGCCGACATCGCCTACCGGATGGCCGTCGCCATCATCCAGTCTGGTGGCATCGGCAAGGTCACGCAATTCCACAGTTGGCAGAGCGGCTCGGCCGTTTGGACCACCGCCACCGCCCGGCCCGAAGGCGAGGATCCCGTTCCGGCCGGTCTGGACTGGGACCAGTGGATTGGCGTGGCCCCGATGCGGCCGTTCAAGGCCGCCACCTACCACCCCGGCAAGTGGCGCGGCTGGCAGTCCTTTGGCGGCGGCGTCATGGGCGACTTCGCCTGCCACATCTTGGACCCGGTCTTCACCGCCCTCAGGCTCGGGGCCCCGCTGTCGGTCATGACCGAGGTGTCCAATTACAGCACCGAGACCTATCCGGCCTGGCAGATCGTCCACTATGAATTCCCCGCCACCGAGTACACCGCCGGCAAGACTGTTCAAGGGACCTGGTACAACGGCGAAAAGACCCCGTCCCGCGAACTGGTGCCCATGCCCGCGGAATACAGGCTGCCCGGAGCCGGTTCGATCATCGTCGGCGAAGAGGGCGTGATGGTCCTGCCGCACTGGGCCGGGCCGCAACTGTACCCGATCGAGAGATTCAAGGGCTATAAGCGACCCGAGATGAAGTCGCTGGACCACTACCAACAGTGGGTCGATGCCTGTCTGGGCAAGGGCAAGCCCGAAGCCAACTTTGATTTCTCCGGCCCGCTGACCGAAGCGGTTCTGCTTGGCAATGCCGGCATTCATTTCGCAGGCAGAACCCTCCAGTGGGATCCGGTTAACATGACGATCCCCAACCTTCCCGAGGCCGAAAAGCACCTCCGCAAATCATACCGTCAGGGCTGGTCCATCCCCGGCCTGGGATGACCAGGGGTATTGAAATCGGGTGCAGCACCTTGGTATCATGGGACGTGTACCGTGCAGGAGCACAGTCTATGGAACTAATGAGGGTGTGGTTGTCATCTCAATGGAGGCTTGACTATGTGTAGGAAAGAGACAATCCTGTTCCTGTCATGTCTATTCCCGTCCGGATTGGTTCAGGCGCAGGCCCCCACTATCCCTGAGTCCCCCATTTTCCTTGAGTCCTATGATATGCCCGGGTATTTCCTGACGGCTACGACTTCTGGCGGAGCGGTTCAGATGATTCATCGCGGGAATCAGTCCACTGCAGGGCAATGGAACCTGCTGACGGGTCTCGCTGATGCGGATGCAGTCTCATTTGCGTCCGTGGCGATGCCAGACAACATCATGAGGCACTCCAATTTCGTGTTCTTCGCAGTCCCCCGTGCGACCGATACCCTTTTCCTAAACGACGCCACGCTTTTTCCACGAGAAGGCTTGGCAGACCCGACGTGTGTGTCCTTTGAATCGCACAACTATACCGGCTACTATCTCTCACGCAACGCATCGTTTGGGCTCGCACTTGTAGTCCCCACCTCAGATCTGGGAGCAGCGACGTTTAGGTGGTCCTCCGTGGTTCGCAGAGATCTGGCCAGGGATCCGATCCCGGGTGATAGCGCAATCGATGTGCCTCGCGACGCGAGCCTCGGCTGGACGCCGGGCCGATACGCGGCCACACACGACGTGTACTTTGGCACCCGCTTCGACGACGTGAATACGGCCAGCCGGACGAGCCCCAAGGGGGTCTTGGCCAGCCAGGGCCAGGCCGTTGCGACCTTTGACCCTGCCGGACTGCTGGCCTTTGGCCAGGCCTACTACTGGCGGGTCGATGAGGTCAATGGTGCACCGGACTTCTCTGTCCGCAAAGGCGACACGTGGAGCCTCACCGCCGAGACGTACGGCTATCCGGTCAGGCCCGTCAAGGCCACTGCTTCCAGCTCGAGTAGCTCCCTGATGGGGCCCGAGAAGACGATCGATGGCTCCGGGCTTGACTCGCTGGATCAGCATTCCACGTCCGCCTTGGAGATGTGGCAGAGCAAGAAGGGGCTGTCGCCGATCTGGATCCAGTATGAGTTAGACGGCGTGTACAAGCTGTACCAGATGTGGGTGTGGAACTCCAACCAGGCCGTGGAGCCGGACGTCGGCTTTGGGGCCGAGGACGTGACGGTCGAAACTTCTCTGGATGGGACCACCTGGACGACTCTCGCGGACGTGCCAGAGTTTGCCGACGGGACCGGCGAGCCCAATTACACCCACAATACGACGGTGGACTTCGGCGGTGTTCAGGCCAAGTACGTCAAGCTGACCATCCATAGCAACTGGGCGGACGGAACCAAGCAGTCCGGTCTCAGCGAGGTCCGGTTCTACTACATCCCAGAGAAGGCCTACCAGCCCACACCTGCATCGGGAGGCACGGGAGTCGCTATAGACGCGGTCCTGAATTGGCGACCGGGCCGCGAGGCGGTCAAGCACGAGGTGTACTTCGGTGCTAGTCCCAATGCCCTGTCCCTGGTCAGCACCGTGGCCGATCACCGTTGTCCTCTCGGTCCTCTGGGCCTCCTGTACGGAAAGACCTACTACTGGAAGGTCAACGAGGTCAACGAGGCGGGCCACCCATCTCCTGGGTACCCGGCGTCCTGGGCAGGCGACGTGTGGAGCTTCTCGATGTCCGACTACTTCGTGGTCGACAACTTCGAGCAGTACACCGATAAGTGCAACCGCATCTTCTGGGCCTGGGTCGATGGACTGGGCAACAACGGCTCTGATGACTGCGGTGTGGCGGCGGCCTCCGGCAACGGCAGCGGCTCTACGGTCGGAAACGCGAAGACGCCGTTTGCCGAGCGGACGATCGTTCACGGTGATGCACAGTCCATGCCGTTCTTCTACGACAACAGCTCCGTGGGCTACTCAGAGGCCGTTCGGACCTTTAGCACGGCGCAGGATTGGACCAAGGGCGGAGTGAAGACCCTGGTTCTGTGGTTTTACGGCAATCCGGACAACGGGGCCGGGCAGTTGTACGTGAAGATCAACAACGTGAAGGTGGAGTACAAGGGCAATGCAGCGGCTGTCACGACGGCCGCGTGGAAGCAGTGGAACATCGACCTGACGTCGCTGAGCGGTCTGCAGTCGGTCAAGACCCTGACCGTCGGCATATCCGGCTCAGGCAAGGGTGTTCTATACATCGACGACATCGAGCTGTGGCGAGAGGCACCTGCCGTGCCGTAACCGGCCGATCTCGGGACCAACGGCCTGGCGGCGTTCTACAAGATGCTCTGTGGGTGATGGACACAGATGGCAGGGGCCACGACTTTCAGGACGGCGGGACCCTGCTTGCCGAGCCCAGGGTGTACCTGAGGAGGTAGGCAAGACCATGACAACCCAGTCCAGCCCATCGTGGAGAGTGCGGCTCCGTAGAGGGGCCCTCCTGTGGGTCCTTTGTGCGGTGCCGGTTACCCCCGGCCTCGTGACTGAGGCCAACGGCGGCACGTCTCGGATCACATGGGACCCGAATACCCTGACCCTCGTAGCCCAGGGTGGGGGCTACGGCCGGATGATTCGTCTGAGGTCCGGGGCACTGCTGTGTTGTTACGAGAAGGATCGCGGCATCCGGGCACGGCAGAGTGACGATGAGGGTCGGTCATGGCAGACCCCCGTGCAGGTGGCGGGGTACGACTTCGGCAACCTCGCCAATCCGGAGTTGCTCGAACTCCAGGAGGGTCAGTTGATCTGCCTGTACAACGAGCGACCCCAGGACGGCGAGCATCCCTTTGCGATCGTGATGGTCAAGTACGATCCGTCCGCCCAGGCCTGGGGTCCTGGGCATCGCCTGTATACCGCAGATGTCGAGTGGGGGAATGGATGCTGGGAGCCGGCTGCGATCCAGTTGGCCTCTGGTGAAATCCAGGTCTATTTCTCCAACGAGAATCCCTATCGTCTGACCGACGAGCAGGAAATTACCATGCTCCGATCGTTTGACCAGGGATGCACGTGGACAGGGCCCCAGACCGTGTGCATGCGCTCGGGTAGTCGAGACGGCATGGCCGTACCCTTGATCCTTCAGGGCGGACGGGGCATTGTGATGGCCATCGAAGATAACGGTCTGTCGGGAGATTTCAAGCCTGTGATCGTGTACAGCACACTGGCGGCCAACTGGAGCCGTGCGCCCGTGCGGGGCGACAGCGTGCAACGGTGGGGTGCCCTCCGGGTGCCGCTGGCCAGCGAGGTGGGCGCAGGGGCCCCCTATATCCGGCAGATGCCCACAGGCCACACCATCCTGTCGTTCCAGACCAATGACGGGGGCCGCACTGAGCTGCAGATGGCCGTGTGTATCGGCGACGAGTGGGCGCGGGACTTCGCAGAAACGACCTTCCCCTTTGACCTGAAACCGGGCGTGGCGGCCCTCTGGAACAGCCTGTGTGTCAAGGATGCCAACACGATCACGGCCCTGTCCGGCACGAAGATCCGGGGGATTCAGGGCCTCTGGGCCATTGATGGGCATTTCGACCCAGGGGGATCGCCGCTGCCGGGGACTGGCGACTCCGAGGCAAGGGTGGTGTCTGTCTGGTCTCACTCCGTGGGCAACGGCAAGGCGACCCTGCACCGGTTTTTCTCGAATGGCTTCATCGACACGGCCGAGGGTCCGGCCAAGTGGCGTCTGGACGGGGATACCCTGACCTTGACCTGGTACAACCCGGAGGCACGCCACAGCGAGTGGGTGGAGCAGGTCGTGCTATCGGAGGATCTGTATTCCTATGCCGGAGCAGATCGGCTGGGTGTAGCGATCCTTGGCAAGCTGTCCCAGAGCCTCGGGGCGCATCCGTTTCTGGTCGAAGACCCTGTGGATGCAGCAGGCCAGACAGGTGATGAGCGTGATCCCTCTGCGACTGACCCTTGACTGTCTTGCCTGCCCCTGCTATAGACGGGGCGTGAAGAACGACACGCTGACACTGACAACGTTGCTGGTTGGCGTGCTGGCGGCAACGACCACCGGCGCCACGCTGCATACCTTCAAGAAGATCCAGATCACCGATGAGTTCTGGTGCGAGGGGGCCTACTACGGCGACTTCAACCACGACGGGAAAAAGGACATCTGCGGCGGACCTTTCTGGTGGGAAGGGCCGGACTTCCAGGTGCGCCACGAGTTCCGTCCCGCCACGAAGACCTCGGAAGTCACCAAGGCCGACGGCACGAAGGTGGTGTGCCAGGGTTACAGTGGTGCCAAAGGCAACACCAATGACTACTCCGACGACTTTCTGACCTACGCCTACGACTTCAACGGCGACGGCTGGGACGACATCCTTGTCTATGACATGCCGGGCACGGACGCGTACTGGTATGAGAACCCCCGAGGCCGAGGGAACGCCGACGGGACAGGGCCTTGGGTGCGGCACAAGGCAATGGCTTGCCTCGAAAACGAGTCACCCACGTTTGGCGACGTCAACGGGGACGGCAGGCCGGAGATCGTGTGCAATTCCGGCGGCTATCTCGGCTATGCCGCCGCGGACTGGGACCATCCCACGCAGCCGTGGACCTGGCACTCGATCTCACCGAAGGGCTCGTGGCACCGGTTCACCCATGGCATTGGATTCGGAGACCTGAGCGGTGACGGCCGGGCCGATCTCCTGGAGCAGAACGGCTGGTGGGAACAACCTGCCTCGCTGGCCCAAGACCCTGTATGGACCTGCCACGCGTTTCCATTTGCCCCAGGTACGGGCACCTCGGGCGGCGCTCAGATGTGCGTCTACGACTTCAACGGCGATGGGCTCAACGACGTCCTGACCACCCTGAATCCGCACGGATTCGGCATCGCGTGGTACGAGCAGGTGAAGGAGAACGGCCAGATCACGTTCAGGCAACACCTGATCACCGGCAGCAAGCCCGATGAGAATCCCTACGGCGTCCGGTTCTCCCAGGCCCATGCCTTTGACGTGGCGGATATGGACGGGGACGGTGTCAAGGACTTCCTCACCGGCAAGCGGTTCTGGGCGCATGGACCCCAGGGTGACGAGGAGCCGAATGCCCCGGCGGTGCTCTACTGGTTCAGGACGGTTCGGCGGCCGGACAAGACCGTGGGGTTTGTCCCGTACCTGATTGACAGCGACTCTGGTGTTGGGACCCAAGTCACTGCCACGGACCTCAACGGCGACGGACTGCCCGATGTCGTTGTCGGCAACAAGAAGGGCGTGTTTGTATTCATTCACGAGGTCAGACAGGTCAGCCAGGAGGAGTGGGACAGGGCCCAGCCCCAGCCCAAGCCACTGCAGCGGTAGGATCAGACTATGGATGCAGCACAGGCAGTCACCCGACGGCATTTCCTGCGACGGACCGCCGGCGCCGTGGGCGCGGCCCTGGCCATGCCCACATTGATTCCGGCCTCGGCCCTCGGCCGAGGCGGCGTTCGCGCGCCCAGCGATCGTGTCACGATGGGCTTCATCGGGGTTGGCACGCAGGGCGGAGGCCATCTACTGGGCGGCGCCTGGACCTACGTTCCTGGGGGCTACAGCTCGCGGGCGGACGTCCAGGTACTGGCGGTTTGTGACGTGCTGCGAGACCGGCGAGAGAACGCCAAGCAGCGAGTCAACCGGTACTACGAGCAGCGGTTCGGAATGGGCAGGTTCAAGCCTTGTGAGGCCTACACCGACTTTCGGCACATCCTGGACCGCGATGACATCGATGCGGTGCTCGTGGCCACGCCGGCGCACTGGCACGCCACCATGGCTGTCATGGCCGTGCAGGCGGGCAAGGACATCTATTGCGAGAAACCGACGGCGGTCACGGTTCGTGAGAGCCAGGCCGTGCTGGCTGCGGTCCGGCGGTACGGCCGGGTCTATCAGGCCGGCACCCAGCAGCGGAGCGAGTACGACGGCCGTTTCCGAAGGGCCTGCGAACTTGTCCGAGCAGGCCGGATTGGTCGGCTCAAGGAGATCTACGCGTACCGCGACGGCGGCGCGATAGCGTGGCCCAAGCGATCTGGCTCAGGGCAGCCCGTGCCTGACGGGTTTGACTGGGATCTCTACCTGGGACCTGCGCCCTGGTTTCCCTACGACGGCACGGTGGGGGGGCCCCATCCGTTCGATATCGGCGAACTCAACTGGGGGCAGCACCACTACGACATCGTGCAGTGGGCCGCCGACGCGGACGACACGGGTCCGGTCGAGCTCTGGATGGAAGAGGGCCGGTCTTGCTACAGGTATGCCAGTGGCGTGGTGGTCTATGGCAGACCCTACCCCGGCGAGAGGGCGGGCATGGATGGGGGAGTCACGTTGGTGGGGACGGAGGGTCGCATCACGGTGGACCGGTCCAACCTGTTGTCCGTTCCAGAGGACATCGTGCGAGAACCCATGCGGCCCGACGACCCGCGGCTTTACCGGAGCGACAGCCATTCGGACAACTTCCTGGACTGCGTCCGGACCCGCCAACACCCGATTTGCGACGCCGACATCGCCCACCGTTCAGCCAGTGCACTGCTGCTGGGCGGCGTCGTCAAGCAGTTGCAGCGGACGCTGAAGTGGGACCCCAAGGCGGAGCGGTTCGTCGGTGACGACGAGGCCGACCGGATGCTGTCGATCGCCAAACGTCCACCGTGGTGTACCTAACGAGCCAGGATAACCACAGAACGAAGCCATGACCTCAGACGGCGACAAGGACATCTGCATGAAACGGTGGTGTACCCAGTGGGTGGTGCTGTGCATCCTGGCCCCTGGGCATCAATCCGCGATAGACGGCAGAGAGGCCGGTGAAGAACAGCAACTGATCACTGTCCTACAGTCTGACTGCTCGCCGCAGGAGAAGGATGCTGCATGCGCGAGGCTCAAACGTGTCGGCACTGCCCGGTCCGTTCCGGCCCTGACGGCCTTGCTTTGCGATGAGCAACTCTCCCACTCGGCCCGTTATGTGCTCGAGTCCATGCCTGGCGACAAGGCTGAGCAGGCCCTGATAGATGCCCTGGGCAAGACCCAGGGGCTAACCAAGGTCGGCCTCATCGGTTCTTTGGGTGTTCGTGGCGAGGAGCAGGCCGTACCCACGCTGGCGAAGTCGCTGGCGGATTCGGATGCCCAGGTCGCTTCTGCAGCGGCCTTGGCCCTGGGCAAGATCGCCGGGCCTGAGGCCCTGAAGGCATTGGAGGGCTCCTTGGCCACTTCAGCCGATCCGGTGCATAGCGCAGTTGTGGATGCCGTGCTGGCGTCCACCCATCGCCTGCTGGTCCTCGGGGATCGTGCCGGCGCCCTGGCGATCTTCCGCCGGCTCTACGACACAGAGAAGAAGGCCTCCGTGCGACAGGCCGCCTTCCGGGGCATGATCTGCGCATCGGGTAGGCGAGCGGTCGACCTCATGACGGCGGCCATCGCAGGCGGGGATGGCGCCAGCCAGGCCGCCGCGATCCAGTTGGTCCACGAGATTGACGATCCCACGGCTACGGCGTCTCTTGTCAAGTTGCTGCCCAAGGTCAATCCGGTCGTCCAGGCGGCCCTGATTGACGGGCTGGCTCAGCGTGGGGACGCGTCGGCCGGCCCCGCCGTGGCGGCCCTGGCGGCAAGCGGCGACCCGGTCGTCCGGCTGTCGGCGGTCAAGGCCGTGGGCGTTCTGGGCGATGCCTCGGCGGTCCCCATGCTGGCCGAGACGGCGGCTTCGTCCAGCGGTGACATACAGGAGGCCGCCCGGCAGTCGCTGGTGCAATTGCATGGCGGTGATGTCACCGGCGCCTTGCTGGCCCCGCTGGCCTCAGCCAAGCCTGCGGTTCAGGTGGAACTGGCGCGGGCGATTGGCGAGCGGGCGGACACCAGTGCTCTGCCGAGGTTGTTCGAACTCGCCCAGGGTGGCCCGGAGGCGGCCCGAACGGCGGCGTATCGGGCCCTGGGCATGCTCGCGGGCGCAGCCCAAGTGGACCCGATGGTTCGGCTGGTGATGGAGGCGAAGGGCGATGCGGCCCGAACGGAAGCCGGCCAGGCCCTTGGCTCCGTGTGCCAGCGTCTGCAATCCAGGCGTGCCGACCTGGGCGTGGGGGCCGTTGTGAAGGGTCTGGAGGCCGGCGATCCTGAGACCCGCGTGGTCCTGCTGCGGGTCTGCAGCGGCCTGATCCACCCCGCCATTCGGGAGGCCCTTCGCAAGGCAGCGTCTGATGCGGACCGGCGTATTCGGGCGGCAGCCTGTCGAGCGATGTGCGAGACTCGCGACACGGAGCTCTTGCCCGATCTTGTAAAGATGGCGAGTACGGACGGAGAGGCGAACGTGTGTGTTCTGGCGATCCGTGGTGGCGTGCGTCTGACCGCGCAGGAATCGGGGAGGCTCTCCGCCTCGCAGCGCCTCGACGCGCTCAAGGCCCTCCTCGACTGTGCCACCCGTGTTGAGGAGAAACGGCTGGTTTTGTCCGGTCTGGCAGGGATTCCTGATCCGGATGCCCTCGGGCTGATCGTCCCCTTGCTCGACCATGCCGACGTTCAGCAGGAGGCGGCACAGGCAGCCACGCAGATCGCCGCGGCCACGGCGGCCACGCAGAGTGCCGCGGTGAGTGCCGCCATGAAGAAGGTATTGGCCGTGAGCTCCGATGGGGCTGTTCGCCGAGCCGCAGATGCGGTGCTCAAGCAGATCGACGCCATGGCCGGCTTCGCCACTGCGTGGCAGGTGGCCGGTCCTTACCGGGAGAACGGCAAGGACTACGCGGCCCTGTTCGAGATCGCGTTCGCCCCCGAAAAGCCCGATACGCAGGGCGTCACTTGGCGGCCGCTACCTGCGGGCACGGACGCGGCACGTCCCTGGTTGATGGATCTGGTCAAGGCATTGGGCGGCGAGCAGTGCGTGGCCTATGCGCGGACACGGGTCTACTCTGAGACTGAGCAGGCTGCCATCCTGGAGCTGGGCAGTGACGACGGCGTGAAGGTCTGGCTGAATGGCATCCTGGCGTACGCGAACAACACGGCCCGCCCCATCACGCCAGGTTCCGACCAGGTGAACGTCACACTCAGGCGGGGCTGGAACGGCCTGCTCCTGAAGGTGACCCAGAACACCGGCGGCTGGGAGTTCTGCGCCCGGTTCGTCAAACCCGACGGCTCCGCTCTGGAAGGCCTGCGCCTTGATGCCTCGGGCGATGGATAGAAGGACATGACCCCACGAGAACGGATATACGCCACGATCAACGGGCTCTCGCACGATAGGCCGGCGGTCACGCCCATCTTCATGGCCTGGGCAGCCCACTACATCGGGCATTCCTACAGGGACTACTACCTGGATGGAGAGGTCCTGGTGAAGGCCCAGCTTGCGGTGACCAGGGCCTTCCATCTGGACCAGATCAGTGCAATCAGCGATCCCTGGCGAGAGGCCTCTGCGTACGGGGTGGAGTTCGACTATCCGGAAGAGGGGGTGGGAAGGCCCAGGGATATCCTGCTCAAGACCCATCAGGATGTGTCCAGGATTTCGCGATTGGACGTCGCGAGGTCTCCCAGGATGCAGCAGCGGGCCGATAGCATACGCAGCATGGCCAGGGAACTGGGGCAGACCCACAGTGTGCTGGGGTGGGTGGAGGGCCCCTTGGCCGAATACGCGGACCTTCGTGGCGTGGAGAATGCCATGATGGACCTGATGGAGGCGCCCGAGGTCTTCGTGCGGGCCGCACAGACCCTCGTGGACAATGCCGTAGCCTTCAGCCAGGCCCAGGTCAGGGCAGGGGCGGACATGATCGGCATAGGGGATGCAGCGGCCTCACTGATCGGCCCGCATCTCTACCGGGACTACGTGCTGCCCCTGGAGAAGAGGCTGGTGGATGAGATCCACGATGCAGGGGCCTCTGTGAAGCTGCACATCTGCGGCAATACATCTGCCCTCATCGAGTTGATGACTCAGACAGGGGCGGACGTCGTTGACCTGGATTGGATGGTCCCCCTGGGCCAAGCCAGACAGCGTGCGGGTCCTGCGGTGACCCTGTGCGGCAACTTCGATCCGTGCAGCGTCCTTCTGCAATCCAGCCCTGAGCAGGTGGCACAGGCCGCGATCGATTGCCTCGCAGCGGGGGGTGCCCGCTTCATCCTGATGCCCGGCTGTGAGGTGCCGCCCGGCACGCCCGAACCGAACATCCGCGCATTCTGTCCCTGCGAAGGGGGCCTGATCGACTTCACCAACACGCCCAGACACTGAACCTGTATGCACTCATATGGATCGGAGCCGTTCGACGCGGGTTGGCGGTTCGATCGTAGCAGAGAGTCGCGGCTCAGCCGTCAGACCACGTACACATTAACGCATTACTAACATTTCCCTAACACAATCCTAACCTCTCTCCGTTAAAAAATTATAGCTAAGGCTCCCAATTCTCGGGATCTTAAGATCATGGTTCGTTTGAGCTTACGATGGAAGGACATCTGTCAGGAGACGCCGAGAACCGTGCTGGACCGCTGCAAGGATGTGGCCCAAGTCGTTGATTCCATTATGGTCTAACAGGCCCGACTATGACCCTGAGCATCGTCCTTCTGATCGTTCTGGCCCTGGTCTTTGACTTCCTGAACGGCTTTCACGACTCGGCCAATTCCATTGCCACGATCGTCTCGACCCGGGTCCTCACGCCTCGGCAGGCCGTCATCTGGGCAGCGTTCTTCAACTTCGTCGCCTTCCTGTTCTTTGGCCTGCACGTGGCCAATACGATTGGAAAGGGCATCATCGACATCAGTATTGTAGATCAGAGGGTCATCTTTGCCACCCTGGTGGGCGCATGCGTTTGGGATGTGGCTACCTGGTATCTGGGGCTTCCGACCAGTTCTTCACATGCCCTCATCGGTGGAATGATCGGTGCCGCCCTGGTCAAGACGGGCCCCCGGGCCCTGGTCTGGCATGGGATCGAGAAGACCGTGACCTTCGTCTTCGTCTCCCCTATCCTGGGGCTTTGTCTGGGATTGGTCCTCGGCGTGGCCGTTTACTGGGCATGCCGCAATACCACCCCCGGGAAGGTGGATCACCTCTTCCGAAGAGGACAACTCTTCTCGGCCGCACTCTACAGCATGGGGCATGGCGCTAACGACGCCCAGAAGACCATGGGCGTCATCGCCAGCCTGCTCTTCAGTGCCGGCATCTTGGGCGAGAAGTTCTATATTCCCTTGGCCGTGGTGCTCCTCTGCCAGGCTGCCATCGCGATGGGCACGATGTTTGGCGGGTGGCGGATCGTCAAGACCATGGGACAGAAGGTAGCCAGACTGAGGCCGGTGGGCGGCTTCTGTGCGGAGTCCAGTGCGGCCCTGACGCTGGCCATCTCCTCCGGCTTCGGCATCCCGGTGAGCACCACGCATACGATCACCGGCGCGATCATGGGGGTCGGGTCGCTGCGGCGGCTCAGTGCGGTCCGGTGGGGCGTCGCGCGTCGGATCGTCTGGGCCTGGATACTGACCATCCCGGCTGCTGCGGTCATATCCGCGCTGGCCTATGCCCTTGCAGGATTGTTTTGCCCAGGCCTTCGGTAGTACGTCATTCCTTTACGTTGGGCATAGGGCGATGTATGCTTATCGCATGAGGCTTTGGCTGATTATCGTTGGCGGACTGGGGCTGGTCCTGGCTGCTGCGGCCCATATCTACGTGAGGCTCCGCATGAGGCCCCCGGAGGACCTGGATGGCATCTACCACGAATTCGAGGAACAACACCTAGCCTACAGGAGGTACGTCCGCTGGCTGCAATGGACGTTGGGTGCTGCCTCGATTGCCGTGCTGCTGTTGTTCCTGGCCCAGGTCCTGTGAGCAGGCGGAGGCCCAGCGGCACCCTGTGACATGAGTCGGCGGAGTGGCTGCCGCAGGGTGATTTCGGGAGGGCTGCTCTAAGACTCTTGATTCCTGGCGTCAGGCGGCGTATGGTGGATGCACCGACTGTCTGGGCGGGCCGGGCAGACGGCAGGATCTGGCTAAGGAGTGTCTGGCATGGAACCAAGGATGGCTACAGTGGGAATGGGTCTGGCGGCGGTTGTGGTGATGGCTTCCTCGGCGGTGTCGGCCGGCGAGGAACTGAAGGTGGCTGCGTGCCGGTGCGAGTACAAGGTCGATCCGATCGGCATCGACGCGTCAAGGCCCCGGATGAGTTGGAGGATCGAGACCCCTCGCAGGGCCGTCCTGCAGTCGGCCTACCAGATCCTCGCCGCGGGCAGTCTCAACGAACTGGTCGGCGTCAAGAGCCTTCTGTGGGACAGCGGCAAGGTCCAGTCCGATCAATCGATCCACGTGCCTTATGCCGGCCCGGATCTCTCTCCCCGGCAGCGGGTCTACTGGCAGGTCCGTGTGTGGGACAATCAGGGGAGGGTCTCCGACTGGAGCAGCCCGGCGTTCTGGGAGATGGGGCTGCTCCGCCCGTCCGAATGGAAGGCCCAGTGGATCGAGCCGGATCTGGCCGAAGACGCGAAGATCTCGAACCCATGCCCCATGCTGCGAAAGGGGTTTGTGCTCAAGGGCCCGGTCCGGTCCGCCAGGGTGTACGCGACCTGTCACGGCCTGTACCAGATGGAGATCAACGGCCAGAGGGTGGGCGATCAGGTCTTCACGCCTGGCTGGACCGCCTATGACAAGCGGTTGCAGGTCCAGACCTATGACGTGACCGGCCTGGTTCAAGCGGGAGACAACGTGGTCGGAGTGACCCTGGGTGACGGGTGGTTCCGGGGCGTGCTCGCCTGGCAGGGCAACCGAAACGTGTATGGAAAGGCCGTGGCCCTGTTGTCGCAACTGGAGATCACCTGTCAGGACGGCACCCGCGAGGTGATCGTCACGGACTCCACGTGGAAGGCCTCCACAGGTCCGATCCTGGCCTCCGATATCTACGACGGGGAGGTCTATGACGCCAGGCTGGAGAGGCAAGGTTGGACTCGGCCTGGATTTGACGACAACGGATGGTCGGCAGTGAAGGTCGTCCAACCCAGCAAGCAGGTGCTGGTGGCACCGGCGGGCCCTCCGGTCCGGCGGATCCAGGAGATCAGGCCTGTCAAGGTCTTCAAGACCCCGGCGGGCCAGACCGTGGTGGACATGGGCCAGAACATGGTGGGTTGGGTGCGAATCAAGGTCAAGGGCCAGGCCGGCACCCAGGTGACCTTGCGGCACGTCGAGGTCCTCGACAAGGCCGGCAACATCTACACTGCGAATCTGCGATTGGCCAGGCAGACCGACCGCTACACCCTCAAGGGCACCGGCGAGCCGGAGGTCTTTGAACCGCACTTTACGTTCCACGGGTTCCGCTACGTGGCTGTGGAGGGCTGGCCCGGGGAGCCCTCACCGGATGACCTGACCGGCGTGGTGATCCACTCGGATATGGCCCCGACAGGGACGTTCGAATGCTCCAATCCCATGCTCAATCAACTGCAGCACAACATCCAGTGGGGACAGAAGGGCAACTTCCTGGACGTACCTACGGATTGTCCCCAGCGGGATGAGCGTCTGGGGTGGATGGGCGACGCCCAGGTCTTTGCCCGCACGGCCTGCTTCAACGCCGACGTGGCCGGCTTCTACACCAAGTGGCTGGCGGACGTGGCGGCCGATCAGAAGCCAGATGGCGCAGTGCCTCACGTGATTCCCGACGTATTGAGCAGAGGACAACCCACAGGCGGGGCCTCGGCCGGGTGGGCCGACGCCGCAGTGGTTGTGCCGTGGACGGTCTATCTCTGCTATGGCGACCAGCGCCTCCTGGATCGCCAGTATCCCAGCATGAAGGCGTGGGTGGACTACATGGCCAAGCGGGCAGGCAAGAAGGGCCTGTGGAACCAGGACTTCACCTTTGGCGACTGGCTGGCCTTTGCCACGACCCGCTCGGACTATCCCGGGGCAACCACGGACAAGGACCTGATCTGCCAGGCCTACTTCGCCAGGTCCACTGAACTGGTCCAGCGAGCGGCCTCCATCCTGGGCAAGCCCCAGGATGCCCGACGCTATGCGGACCTCCTCAAGGACATCAAGGCGGCCTTCCGGCGGGAGTTCGTCACGCCTAACGGCAGGCTCTCCTCGAACACCCAGACCGCCTACGCCTTGGCCCTGGCCTTCGACCTGCTGCCCGCCTCGCAAAGGGCCGAGGCAGCCGCGCGTCTGGCATCGGACGTAGATCAGTTCAAACACATCACCACGGGGTTCTTGGGCACGCCGCTGATCTGCCAGGTGCTCAGCGACTATGGTTACCTAAGCCAGGCCTACATGCTCCTGAACCGACAGGACTACCCGTCGTGGCTCTATCCGATCACCCGGGGCGCGACCACGATCTGGGAGCGATGGGACGGCGTCAAGCCGGACGGCAGTTTCCAGGACGAGGGCATGAATTCCTTCAACCACTACGCCTATGGCGCGATCGGCCAGTGGCTCTATGCAGTCGTGGCCGGAATCGAGATCGACCCCACACGTCCGGCCTACAAACACATCTTCATCCAGCCGCATCCAGGCGGCGGACTGACCTATGCCAAGGCCAGTCTGGAATCCATGGTCGGGAAGGTGACCTCCGGTTGGAAGGCCGGGGACGGCTTGATGCGGGTCGAGGTCGTTGTCCCGCCGAACGCCACGGCCACGGTCACCCTGCCCAAGGCCAGCGAGAAGACCGTCACGGAGGGGGGCAGGCCCTTGGCAAAGGCACAAGGCCTCACGTCGGTCTCACAGAAAGGGACTGCCGTTGTGGCCCGGATCGGGTCTGGGACCTACCGCTTCGAGTATCCCTGGTCGGACCGGTGATATCACGGCCGTGGCGTCTGTGAGGTCTCAACCGAAGGAGCGGCCTTGTTCGGTCCCCGGCCGCTGGGGGACGCAACGTCGGAGGGCGGTGAGGCCGTTAGGACGGCTTCTTCCCAGCCGTGGCAGCCGTGGCGTTGAGCCGCTTGGCCAGGCGTGACTTCCTGCGAGAGGCGGTCTTTTTGTGCATGGTGCTGGTGGCAGCGGTCTGGTCCAGGCGCTTGACCAGGAGCCGGAATTGCTCGGTCGCCGCCTTGACGTCGCCGCTGGCCAGAGCCGTCTCGAACTTCTTGGTCTGGGTCTTTACCCGGCTCTTGCGGGCGCGATTGACCACTCTACGCTTGACGTTTTGCCGAGCCCTCTTCTTGGCCGATAACGAGTGAGCCACATCAATCTCCTATTCAAGTAACCTATTCATCGAACATACTGAGAGGTTGAACGCGATACTATACAGGATCGGCCCCCGGCACTCAAGGGCTAAGGGCCCGTAAAGGAATAAAGCAAACACTTGCCATCTCATCTTCGGGCCATCTTGTGCCGCTCCTCAATCGCGAAATCCTCAACGTAGCAGGACTACGCCTCCGGTTTCGCTCAATCGTTGCGTCCCAATCTGACCCAAATCTGAGCGGCAACTGTGTACCTTATTTCTTTACGGGCCCTAACTGCCGCGAAGTTTGGTGATACGGGCGCCCAGGTCCTTGTAGGCGAAGTCCAGTTGCGCGATCTTGCGGTAGATCTCCAGGGCCTTGTCGGCCTGGCCCATCTCCTCATAGGTGCGGGCCAGGTTGTACCGGAGCTCCTTGCCTGTGGCGTCGTCCTTGACCTCGTGTTCGTTGAGGGCCGCGGTAAACACGTCCATGGCGTCGTTAAGCCAGCCCTTGACCAGGAAACAGGTGCCGATCTGATTCATGGCCGCGGTCCGGCGAGACGGGTCCTTCTGGGCCTCCTGAAAGAGGGGGATGGCCTCGTCGAAGCTGCCTTCCCTGACCAGACGCAGGGCGTATTCGTACTTGAGCTTCAGATCGGTCGGGTAGTTCTGGACCCCGAGGCGGTAGTGCTCGAGCTCCGCGGCCTGAAGCTGTTGAGAGGCCCGTTCGGCGGCCGCCTTGGCCTTGGGGTCAAGGGGGTTCTTCTCGATGGCCTGCCTGGCAGCGTGGCATTGGCGGCCCGCCTGCTTGATCCGGATCTGGCCCGCACGGTGGTGGAAACTGTAGTCACTCAGTCGCTTGGAGGCGCCCTCCAGCAGTGCGATGGCCTCGTTGTCCGCCGAGTCGGTGTCCAGGTCGGCCAGGGCCCCGGCCAGGGCGTAGATGTTCTTGGGCAGGCTGGGATCCGCGGCATAGACCTTTCGGGCCTCTTGTACGGCGGCCTGGCGCCAGTCCTCGGTCTTGACGACTCGGTCCTGGGCGTAGAGCAAGGCCTGTTTTTTGGGGTCCTTGATCGACTTTCGGAAGTCCCCCTCGCCGTCGTAGTGGCCACGAGACACGGTCAGCTCCGCAGAGAGGTTCTTGTATTCCTCCGCCAGGGCGGCGTCTTCGGGCTTGATTCTGACGGCCCGCTGACAGGCGGCCACGGCCTTGTCCCACTGTCCGAGGGCCTTGTAGGAGTCCTTGAGCAGGACGTAGGTGTGAAAGGACGGCCTTTCAACCGCGTTGTTCGTCTGGAAGATCAGGTTGGCGATCCAACTGGCGGTCTTGGTGAAGCTGCCGGCCACGGCGGCCTTGAGCATGGCCTCCGCATAGGGCAGGTGCGAGGGGTCCTTGGCAAAGAGGAACTCGGCGTTGAGCATCTGCTCCAGAGGGGTCTTTCCGCGGAGGAGCTTGGTCCTTTCCACCATCGAGGGTTTCTTGCCGCCCTTGGATTGGCGATGCAGGCCCAGCTTGATCAGGGGCAGGTGCCCCTGTTCCAGGGCCTCCGGGGCCTTGCGAAGACCCTCCATGTAGAGGTCGATCGCATAGTCGAAGTTGCTGCCTGCTGCGGCATCCGCGCCCTTGGCGAAGAACATCTGAGCGGCCGCCAAGTGGGGCTCTTCGGCCTCCTGGGTCTGCGCCTTGGGATCGGTCGCGACGAGGTCTTCTGTGATGGCCAGGCTGTCAGAGGGATCCACACGGGACGCCAATTCCAGGTCCAGATCCGTTCTCAGTTGCCCGTTCTGTCGGATGGCCAGGTGGACCTTGCTGGACAGATCCCTCAGTTGCCTGACCAAGGCCCGATCCTTGGGCTTGAGCTTGAGGGCCCACTGGCAGGCCGGGATGGCCCGGTCATACGCGCCAATGGTTGTGTAGGCGTCCTTGAGCAGGTAGTACAGACGCAGCGACGGTTTGGGGGATCGGTTGTTGGCCAGGAACATCAGATCTGCCATCCACGTCGCGGTCTTCTTGAACCCTCCCACCACGGCCGCCCGAAGGAGCAGCTCCGCATAAGGCAGGTGCTCCGGGTGTTTGGCCAGGAGGTACTCGGCCCCAAGCATGACCTCCAGGGCGGTCTTCCCTTGTCTGGACTGGGCGATCTCATGTTCGCTGGGTGGTGGTCCCCCGGCTTGGCGCCTGCGAAGGGACACCAGTCGCAGCTCGATGTGCGAGTCGACGGTCTCCGGTGCCAGGCGCAGGCCCTTCACATAGGCGTCGATGGCCGCGTCGAAGTCACGGACATCGGATGCCCTGCGTGCCTGCTCGAACAACGCAGAGGCCTCCTGCGCTGCGAGGAGATCGTCTTGTGCCATAGAGTGAAACCTATCCTGTCTGGCCCAGACCAGTCGGGGTCCCATCCTAGTGGTCGGCCAAAACTTGTCAATGGATTATTGCCCGCCGGACGGCCGCCGGAGGGGGACTGGGTCCTCAAAAAACCTGTTGCATGCGGTCTTTTCGTGTGGTATAAATCAAACTAGGTGGACGTGTACGGCCTGGGGACCATCTGGGCCGTGGGGACATGGAGAGGAAGGGCGGTATAAGGCCGCGGAAGGGGGGGGCTGCGATCGCACATGGTGTCCGAACAGGAGGCCCTGAAGCAGTGTGTTTGTTGGGCATGTGGCAACGCGGGGGAGGGGGGTGCACAATTCGTCTGCGCCAAACCGGGATGGGTCTGCCCATCTTCCAGGTCGATCTACCTCTTGCTCTTATAGGAGGGACGTTAGAAAGCCGATCCTATAGTCGAGGCGATGAGGAGAGATGTCGAGCGACAAGGGGTGGCGAGGGTGTTATCGGGTGAAGCTAGCATTGTGGCACATGGCCGCTCTGGCGTGTGGCTGGAGCGGATCGAGACAGGTCGTGGTTTGAAGGAGGACAGTCATGCGTAGAAAACTGGTCCGTTTGTTTCCCTGGGTCTCCGTGCTGGGCCTGGTTGCGGCCAATGCGGTCTTTGGTTTTACCGCAGGCACCGACCCCAGCCTTGTCGGTTGGTGGAAGTTCGACGAGGGGGCCGGGAGCGTTGCCAACGACTCCAGCGGCAACGGCAACACCGGCACTATCTTCGGCAACCCCCAGTGGGTCCCCGGCAAGATCGGTGGCGCTCTTTCGTTCGATGGAGTCGGCGACTACATCAACTGTGGGAACGGTGCGTCCCTCTCGGTCCGTGATGGGATTACCCTGGCGGTGTGGGTCAAGACCCCGGGGATGACGACCACGTGGACGGCCTTTATCTCCAAGGGTGACACAGGTCAATCGTTTCGGCTGGGCCGAGACAACGTCGGCACTGCCTGCCACTTTGGTCTTAACCTCCCCACGGTCTCGGGGAACCCGTGGTTTAGTGGAACTACGAGCGTGTCGGACAATGAGTGGCACCACGTTGCCGGGACCTACGATGGGACGCGGATGGTACTCTGGGTCGACGACGTGCAGGATGGCTCCCTGGCTTATACAGGACAGATAGCGGTCTCCACCACCAACGTGCTGATCAGCGAAAACGAATCGGCCACCGGGCGATATATGACGGGTCTCATGGACGATGTGAGGATGTACAACCGGGGGCTGACGGCCGGTGAGATTGCGATCCTCATGAAGGGCTATACGACGCCCATCGCCGTCGAGCCGAGTCCGACGGCCGGTGCCACGGACGTGCCCAGGGATGCAGCCATGAGATGGACCCCGGGAACGGCGGCCAAGACGCATGACGTGTACCTCGGGACTGCCTTCGACGATGTCAACAGCGCCAGCAGGACCAATCCTGCGGGCCTGCTCGTCAGCCAGGACCAGGCGACTGCCACCTATGCCCCGCCTGGACCGCTGGCCTTTGCCCAGACTTACTATTGGCGGGTCGACGAGGTCAATGCCCCGCCGGACTCCACCATCTTCAAGGGCGAGACCTGGAACTTCACCGCTGAGACCTACGGCTATGCGGTCAAACCCATCAAGGCCACCGCGTCCAGTTCAATGGCCTCCACCATGGGGCCGGACAAGACGATCGACGGGTCCGGGCTCGACGCCTTGGATCAGCACTCGACCTCTGCCACTCAGATGTGGACCAGCAAGAAGGGGCAGTCGCCGATCTGGATCCAGTATGAATTCGACAAGGTCTACAAGCTCTACCAGATGTGGGTGTGGAACTCCAATCAGGCCGTTGAGGATATCATCGGCTTTGGGGCCGCTGACGTGGTGATCGAGACCTCCTTGGACGGCACGACGTGGGTACCCCTGGCGGAGGAGGAGTTTGCCCAGGCCACGGGCGAGCCGAACTACGTCCACAATACCACCGTGGATTTCGCCGGTGTGCAGGCCAAGTACGTCAAGCTGACCATCCACAGCAACTGGGCGGGAGGAACCAAGCAGGCCGGTCTCAGTGAGGTCCGGTTCTTCTACAAGCCCGTCAAAGCCTACGGACCTACCCCAGCCTCCGGAGCCACGGGCGTGGCCCTGAATGCCACCCTGAATTGGCGACCGGGCCGAGAGGCGGTCCAGCACCAGGTATCCCTGGGCACCGATCCGAATGACCCGATCTGGATCAAGACCGTGACGCCACACAGCTTCGGTCTGGGTTCCGTTGGCCTGGAGTACGGCAGGACCTACTACTGGAAGGTCAATGAGGTCAATGACGCGGCCAGCCCCAACCTCTGGGAAGGAGACATGTGGAGCTTCGCCACCGCGGACTATGCGGTAGTGGATGAGTTTGACGAGTACGACGATACCTGTCAGCGGATCTTCTTCTCTTGGCAGGACGGCATAGGTCACAGCGGTTCTGAGGCCTGCAGTGTAGCCCCGTTTGGGGGCAATGGGACCGGGTCAACGGTCGGCAACGCCAGTCCTCCCTTTGCCGAGCAGACGATCGTTCACTCCGGCAGCAAGTCTATGCCGCTGGGCTACGACAATACCGGCAGCGCCTCTTCAGAGGCTGTGCTGACCTTCGATCCGCCACAGGATTGGACCCGAGGCGGCGTGAAGACACTGGTGCTGTACTTCTACGGCATCCCGACCAATACGGGTGGGCCGGTCTATGTGAAGATCAACAGTACGCAGGTGGTCTATGACGGCCGTGCCGATGACATCGCCAGGCGGCGGTGGACGCAGTGGAATATTGACCTCAAATCCACGGGCGCGAATCTGCAGTCTGTCAAGACCCTGACGCTAGGCGTTAGCGGTGCCGGCGGCAAGGGAATCGTGTACATCGACGACATCCGGCTGTATCGGTCAGCCCCGGCCATAGCGCAACCCGTTGTTCCCAGCACCGCGGGTCTGATTGGGTACTACGCCATGGAGAACAACGTCCAGGATGGGTCCGGCAGTGGAAACAACGGGACGTTGGTTGGTTCCCCATTGTACGTACAGGGTCCGGCCGGTTACGGGACGGGGATTCAGTTCAATGGGAGTGACAGTTGCGTGGACCTCGGGAAGAAGACGGTATTCAACCCGGCAGGCAGCTTGAGCATCTCGGTCTGGGCCAACATCACGACCTGGACGACAGACTGGGGCCATGTCATGGTTGGCAATCGCGGTGAAGATAGCGTGGGCTGGCAACTGCGAAGGCACAACAGCAATAAGATCTGCTTTACGACCCGAGGTGCAGGTCAGGACGACATGCCGTCGAGGGTCGATGCGCCGCTTGGTGAGTGGGTCCACATTGCTGCGGTCTATGACAACGCCGGTAACACCAAGCGTATCTACATCAATGGTGGTGAAGATACCGTGGTGACCACCAACGCCGCCACGACGATAGCGGCAGCCAGTCACAACGTGTACATCGGCGCCAGGGCCGTCGCGGCAAATACCGGCCAGGAAGGCTTCTTCGGTGGCATACTCGATGAGGTCCGGATCTACACCCGTGCTTTGTCGGCGGGTGAGGTCATGTACCTGTCTAATCCGACCCCTGGCAAGTAGTCGAGACCTGTCGAAGGTGAAGCCCGATTGAATGCCCCCTTGGGGCCATCGGTCGGGACGTAGAAAATGGGCCGTGGCTCCGGCGCGTTGTGGCCGGAGCCACGGCTTTTTTTTGGGGGGGGGCACGTGACCCTGAGGGCCTTCCCAACTGGAAGGATGCCATGGGGACCTACGTCCTCTGGAAACAGACTTGACAGGGCTTCGAGGTCCAATACCATGCATCGATAGATGGAACGTATGGCCGAACGCGATCAAGGGACTGATGGATCGGTGAGAAGGTCGGATGCTCAAACCCGGGAGGGGGCGGGATTCATGATCCTCAAGGACGATTCCCGGTCCTTCCACGTGCGGCTCTCCGGTCGATTGGATGTCCACACCACGTCCGGACTCTGGCAGAAGACCGTCAACGGCGTGCGATCCTCGGCTGCCCAGCAGGTCGTGGTGGATGCATCCGAGGTGTCGTATTGCGACGGGGCCGGGGCCGGGCTCCTGGCGTATCTGGCGAACCTCGGCCGGCAGGAGGGCAAGTGTGTTCAGATCCAGGGTCTGGCCGGTCGTTGGCAGTCATGGATCGCATCTGATCCGACCGGGCCGTTGCCGGCGTCCACCGTGGAGCCGAGGGCCAATCCCGTCGAGGTCTTGGGGCAGAAGGCCAGCGAGGTGGGGCAGGACCTGGTTGCCCAGATCGCCTTTGTGGGGCAGGTCTGCCAGAGCGCCGTGCGTCTGTGGGGCCAGCCCAGACGGTTTCGGTGGAAGGACTTCCTGCTCGCCACGGAGCTGGGGGCCGTCAATGCCGTGGGCGTGATGGCCCTGCTGGGGTTTCTGTTTGGCCTGATCATGGCGTTCAGCTCCGCCATGCCGTTGCGGAGGTTTGGGGTGGAGGTGTACGTCTCGGACCTGGTGGCGATCGCGCTGGTCAGGGTCTTGGGGCCTTTTTTGACCGCCGTGATCCTGGCTGGCCGGACCGGCTCCGCCTACGCCGCAGAGATCGGGACCATGAAGATCAACAGCGAACTGGACGCCCTGGAGGTGATGGCCATTGATCCGGTGACGTTCCTGGCACTGCCCCGGGTGCTGGCCCTGGTCCTGATGACGCCCTTGCTGGCGACGGTCACGAACTTGGTTGGGCTGGCGGGTTCGGCCATGGTGATCCGGTCGCTGGGGTATCCGCTGACGACGTACTGGGCGCACGTCAGGGACATCCTGACGGCCACAGACGTGGGCGTGGGACTGGTGAAGGCCTTGGTCTTCGGCGGCCTGATCGGGATCATCGGATGCCTGCGGGGTCTGCAGACCGAGACGGGGCCGGGTGCGGTCGGCCAGGCCACGACTCGCGCAGTGGTCAGCTCCCTGATCGCATTGGTGGTGGCTGAGGGCGTATTCTCCGTGTTGCTGTATGTCCTGGATCTGTGACCATGACCGCAGATAGACCTGAGCCGATCATTCGAGTGGAGGGCCTGACCGCTGGATATGGCCTGACGGTCGTGCTTCAAGACGTCCGATTCGAGGTCTACCCAGGCGAGATCGTGGCCATCTTGGGTGTGTCCGGGTGCGGGAAGAGCACCTTGCTCAACGCCATGATCGGATTGCTGTCGCCTACGGCCGGCCGGATCTGGATCGACGGCCGGGACATCGTGACCGCAGAGGACCGCCGGAGAGAGGAGATCCTGTCCACCTTTGGGGTGGCCTTCCAGAGCGGGGCCTTGTTTGGGTCGATGACCGCGTTAGAGAACGTGGCCCTGCCCCTGGAGGAGTTCACGGACCTGCCCCCTGAGGCGGTGGAGTGGATCGCGGCGATGAAGCTGCGACTCGTCGGCCTTGCGGGATTCGAGCACTACAAGCCCAGCGAATTGAGCGGAGGCATGCGCAAGCGAGCGGCCCTGGCCAGGGCCATGGCGATGGACCCCAAGATCCTGTTCCTGGATGAGCCTTCGGCCGGGCTGGACCCGGTGACCGCCGCACAGTTGGATGAGTTGATCCTGCAGTTGTCACGCGGCCAGGGCGTGACCTGCGTGATGGTCACGCATGAATTGGCGAGCGTATTTGCCCTGGCCAACCGGGTGATCTTCCTCGACAAGGCCGCCAGGGGGATCGTGGCCCAGGGCAGGCCCTCGGAGATCAGCCAGGACCGGACGAATCCGGGGGTGTGGCGGTTTTTCCATCGAACAACCCAGGACACGGAGGCAGCCCAGGCATGAAGAGCAAGGCCCATCACTTCAAGATCGGACTTTTCGTCATCGGCACCGTGGCCGTCTTGATCGTCGGGGTCGTGGCGATCGGGACCGATTCCCTGCACAGGGACGTGATTCGGATGGAGACCTACATCAACGAGTCGGTTCAGGGACTCAACGAGGGTTCGGCCCTGATGCACCGGGGCGTGGCCATCGGGCGGGTCGAGAAGATCACGTTTGTGCCCCTCGAGTACCCGATGGAGGTCAACAGCCCCCGGTTCGAGCAGTACAGCCGCTACGTCATGGTCATCATGACGGTGGAGAGATCCAAGATGCCGGGGGTGGGTGGCGATCCATCGGTCTTGGCCAGCGAGATCCGAAATGGGTTTCGCCTGAAACTGACGTATCAGGGCATCACGGGCCTGCTGACCCTGGAGACCGACTACGTGGACCCGCTGCGAAACCCGCCTCTGGCGGTTCCGTGGACGCCTCGCTACATCTACCTTCCGTCTGCACCCAGCGCGGTCACGAGTTTCACGCGGGCCGTGGACAACGTGTTCCAGCGCATGGAGAAGCTCGACATCGAGGGGCTTTCCCAGAAGACGGCCAAGGCCCTGGATGCGATCGAACGGGCGGCCTCAGAGGTCCGGCTGGGGGACGTCCGTCAGTCGATCGTGGCCCTGGCCGAGGAACTGCGTCAGACCAACCGCCAGGTCCAGCAGGTCCTTGCATCCCAGACTCCGGCTCCCGGGAGTGTTCCGCAGGCCGTCCGGCAGTTCACGGAGGCCCTGGGCCGGATCGAGCAACTGGTTGTCCGTCACGAGGGGGACGTCGACAAGATCCTGGTGGACCTGCGGACCGTGTCTGCCAACCTGCGGGACCTGTCAGAGTCACTCAAGAACGATCCGGCGAAGATCCTGCTATCCAGTGAGCCGGCGCACTCGGAGGTCGTCAAATGAGCCAACCTGTTCCTTTCCAGCACAAGGAGGTCGGGCGGCCGACCGTCCTGTTGTCGTGTTTGCTCTGTGCCGCAGGCTGCGGCGTGGTGGGGCGGCCGCCGGCTGACAACCGGGCCTTCCTGCTCCAGATCGAGCCTCCGGCCGAAGGGGCCGGATCGTCGTTCGTGACCATCCCCCTGCGGATTCGGAGCTGCCGGGTGGCGGCTCCGTTTGTGGGTCGCCCTCTGGTCTATCGACTGACCACCGTCCAGTACCAGTACGACCCCTACAACGCCTTTCTGGTGCCGCTGGGTGACCAACTGGACGACGCCCTCTATCGGTGGCTGGAGGCCGGCGCGGCAATGCCACCGGACCAGGCCTTGTACGTGCTGGAGCCCTACCTGGAGAGCCTGGTCGCCGACTTCACCGATCCAAACAGGCCCTTGGCTTCTGCCCGAATGCGTTTCCTCCTGACCCGGCCGGGGCCGGACAGCGGCAGGCCTTCGGTCGTGTTCCAGAAGACCCTGGTGGCCAAGGTGCGGATGTCGGCCAAGCCCAGCGGAGACCAGGTCGTGGCGGCCTTCAGTGGGTGCATTCAATACATCCTGACGGAAGTGAGAGGCGTCGTGGCGGCAATCCCCGGCCTGGAGGCGAAAAAGGGCGATCCGGGCGATGTGCCTCTTGCAAACAAGTAGCCTCTCAGTATAATCTGACGACCTACTGGCCATGGGACGGTAGCCGCTGTCAGGAGTCAATGAGGTGTCAGGACTATGGAGAATCATCGTAAGAGTTACGCCAAGCGTGCCCGCAAGAGCGGTTTTCTCGTGCGCCAGCGCACGGCCAAGGGCCGTCAGACCCTGTCTCGCAAGCGCCGGGTTGGACGCAGCACCAACGTCAGAAAGAAGTTTGAGTAAGACTCTATCTCCCGCTGATCGTCAGACCTTGGCCGCTGTGGAGCTTCACCGGCTCATCTCTCTGTGCAAGGCGGTCAAACGGTGCGGTACACCAATCGTAGGTGGCGGCCGTCTGCTCATTAGCCAGGACAAGTCCTTTACGGCTACGGCTGTCTCCGCAGCCACTCCACGAATCTCTTCAGCCCTTCCTGGATCGTTGTCTTGGGCTGGTAACCCAGATCTCGGACTGCCCTGGTCACGTCGGCAAAGGTGCGATCCACGTCGCCCGGTTGTTTGGGGTAAACCTCTTTTCTGGCTTTTTTGCCAAGGGCCTTCTCCAGTTCTGCGATCAGGTCATTGACCGAGATGGGCCGCGATTCGCCGAGGTTGTAGAGGTGGTAACCTCGGCACTGCTCGGCTGCGGCGACCACGCCGTCGACGATGTCCTCGATGTAGGTGAAGTCCCTCATCATCGTGCCATCGCCGTACACGGGGACGGGCTTGCCCTGTTCGATGAGCCGAGCGAACTTGTGGATCGCCAGGTCGGGCCTCTGCCTGGGACCGTACACCGTGAAGAACCGCAGACACGTCACGTCCATGCCGTGCAGATGGTGATAGGTGTGGCAGATCAGCTCCCCGGCCTTCTTGGTTGCCGCGTAGGGTGAGATGGGCAAGTCGACGACGTCGTCTTCGGAGAACGGGACCTTCCGGTTGTTGCCGTACACACTGGAGCTGGAGGCAAAGAGGAACCGGGTCACGCCGTGTTGGCGGGCGGCCTCCAGGCAGGTCACCGTGCCGTTGACGTTGACGTCGGCGTACAGTAGGGGCTCTGCAATCGACGGCCGCACCCCTGCCTTGGCCGCCAGGTGCACGATGGCGTCCGGCCTCTCGGCCATCGCCCGGTCCATCGTCCGGGCGTCGCGGATATCGGCCTCGATCAGGCGAAAGCGGGCACTGGCTGCACAGGGGAGGAGGTTTCGCCGTTTGACGGCAGGGTCGTAAAAAAGGTCGAAGTTGTCGACGCCGACCACGTCCCAGCCCTGGCCCAGCAGACGCTCAGCCAGATGTGAACCGATGAATCCTGCGACACCGGTGATCAGAGCCTTCATGGATTCAGCATGGGCCACAAGGCCCATCCTACAATTTGGCACTCACGGCAGCACCGGCGGCCGGCCGATGCAGTGGTACTCGAAGCCGGCCCGTTTGACCAGGGCCGGATCGTACAGGTTTCGACCATCGAAGATCAGCCGCCGCTTCAGCCTCTTGCCGATGGCCTCGAAGTCCGGGTTTCGGAACTCCTGCCAGTCCGTGAAGATCACCAGGGCGTCGGCTCCTTCCAGGGCCTGGTAGCTATCCTGCAGGATCTGGACGCGGTCGCCCAACTCGGCCTTGGCGACGGTGGCGGCCTCGGGATCATAGGCCCGGACCCGGATCTTGGCGTCCAGGAACCGGCGGATGCAGGCGATCGCCGGGGATTCCCTTACGTCGTCTGTCTTGGCCTTGAACGCCAGGCCCCAGACCGCCAGGGTGACGTCCTTGGCGCCGGCGAAGGCATCGATCACCTGTTGGCTGAATCGAACGTGCTGCCTCTGGTTGGCCTCCTGCACGGACCGAGCGATCGTCATGTCCACCCCATGCTGACGGCCCGTGTGGACCAGTGCCCGCACATCCTTGGGAAAACAACTGCCGCCGTACCCCACGCCGGGAAACAGGAATGATCCGCCGATGCGGCTGTCACTGCCGATCCCCAGCCGGATCATCTCCACGTCTGCGCCGACCTTGTCACAGAGTGCGGCGACCTCGTTGATGAACGAGATACGGGTCGCCAGCATGGCGTTTGCGGCGTACTTGGCCATCTCCGCGGAGATCGGGTCCATGAACAGGATACGGTTGCTCCGCCGCATGAAGGGGGCGTAGAGTTCCTTGAAGATCTCCCGCACGGCGGGGTTGTCCGTGCCGACGATGATCCGGTCGGGGCTCATGAAGTCCTCCACGGCCGCCCCTTCCTTGAGGAACTCCGGATTGCTGACGTAGTCGAACGGCACGTGGGTCTTGGATCGGACCAGGTCAACGACCTGCCTGCTGGTCCCAACCGGCACGGTACTCTTGGTGGCGATGATCCGATAGTCGGTCATGGTTTCGGCGATCTGGCCGGCGACCGTGATCACCGCCGAGATGTCCGCCGAGCCATCCGGGGCCGACGGCGTCCCCACGGCCAGGAAGAGGACCAGGGATTGCTCCACGCCTTCCTTCAGATCCGTGGTGAAGTGGAGCCTGCCTCGCTTGATGTTCTGCTGGACGATCTCCGTCAGGCCAGGCTCATAGATGGGGATGGCCCCTGACTTGAGCCGGGCAATCTTGGCGTGATCGCTATCCACGCAGACGACGTGGTTACCGCCCTCTGCCAGACACGCGCCGCTGACCAGCCCCACGTAGCCGACACCGATGACACAGACCTTCATACACAAGCTCCAAGATACACGACACAGAACTCTGAACTTTGAACTCTGAACTCAGACCCCATCCGATTTGTAGTTGGGCTTCTCGATGCGTTCGATCATCTGGGCGTCGATCTCCACGCACGTGGCCTGCCCGAGCATCTCGATCTGGAGGACCAGGCGGGTGGCGTTCTTCACTGACAGGACGATCCCCTCCAGGCCCATCAAGGGGCCGGCGGTCACTCGGCACCACTGACCCTTCTGGATGTAGTCATGGGGCAGCAGCGGAGCGCCCGCGCGAAGGGCCTGCTCGATCTGGGACAGTTCGGTGACCAGCTTGGTCTGATCGATCACGTCGATGATGCCGGCCACGCGGTTGGTCCGCAGCACCTCTACTCGCTCCAGGTCCTTGCCGCAGAAGAAGAGATATCCCGTGAATACCGGCAGCAGGGACTTGAAGGTTCGCTCCCGGTGGCGCCGGATGTTCCAGGACATGGGCAGGAAGTACGGGATATCCTTGGCCATCAGGTCCTGGGCGAGGGCCTTCTCGTTGCGGCTCTTGGTGTGGGCGACCCACCACTGGCCCGCGAACTCCGGAATAGCCAGGCCTTCCGGATACGCCATCGGGGGATTCTCGGTTTCCTTCAGCACACGCTATCTCCCCTAAACCTAGAACGACCGGATCGTGGTTGCGACGTAGGTGATCTGCTCGTCCGAGAGCTCCGGATAGATCGGCAACGACAGGACCTCCTGACAGACCCTCTCAGAGACCGGGAAGTCACCGGCGGCGTGCCCCAGATCCGCAAAGCACGGCTGCAGATGCAATGGCTTGGGATAGAAGATTGCAGAGCCGATACCGTGGTCGGCCAGGGCCTTCTGCAAGGAGTCCCTCCGCGGGGTGAGGATCGTGTACTGGTGATACACCGAGGCGTTGTTCGGCTCGATCCGCGGCGTCTTGACGGCGGACCCGGCCAAGAGCCTGTCGTACAGGGCGGCGTGCTCCCGTCGCTTCCGGTTCCAGGAGTCGAGGTACCTGAGCTTGACCGACAGGACCGCGCCCTGGATGCCGTCGAGCCGGAAATTGCCGCCGATGAGGTGGTAGTGATATCGCGGGTTCTGACCGTGGTCCCGCAGGATCCGCAGCTTGGCAGCCAGGGCGTCGTCGTTGGTCGTGACCAGGCCGCCGTCACCGAATCCGCCCAGATTCTTGGTCGGATAAAAGGAGAAGCACCCGATCTGGCCGATGGACCCGCACTTGATTCCATCCTGGGTGGCGCCGATCGACTGGGCCGCGTCTTCGATCACGCAAAGCCCGTGTTTTTCGGCCAGTGACAGGATCGGCTTCATCTGGGCCACCTGGCCGAACAGGTGGACTGGGATGATGGCCTTGGTCCTGGGCGTGACCTTGGCCTGGACCTGGTCCGGGGCGATGTTGAAGGTCTCAGGATCGATATCCACGAACACCGGTCTGCCCCCCAGCCGGGCCACGGCCCCTGCAGTGGCAAAGAAGGTGAAAGGCGTGGTGATGACCTCGTCACCGGGACCTACGCCGACGGCCATCAAGGCCGCCAGCAGGGCGTCGGATCCGCTGGATACCCCAATGGCATGCCTGCACCCGCAATATTGGGCAATCTGTCTCTCGAACTGCTCCACCGCCGGCCCCAGACAGAGCTGTTGGCTGTCGCAGACCGTGGCCATGGCCTGCAGGATCTCGTCCTTGATCGAGGCGTATTGAGCCTTCAGGTCTAACATCGGGACCTGCATTGAGTCTCCTTATCCAGACGCCCTGACCCCGGGTCATACGGCCGATCGTCCTCTAAACCGGCCGGCGTTTTGGGTCGATAACCCATAGGAGTGCCCATGGTAGTTGAGCAACCCGAAAATGTCAAAGGAATTGGATTGGCCAGACGGCGTACTTCCATCCCGGTCGTTCGGACAAGGCAGGCTCGGGCTGTCAGAGGCATCGGCAGCCGGTCCGTAAACGTGTTGTTCACCTGCGTGGGCAGGCGGGTCTGTCTGGTGGAGGCGTTCCGCAGGGCGGGGCGCAGCCTGCGGATCAAGGGCCGAGTCCTGGGGACCGATACCACGCCGCTGAGTTCCGCCCTGCAGTCGTGTGACCTGGGATTCCTGGTGGTCCCGACCCGGCACCGAGACTACATCGGGCAACTGCTGTCGATCGTGAAGACCCATAGGGTCCGGCTGGTCGTCCCAACCGTGGATCTGGATCTAGGGGTCCTGGCCGAGAACCGCCGGCGTTTTGAGTCGCTCGGTTGCCGGGTCCTGGTCTCTGATCCGAAGGTCGTCCGGATCTGCCAGGACAAGCGCGAGACCTGCCGGTTTCTGACCCGGCACGGCCTTGACACGCCGCTGACAGTCAGTCCACACCGCCTGCTGACGGAGCCAAGGGGCCCGCGGCCGTCCCGTCCCTGGGTGCTCAAACCGTGGGATGGATACGCCAGCCTCAACAACGTCGTGGTCCGGAATCGCCGGGAACTGGCCTTCTTCGCCGGGCGTGTGCCCCATGCCATCTGCCAGCCCTACGTTCGAGGCACGGAGTATACCTGTGACGTATACGTGGACTTCCACGGCAAGGTCCGGACCGTGGTGCCTCGCCGGCGAATCGAGCTCAGGGCCGGCGAGGTCAGCAAGGCCCAGGTGGTCAAGGATCGCCGGATCATGGAGGCAGTCGAGGCCCTGGTCACGACCCTGGGTGGAGGACCCGGCGTGATCACGGTGCAGTTGATCGTCACGACCGAAGGCCGTATCACGTTCATCGAGATCAATCCCCGCTTTGGGGGCGGGGCCCCGCTGTCGATCCAGGCAGGGGCCGATTTTCCCAGGTGGCTGCTCCAGGAAGTGCTCGGCCGTGAGCCGCGGATCGCGTTCGACGGCTTTGAGGACGGCCTGATCATGCTCCGGTATGACAGCCAGGTGTGGCTTGATTCCAGTCAGATGCTGGTCGCGGCAGAATTCAGACGATGAGGACGGGCTGCGGGAGGTGGAAGTGACCCTGAGTTGCGAGTAGGTGGGGACAATCCCAGCGACTGGTGAGCCCGCTCAGTTGGGAAGGTCTGTCCGAGCCATGTCCTTGGTGAACCTTCCTGTTGGTCCGCCAGTCGTGAACAATATGGCAAACCGGGTCACCAATGCCCCCAGCAACACATAGCCCCAGAGTACCTCCAGCCCAACCAGAACGTGTGCCCAGAAGCTCTGACAACACGCGTGCATGTCGCCAAAACCTGTAGTCATGGCGACAATCGAAAAGAACAACGCGCGAACGGGTACCAGCCAACCCGGAACCGGGCCTTGTTCACCTGCAAGCAGACCACTGATCATGCCCGGAGGACTTGCGAGTGCAGCGAAACAGTACACCGCCGCAAAGACTAACGCCGAAACAGAGAATGTTAGCACGATCCGTCCTGTTGAAAGGCCATAGTCGCTCAGCCACCAGAATGCCTTCACAAACCACCTCAGCCTTGGGTGCTCCTCACACCACTGCTCCCAGTTCCTCCGCCGAATATTGTATTCCAGGAGCTGTCTTGTTCCCGGATCTATCCGGATGACATCCAGTGCAACACCACTGAAATCCGTGCCCTTACGGCGATTGGAGCAGCGGCTGACCGTGGGCTGCCAAACAGTGGTTGAACCATCCACGTAAGCCATGCCAAAGTTTGCGTCTTCGAGATGGGCACAACGAATGTGGCAACCCTCCAAATGTGCTCCCTGAAAGGTCGCCCCCTCCAGGTGGGTCTCTTCAAGACACGCGCCGTGCAAATGCGAGCCCATGAGATCAGCCCCCTGCAAACAGGCATTCTCTAGTCTCGTGTCCTCAAGATGGGCTTCTCTAAGTCCAAGTCTCTCTCCATTCACTCCGGTCCTTCTTGGCAGAGCACTGCTTGAGCATGACGGACTGCTCCTGGCTGAATCGTTGGCGTTCGTTCGGGGGTGTTAGCTCTCGATCCATCGCTTTGACTCCCGCAGTTGAACTATGCATGTACGTCCATGTCCTTATTGTGGGCCATTCTAGGGTACACAATATAGCTGGCCAGACACATTGTCAATCTCTGCACCGGGGGTGGTTCGTGAAGGGGTGCGATCAGTCCTTCCGGTACGGCCGGACACCGGCGCAGGGGGCGTGCGGGTAGCCTTGCGTGCTACCACGGAGACTACGGACTTGGAGCGCCGGATCGTACACTATCGTTAACGATGAACGCTGTGGACAGAAAACCTGACAAGCAGTGGCTCTCGTGCGACCGCGTCGACTTCGTGCAGCAAGGCTTGGCCAGCCGCATACGACGGCGGCTGTCCTGCGCCCTGCACGCACTGCGTGCGCCGCTGGGGGCGTTCGCAGACAATCGGTTGCGGATTGCTCCTTGCTCCTGAGCTACTCAGAGGAGCAAGGGGGCAATCCGTCCCTATCAGGGACCAGCCGACCTATCCGGACAAGGACTCCCTATCTGTCCGCAGACGGTCTGGACAGGCCTATTCCTGAATAGGCAGAGGTCTCCTGCCAGCCCCTGCGAACAGCCTATGAGGGGCGGGCAGGAGACCTTGTGCGTAGACTTGGGGCGGGGCCAGCAACGAGTGGAGCCTCTGCATGTCGCATGACGGCCCGCTGTCTGGCCGGCGTGCGACATGCCTGGCGGAACCGTTGCGGTAGAATAGGCGGCAGCCTTTCCTCGATTGAGGTCGGAATCGACCGCAACTACAGTCATGCACCCGGTCTCGATCGTGAGGGTTGACTTGCCGGTCTTCACAGAGCATCATCTTGGCTATGCCAGACAATGGCGCATGTGTCGATTTCGGATGTCCTAAGCCAAGCAGGTCTATCCGTGCTAGCTCGGTCATGGGACCATGGTCTGGATGAAGATCAGACAACTGCTGCGTCGGGTCATCTGGGCCACGGTCGCCACGCTCGTGGCGGCGTTGGCGTCCATGCCCGTCTGGTTTCCGTGGGTGGTGGGGTCTGTGCTGCATCGCACGGGTGTACGGTATGAGACCTACGAACGGATGGGTTATCAGCGTTTGGTGATCCATCACCTGCAGGTCCGGGCGGGGGACATCGAACTGACGGCCGAACGGGTGGAGACCCTGCTGCCCCTGGCCTGGCTGTGGCGGCACTATCTCGGGCACGACGGCACCCCTGCCCTGGTGGTGGTCGAGAACTGGGAGGTCCGCCCGGCGACCGATGTGCGGCAATCGCGGGCTGCAAAGGCCGACGCTGCGACGTCACAGGCGGGCTCCGTGGCGGCGATTCTCAACGAGATCGACTCCGGCCTGCCCCGTGTGCGGGACTGGCTGCCATCGGTACGTCTGACGGGTGGGACGGTCATTCTCCATAACCAGACAATCAAGGTCGCCTTGCTCGAGTGGGACGGTCGGAAGGTGCGGGCGGAGGCGGTCTGCGTGACGCTCGAACAAGCGGTGGCTGCGGAGCTGGATCTCGGAGCGGCGGGGGACTGGCGGCTCACGGCGGAGGCCAGGCCGGTGGGCATCGCGGTTCAGGCGAGGATCTTCCGGGAGACCCCGGGCTGGAAGATGGGTGGCGAGGTTCTGTGGGAGGACAACCGGGCGGAGTTTGCGTTGGCCTTCGTTGACGGGCGATGGCTGCCCGTGCGGGCCCACCTGGATGCGGCGGGATTGCGAGTGCCTGCTCGCGTGCTCGGATGGGAGCCGTATTCGGCGTTGACCGGCTCGCTTCATCTGGCGTGGGCCGATGACCAGTTCCGCCTGCAGGCCAAGGCGAATGCGGAGCCGCTGACCCCAACCGCTCCGCGTGTGCACCTGGAACTGGCGGCATGTGGGGATGCCGGGGGGGCCACGGTGGAGACCCTGGATGTCAACATGCCCTGGTTGCAGGCCGAGCTGTCGGACACGCTGCGGCTGGAGTTCGGCTCCCAGCGGTGGCTGGCGACACCGGCCACGCTGCGGTTCCGCTGTGATCTGGAGAGACTGCCCCTGGCAGGGGCCCGCGGGCGATTGGCCGGAACGGCCAGGATCGAGCCGTCGACACAGAAGGTCCCTCGCGTGGTCGTGGAGGCCACCGGCGACGGGCTGTTCGCCTGCGATACGGAAATCCAGACCTGCAGCCTGCAAGCGGCGTTGGAATGGCCACGGGTGAAGGTGTTCTCCGCCGAGATTTTGCTGCCGGACCACTCCGCGGTGACGGCAGCCGGCACCGTGGACGTGACGTCGCGGACCGTGGCAGACGGGAGCTGGAGCGTCCATGGCCCCCTGGTCCGGCGGTTCTTGCCGACGAACTGCCGCATCGACACGTTCGAGGCCCACGGCACCTGTCACGGGGCATGGACGAACCTGGCTCACGCCGGTGAGCTGACCGCAACCGGGGTTCAGGTGCCGCACTCGGCGGCGCTGCAGGTGCGGGCCCGCTGGCAAGGCGAAGGGCCTACCCTTTCCGAGGTGGCCATCCACGTGGCGGGCAAGGACGCGACGATCGAGGCCCGGGGGGCGGCCCAATGGGGCTCCGAACCTGCGATTCAAGTGGATCAGGGGGTCTACCGGCGGGACGGACGCGAGGTGGTCCGGCTGACGACGCCTGCGCAGGTGGTCATTGGACCCTCGCGATCCGTGAGCGTGCAGGGGCTGCACCTGGCCGGTGACGGGCGGATGCTGAGTCTGGCCGGCGTGTGCGACTGGCCCCTGCAGGGCCGGGTCCAGGCGAAGGCTCACGGGATACGCCTGCGGGATCTCGAGGGCCTGATGGCCGGGCCGATTCCGGACGCCGTCCTGGATGAACTGGACGTCGACGCCTCGTGGGACAAGGGCCCGGCGAGGCTGGCGGCAACGGCCCGTGCGGAGGTCGTGGGCGAAGACGGCCGGTGTGCGTCGATCCGGGTGGAGGTGACCGCCGACGAGAAGGGGCTGTCCCTGGAGACGCTGGCTGTGAGGGCCGAGGACTTCGAGGCGGTGGCCCGTCGCGGGCACGTGCCGGTGGCGATCGTGCCGGCACGCTGGCCTCGCCCATGGCAGGCCGTGGCCGGACAGGGCCTCCAACTGGAGGCCAGGGTCACGCCGGAGGCGTTGCTGGGTCAGCGGTGGCTCGAACGCAGTGGCGTCAAGGTGGTCTCGCCCCAGTTGCAGGTGACGCTGTCCGGCACGCTGGAGGAGCCGCACGGCCGGGTCGAGGCCGGCGCCCGGCAGATCGATCTGGGGCGATGGATCGGCCATCCGAATGGGCCGGCCCTGGAGAACGTGCACCTCGAGGCCGAGGTGGACCGCCAGGGTGTGACGCTGCGGACACTGAGCCTGGAGGTGGAAGGTCAGCCGGTTCGGGCCAGCGGCGTCTGCCCGGTGCCCAGCGGGTACTGGGACGACCTGCTCAGCCAGCCGAGGCTGCCGGACTGGAGGGCCGCCTCCGGCCGGTTGACGATCGACCAGGCCCACATCGCGGCATTCACCAGGCCAGCGACGGCCTTGTTGCTGGGCCAGGGCCGCCTCAGCGTGGACGCGACCCTGCAAGCGGGAGGCCACGTGGAGGGCACACTGACCATCACCGATGCGGCGACGCGGCCGTTCGGATCGCTTCCCTCCGTCCGTGACATCCAGGCGGAGGTCCGGCTGGAGGATCGCGTCGCTCGCCTGGAAAACGGGACGGCCACCGTCGGCGGCCAGCCGGTCGCACTGAGTGGATGGGCGAGGCTGAGCGACGCGAACCAGCCCCAGATCGAGTTGACGTTGAAGGGACAGAATGTCCCCTTGGTCCGCCAGGCGGGCCTGGTTCTGCGGTCGGACCTGGACGTGCAGTGGGTCCAGACCGGCGACCAGCCGGCCCTCTTGACGGGGAAGATGGTGGTGCGAGACAGTCTGATGGTGCGTGAGGTGAAGTGGCTGTCTCCCTCCGGCACCGCCCGGCCGGAGGATCGGCCTCCCTATTTCAGCATTGTGAGCAGACCCTTCGCAGATTGGCGGCTGGCCCTGCATCTGCAAGGCGATCGCTGCCTGCGGGTCCGCATGCCCTGGTTTTCCGGGGAGGTCTCGGGCGACTTCACGCTGCAGGGCACCCTCGGCGAGCCGGTCAGCACCGGCGAGGCGAGGATCAATACGGGCCTGATCCGTTTTCCCTTCGCCGACTTCACCGTGGATCAGGGGCGGGTCGAGCTGACCGCCGCCAATCCCTATGAGCCGACGCTGGACCTCACGGCGACCAGTCGCTGCTACGGATACACCCTGAGGCTGTCGATAAGAGGGCCGGCGGACCAGCCGGTCATGTCGTTCAGTTCCACGCCGGCGGCGAGCTCTGAAGAGATCCTGTCGTTGGTCACCGTGGGCCAACCGCCGAAGGGCGGCACCCCGATCTCGCCTCGCCAGCGGGCCAGCGTGGTGGCCGGTTTCTTCGCCCGCGACCTGCTGCGGCGGGCGACCGCCGAGGAGGACACGCTGGACCGCTTATCGGTCCGCACCGGCGAGGAGATCAGTGAGACCGGGCAACCGACCCAGACCATCGAATATCGGCTGGACGACCGCTGGTCGGTCTTCGGTGAATACGATCGTTTCAACCAGTTCAACGCCGGCTTGAAGTTGAGGGTGTACTCGAAATGAGGGGGCACGGCGTGGGGACGGATTTCCTGGCTTGGTGTCTGCTGCTGGCAGGGGCGGTCGCGGCGAGTGCCGGTCCGGCACCGGTCGAGTCCCCCGCGAGGATGGAGGTGTCCGGCTATGGTTTCTTCGGAGACCGCGAGTTGGGCAGGATGCTCCGCCTGCTGCAGCCATCCGGGCCGCCGCCCACCACGTACAGTGCAAACGCGGTGGAGGACGGGGCCATGATGCTCCTATCGCAACTGGTTCGTGATGGCTACCTCAAACCGCGGCTGACGGTGACCCTGACCCTGGTTGACGGCTCCACGGTCGTCCGGGACTGGGACCCCTCGCTCGAACCCTTGCTGCCTCGCCCCTTGGCGGCGAACCGCGTCCGGTTTCGGGTCCGCGGCGGGGTGTTGTACTACTACCGCAGCCTGGACTTCGTGGGTCTGCAGGGCATGACCGCCAAGAAGGCGAGGCCGTTGTTCGTGAAGGGCGGCTTCCTCGTCCCCCTTAAATCGCCGCGGGTGTTCACGCCTGCCCGGCTCGATCAGTCGCTGACCGGGCTGCGGAGCGAACTGGCTCGCCGGGGCTTCGAGCGTGCAGACGTTCGCGTCGGACGATTGACGCGCGACGATCGGTCCGGCGCTGTGGACGTGGAGGTCGTTGTGCACGAGGGGGTGCGGGTCCGGGTGCGGTGCGTCACCGTGCAGGTGTTTGAGCCGGGCGAGGCGACCCCAAAGGTCACGGAGACACGAACTCCCGTCGTGCCCTACTCGCGATACTGGCTCCAGGATCTCATTCGGGAACTGAAGGGTGAGCAGTACCGGCACGGCTTTCCAGACGTGACGGTTGAGGTCACCGAGCTGGCCCGCCACCCGGAGCCGGACGGCGAGCAGTTGGATCTGCTGGCCAAGGTGCAGACCGGACCGCACATCCAGATTGGACGGGTCCGTTTCGAGGGCAGCCAGAAGACCCGCCAGACGGCCCTGGCGGGCCGTGTGCGGCTCAAGCCGGGTGAGGACCTGGATCCGCTCCGGGTCGAGCGGTCGCGGCAGCGACTGTCTCGCCTGGGCGTATTCAGCGAGGTGGATGTGAACACCGTACCGGAAGGCCCGGCGACCCGCGACGTGATCTTTGGCGTCAAGGAGGGCAAGACGATCGATTCGAGCCTGTTGTTCGGGTACGGCAGCTACGAGATGCTGAGGGGCGGAATCGAGGTCGAGCAGATCAATCTCTGGGGTCGCGCGCATAGCGCTCGCCTGCGTGCCGTGCAATCCTTCAAGTCGTCGCAGGTGGGCTACCTGTACAACATCCCGGACCTGGTTGGGGAGGAGGTAAACCTCTTCTTTGACGCCTCGACGCTCCGCCGTGAGGAGGTGTCCTTCGTAAGAGAAGAGCGCACCGCTGCGCTCGGCGTCGAGCGATACCTGGACGCGATCCGGAGCGACGTCAGGGTCCTCTACAACTACCAGTTCCTGAATGCCGGCGACGTGCAGTCGCTCACCTCAACCCAGATCAACAACGCGCGGGCTGCGGCCCTGGTCGTGGACGTCACGCACGACCGGCGTGACAATCCCCTCGTGCCTCGCAGCGGGTACAAGGTGCTGGCCAACGTGGAATGGGCATCCACGCCTCTGGGCGGCGACGTGGATTATCAACGCATTGAAGTGGCCGGGTCCTGGCATCTGGAACTGGGGGGTGGACGGTTCGTCCATCTCGGCCTCAGCCACGGCGCGGCACTGACCCTGGGCAGCACGAGTGATCTGCCGTTCAACAAACGCTTCTTTCCGGGCGGTGAGGACTCGGTGCGGGGCTTTCAGCAAGGCCAGGCCGGCTGTAGGGACGCCCAGGGCAAGATCATCGGCGCACGGAGCTACGTGCTCGGCAACGTCGAGCTGGAGCAGATGCTCACGCCGACTTGGTCCGTCGTGGGTTTCGTGGACGGCGTGGGCACTGCGGCCGACATCTCTGATTACCCGGCGAACGAGGGCCTCTACGCCGCGGGCGCCGGCGTCCGCTTCCAGACACTCGTAGGCCCCGTGCGTCTGGAGTACGGCCGCGTCCTCAACCCCCGCCCCCTTGACCCATCCGGTACCCTGCACCTCAGCATCGGCTTCCCGTTCTAGTCCAAGTTACGCAGTTGAGGCGGTTTTCTGGGTATTTTCGAAGAAGAATCTTCATTGGCGGAGTGTGGACGGGGTTTTCCTGTCCAAAACCCGATGTAGTGAAGACCTACCCGCTTGAATCGCTGTCGGAACGTGAGATCCTTATGGCTGTTGAGGTCGTGACAGTCGGGGATCACAGATGTTCTTACGACGGTGCAAACGCAGGAAGAATGGCAAGCAGCATACCTACTGGGCTCTGGTCGAGTCCTATCGCACCGGCCGGGGGTCTCGCCAGCGAGTGGTGGCGTACCTGGGCGAGTTGAGGAAATCCGAACAAAGCGGCTGGGCACAGTTGGGCCGGCATCTGGACAAGAAGGCCCGGCCGGAGCCGTCGCTTTTCGATCCCCCGCACTACGATGATCCGACAGACGAAGAACCCGTGGAGGTCAACCTCAAAGGTCTTCGCCTGGAGCGGCTGCGGGACTTCGGGGATGTGTGGCTGGCGTTGGGGCTGTGGCGGCTGCTGGGACTGGACAGCCTCTTGGCCGGGAAGATGGAGCAAGGGCGGGAGGAGGTCTCCTGGTCGGCGGTAGCGGCCATCCTGACGATCGCCCGATTCTGTGAGCCGTCCAGCGAATTGCATATCGAGGATCACTGGTACGGCCGCACGGCGATGGAAGATCTGCTGGGGGTCCTGCCGGACAAGATCCATACGGATCGTCTGTATGCGGGTCTGGATCGCCTGCTGGAGCATAAGGAAACGATCGAGCAACACCTCAGGATGAAGAAGACGCTTCAGCAGAGAACAGATCGTACGGATCGTGCGGCAGGTCGAGACGGCCGATCAGACAGCGGTAGTCTGCGAGCAGTTATCGGCTGGGACTCGCGCCCACTGAATGGCATGCAAGCCCCTCGACACTACCGCTATTCTCTCTGGCTCTCATAGCAGAGGAGGTGCGCAATGTGTCGCCATTCGGGTGAGCGATGAGGTAACTACGATTGCGTAGATAGGTATGAAGCACATACGCAGCGGCCTCATCCGCACAATCCAATAGGCGATATGATCCGTGACCATCATCTACTGCAGCTATGGTGTGATCGAAGCATAAGAGTGGAACCTCTACGTCTTCTCGACCGCTCACGCCAACAAGAACTGGATAGGCATCCAATCCCGCGAGACGCAACATCGCGACGAGAAGGGCGGCCTTGTCACGGCACACACCGCGTCGGTCGCTGAAAGTTGCTGCAACATCACGGGGCTCCCAACCCGGCGTTCGGTTGTCGGTGGCAACCGCCATGAACCGTACCTGCCGGGAGACCCAGTAAAACAGCGTTTCGATTTTCTCCTCTCGGCTGGTGCGCTCTTTCGTCAGTTCTTCCACCATCGCACGAAGTGCGGGTGTTGTTGCATCTATGTGCGGTTGGCATAGTTGCCAGTACCAACGGGAGACCGTTTCCCAATCAGACAATGTGCTGACCAACAAGCGCTGAATAGCGGCAAAGGAATCGAGCGTCTGCCGCTTCCTGCGTAAGGAGGGTACACTGGAAACCTCCCACCGGTAGACAGTTCCTCCTTCGTACTCATTCGTATTACGGATTACGGTGTCCTTGATCACGTCCTTCAGGGCAGTGCTTCGCAGTGACGCTTCTTGTGGAGCATGGACCTCGTATGTCGCGTGTCGTATGGGTGCGACAGACTCGAAAACCTGACAATCGCCCCACGCATTGGGGATGAGAGGCTTCAGGATTTCACGTCGTGTGACCACGTGAACAAGATCCCCTATCTTCACACCAGGCACGCGAATCCGCAGGACCCTGCTACCTGAGGAGAATATGCCCTGCAATAGGTGCGCATCGGTACGCGTGGTCCAACTTTGCGCTGCAACTTCAATCTGCCTAATCCGGCCATCGGATCTGATGATTTCCAGCAATATCGTCGCTACGTTAGCGTAGGGGTGGGTGTATGGAAAGCATAGACACTGTCTTTCACGTCTGCCCTTTCGCGTGAGAACTTTCGTGTAACTGTCAGACCATGTGACGCCGGTCCCGTCAGGCCGGTACTCACACACCGTATAGTCATGGACATACACGAAGTCTGCGCCGGGGTAGACATTCGGAGTGACCTTCGCCGCCTCCTTCATGGCTGCTTCACGACTCATCATACCCTGGGAGTAGTCTGTTTCCGGCTCCTCTGTGACCGTGTGTCTTGTCCTGCGGTCCCAAGTTTTCATGCGGACTTCTCCTGTTGTACTCCAGTCCAGGACCATGTCTTAGCCGGACCGCCACGGCTATTTGCGCTGTTTCCCTGTTGCCTTCTGGCATGACTCAACCATCGATAGTACAGGCCGTGCCGAGCCCACAGCTCTGCATAAGAACCTGTCTCTTGAACCCAGCCATCCGCCAACACGATGATCTGGTCGATCCAGGGTTCGGCGGTAATCAAGATGTGATGAGTCACCAACAGTGCGAGACAATCCGGGGACCGCAATACGGAAATGCCTTGCAGCAACTGTCGCTCCGATTCGATATCCATGGATGAGGTTATCTCATCCAACAACAGGATCGAGGCCGGCTTCAAGAGAGCTCGGAGAACCGCCAACTTCTGGTATTGTCCCGTGGAGAAGCGGATTCCCTGGCAACCAAGTGTTGTGTCAAAGCCTTCCGCTGTAGAGGAAATCACCTGCGCCAGCCCCAGCATCTCCGCATATTTCTGCAGGTGCTCCTCTGATGCCTTTCGGTCACTCAGCAGGTTTTCGCGTATGGATTCGCCAAAGAAGAAATTGGTCTGTGGAACCAGCGCTGTATGGCGAAAGTAGGTATCTCGCCGTATGTCACGAAAGTCGCGGCCGTCCACTAGAAAACTCCCCGTGTATCGATCATCCAGGCCACACAGAATCCGAAGCAATGTACTCTTGCCAGCCCCACTCGGTCCGACTACGGCGACCGTCTGGCCGGCAGACAGCTTCAGGCTGATATCGCGCAGGCAGCGGTGTTCTTTCCGATAGCCAAAGGAGAGTCGACGCAATTCGAAGCGTCTGGGAGGCGTCGTACATACCGCGTGGGCTCTCGACCGGATTGAGGGCTGACGCTCTTCGAGGAGTTCCAGTACCCGCTGCGCCGATACAGAGTCTGACAACAGTGATTGGTAGAGCATTTCCAGTTGCACGAACGGTTGCCAGAGAATGGCGGCATACATGCCCAACGCCACGGCTTCACCGAGTTGTAGTTGACCGATGAACACCAGGTACCAGCCCCCGCCCAGCAGCACAATACCCCACGTCGCACGCACAAGGCTGCTAAGCTGACTCCAGAATGCCCTCGTGTGCCACATCGCAAACTTCGTGGCCAGCTGCTTCCGCAGCAGCCTGCCGTATTTCCGACGGCGTGCACGAGTCCAGCAGAATACCTGCGTGAGCGTCGCCCCTTCTATGGTCTCGGAGGTGAATGTTGTTATCTTCTCCATGACGGCTCGTGCTTCTGCATTCAGCGTGACCGCTCGTTGCATCATGCGTACCGTTGTCCAGTAGTTCAAGGGGACTGCAACCAGTATGATAAGGCTGATTCCCACACTGATTCTCATCATCAGGACAACGGCCGCCACGAATGTGACGATGATTGCCGTGATCTGCGGCGCCAGGTGTATCACACACTGTGTAATGCAGGCCACGTCGGAGTTGGCCCGTTCAAGGAACATGCCTGGAGCGTGCTCTTCGCGGTACGATGGTGGCATGTGCAGTATCGCATCACACACGCGAAGGCCCAGCCGGTACTCCAGCAGATTCGTCAGGTAGGTCTCCAGGTATCCGGAAACCGCCGCAACAACATTCGTGATCAGCCCGATCCCCATCATTGCTCCGAACAGCACCCCGAGCAGCAGAAAGTTGCGCGCCGGATAGGCCCTGTCGATCACCATTTGCGTGATCATTGGGGTCAACAGCATGGGGAAGGATTTTATGGGTTCCAGTAGAGCCAGCGCGAGGATGCGGAAGCGATACGGATAACTGTGGATGGTTACCGCCCGGATGCGGGTGATTGCCGTCTTCATCTCCGCTACTGTCTTGTTCATGGGTTTCCGATCCTCCACGCCCTGTTCACATCGCATGCCCTCGCGCGGTTCTCCGCTGCGTGCCTCCGATGGTGTCCATTCAGAGGATCTGCCTCGCTATGATCTATGGCGGGTCCGTCCATGTCCCTCTGCGATGGTACGTCACCACTCTGCTTTCTGCGCCCACTCACGACTCTTGTCATATTCTCTGAGATAGTCGAACGCATGGGGATTCTTCTCGAGGACCGAGCAATAGTCCGCCATTTGGGCATGCACCTGATCCCGGACCCCCTCGCACCACTGTAGTCTCCCCGCAGGCGTATAGGGCTTGACCTTGTCTGGCGAAGCCGCAACGCAAGCCAGCGGGCAGAACATGAGGCACCAGCATCGCTCACACTGAGCACGCGTGGACGTAACAAACTCCTCTATCATCGCCCACACCTTGTCCACATCGATCCCGGCGGACACATTCCCGATCCGTAGCGGATCACACTCGACGATTCTCTCGCAGGGATAGTAGTCGCCGTCCACATTGACGAACGTTCGGACGCCCCCGAGCGCGCACATGCCACCCTGAGGCACAGGCCTGGAATGACGTCGCGCTGTGGCGCAACGCCATCGTTGCCGGTGGATGGCTTCAAACTGCAGATCATAATCTCGTCTCAGTGATAAGAGCTCAGGGTGCTCCAGCTTCAAACCCATGCGCCCTCGTACCACGTTGTCCAAATAGTCACGGTATCGCTGGTCCAAGCCGCGGTTTCCAGGTTCCGTCTCAAAGTATCCGGGTCGGGGATCTGAGGCCATCGAGCTCGACACGCCGGTCCTCCAGGAAATCCAGTCGGCGGTGGTCAGGTACCTGTTCACCGCATGTATGTTCTCCGTGCGTGCAACAGTGGCGGCAAGTGTGAAGAAGCCATCCGGCCGTTTTCGCAGGAAGGCCCGTACGTTGTCGACGACCACAGCCCACGTAGGCTGGTGATCGACTGTGCGCCGATGGCGATCGTGTACATCTTGAGGGCCGTCCAGACTCACACGTACAAAGAAGTCGTGGTCCGCGAGGAAGTCCGCTATCTCCCCTTTCAACAGGTGCCCGTTCGTGGATAGCCCAAAACTGGCGAAGCGTGCCCGCTTCCCCATCTTGTCACGCACATACTCGGTGCACCTCTTGATGAGCGGGAAATTCATCAACGGTTCTCCCCCGTAGAAGGCGATATGCACGCGGTACGGGATATCATCGACAGTGCGCTCCGTAAGGTGGGACCTGCGTTGAGAGGGAAAAGGACTCTCCGGTTGGGGCCTCCGGTCCAAGAGATTGGAGGGTGCTCCGTTTGCCTTACAGTGCCCCAGGAAATCGTCTATTGCGGCACGCGCCACTTCCCAACTCATATGGCGCGCCGTGTGATCGCGCGTCACACCCGTGTTGGGGAGAGTGTACACACAATATGAACACCGGAAATTACATTGTTCCGTCACGTTCAGAATGAGTTGGCTCCGTCTGTGAGTGATCTTGTCGCGAATGTAGTCCTTCTCATACTGTGGCTCAAGTATGGGGTACTCGGCGGCGAAAAGGTCCTTTTCAGTTCTGCTGCGCTCAATGTCATGGTATGCTGCAGTGATCTGCTCCACGGAATATCGTCCGGAATACTCGGAGAGCACCTCCTCCAGTGGCCGACACGAGTCCTCAATGATATTCCACGTGACATCGTCTACACGCAGAATCTCACCCGTATTGACGTCGAACACATAGTTGTTACTTTGCGTCTGGAAGTTATGAATGAAGGGCCTGTCGACATCCTGTACAGCGGAACCTCGGCTGCTCGGGGTTGATGGATGGGTGCTCTGGCTCATGGTGCGGCGACTCCTTGCGTAAAGCTATATGCGAAGCTGTGGGGCGGCGGCATCTGCCCCGGCCCACAGCTTCTGTGTCAGAACTATCAGAGGCCTGCACGAATGGTACTCTGGACCGAACTGGTAACGTTGGTCCAGGTGCTCTGCTGTTCCGCTCCGTAATTCTGAGAACAGTTGCAGAGATGGTTGAAGCACTTCCCCGTGCAATTGTCGTGGGCGGTCAGATCGGCAAAAGGATCCCCAAATGCTACATTCTCGATCATAGTCGTTACTCCTGAACCAGATGTGTTTCGAGTTCATCCTGTGTTATGCGATCATTCTCCATGTGCGTGTCAAGGCCATGTCATAGCGTGTACCTCCTAAAGACAGAAACCACGTGCATACTCCCGGCAGCATTCTTCATACAGCGAAGATACAGCCCCACTATCTATCTCCCGGGGCCGTCCACCGGACGGGCGGCTCAATCGACCGCCTTGGGACCGTTCGAACCCCGGACTCATCATGCAAAGCACAGCACACGTCCTTGCAGGTATGTTGCGGAGGCACATATAGCCGGCACATTGGACCCCTGCACAGGTGGCGTACCCCTTTTCGTTTTCTTCGTGGTCACTTGGCCCCACCCTCCATGCACACGGACTGGGCGTTTGCAGTCACACCCACTGGTTCCACGACACCATACTTGATGAGCCACATCACGTGCCTGGTGATCTGGTCGTCTGTATGGCCTGTCTCGTCACGAACGCTATCGACCAGTTCACCCAATGTTATCGGCCACTCTTGAAGTCGCGTCCTGAGACTATCAAAGATGGCGGGATGGAACACCTTCTCCATGGGAGCTGGCAGCCGGGCGTCCTCGTGAGAGACCCAGCCGGTCATCCTGCCCACCCGTGCGGGCCGGAGGGCAAGTTGCGCATCGGAAGAGATGACTGCTGAAGGATAGTGGCTGAACTGCCGGAAATAGGCCGGGGTGAACAGATCTCCGTCTTCTTCAGGGACCCACTCCTGGGCGTCACGATATGTGAACCTCTCCTGGCATTCCTCCCACAGCGCGGCGTACTTCTTGATCACGACTGGCCAGGCATACATCTCCTCTGCTCGCCTGCGGCCTGCCTGGCCCATTCGCTGACAGAGATCGGGATTCCCTATGAGCAAGAGGAGCGCGTCCATCAGGTCTGCCACGTCGACAGCAACGGATTGTGCCAGCAGGAGTTGGTCCAGGTACCACGGTCGGTGTATTCCAAGGCGGGATACTTGCCTGTCGCACTCAGCCCAGTATGTCCGGACACGATACCCCGTCTCTCCATGAACCACGGTATCCTTGTAGCCGTTCCAATCCGAGACGATCGTTGGCAGGCCACAGGCCATCGCCTGGGTGACCGTCAGTCCAAACGTCTCCTGGAGATTATCGACCAATGAGACAAAGATGTCTGCTGCGCGATAGTACAGTCTCAACCTGGAGGGTGTGCCGTCCGTGTCAATCCTCACGACATCGCACAGTCCGAGGTCGGCAGCGAACTCACGAATCAGGTTCGCCTCGTCCCCCACGTTATCGCCCACGAGAACGACTCGGAAGAAATCGGGTCCCAGTACGGGCAGCAATCGGGCGACACCCATGAGAAATGGCCGCAGGTCCATCTTGTCCCAACAGGAAAAGCGGGCCGGACACAGAACGGTCCGTGCCTCATCGGGCAGTCCCAATTGCCGCCGCACGGCCCTTTTGTCGCTCTCGGGTTTCCAGGAGTCCACGTCGACCCCCAGCGGAATGATGGGCAACTGGCCCCGGAAGGCAGGAGTCCTGCCGCCGAGTCGCTTGGAGAACCTCTCCGACAGGATGTCGAATGTGTTCTGCACAGCTTGCTGCGCCGCCCTGCTCGTGCACACCAGTGCGTCGCAGGGCAGCAGATTGCCCACGAGCAAACGCGTCCACACGGGTATTAGCGGAGCATACGACACCGTATGGATAATGCCTACGGCTGGCGCTATAGGGCGTTCCAGCGTGTTACGCAAGGAGATCGCCAAATCGATCAGAAAATCAGGTCTGAACAGCACGTGGTATTTCTCAGCCGCAATGCGATCCAGTGGAAGGGCGCCGCGGAACAAAAGGAGTCTTCGTGGATTCCACCCTTTGGCTGCGACATACTTGACGAATCCTTCGGGAGAGGTAACCGGCCCCTTCTCATAGAGGAAGTGATGACAGTCATATCCCCCGTGGGTGATAATGTTGTCCAGGAGTTCTGCCGAGGCGATCATCGCGCCCATGTGCATACCTTCAAAATCACCTCCGGGGTCATTGCTGTGAAACCCATTGAGAAAACCGATAATCTTCTCCATCTTGTCTACTCCTCAAGAAAGACATGGGAAACCAGTATGCAGAACCATCACAGTTCTATCCTCTGCCTTGCGCCTACGGTGTTCGCAGAGCCATTCCGCCCTACTAATGTCGTACCCGCAGCCACGTCTGTGGGGATGACCCCTGTGGCCAGCGATTCAGACCGTGAGGGCAGAAAGCGCGCATGCCTCACAGGCCTCACATACGCATTTCTGTTCCAGCGAGTCCTGTGTGGACACATACCCCTCGTTGGACGTAGTGCCTCACCACGTCACAAACGGGGCGGATTGAAGAGGAAACAGCTTGACTGTCTTCCGTCGGAGTGTATAGAATAGCCCTGCTGCCAGAAGGGGCGAGCAGTCCCTTTTGGCACAACCGGGCAGGCCAGCACTGAGCTGCAAGTTCAGATATGCTGGCCTGCCGCTTCTTCTAACACGCCAATTCGTCAATCCTCATACAAAGGCTGTTGCCGGGTCTGTCATGGGTATGAAGACAGAGTTCACCTCCTTTCGCCAGCGGTTTCATAGGCGATAGATGCATATTGCCACGACGTGTTACCACGACGCATGCACGAAATCTCGCTTGGCATTGTGTTCGGATCGTCCATGCTATCTTGACTCTCGCAGTCAGATGCTCCCTGGCTAAGCCTCAACCACAGGGTAGTTTATTTGACATCCGTCGCAGCCTCGTCAGCGAGATGTCGAACTCCCTGTATCTATATTATTGCGTACCGCCCACATGCCGTGGCGTCAAGAACAAAAAAAACAAAATAAAAAAATAGATAAAAAGCCACTGTATGTGTATGGTGTACTCTCAAGGATATATGCCAGCGACCTTCCGAGGGCATTCGACATGCATGGATCTCTGTCCCGAGACAGGGTGCCCGACGAAGGGGCACACTTGTATGTCATATGCGAGACAAACAGGATTTTCACGGCGACAGATGTCGGGATATGGGCGTGCCCGTCTGAAACCGGACACGAACGGCAAAGCCGGACAGTCACAACTTGGCAGGAGAAGTGCTTTTGGGAGCCAGCACGATGGGCGTTCAGTCCACACATGGAGATTGCAGGATGGACGTCACATGGCGCGTTACTTGCAGTCCCGCCGGTGCGAAGGACGTATAGATCAATCGGGAGTGACTCATGAGAATGTTATGGAATGATATTCGATATGGGTTTCGGATGCTGAGGAAGGCGCCGGGGTTTACGGCGATTGCCCTGATCACTCTGGCCATCGGCATCGGGGCCAATACGATGATGTTCAGCATCGCCGAGTGGCTGCTGTTTCTTCAGCCCAGACATGTGAAGAACCCCGAGCAGTTGGCGTACTGTCCGGCCGGACCCATGCCTTACGGCCATGTTGATTATCCAGGGTACCTCACGATCCGTGACAGCGTCTCGGCCTTCAGCGATGTCATAGCTTGGTTTGATGATATCGGAGAGGACACCACTGTGGTTTGTGGGGGTTCGGCCTGGCGCGTCAAGGGAGCCTACGCTTCGTCGAACTACTTTTCTTTTCTGGGGGTCGTGCCGGTCCTGGGACGGGGTTTCCTGCCCGAGGAGGAACGGCAGGGCAGCGATTCTGTCGTGGTTCTGAGCTATCACCTCTGGCAGCGGCTGGGTGGCAGCCCGAAGTTCGTCGGCGAGTCTGTGAACGTCAACGGCACTATTTTTCAGGTCGTCGGCGTGGCCCCGAAGGGGTTCACCGGCACCTCGCTCGTCGGCCCCGACCTGTGGGTGCCGCTGGGCAGCTTCGCAACGGTGAGCACTTGGCGCCGGGGATGGACCCGGCCTGCCGAGGCCCGGGCGGGCTGGGGCTACCCTCGCGTGCTCGGTATCATCGGACGACTGAAGCCGGGCGTGAGCATGTCGGTTGCCCAGGCGCAGTTGCAGTCCTTGATCCCACGCTTTCGAGCAGAGGATCCGAAAGACTGGCCGGGTAATGTCTCATTTTCTCTTCGCCCACCGGACCGGATCGAGAATGATCCCCTCTCGCGTCCGATATGGACCACATACAGTCTGGTCTTGATGGCCGGGTCCATGGTCACCCTGCTGATCGTCTGCTTGAACTTGGCGGGCATGTTGAGCGTGCAAGGAGCCTCGCGCCACCGTGAGATCGCCATCCGCCTGGCCGTCGGCGGAGGCCGCCTGCGGATCATTCGGCAGTTGCTCGTCGAGTCCGCCCTGCTGACGCTGCTGGGAGGGATTCTCGGCATTCTGCTGGCTGTCTGTGGGATGCGGATTCTCAATGTGTGGTTTGCCAGTGCTACTTGGCAAGTGACGAGAGCCATCCACGTTGGTTTGGACATTCGCGTCCTGACAGCCACGCTGGGTTTCTGCCTGATAGCTACGTTGCTGTTCGGTCTAAGACCCGCTCTGAGGCTGTCCCGGCGTGATCTTGCCGAGGAAATGAAGGGATCCGCCGGTCGCGTGGTGGGGCTCGTCCGTCGCAGGCGAGGCGGTCTCTCGGTAGCAGGCCAGATCGCCTTGGCTGTGGTCCTGGTGCTCATCGCCTCGCTGCTGTCGCGCACTGCCTCGCAGACGGCGCGGCCGGACCCACGGTTTTGCCTGGAAGACACGCTGGTCGTTCGAATCGATCCGGAATCTGCTGGCTATGGAAAGGTCCGGAGCATCCAGGCGTGCGAGGCCTTGGCGGATCATCTGACGTCCCTGCCGCCGGTCAACGCGCTGGGGACAGCGCCGGACCTGTTCTGCGGGGGTGGCGGGGAGCGGACGGTGCACGAATACCTGCCGGGGGCGAAAGAAGATGAGCCCAGGGGGCCTCGCGCACGGCATAGCGCCTGGGTCGCAGTAGGTCGGGATTACTTCCCGGCGATGGAGATTCCGCTGTTGCAGGGGCGGCTCTTTGACCGGCGGGACAGTGTCCCGGAGGCGGAGAAGGTCGCGATCATCGATGAAACCCTGGCGCACAAGCTTCGCCCCGACGGCAGTGCTCTGGGCTGTCTCATCCAGTGGGGCGTGCCCGAGTTCAGCTACTGGTGTCCCGATGTCTATCGGGTGGTCGGGATCGTCGCCGGCCTGCCGGGCATACGGGAACAGGGGCCGAGTCCCCAGATGTACGTACCCACCGGACCGGATGAGTTATCTCCCTACTTCTACCTGCACGTCAGAGATCGTGAAGCGGTCGAGACTCTACGGTCGCGAGTGGCCGAAGAGATCCACCGGGTCGATCCGCGCATCCCCGTTCTGTCGGTGAAGACTCTGGCTGAGATACACGATGAGGACTTCACAATATGGGGAGCGAGATTCCACGCTCGCCTGGCACTGGCGGCTGGGGTGGTGGCTCTGTTTCTGGCGGCGCTGGGCATCTACGCCATCAAGGGTTATATGGTCGCCTCTCGCACGTCGGAGATCGGCATCCGCATGGCCATGGGGGCAACGCACAGGAGCATCATGGCCATGATCCTGCGGGAAGGACTCGTGCTGACGGTGGTCGCACTGCTGGTAGGCTTATTGCTGGGTTTGGCTGTGGCGCGGGTAGGGGCCAGCCTACTCTACGGCGTCACCCCCGCCGATCCGGCCAGCATCGCCGTGACCATAGTCCTGCTCGGGGCCGCCTCGCTCCTGGCCGGCTACTTTCCCGCCCGCCGGGCGGCCAAGGTCGATCCGATGGTGGCGCTCAGATGCGAATAGCAAATGGGTATGCAGACGCGTTGCGGGAAACCGGGAGATGCCGGTCGCACCATCTACAGTCACGCGATGAGGATCTGACCCGTACAGATTGGAGTCTGTCATGACGACGCACACAGTTCGAGAGTGCTCCCATGTAGTGAATATGGTCATGGGCTCTCTAGAAGTGACCAGCAGATGCAATTCACGATGTAAGACGTGTAACGTCTGGCGATTGCGGCGATCCAACGAGAAAGGTAAACCGGAAGTGGATCGGGATGCGTTGTGTGAAGCCATGACTCAACTGGGCGATCTGGGCTGCCGTTTGATCGAGTTCCATGGTGGAGAACCAACACTGAGGAGAGACTTGCCTGAACTCATATCATTTTGCACCGGATTGGGCATGGAGGCCATGTTCGCCACAAACGGATTGAACATGACAGAGAAGCTTGCATCTGAGCTTGTAAATGCCGGGTTGGGCGAGATTCGGTTTTCCCTGGAGGGCCCCAGGGAAACGCATAATCACATCCGGGGCAGAGAGGATGCGTTTGACAAGCAGATACAGGCGATTGAAATGATCCACAGCGCTGACACAGCGAACCGAGTGACCAAAGCCATCAACACGACCATTTCTTCCATGAACATACACTGCATCGAGAAGATACCAGAAATTGCGCGGCAGGTGCAAATCAAGCACGTGGCGGTGTTCTTGGCGTCTGTTCTCGGACCTGATGTTGTAAAGGAGACAAACGAGGTTTTCGAGGAAGATGTCGCCTACCGGCGTTCCCTGCTGGATCGCGAACTACTGATCCACGATCCTGTCCTGATCGAGATGAAGCGCGAGCAGCTTCTTCGGAGGGCACAAGAACTTGGCATACACCTCAACAACTCCACGTTCTTTACCATGCCCTTGTCGACCGTGGCGAGTGGAATCAAGCGACAACCGGGGCCATGTTGGCGCATATATAGAGCTTGCACGGTCGATTCTTCTGGAGACGTCTTTCCTTGTGAGTACCTTCGATACAAACTCGGTAACATCCAGGAGCAGTCCCTGAAGGAGATTCTCACAAGCCTGCGATTCAGGCAGTTCTCAAAGACATACTCCGAAAACGTGGGCAGGTTACATATCTGTGACTACTGTTGTCAGAGCCTGTGAGCGGCTACGCTATGTGGCCGGCAGTCGCTGGGGATTGCGGCGGTACTTGGACATGGCCCGGCTGGTGGAAATGGATCTGACCGGGGCATCACAGGCCGATAACGCGGCGGCCTGCCCCATGGGGCAGGCCCTGGCATAAGGTGTATCCCTTGTCAGGAGGACTCCACCAAAGAGCGAAACTTTCTTGACACTACCTCAGCCGAAGATAGGGGATCGACACGGTGCCGACAATCGAAGGGAATAAGTGGTATTGGGGCGAAGAGTATGAGTGGCCGCAGCACGGCAACGAATGGTCCGAGCCGTGGGGTACCACATCCATGCAGTGGCACGTCTCGATACTATCTCGTGTCTCGATGTGCCTGCCGGCCTCCACTATTCTGGAAATTGCGCCAGGCTTCGGTCGGTGGACACACTTCTTGAAAGAGGTATGCGACCACTTGATCGCAGTCGATCTGGCGCAGAAATGCGTGGCACACTGCAGAGAGAGGTTCAGAGACCACCCGCATATCAGTTGCTATGTTAATGATGGCCTTTCGCTGCCCATGATATCGGATGCATCCATCGACTTTGCATTCAGCTATGATTCGCTGGTCCATGCTGAACGGGATGTCCTGGACAGCTATATTCGAGAATTGGCTCGCACTCTGAAGCCGGAAGGCGTCGCCTTCATACACCATTCAAATCTCGGAGAGTATCCGTTACTGAATAAGGTAACGGGCGTCGAAGACCATCATAATCGCGCCGCCAGCGTCACCGCTGAAGTGGTAGCCCAATGCTGTGAAAGAAACGGCCTGCATTGCGTGGTCCAAGAGAAGGTGAATTGGTGTACCCGGCGAACATTGATCGATTGCTTTTCGACCATAGTAAGACAAGGGGCAGGGTGGTCGTCTAAGAGACAGGTCATCCGCAATGAACGCTTCATGGAGGAAGCGGAACTTGCCCGCAGGCTGTCAAGGTCGTACTCTTGGCTGCAGCGTTCAGAAGAGGATGCAGGCTCGGATAGGTCAGACAACCGGGAGTCTGGTCAGATGCAGTGCTGACAGTCCCTGATTGTGAGGGTCTGCAACGTTTGTGCTCTGGAAGACCCTGGCCCAGTGGATGCGTCGGGCGGGCTAGAGGGTCACCGTCAGAGACTCGGTGTCCTGCCGGGCAATCATGGCTCCTTCATAGGCCGCAGGGACCAGGAGGCAGTCGCCCGCTCGGAAGTCCGCGGTGTGCCCCGTGGCGTTTGTGATGCGGCCCTGGCCGGTGAGGATCACCAGGACCTTCATGATCCCGGGCGACAGCAGGGTCTCACATCCCACGGCCTGGTGCCCCTTGTCGACCCGGAAGTAGGGGCCATCCACCAGCCGGCCTACCGTGGCCACCGGCGGGTCTGCGGCGGTCGGATCGAAGTGGATGCTCTCCAGGGCCTCCTGGATGTGGAGGGTCCTGGGCCTGCCTTTGTCATCCAGCCGGTTCCAGTCGAAGACCCGGTAGGTCGTATCGGACGGCGTCTGGATCTCGGCCACCAGGATGCCTGGTCCCAGGGCGTGCACGGTGCCTGCCGGGAGGTAGTGACACTGGCCTGGCTCCACGGGGACTGCCTGGAGGAGTCCCTCAACCGTGCCGTCGTCGATCGCCCGGGCAAAGGCCTGCCTAGTCACGCCGGGCCTGAGACCCTTGTAGATGAAGGCCCCGCGTTCGGCGGCGACGATGTACCAGCACTCGGTCTTGAGCTGCCCCTTGGCCATGCGCTGGCATGCGGCAGCGTCGGGGTGTACCTGCACGCTCAGGGTGTCCTCTGCGTCCAGGAACTTGATCAGCAGCGGGAATACCTGGGGAGGGCGGGGTCGGCCGTAGATCTCCTGGGGATGCCCCTGTACGACAGCGGAGAGGGTCTGTCCCGCCAGAGGGCCGCTGATCACCATGGACTTGTCCCCAGGCAGGTCCGCCAGTTCCCAGCTCTCGCCGATCTTCTGACCTGCAGGCAGGTCCTTGCCAAAGACCTCCCGCAGCCTGGTGCCGCCCCAGATCCTCTGCTTGAAGATGGGCTTGAACTTCAACGGATAGCATGCCATGGCCGCCTCGGAATCCACCGCAACTACGGTCATGCACCCGACTAGTGGCCGCCCTCGTCCGCCGCCGGAGGCGGCGGGATGGTGATGTCGATCTCTTTGACCTGGCCCAGGGCCGACAGGGGTTCGTCGAAGTCCTTTGCCCGGCCGACGACCAGGACCTGCAGGGCGTCGGGCCGCAGATGGGCCTTGGCCACGCGCAGGACGTCGGCCTTGGTCACCTTCTCGACGTTCGCCTTGGTCTTTTGCAGGAAGTCCTCGGGATACCCGTAGTAGTTATAGGTCATCAGCCGCCGCACGATACTGCCCCTGGAGGCGAAGTTGAAGATGAACGAGTTGAGGAAGCTCTCCTTGGCTACGGCCAGCTCCTCGTCGCTGACCTCCGCCTCGGAGATCCGCCGGACCTCCTGGCTCATGGCCCGGATGGCGTGGAGGGTCTTGCCCGATTGGGTCTCGCAGCCTACCAGGAATAGGCCCGGGTGGTCGAAGTCGGCTGAGTAGTCGCCGAATACCGAGTAGGCCAGACCCTCGCGGGATCGGACGTTCCGGAACAATCGGCTGGTAAAACCGCCCCCGAGGACCCGGTTCATCACGGTCAGGGCAAAGTAATCCGGGTCGTCCATCCGGCCGCCGATGTGGCCGAGGTAGATGTTTGACTGGTTGACGTCGTCCTTGCGAACGAGATTGACCGTGGGCTGGTACCGGTAGTCCACGGCCGGTGTGGGCGTCAGGTTGGGATCGACCTTGTCCCAGCCTTCAAATGCCTTTTCGATCTTGGCGATCATCTCCTGAGTCTTGAAGTCGCCCCACACGGCCACCATGAAGTTGTTGGGACCGTAGAATCGTTTGTGGAACGCCACCAGGTCGTCGCGGGTGATCCGCTCGATCGTGGCGTACTCGGTCTGGCGGGCGTAGACGCTCGCCGTGCCGTACACGAGCTTCTCAAACTCCCGTGACGCGACGTTGCCCGGCTCATCATTTCGCCGGGCAATGGCGCTGCGATGCTGCATCTTCGACAGGTCCAGCTTGTCCTGCCGGAAGGCCGGGTGCATCAAGACGTCGGCCAGTGTCGTCAGGGCCGTGTCGAAGTCCTCCCTGAGGGCCGACGCCGAGGCAAAGCCCGCGTTGAGCCCGATCCCGGTCTCGACCGATGCGGCAATCTGTTCCAATCGCTCGTCGATCTGGTCGCCGGTGAGGGTCGTGGTGCCGCCGGTGCGCATGACCTCTCCGGTGATCTGGGCCAGTCCGATCTTCTCGGCAGGGTCGTACAGGGAACCCGTGCGGATCATGGCCGAGAGGTTGACCAACGGAAGCTCATGGTCCTCCACCAGGAACACCTGCATGCCGTTGGCCAGGGTGATGCGCTCGACCTTGGGCATCTGGATGTCCCTGAGCTTGGGATAGTGCAGGCCCTGGACAGGTCTGGCAGGGGGTTGTTCACACCCGGCCAGAGAGACGGCGGCCAGCAGGCAGCCAGCCAGTTGGAGACGGCTCCATCTGCAGGTCTTGGCGATCGTCATAAGGATGCTCCTATCAGTCAGGCTTTGGTGTAGAGGTGGTCTCGATCAGACCCACGGTTCGGTTCTTGCGGGTGAAGGTCTCCTTGGCCACCCGCTGGATGTCTTCGGCCGTAACCTTGTCGATCCGCTGCAGTTGCGTGAACAGGTTCCGCCAGTTGCCGGTGACGACCTGGTAGTACGTCAACCGCTGGGCCAGGCCGATGTTGGAGCCGAGCTGGCGGATCAGGCCTGCCCGGGCGCGGGTCTTGGCCTTCTTCACCTCCTCGGGGCTGACCAGTTCGGTCTTGAGCCTCTCGACCTCAGCCAGGAGGGCCTGCTCGGACTCCTCATTGGTATGGCCCTTGGCCGGTACCGAATAGACCACAAACAGCCCGGGGTACTTCTCGCCCGGCATACCATGGAAGGCCGAGGCCTGCACGGCGATGCGTTTGTCCCTGACCAGGCTCCTGTATAGTCGCGACGTGCGGCCCGCGCCCAGGATGTCGGTCATGGCGTCGAACACGGCGTTGTTCGGGTCATTGATGCCCGGCTTGTGGAACCCGATCACGACAAGGGGCTGGGCCTGGTCCTCCACCACGACCCGTCGTTCGCCCAGTTGAGGCGGTTCCACGGTCTGGACCAGCCCCGTGCGGGGCCCTTTGGGGATGTGGGCGAAGTACCTCTCGGCCATGTGCCGGACCTGCCCCGGATCCACGTCCCCGACCACTGCGATGGTCAGGTTGCTGGGGTTGTAGTACCTCTTGAAGAAGGCCTCTGCGTCGGCGCGGCTGAGCCCTTCAAGGTCGCTCATGTGGCCTATGACCTCGGTTCCGTACGGATGGGCCTTGTAGGCCACGCCCATGAACTCCTCCAGGAGCCGGCCCGTGGGGTCGCTCTCCACGCTCCGTCTTCGCTCCTCCATGATCACGGCTAGCTCCTTGTAGAATTCCCGCAGCACGGGGTCCAGGAACCGGTCCGACTCCAGGGCCATCCAGAGCTCGGCCTTGTTGGACGGCAGACTGACAAAGTATATCGTCTGATCGGACCCTGTGCTGGCGTTGAGGCCCTGGCCTCCGGCCCGCTGCAGGGTCTCCTCGAATTCATCGTGGACCAGATACTTCTGGGCGTCGGCCTGCGCCTGCGTGAACTGCTTCTGAAGTCCGTCCAGCCGGGCCTTGTCCGGATTGGGCTTGCCACGCTCGGCCTGGATCGCGGCAAACAGCTCGTCGATCCGCGCCAAGGTCTTGGCCTCGGCAGGGTAGTCCCTGGTGCCGATCGTGCGTGTGCCCTTGAAGGCCATGTGCTCGAACACGTGGGCCAACCCGGTCTTGCCTCGCTGCTCGTCCACTGCGCCCACGTTGGCAAAGGTCAGAAACGCCGCCACCGGGGCCTCGTGACGTTCCAGCACGATGAAGTGGAGCCCGTTGGGCAGGGTGAACTCCGTGACCCTCTTCTCGAACTCGGCCAGGTCCTGGGCCCCAGTTGATCCGACCAGCCATGTCGCCTGGGCAAGGAACAAAAGAGCCATGCCCAAAACACCTGCGTGGCGTCTGTGAGTCGATGACCTCATGGTAGAGACTCCCATATCTTGGTTCGGTTCTTCATCTGGTCGCTCTGATCGACCGAACCAAGTTACCATCGGGTGGGTTTGGGGGCAATAGGCCTGCGGCCGATTTTTCGACGTGGGGTCGCTGTTCGACCGCAACGGATTCTGGCTCGGTCCAAGGCGGCCTTTCGTCCCGACGGGGTTAACCCAGACCACAGTACGAGCCGGGGCCTGCGTCGTGGCGACGCAGGCCCCAGTACATGTCATCACGTGTTACTGAGCAGAGCCATGCAGGCAGGCAACCGCACTACGGAGTCGGTACCCGCGTCAGACGGATGTCATCTATGTACACCTTGCCCGCATTGCCGGCCTTCGGAGAACCGCGATCTCCAATGCCGACGATCATCTTCTTGATGCTGCCGACGTTGACGCCCGCAGAGGTGAACTGGCTCAGTGGGATACGGCACTCCTGCCAGGTGCCCATGGCAATCACGGTGGGATCCGGATTGCTCGCCGCCAGGATCTTCCCTCCATTGTCCTGCAGCGCCACGTAGAACGTCTCCGGGGTGTTGCCGTTGGCCTGGGCCGTACCGACCTCCGCCATCTGCCACGCTCCGGAGACACTGCCGGTGGTCGAGACGTTGGAGAACTTGGCAGTACACACGGTGCCTGTTACGTGGCTGCACACCGCCAGACCGATGAACACATCACTGGCCATCGTGATCGTTACAGCGGGGGTGACCGTGATGTCCGCCCAGGCCACTCCGTCCACCGACCGCTGGGCCGTGAACGTGTCTCCTGTGCGGGTCAGCTTCACCCAGTAAGGCCCTGGAGTAGTCACCATATTCACTTCCGTATTGGCGGGGCTGGCAGCGGCCGTGGTACGATACTGGAAGGTGACGCCGTGCGTGGACGTGGGGGTCGCAGCGGCGATGGCAAACGTCGATCCACTGTCCAGGCGCTCGCGGATCATCACACCCGCCTTGGCCCACCCGTCCGTGTTGGCCACGCTATCGACCCGGGCCACGATCGAACCATTGCCCTTGAGCGACTTGTATACAAACCGGAACTCATCCGCGGCATTCCAGATGTCTGTGCCCATACCGTTCATTAGTATGGTCCCAGGCGAGGTCTCCAGGAATGCCGGCCCGTCTCCCCTGACGTATACGAGCAGGGTATTGACCCCGCCGCCGGTCCAGGACTGGGCCGTGGGCCACTCCCGCTGGGTCTCTGAGTAGTACGGACTCTTGGTGTTGTCATAGGCCATCGGCATCGACTGCGCGCCTCCGTGGACGATCGTTCGCTCGGCAAACGGAGTCGAGACGTTTCCGACCGTGGAGCCGGTGCCATTACCCGCAGATCCTGGCAGGCTGCAGTCGGGAGAGGCCGAGTAGCCGAACCCGTCCACCCAACTGAAGAAGATCCGCTTGCAGATGTCGTCATACGACTCAAAGTCCTCGACGACCGCGTATCCAATGGTGGTGAAGCTCCACACGTCCCCTTCCCAATGGTTGGGGCTGGCTGCGTCATTGACCTCATTGACCTTCCAATAGTAGGTCTTGCCGTACAGAAGGCCGAGGGGACCCAGGCCCAGGCTGTGGGCCGTTACGGTATTGACCAGGGACAGGGCATTCGGATCGCTGCCCAGGTACACCTGGTGTTTGACTGCCTCTCGGCCCGGTCGCCAATTCAGGGTGCCATTGAGGGCCACGCCCGTGGCTCCGGAAGCGGGGGTAGGCCCGAAGGCCTTGACGGGCACGTAGAAGAACCGGACCTCACTGAGGCCGGATTGTTTGGTTGTACCCGCCCAATTACTAGTGATGGTCAGCTTGACGTACTTGGCCTGTACGCCGCCGAAGTCCACGGTGGTGTTGTGGACGTAATTCGGCTCACCGGTGGCCTGGGCGAACTCCGGCACCCCGTCCAGGGCCGTCCAGGTGGTGCCATCCAAGGAGGTCTCGACCGTCACGTCATCGGCCCCAAAGCCGATAGACGTCTCCACAGCCTGATTGGAGTTCCACACCCACATCTGGTGCAGCTTGTAGACCTTGTCGAACTCGTACTGTATCCAGATCGGCGACTGATTCTTTTTGCTCAGCCACATCTGCGACGCGGACACCGAGTGCTGATCCAGGCTGTCAAGTCCGGACCCGTCTATGGTCTTGTCGGGTCCCATGGTGGCGGCCATGGAGCCAGACGCAGTGGCCTTGATAGGCTTGACGGCATAGCCATAGGTCTCGGTCGTGAAGCTCCAGGTATCTCCCTTGAAGATCGTGGAGTCCGGCGGGGCATTGACCTCATCGACCCGCCAGTAGTAGGTCTGGCCGAAGGCGAGCAGGCCGGCCGGGTCATAG
>Ga0209777_10000308_pt1 | contig 83063 bp, 72 predicted proteins | sample FrelakmetHBP12HB_FD_187147 | JGI IMG/M metagenome (GOLD analysis project Ga0209777, IMG submission 187147) | Freshwater lake sediment microbial communities from the University of Notre Dame, USA, for methane emissions studies -HBP12 HB (SPAdes)... | ecosystem: Environmental > Aquatic >...
GCACGGTCGCTTCCACTGTCTTCTTCTGCTCGGCCATTTGAGCTCCTTTTTGTTGTATGATATTACATATCTGGCCGAGAAGTGTCTCTTAACTTTTACCCTAATTGTGTCTCAAATGCTCTGACACAGAACACCGTATCGTCCATCGCCGGCAGTGGACCGGCTGCAACCACCTCACCCTCTTTGGTCAATTGAAATCCCTTGTTGAAAGTTGGCGCCCTCAATATATCGTCATTGATGCCACCGGTGTCGGCGAGGGTCTTTGGGCTTTGTTGGACAAAGCCTTCCCAACCCATGTCATCCCCGTTAAGTTCAACAAGCAGGTGAAATCCGAGCTTGGCTGGAAGTTCCTCTCCATCATCGATACCGGTCGCTTCCGGGACTGCTGCGGCGAGCGGGCATCAGGCGAGCTTCGCCCATGTCTGCCCCCTCGCGAAGCATCCCCGCAGGGGGACGAGGGGCAGACCACAGGGGTTACCAATGATCAAGTCCGTCTTCAATATACCGCCTGTCGCTCCGAGGTCCTTCCCGGTCCTGGGAAGATTCTCCGCTGGGGTGTCCCCGAAGGCGCTCGTGGTCCCGATGGTCAGCTCATCCATGATGATTTCCTTCTCGCAGATTCTCTCGTTGGCATCCTCGACACGCTTCAATGGGTCATCGCTACTGCTCCTGTATTTATACCGGGGGTTGACCCGCTTGAGCGAATTGAATGGTTTGGTTCCCATGACCGCTGTTTCCGCTAAAGAACGCAGGGTCTTCCCCGGGCGAAAGGAAGGGGGGCAGCCCGCCAATACCAATGCTCTCCGGCATGGCATTTATTCCCGTCATTTCACGCCTGAAGAAAATCTGGCCCTTGATCGTGACGTCGCTGGTTCGTTGAAGGATGAAGCGGAAATCCTCCGCCTCACCATTGCCGGGGCCGCCGATTCCGTTCTCCGGCAGCCGCAGGCGGATTTTCCTTTCCGTGATCATGTTTTCGCCCTCCGTACCATTTCTATTGCTATTGCACGTCTCGTCAGTATCATCCTGACTCGCCTGTCTGTCTTTGGTGATCCCGATCGGCGCGAGAAGCAGGTGGATGCCATGTTGGTTCTTATGGAACGGGAGGAACAAGATCAAGGTCTTCATCAGGAAGGCTCTGCTCAAATAGCAAGGGGTTCCCAACCTTTCGCTGGTTCCGTTGCTGGCGAAGCGGTTCCTAAGCCATCGCCTGAGGCTGGCCGTTCCGCTCCCCAATCCTCGAAGAATAAAAGGGGTGGTCAGCTCGGCAATTCCAATGCCCTCAAACATGGTTTCTACGCCCGTGCTTTCACCCCTTCCGAAAAGGATTTACTAAAGGCGGATGATTTGGACCAGTTGCGTGGGGAAGAAGCCCTTCTCCACGTTTTGGTCTTGCGGGTATGGCGCTCCTTGCGTTCGGTTCTTCCCGGCGGCATCACCTGGCAGGAATATCTTTTCACTTTGCGTTGCATCACCTATGCTACCTTCGTGATTGAAAAACTCCAGCGGGTGCGCCGCCGTCTCTTTGGTGACAGTACCGAATTGGAAAAGGATATCCGGCAAGGTCTTGATGAAGCGCGCAAAGATCTGGGTATTAATGATTTCCTTCACCCGCAGGAGGAAAATGGGTTTGATTCACCTTGACGTCTGGTTTTTCAAGGTTCGTTCCGCGGTTCGAATCCCTGCCCTCATACTTAACTATGAAGGAACCTCATATGTTAGTCGTTCCTCATTCGTTTCTCAATATCGAATCGTATCATGTCATTCCGCCTGGTCGAATCAATCTCCTCCCTATCGTAGGGACGCTAGCCGAGACGGCTTCCATCTTCCTTTTTTCATCCTCCATCGTCAATTGTCCATCGTCGGTCGTCTGCCTCCTGTTCTCTATTCTCTACTCTCTTCTCTTTCTACTCTCTGCCTCCTCAAAAGGTTACATAATATCAAATATTTTGGTATGATTATCCGCTTGGAAGGATTAAACGATGCCTGCATTCCTCACAAAAATTCCCAATCATTTCGATCTTCCACGCCGCATTAATCGGCTGGGCGAACTGGCCTATAACCTGTGGTGGACATGGAATCCTCATGCCCAGCGGCTTTTCAACCGGGTGGACAATGCCCTGTGGGAGCGGCTCAACCATAACCCGCTGCGCTTCCTGACCTCCGTCGGGCGGTTCGAGATTAATGCCGCTGCCCAGGACCCCCTCTATCTGGAACTTTATGACCGCGTCTTTACCAGTTTCGACGATTACCTGAAAACCACCGATACCTGGATGGCCCGCACCTATAAGACCCGCGGCAAGCAAACCATTGCCTACTTCTCAATGGAATTTGGCCTGCACGAGATCCTGCCGATTTATTCCGGCGGTCTGGGGGTGCTGGCCGGCGACCATCTGAAGCAGGCCTCTGACCTTGGCCTGCCGTTTGTGGGGTTGGGCCTGATGTATGCTGAAGGCTACTTCTCCCAGCGCATTTCCGAAGACGGCTGGCAGGATTCGATCAATAACCCGCTCAATTTTGACGAACTCCCGGTCTTGCCGGTGCTGGATAAAGATGGGGAACTGCTGAAAATTACCATTAACTTCCCCGACCGGGCAGTCAATGCCTGCATCTGGGAACTGCGGGTCGGGCGCGTCCCGCTCTACCTTCTGGATAGCGACCTGGATGAGAACATCCCCAATGACCGCAAATTGACCACCCGCCTGTATTGGAGTGATATTGACCTGCGGGTGGCCCAGGAAGTACTGTTGGGTATCGGCGGTGTACGCGCCCTGCGGGTCATGGGCTACGAACCGGGTGTCTGGCATATGAACGAGCCGCATGCTGCCTTCCTGACCCTGGAGCGGGCACGCGAACTCGTCATCACGGGTTTGACCTTTAAAAAGGCCATCGCCAAAACGCGTAACGGCAATGTTTTCACCACGCATACACCCGTCCCGGCCGGGAATGATGAATTTCCCCTTTGGCTAATCGACAAAAACCTCTCAAATTTCTGGACAGAACTTGGTTTGACGCGTGACCAGTTTGTGGACCTGGCCCGTCACCAGCAATCCTGGGGCGAGACCTTCAGCATGGCCATCCTGGCTCTGCGTCTCTCGGATGGTCACAACGCCGTTTCAGAATTGCATGGACGCGTCTCACGCAAAATATGGCACTTCCTCTGGCCCGAAATCGAAGAAGATGATGATGTGCCCATCACATATATAACGAACGGTGTTCACACCCCCACCTGGATGGCCCGCCGTCAGCGCATCCTGCTCGATAAATACCTGGGCGAAGGCTGGCTCGAGCGTCTCGATGACCCGGAGACCTGGATCAAAGTGGACAGCATTCCCGATAACGAGCTGTGGGTGGTGCGCATGCACCTCAAACGCAAGCTGGCTTTCTATGTGCTCAATCGTGTCCGTACGCGCTGGATGAATGGGGACTTCCAACCGGTGCAGGCCATTGCCTCCGGGGCTATGCTCGATCCCTATGTGTTGACCATCGGCTTTGCCCGCCGCTTTGCCACTTACAAGCGCGCCAACCTGGTCTTTAGTGATCTCAGCCGCCTGCTTGAACTTATTAACCGTCCCAACCGGCCGGTACAAATAATTTTTGCCGGAAAGGCTCACCCCGCCGATGAACCCGGCAAGATGCTCATTCAGGAAGTCTACCGCGTTGTTAAAAAGGCCGAAAACGGCGGACGGCTGGTCTTTCTTGAAGACTATGATATGAATCTGGCCCGTTACCTTGTCCAGGGCGTGGATGTGTGGATGAACACCCCGCGCCGTCCCAACGAGGCTTCCGGGACCTCGGGCATGAAAGCCGCCTTGAACGGCGTGATCAACTTCTCGGTGCTGGATGGCTGGTGGCGCGAGGCCTATAACGGGTCAAACGGTTGGGCAATTGGCGAGGACGCCGACCTCGACTCCCAGGTCCAGGATGAGGCGGACGCTGAGAGCCTGTACGATACGCTGGAAAACAAGATCATCCCGTTATACTACACCGAACGCGGCAGTGAGGATATTCCACACAAGTGGGTGGCGATGATCAAAGATTCCCTGCGGACGATCACTCCGCAGTTCAGCACCCGGCGGATGCTCAAAGAATATGTTGACCGGTTGTATATGCCGGCGATGAAATAAGTTTGTTTTTTGTTTTTCAGGCAGTCAGCCGGGCGATGAACTTTTCTCCCTTTGCCATCAACTGGTCGTGATCTTCCGGGGCAGATGATTTCGAAATCAACGCAGCGGTAAATTCGCCCAGGACCTGAGCGGTAGTGGGCCTGCCCGCGGCTTGCCATTTTTCCATGCTCCAGCGGGGAAATACCGGACTGGGATAGTACCCGTTTTTATAACCTTTCAAGGTGGAAGGAGCCGTGAGGAAACTGCCTCCCGCTCCGATCCGATCGATCTCCTCCAGCACTGCATGTTGGTCGTCCAGTTCAAAACCATCGACCAGGCGCCTGGTTTGGTCGATCATCTCATGGACGTAAACGACGGTATTGGGGGAGAAGACTTTTGACCCCAGCGTGTCCCCGACGAAAGGGGCAAGCCCTCCGCTGGACATGCTGTAAGTCAGACTGTTCATCCAATAAGTATCCGCTGCGATCAGGTCCGCACCCCAACCAGTCCCGCTGCCGGAAGTCCCACAATGAGGCAGGTGATAATGTGCCATCATCTCTGCACAGGCAAGGTTGAGCAGGATGCTCTGAGGATCATAGAAATTCACCATCGCCTTCATGTCAAAGAATACGGGCAGCATCCCCAGCAGGATCGGCGCTCCTTCCTTGAAAATCTGGCTGATGGTCAATCCAGCCAGCAGCTCCGCCATCAATAACGCCAGCGTTCCAGCCGGGGTGAGCGGTGTGGAGGCGCCTGCCATACTGTAGTTGGAGAATATGACCGGCAGCCCGCGTTCGATGGCGATGCGCATCTTGTCCACTGTTCCGGCGTTCATCACCAGGGGCGAGACCGGGTTGAAGTAGGGGAGCAGGAATGGTTTTTCAGCCAGGTTCCCCTGCAAGTGCTCGAACAGGTCGAGTACGCTGGAGAATTTGCCCTCGTCGGACACCAGCAGCACCAACGGTTTGGTTGTGTTCACGAGCATCTCCAGGCTGCCATAGAGATCGGATAGGGGGGTGGGAACATCCTGGACAATGCCGACTGTTGAGATCACATCGTAATGGGATAAACTGCTGCCGAGCCGGACCATGTCCTGCATGTGTTTTCGAGTGAAGGGTGCCAGTTCTCCAGTGAGCGGGTCCTGGTAGAACAGGGTCGTCACCCCGATCCCGAAGTGGAGGGCGTCGTCTCCCAACTGGAAGGCGGGGCGACCGCGGCGATTGAAGAGTTCGATCCTGGCCGGTGCGGCGGTCAGGGCCCAGTCGACCACCTCGGCGGGGAATTGCACGATTTTTTCTTTAAGGGCCCCTGCTCCAAGCCTTTTTTTCAGCAGTTCACGGACCGGCTCCGAATCGACCCGCACGCCGGTCTTTGACAGGATCTGCAGTGCATAGTGGTGAATTTGTTCCATCTGACCGGAGGTCAGCAGGGTGAGGTGCGGCTTGACCCGATTTGTTTTTTCCATAATTGCCTCCATCCTCCATTGTCCGCCTGTCTCCGATTTGGCAGGGCCTGCCCAAGGGATAGGCAGTGCCGGGCAACCAATCGGCTACCCATCATCGGCCGGGTTTCTTCAAAGAATCCGCGAACTGTTTTATGGTTGAGGGGTTTGGCGCCTTATCCCGGTTGCCGGGAATGGGTTGTGCACAGGATTATTACAGTGGATTTATGCTTCAGGTTGTGGGGACTTTCCCGAGCGATATCGTTCGAGCAAAGCCTGCGTATGCTCATTCTGTGGATGATTGAACAATTCGGCAGGCGCTCCTTGCTCGACCAATTCACCATCGTGTATCACGATGACGCGATTGGCCACATCACGGGCGAATTCCATCTCATGGGTGACGACCAGCATGGTCGTTCCTTCGTGAGCGAGAGATTTCATCACGTTGAGGACTTCGCCGATCAATTCCGGGTCGAGGGCGGAGGTGGGTTCATCGAAGAGCATCACCTTCGGCTCCATCGCCAGGGCGCGGGCGATGGCCACTCGCTGCTTCTGGCCGCCGGATATGCGGTTGGGATATTCATTCTTCTTGTTGAGCATGCCGACGCGCTCAAGATTCATTTCAGCAATCTTGACCGCACTGGCCTTATCCATCTTCTTGACCGTCACCGGGCCTTCCATGACATTTTCCAGAACGGACATGTGGGGGAAGAGGTTGAATTCCTGAAAGACCATCCCGGTGCGCAGGCGGATCTCGTGGATCAGCTCGCGCCGTTCTTTCCCTTTTATGCCGGCTGATATACAACAATCATCCACTTCAATATCCCCAAAGGAAGGCTCTTCAAGATAATTGATGCAGCGCAACAAGGTGCTCTTCCCGGCACCGCTTCGCCCGATGATACAGACGACCTCTTGAGGGTAAATTTCGAGGGATATTTTCTTTAGGACCTGAAGCCGTCCAAAAAACTTATCAAGATCGGTGATTTTAATGATCGGCTGCATATCTTACCTCTCACCCCGCGACATGCGCGCTTCCAGGCGACCCTGGAAATAGGAAAAGACCAGAGTCATGACCCAGTAGAAGACTGCGGCCGTGATCAATGCTTCCAGGTTGTGGAACTGGGCTCGCCCAACTTTTGTCGCCCGCCACATGAGTTCGTGGACAAAGCCAGTGGCTGACACCAGAGCCGAGTCCTTCAACATGGCGATGAACTCGTTACCGGTCGGGGGAATGGCAAAACGCAGCGCCTGAGGAATTACGATCCGGCTCATGGTCTGACCGGGTGTCATACCGATCGCCAGGGCGGCCTCACGCTGGCCCTTGCCAACCGAGCTGAGTCCGGCCCGGAAGATCTCGCTCATATAGGCCCCATAATTCAATCCCAGCGCAAGCACTCCGGCCCATAGACCCGGCAAGATGATGCCGACCTGTGGAAGCGCAAGGAAAAAGAAAAATATTTGCAGGTACAGGGGCGTTCCGCGTATGAGGGACACGTAGAAAGTGCATATGGCGTAGAACGGTGGAAATTTCGAGAGCCTGCCGAGTGCAGCCAGAAGGGCTAAAATGGTCGCGAGGAGGATCGAAAGGGCTGAAATACTGATGGTGATCCAGACGCCGCTGGCGATAAAGGGAATGTTTTCCTGGATAAAGGCTCTATCGAGATGGATCGTTTTAATAGTAAAACCATCCAGGTGGACCTTCACGCTGCTGAACAGGAAGGCCAGAACAGCCAGCATGACGATCCAAGAAATGACAACGCCGAACGTGAAACGGCGTTTTGCCCTCACCTGCAGCTCGTAGATCAGATCGGCCTGGGATTTGGGCGCGGCCATCGTGGAACCTGGAGCAGACATCGTCTCACCTTCAATTGTGTAAAAAGCATGGAAGCGGCATTCTGCCGCTTCCATGACAAAAAGAGTCTTGTTACTTGGGCGCCTGGGTCATGTCGACCTGGAACGATTTCATCGACAGGCTGGTCAGCGTTCCGTCGCTATGCATGGCGGTGATGATAGAGTTTAACTCAGAGACGAAGGAATCGATCGGCAGGCTGGAAGACTTGTCGACCGCGGCTGCCAGGCTCTCTCGGTAAATTGGGCCACCCAGTTGAACGACCGGGAAGCCCGCCGCGATGTTTGCATCGACCACGGTGTTGGCAGTGACATATCCGACAAAGTCATTGCGGCCAGCGTTGATGGACTGGGCGCATTCCTGATCGGTATCCAGCGGCACTTCCTTTATATTGGTGGGGGGTTGGACGAAGACATCCGCCGCGGGTATGTCGAAACCCTGCCCGGTCAGCCAGGATTCATAGGTGGTCGATGCAGCTACGCACAACGATTTACCGGAAAGGTCGGCGAGCGTATTGATCCCGCTGTCCTTTTTGACGGCGATGACTGCGTAATAATAATAATAGGGGACTGTGAAGGTCAGCACTTTGGCCCGCGTATTGGTGATTGTCATCGAACCGACGCTGACATCCCATTTGTCCGCCCAGCTCCCGGCGGTGATCATGTCCCAGCTCGGAGTGGCGAAGCAGGTCTCCACACCCAGGCGCTTGCCGATCTCAGCAGCCACGTCCACGTCAAAGCCTTGCATCTCAGCGGTGGTCAGCGTGTCCGATGGGCATTTCGTGGTTGAAGGTCGTTTGCCCTGGGTATTGAGGGATGATTGGGGGGCGTAGTTCGGGTCGGTTGATACGATGACGTACCCCCGTGATTTAATTTGGGCGAGCAAATCTGTGGGTTTGGAGGCATTACCTCCACAGGCTGTCAACACAATGACAACCATGACGATCAGACTAATCAAAACGGTTATCTTTTTCATGATCCTCTCCTCGTGGTGAAATCAATTTGAAGGCTCTGTATCTGATTAAATCTGGTGTGTTGTCTGGGTCTGGCCTCCTTTCAATTCTGAGAGAGTATTGTCGACAAGAATAAGCATAGACCTAATCTGGAAATAATGCAAGAGGATTGGATGAGGTTTTTTTTCGAAGAACTCCCTCCGGGAGAGGAGGCAGAATTACAAGAACCCTTGACACAGAAATATACTACCTGAATTCCACGTCAACATAAAATTGCCTTCATTTACGTCCAACTGGTGAAGAATTTTGGGGAAACTTTTTTTATTGTACCCTATTCGTCACCACCTTGACATGAATTTTATGAATAATTTTTGTGAAGCAGAATATTTGGTATGGTAAACAGGCCTCGTAAAACACACGGAAGCCAACACCGGAATATTCGATACCATCTTCTTAAGACAAGCATCTTTCATACACATCTTTATACGAATATTTTGCTGAGAGCTTCATGACCACATACCTCGCAGTCTTAATTATTTTGGCGGCAAGAAACATATACTTCAAGCGGAATGTCTTGATTTGCTGCCTGTATTCTGAAATGCTCAAAGAATCAAATTTGAATAGGAAAAACAGATTGTATGAAAGCATCATCATCTGAAACACGGCTTCATTTGCCCAAAACGATTTTAGCAAAAGATGTCCAACTGCCAAATCATACTTGGCTTCCTTGATGTAATTCTCAGAGTTGCCACGCTTTTCGTAAGAAATAACAACTTTTTCTGAAGGCAGTTCAGTATTGGTTACAAAGAAAAAGTATTCGTATTTGTCGCCTTCTAAGAGAGATAATTGCGCTCTGTCTTTTTCTGGTTTCAATACGCGAGATACTACAAATCTTCTGTCTTTGTCCCATGTGTTTAGGTTTGTAAAAAGCTCAGCCGTTTCCCCGCCTCTTCACCTTTAATGTATAGAATCAATGGATCAGTTACTTGCGAAGCAAGTGTTGGATATACTTTACCCTTTATCAAACACTTGCAACCAAGTGATTCTATAGTTTCAATAATTTCTTCATCAAAATAACCACTGTCCGTTCGGAACATGATTTCTAAATCATCTTTTTTGATATTGGCTACGATTTCTTTTGTCATTTCAGCTGCGCCATTTGCTGTATAGGTATTTCCGCTTCTTACAAATCCAGTGATGTATGCCTTTAATTCATCGCAGAAAGCAAACTGGATGTTGTAACAAAGGTTGGCAAGCTTTTTTGGATTATATCCCTTGGCTGTACCTTCTTGATGGCCTTCTACGTTGACAACACTGCTGTCAATATCGATTGTGATTGATGTTAGCTTGATTTTAATAAGTAGCTTTCTGAAGACTTTGAAATTGATATCTCTGAACACTGCTACGTATGACGTTGACAGCACGATTCTGAGCGGGATTGTGGTAGGTGACGAAAAACCTGAGGAGCGCGTTGTAATCATGGGTCACAGGGATCACGCAATTCCACCCGGTGCAAATGATAATGGCAGCGGTCTTGGTTGTTTACTAGAATTAGCACGGGTTCTTGGGCACTATAAATTTAGACGAAGCGTTGAGTTTATTTGTAGTACAGCAGAAGAGGGGTGCTCTCCTGGGATGGCTCAATATGTCCAGATTCACAAGGACAGAACTAATAAAGTAAAAGCTGCGATAAACCTGGATATGTTCGGCACAGGCGGTCGCTTGCAGTTAGTGGAGAGTGGTAAATGGCATGATACAGATACATTTGAGTTTTCTCATTGGCTAATAGAGGCTTTAGAGACAGCTGCGGATGATATGAGTTATCACATCGGTCGTTATAAAGCAAGTTCTACATCAGATGAAACCCGATTTCTCCTAGCAGGAGTGCCAAATGTTTGGTTCTGGAAACCGTATGATGTGTATTATCACTCCATTATGGATACACCAGAAATGGTTGATGCAAACAGCTTGAAAGCGGTTTCTGATATTACAGCCATGGCTGTAATGAGAATTGCCAATCTGGAAACATTACCGTAGAGTAGCGAATAAGCAGATCTGCCTGACTGGTCATTGCCATTCTGGGAAGATATGTAAGATGAGCTATCTCAGCGCATATTATCACTGAACTTTGTATTAATCGAACACCGAAAGTAGCATTCGAATCTGGATACCTTGACTTAGAAGAAAAAGGTCCTTTTCTGTAGAGTAATCAGGCTTGGCTTGCTAAACCACCTGCCAATTCCCCTCCATCAATTACGAAATGTTGACCTGTTATCCAAGAAGCATCATCTGAGGAAAGAAAAGCGAAAAGTGCAGCGACATCTTCAGGAAGACCCAATCTCTTCATGGGAAGTTTTTCATAAAAAGCTCGTTGCATTTCTTCAGTATATTCTGCTTCTTGCATAGGTGTCATAATAAATCCCGGGCATACAGCATTTACACGAATTGTAGGTCCTAACTCCAAAGCCATGGATCGAGTAAGTTCAATGACACCGGCTTTTGATGCATTGTAATCACCATAATAGTGATAACCTACCAAACCATTTGTTGACCCCATATTTATGATTACACCTCCACCAGAGCATAACATTAGTTTGGCAGCTCTTTGAGCAACAAAAAACACGCCAGTCAAATTGATTTGGATTAGCTTTTCCCATTCCTGCATAGAAATGTCAACAAAATTATGTCGATAACTTATACCAGCATTGTTTATTAGAATGTCCAGACCACCCACTGAATCAATTAGTTTATTGAATGCTAAATCTAGTGATGATTGTGAAGTCACATCAGCTCTGATGCATTTTACTAATGATGGTAGTTTCTTTTCAATCTTTTGAATGGCATTTTCATCTATATCAAATATTACAACTCGAGCACCTTCTTCGATAAAGCGAATCGCTGTAGCCGTTCCAATCCCTCCCGCTCCCCCAGTTATTAGGACACGTTTACCATTTAGACCTTTCATAAAATCCTTCCTTTTTTTAAGAGAAAAATTTATTAATTTGTAGTCAGGCGATCCATCATTAATTTATTTCCGTTTTAAATGGCAGGAAGCCAACTGTTTTGAGCGGATTTTCAGTTTTCAAGGACATCTGAAAACCGATAGCTGTAGTGAATAAACCCATGCCTGCAACAATGATGTTCTTTAGATTATCTGAAAGCCGCGCTCCAAAGAAAATACCAAGCAGACAACCGACAATGATGGCGATGACGTTAATGAAAGTTCCGGTCATCTATTTTATATTTTTCATAAGGTTAATGATTATTAATCTCCATGCGGTAGAGGCGGCAAGGATTGCATACCGAATGACTGTGCTGAACGTAATGTGATCGCTCGAAGTTCCTGACGCAATTCCTCGGTGATCTTTGTCGGTTGATAACCCGTTATTAGCTTTTCAACCCGGTCTCGCGCCCGCTCAAAAGTCGATTTCTCACCACGGCTTTTCCAACCTTCATAGGAAGCCCGGTCAATTACATCAGAGGGCAAGTACTGTTCCTCCCGGTACCACTTGCGAGTATGCGGTAAAGTCAAGAAATCTCCTTTATGCCCACTTTTCTGCATCAAGGAAAGCGCAATTGGGTTGTCACGAACCTCAATTCCTTTCACAAAGCGTTTAACCATTCCTATCATTTCAGCATCGATGACCAACTTTTCAAAGCTCAAACACGATTCAAGGTCCAACATACCACAACCCGAAATCATATTAGCTCCAGATACGGCTGCCACAAAATTACTACCCATGGACTCCAACCCACATTGGGCATCGATAATCTTCGCGTCGCTCATGCCCATGTAAACATGCGTTGGCAACCCCAATGCTTTCCCGATTTGTACACAAGCTGAATTGATCATCCAGGTTTCAACCGCCCCCATGGGTGTTGATCCTTCCCGCATGTCAAATATCGCTGGTGAGCCTCCCCAGACAATAGGTGCACCCTCTTTGACCAATTGATGGATTACTACTCCACTTAAACTTTCTGCAGTATGCTGAACGACTGCTCCAGCAAGTGTAACCGGTGCAGTTGCCCCAGCAAGAGGCATAGAAATAAGTTGCGCAGGGATGGAGAAACGAGCGCAATCGATTAAATTTTGGCAGGTTGTATCACTCCAAAGCAAGGGAGGGGACGGGCAGACATCAAAAACGGCAGTAGGTCTTAATGCCAAAGCCTTGTCACCGCCAGCAACGGCTGAAAGCATTTCTTTCATCGTCCACCAAGTATCTTTACGAAATGCTCCAGTAATAATCGGTTTATTCATGTAAATCAGAGCCAAATATAAACGGTAGAGATCGCCAATTTCTGGGGTAACATCCGAGCATACAAAAGCCGTGCTTTGAGCATCAATCTGGGGAAGGGTCTCTACGAGTTTGACGAATTTAATTAAGTCATTGGTTAAAGGTAAACGAGGTCGTTCAGTCTGGCTGTCGATGATGGTGAGCCCTCCCGACCCTGGATCGAAATGGATTTTATCTCCAGAATAGTGAACCGTGGGATTACCATTCAGGTCGAATAGAGTAAACTCATGTGGGACGGTTTTCAAAGCCTGGCGGGTGATCTTTTCAGGAATCCAAGCCACCTGAGCCTGAAAGTCTACTTTTGCACCAGCATTCGCTAATATTTCCAACGCTTCTTGATTATGAACCCGAATCCCGGGATTTTCCAAAATTGCAATCCCTTCAGAAATAATTTGATTGACCAGATCGATATCAAGTAATTCCACCTTTGGACGTATCATATCAGGCTCCTTTGAGAAATAGTTTCTGTGAATGAGGTATCGGATATTCCAGGGTATGAGCACCGATTCACAAACCAAGAACTTGCTTGGCGACTGCGACAGCGCCAATGGCATCTTCGGAATATCCATCCGCTTCGATCTTCTGGACCCAATCACGAGTCACAGGCGCACCACCCACCATTACCTTAACTTTCTTGCGTAAGCCCAACTTATCCAGTTCGTCAATCACTTCCTTTTGCTTGACCATGGTGGTTGTTAAAAGGGCGCTCAAGCCGACGATATTAGCATCAACTTCCTTAACTTTAGCAACAATCCTGGCTGCTGGGACATCCACACCCAGATCATAGACCTGAAAACCAGATGCCGAGAGCATCGTTCCCACTAAGGATTTGCCAATCTCGTGAATGTCGCCTTCCACCGTCGCTAGTACGACCTTCCCGAGCATCGTTCGATGCACACCGCGTTTTTGCATTTCCGGCTCAAGGGTGGCGACCGCAGCTTTCATCGCTTCTCCTGCCATCACTAGTTCCGGGAGAAAAGCCTGACCGCTGGCGAAACTTTCTCCTACCTGGTTGACACCAGTTACAAAACCTTTGGTAATCGCCTCCAGCGGGTTAATGCCGGCGTCAACAGCCTCCTTAGCAAGGGCACTAGCAGCATCAGAATCGCCATCCAGGACACTCTGCGCCATTTTCTGAAAGAGTTCGTTTTCCATAGTAATCTCCTTGGTCTTGAATTCTGAGGTTGTAATGAGTAGTGAGTATAATTACAAGTCCTTCTACCATTTTTCGCAGACCATTTTCATTAAAATAATTCTTTTTACTGGTCGATATTTGATTTCGCTTGGGTATTGTATTTCCGAAAGAATATCTTTTCGAAGCTCTTCTTCGTGTCTAAATTTTATTATCCACTTAAGCGATTTACAATCCGGTTGCGAGTTTCTGCGATGTGGAAGCGCATAGCTTCCTGCGCTTGTCCTTTGTCATGTGTAAGAAGTGCATCCATTATCTTCTTGTGCTGGCTTGGATCGGTCAGGTAGGGGTCGTTGATAAGCATCCTTTCCATGTCATCCATTAATTGCTGAATGAGCGTGGCCAGGCGGTTATTTCCGGAGAGTTGGGCGATGGTAAGGTGAAATTCTCGGTTGAGGGCAGAGGAGGCAGATTTATCAGTAGTGATCATGGAAGCAGTTAACTTTTCCTCTGCCTCGTTGTTTTCCTGCAACCGTCGAATGTCTTCGGGAGATAATCGGCCGATTGCCAGACCTATCGCTTCCACTTCCAGGATGATTCGTAAATGGAAGGTCTCCAGGATATCTTGCAAAGTTGGTTTGGTGACCATATAGCCGACGCGGGGCAGGGAATCCAGATAGCCCGCATGTGTGAGCAACAATAGCGCCTCACGAGCGGGAGTTTTGCCCGATTCAAATTTTGCAGCAATTTCTGCTTCGTTCAAGATTTCCCCAGGTTTCAATACACCCGTGATGATCGCTTGGCGGATGCGTTCATAGACTAAATCTTTTTTAGACGGTACTGCTATCATGCTTATATTCCTTTTACTTTGTTCTTGACATTCTATTGATAGTCCTTATAATATATCAGTTATTGAATTTAAGCAAGGGAGTTTTCTCTCTATAAACGAAAGGAACGAGCATGAATACTAAAAAACCTGTCTACCCCTACATCCCTAATTCTGTACCAGACGTGAAAGCGGAGATGCTACAGACAGTCGGTGCGTTGAGCATGGACGAATTGTATGCGGACATTCCTGCCGACCTGCGTTTCAAGGGTAAACTCAACTTGCCAGACCGACTCCACTCAGAGGCTGAGTTGATCCGTCATGTGGATGGTTTGCTCAACAAGAATCGTTCTACCCGCGAGACGCTCAGTTTTCTTGGCGCAGGCTGTTATCAGCACCAGGTGCCAGCTGTGTGCGACGAGATCAACTCCCGCGGCGAGTTCCTCACTGCATATGCCGGCGACCCATACGAGGATCACGGACGCTTCCAAGCTTTGTTCGAGTACGAAAGCATGATGGCTGAACTACTCAACATGGATGTGGTTAACGTACCAAATTATGATGGCTACCAGGCTTCGGCAACAGCCTTACGCATGTCGGCACGCATCACCGGGCGGTCAATCGTCCTGGTCCCGGTGAATATTTGTGCTGACAAGCTTTCAAAGGTGAAAGAATACCTCGAACCTGATATCGCTATCGAACGCATCCCTTTTGACCCCAAGAGCGGCTTGCTTGACCTAGCTGTCCTGCAGACTCTTCTAAGCGAACAAATCGCAGCCGTCTACTTTGAGAACCCCAGCTATCTGGGCCTGCTCGAAACCCAAGCCGATAAGATCAGCGCTTTAGCCCACAACTTGGGGGCACTCAGCGTCGTCAGCGTGAATCCACTCTCACTGGGCGTGATCCGGCCACCAGTCGAATTCGGCGCTGACATTGTCTGCGGGGATATCCAGACCTTGGGTGTCCATATGCAATACGGTGGAGGGAACGGTGGCTTTATAGCTTCCAATGACGAGCCCAAAACCGTGATGGAATTCCCCTCTCGGCTGTTCGGTGTCGCACCGACCATTGTGGAAGGCGAGTACGGCTTCGGTGACGTGGCCTACGAGCGCACTTCCTTCGCATTGAGAGAAGAAGGTAAGGAGTGGGTGGGTACCGCCGCGGCGTTATGGGGTATCACTGCCGGTGTCTACCTGGCTCTGATGGGACCGCAGGGTATGGTGGAGATCGGCGAGAGCATCATGCAGCGCTGCCGTTACGCCATGAAAAAGATTGCTGCTATTCCCAATCTGAAGGTTACTTTTAACAATGCGCCACACTTCAATGAGTTTGTCGTCAATTTCGACAAAGGGGGTAAGACGGCGGTAGAAGTCAATCAGGCCCTATTGGACCGGGATATCTTCGGCGGCAAGGACCTATCCACTGAGTTCCCTGCCCTGGGTCAGAGCATTCTTTTCTGCATCAGTGAAATTCATTCACAGGATGATATTGATCGCCTGGTCAGAATTCTGAAGGAGGTGGTGAAATGAAACCAATTAACCCAAAACCATCCCCGCGCCGATTCCACCAAGCAAGTTGGGACGAGCCGGTCATCTTCGAACTAAGCCAGCCTGGCCAGCGCGGTATTCTGCTGCCGCCAGTTGAGCCAGGGATCGAGCAGGAAGTAGGCAACCCAGCCCAGATGCTACCAGACCAGCTTCGGCGCACTGTCCCACCAGCTCTACCTGAGATGTCACAGGTCCACGTTTTGCGCCACTACGATCGCATCTCGCAGGAAAACCTGGGTGTGGACTTGAACATCGACATTGGGCAAGGTACATGCACGATGAAATATAGCCCCAAGATCAACGACCAGTTGGCGCATACACACAAATTGACCGAGCTTCATCCTTTGCAGGACTTTTCTACCGTGCAGGGGATCCTAGAGGTAATGTACCGCTTGGAGGGGATGCTTAAGGAAATATCCGGTATGGACCGCTTTTCATTACAACCGGGGGCAGGGGGGGCAGCGATCTATGCAAATATTTGCATGATACGAGCTTACCACGCCTCCCGCGGCCAAGGCAAACAGCGCGATGAAGTTATCACGACCATCTTCTCACACCCCTCGAATGCTGCAGCAGCCAAAGTAGCCGGATATAAAGTCATCACGCTGTATCCTGATTCAGAAGGGTATCCAGACCTAGAGGCACTTAAAGCGGCTGTCTCAGAGAGGACTGCCGGCTTGTTGATAACCAACCCTGAAGACACCGGAATATTTAACCCCAAGATTGCAGAATTCACGCGTATTGTCCACGATGCAGGGGGATTATGTTCTTATGACCAAGCAAATGCCAACGGCATCCTTGGAATAACGCGGGCTCGCGAGGCTGGGTTTGACCTGTGTCATTTCAACCTCCACAAGACATTCTCGACACCGCATGGTTGTGGTGGTCCAGGAGCCGGCGCCAGCGGGGTGACAGAAAAACTAATCCCATTCCTGCCCGTTCCCACCACAGAGTTCGACGGTCAGAAATATTACCTGGATTACAACCACCCCAAGAGCATTGGCAAGATACGCCCGTTCTATGGTGTGACAGCAAATATCCTAAGGGCATATGCATGGATTATGAGTCTGGGTGCAGACGGTTTACGAGAAGTGGCTGATATTGCAGTGCTCAACAACAATTATTTATTGAAGAAAGTACTCGAGATCCGCGGCGTCAGCGCTCCTTATGCCAAAGGCAAGCGACGCGTCGAGCAGGTGCGTTACAGTTGGGAGCAATTGACCCAAGAGACTGGCGTCCACTCGGAGGAGATCGAAATCCGCGTGACCGACTTTGGCATGCATTACTGGACCAGCCACCATCCTTTTGTTGTCCCCGAGCCAATGACCCTTGAGCCAACCGAGTCGTTCTCCAAAGTAGATCTAGATGAGTATGTTGCTGTGCTCAATCAGATCTCCGTTGAAGCCTACACCAACCCAGAGATCATCAAAACTGCTCCACATAACAGCACTGTCCACCGCACCTACCAAGAGCCGTTCGATAACCCCGATGAGTGGGCCGTCACATGGCGGGCATACCGGCGTAAGACAAGACAGAAATAAGTGTGACGAATGGAGCACAAGCGATTGGGATTGATTGTCAACCCCATTGCCGGGATCGGTGGACGGGTGGGGCTGAAAGGCAGCGATAGTCTCGATATTCAAAAACGCGCCCGAATGCTAGGCGCAGTGCCGTTGGCCGGTGAACGAGCTGCTTCTGCACTGGAGCTCCTTCTTCCACTTTCGGAAAACATCGAATTACTGGTTCCTCCTTATGAGATGGGAGAGACGGTCGCCCGCAGCTGTGGATTTTCCCCCCAGGTCATTCAGATCTCTGGTCTGCCAAACAAGTCTATCACCCCCTTTCGCACTGGTAGAGGAGAAGGGGGTGAAGAAACGACCCCTGAAGATACCCGTCGCTCAGCCCGAATCATGCGGGAGGCTGAAGTCGACCTAATTCTTTTTTCCGGCGGAGATGGGACAGCCCGCGATATTTACACCGCTATCGGCAATGACTTCCCAGTGCTGGGTATTCCTGCCGGCGTCAAAATCCAATCGGCAGTCTTTACAATCACACCACGAAATGCTGGAGAACTTGCAGCGGAATTCCTGCAAGGCAAGGGAGTCCACCTGCAAGAGGCCGAAGTCGTAGACCTCGATGAGGACGCTTACCGGTTGGGACAGATCGTTACCCACCTGTACGGCTACTTGAAAATCCCCTACCGGCGTGAGGTCGTCCAGAATCAGAAAGTCCCCACTCCACCAAGCACAGCGGTTCAAATGCAAGGAATTGCCGCAGATGCAATTGATCAAATGAAACCTGGATTAGCTTACATTTTAGGACCGGGCACCACCACGCGCACCGTTGCCGAACAGCTTGGTTTACCCAAGACCCTTGTCGGCGTAGATATCATTACCCACAACGAACTTCTTGCCGCTGATGTTGGTGAATGGCAGATCCTTGAAATGATGAAACACCGTCCGCTGGGGTTAATCATCACACCCACAGGTGGGCAGGGATTCTTGCTCGGGCGCGGCAACCAACAGATAAGTCCCGATGTGATTCGCCGAGTGAAAGACGAGAATATCCTAGTCATTTGCCTTGCGTCCAAAATCGCCGCACTGCAGGGGCGTCCACTCCTTGTGGATTCTGGCAATTACGAACTCGACCATCTGCTAGCTGGATACATCAAGGTGATTACTGGATATCATGAGAAAACTATTTACAGACTGATATGTGGTAGTTGAACTGTTGTCATGGATTGGTAGACTATCAGCACCAGGGGCAATTCAAAACTACTGGCATGGTGCGAACTGCCCCTGCCATCCTACACGCCATTTTTCATGCCACCGGGCGGCGGATCCGACACCTACCCGCCAACCTGGAGCGCGTGCTGCTGGGACATGACCTTCGCAAAGAAGGCTCCGATTTAGCCTGCAAGTTAGACCTGCACGCTACTCGCTAACAGGTCGTCTTGGCTTCCCCTGTCTTCTAATCGGGGCACATCCTCGATCCCTTCACACACAGGAGTGAGAAGTATGTCTAATTCTACAAAACGTGTCTTCAATTTCAACCCTGATCCTGCTGCATTACCGCTGCCCGTCCTTGAACAGGCTCAACAGGAGATGCTCGATTACAAAGGCACCGGCATGTAGGTCATGGAGATCAGCCATCGTTCGAAAGAATTCGAAACCATTGTCAGGGAGGCCCAAACCGACCTGCGGGAGTTGATGGGCATCCCGTCCAATTATAAAATCCTTTTCCTGCAGGGCGGTGCCAGTTTGATGTTCGCCATGGTGCCGATGAACTTTCGCTCCGCAGACGCTTCTGCGGATTACATCGTCACCGGGACATGGAGCAAGAAAGCCTTCAAGGAATCGCAAAAACTAGGGAATGCAAAAGCTGCAGCCAACCTCGAAGCCGATAACTTCGACCACCTTCCCGTCCAGGCGGAGCTCAAGCTTCTACGGCTGCCAGCGCTCAGCGAAGTCGATGAGGTCGTCCGGCTGACACAGGTGAGTCTGAATTCGCAGGTTGAGACGGTACGCGATCTCTCGCGGGCGGCTTCAGCCCAGGGGGTCACTCATCGGGTGATCCTGATGATTGAAACCGACGACTGGCGTGAAGGGGTCATGCCGGAGAGGGAGGTAGAAAGATGGAGAGACCCTTGACACGGGAATATATTAGATATAATATCTAATCATATTTTCGTTTTCGGCATTTTGCGCCGGGTCCCGAGATAATTCGTTTTTCGACAGTGATCTAAAAAATGAAACAGGAATCTGCTTACATCGCTGGTTCGATTGACGCCCTGGAAGACCATCCTCCGCTTAGCGACCTGGTCTATCGACGGCTGCGGGACGCCATCATTGATGGCCGCCTGGCCGCGGGCATGTGGCTGCGGCAGGAAGCCCTGGCCCAGGAGCTGGGGACGAGTCAGCTGCCGGTCCGGGAGGCGATCCGCCGCCTGGCAGCTGAAGGCCTGGCCGTGCGCATCCCCTACAAAGGCGTCCGAGTGATTGAATTTTCCCCGGAAGACATTATCGACATGTTCAATGTCCGCATAACCCTGGAGAGCCTGGCGGTCCGCTACGCCACCCCCCTGATCAGCATGCAGGCATTGGATGACCTGAAAAAGAACCTGGACGATTCGGTGCATTACACGGAGCCGGATCAAATGGAAAAACGCCGGGAGTTGAACACGGAATTCCATTTGAATATCTGCCGTGCATGCAATCACCATTATCTGATCCGCCAGGTTGAGGCCATGTGGGCCTGGTTCCCGAGCACGATGCTATATGAAGGGATGCGCCGCCAGGAGGCTCTTTCCCAAGAACGCCTTCAACGGGAGAATCGGGAACATCGCGCCATCCTCTCCGCGATTGTGCGCCGGGATGCCCAGCTGGCTGAGGAAAAAACCCAGCAACACATACGGAATCTCTCCCAGGAGCTGGCAGAAGTCCTGGGCATCTCAAGAAAACTCGTGGATGCATGGATGCCCTGATGCCGGCAGTTGAAGACCAGTAGATCACACCCGGTTGTTGCCGGGTAATGAATAAAAAAATTATTAGCAGGAGGCATACCACAATGGTTGACATTCTTTCACAAATTTCTTCAAGCCTATATGAAGGGGACTACCAGGCCGTCCCGGAGCTGGTCCAGAAGTCATTGCACCAGGGCCTGACGCCCGATCAGATCCTGCAGCAGGGTTTGATCGCTGGGATGGACAAGGTCGGCCAGGACTTTAAGTCAGGACTCTTATTCATACCGGAGGTATTGATTGCTGCCCGTGCCATGCACGCCGGGATGGACATCCTGCGGCCGCTGCTTGCGAAGGGCGGAGTAAAGACCGCAGGGAAATGCGTGATCGGTTCGGTGAAAGGTGACCTGCACGACATCGGCAAAAACCTGGTCAAGATGATGCTGGAAGGGGCTGGATTCGAGATAGTCGACCTGGGTACGGATGTAGACCCGGCGGCGTTCGTGAAGGCGGTCCGCCAGCATAAACCGAAACTGCTGGGCATGAGTGCCCTCCTGACCACAACCATGCAGAACATGAAAGTCACCATCGATGCCCTGGTCGAGGCAGGAGTGCGCGACACGGTCAGGGTCATGGTCGGCGGTGCACCGGTCACAGAGGCCTATGCCAGGGAGAGCGGGGCGGACGGTTACGCCTCCAATGCGGCTTCTGCCGTGGATATTGCCCGGACGTTGACCGCTTAGCCAGGTGGTCCTTACGGAATCAACTGAGGAGAAACGAAGCATGAACCCCACTTATAAACTCATGGAAGAACCAGGCTCGGAAACTGGACTATTGGCGACGGTCCATTCCCATTCCCTTGATTTGCTGGAGAACTGCGGCGTCCGCTTTCACTCGGAAAAGGCGCGGCAGATCCTGGCGGATGCAGGCGCAAAAGTTGCAGGAGATATGGTCAAGATCCCCAGCCCTCTGGTCGAAGCAGCGTTGAAAATGGCTCCCAGCACTTTTTGCCTTTTTTCCCGGGATGGGAAACACGATCTCAATCTTGACGGTCAGCAGGTTTTCTTCTCGCAGGATGGCTGTGCAGCCCACACCCTGGATTTTGAAACCAACCTGCGCCGCAGGTCCACCCGATCGGATATTGAACAGATGGCGCTCATTTCTGATTTCCTGGAGGCAGTAGACATCATCACTCCTACGGTGAGTGCAGCGGATACCTCCGTTTCCGGCAGGGCTGTCCAAGAACTGGAAGCTTGTTTCGTTAACACAGGTAAGCATGTGGTGACCGAGTCGGTGACCAGCGCCCGGGATGCCCGCGCTCAGATCGAATTGGCCGCTTTGATTGCCGGGGATGAAAAAACTCTGCGTGCGCGCCCCATCTTCTGCAACTTTGTGTGCACCATCTCCCCCCTAACGCAGGATGCCGGAGGGATGGAAGCTGCACTTGAATTCGCCGCAGCAGGAATCCCGGTTGGCATTTATCCCATGGCGACCACCGGGGTGACCTCGCCGGTCACTCTTGCAAGCAACCTGGCTGTAGATAACACCGAGGTCCTCAGTGTACTGACCCTGCTGCAGATCGCCAGCCCCGGAGCCAAAGTATTCTACTGCGGTGGACCGGCGACAATCGACTTGAGGACCGGCGCCTATACCGCCACCTCGCCCGAAGCGATCTGGCTGCGCAGCCTTGTCGCCCGGATGGCCAAATATTATCGACTGCCCTCCATCGTGGGTGCGGGTGCCACCAGCGCCAAACTGCCGGGGGCTCAGGCTGCCTGGGAGAATGCACTCTCCTACCTTCCGACGGCCATGGCAGGGGCTGACATCCTGTTCGGGGTTGGATTACTGGATGGCTCCAACCTGCTCACCTATGAGCAGATCATCCTGGATGCCGAGATAGCCGCCATGATCAAGCGATTGCTGGCGCCGGTCGACTTTGACCGGGAGGCATTCTGTGTCGATCTCATCAAGGAGATCGGGCCAGGGGGCGTCTACCTGGATCAGACCCACACGGTGAAAAACATGCGAAAGGCTCTGTCGCTGCCGTCAATCAGCGATCGCGATAGTTATGACGTTTGGGTTCAGAAAGGCCGGATTGACAGCCTCTCCGCAGCCCGGACCAAGGTGAAGGAGATTCTTGCGAGCCACCAGCCTGCACCGCTCTCCAACGATGTGCTCAGGGAGATGGGCAAGCTTGTGGCGGCTTACTCCGCATGAGGCAGGAAAGACAGGGATCATTGTGAGCCTGGCGGGTACGATTTTTCCCTGGCCACCCACCAGGCTTCCCTTGAACCTGCCGTGGAGAAGAGGAAACCATGCGTATTGAGGTCGACTGTGGGCGTTTGAAGCGGAATACTGAAGCAGTGGTCAATTTATGCGCCTCGCAAGGGATCGAAGTGGTTGGCGTCACCAAGGCTTGCTGCGGAAATCCGGATGTGGCACGCGCGATCCTGGCCGGCGGGGCCTGCATGCTGGCAGAATCCCGCCTGAGCAATGTGCGCCGGTTGCTGCAGGCCGGGATCCAAGCGGAGATTATGCTTCTGCGGCTGCCAGCGCTCAGCGAAGCCGACGAGGTCGTCCGGCTGACCCAGGTAAGTCTGAATTCGCAGGTTGAGACCGTGCGTGCCCTCTCGAAGGCAGCTTCAGCCCAGGGGGTCACTCATCGGGTGATCCTGATGGTTGAAACCGGCGACCGGCGCGAAGGGGTCATGCCGGAGCGGGCGCTTGAAACTGCCCGGGGGATGGCTGGTTTACCAAATATAGAATTGATCGGCATGGGCGCCAACACCACCTGCATCGGCGGAGTATTACCCACCCACGAAAATACCCAGGCGCTTGTCGATGTGGCGGAAGCAGTGGAAAATAGTCTGGGCATCCGCTTCAAGACGATCTCGGCGGGCAACAGTGCCAGCCTGGCGCTGCTCTTGCGTCATGAAATGCCAGGGCGCGCCACCCAGCTCCGGATTGGAGGTGCAATCATGATCGGGGAGGTGGACAGCACCGGCGAATGGCCGCATGTACTTCCTCATCAGGACGCCTTCACAGTAATGGCTGAAGTCATCGAGTTGGAGACCAAGCCTTCCCTACCGGAGGGGAGGCTGGCTCCGAATGCATTTGGCGACATTCCCCGCTGGACCGACCTGGGACTCAGGCGGCGGGCGATCCTGGCCCTGGGCAGACAGGATCTGCAGATCGAGAGCCTGGTGCCGAAACACCCGGGGGTGATGATCCTGGGAGCCAGTTCGGACCATTTGGTTTTGGATGTTACAGAAGCCAGCCCTCCCGTTTGTTTGGGGGAAGAATTGGAATTTCGACCGTTATATGGGGCTGTGGCAACCGGTATGGCCAGCGCGGCTGCAACCCAGTTGATCAGAACCGAATAATCCCTTGCAGCGTAATCCTGGCGCCTCACTCCCATAGGGGATGAAGGAGCAGCAAAGGGGGCGGAGCCTTCTCCGCAGGAAATAAATTTACTCTGAAAGCAATCTTTCGGAGTGAATCATGTTCGTTTTTTGTTTCCTGGTGGATCAGAACGTGAATTTCCCGTTCTTGTAGATGACCTCTCCATCCAAAACGATTTCGGAGTCGTCCTTCATGCCGCAGATCATATCCCAATGGATCATGCTCTTGTTTTTGCTGCCTGTTTCCGGGTAGCCTGACCCGAGCGCCATGTGGAAGGTGCCGCCAAGTTTCTCGTCGAACAGGATGTTGCGCGAGAAGTGGTCAATCTCGTAGTTCGTGCCGATGGCAAATTCGCCCAGGTAACGCGCCCCCGGGTCCGACTCGCACATTTCCAGCAGGAAGGGTTGATTCTTGTCAGCCCTGGCTTTTGCAACCTTGCCATTGGTGAAGGTCAATTCCACGCCTTCGACCATGACACCGTTATAGATGGCAGGATAGGAGAAGCGCACCCAGCCGTTGACCGAGTCTTCAACCGGGCCGGTATAGATCTCACCGTCTGGCATGTTGTTGAGGCCCGCACCGTTGAGGAACTTGCGCCCCTTGATGGACAAGGTCAAATCCACATTCGGGCCGCGCAGGGTGACCTGGCTATGGCCTTCGATGCGGTCAATGATCTTGCGTTGTTTGGCCTCCACCTTCTTCCAGAACGCCACCGGGTCCGCTTCGTCGGCGTGGCAGGCATGGTAGACGAAGTCCTCAAAGGCACGGAAACTCATCCCGGCTTCCACGGCGTAACCCTCGGTGGGGAACAGGGTGGTGACCCATTTGAAGGAGCGGTCAGCGCCGCGGCGCATCTGGGCCTCCATAATGGGAGCCAGAGACTTCTGTCGCTGCCGCTGCCTGGCTGGATCCACTCCTGAGAGGGAACGCGGGTTGGTGGCCGAATGGATGCGGATGCGGCTCTCAAACTGGTCGTAGGCCAGCTTGCGGAAGGGCGGTGTGGCGTCCAGTTGTTCGTTTTTTGCCACCGCAAAAAGGATCTCGTCCTGATCGGTCAGTTCCAGCAGCAGGTACGGATTTCCACCGCGCTCAAGGATGGTAGTATAGAGGGCGCGCACCAGCGGTTCAGCCGCGGTGGTGGCCTCGATGGCCACCCGGTCGCCGGGTTTGATCTGCGCCGAGTGGTCCACCAGGATCTTTGCCAGTCGTTCAACACGAGGATCAGCCAAAAGAAACTCCTTTTGCAGCAAACTTAATACCTATAAGAAAATTATTGATGCAGACTGAAGTCTTGAATCATGCAGACTGAAGTCTTAATTCATGCAGACTGAAGTCTGCACTCCAATTTTAGAATCATGCAGACTGAAGTCTGCACTCCAAAGTCTTAATTCATGCAGACTGAAGTCTTTATTCATGCAGACTGAAGTTTTAATTCATGCAGACTGAAGTCTTGAATCATGCAGACTAAAGTCTGCACTCCAAAGTCTTAATTCATGCAGACTGAAGTCTTAATTCATGCAGACTGAAGTCTGCACTCCATATTCTGCACTCCAAAGTCTAAACTCCAATTCAAATTATATCATTCAAGAATACCAGGCCAGATAAAAAACCGGTTCAAAATGGCAGAAGAATATCACGCCTTTTCGCTCAAGATCTCCAGCATTTTTGCATACATGCCGGGCGGGGCCGCCAACAGGGAACAGGGCGGGGAAAGATAATCGGCTTGCCCGACCAGGTTGGTGACAACTGCCCCGGCTTCGGCAGCGATCAGCCCGCCGGCGGCTACATCCCAGGGTTTGAGAGACAATTCCCAGTAACCGTCGAAACGACCGGCGGCCACATAGCACAGATCCAGGGCAGCCGAGCCCAGGCGGCGCACCCCCTGGGTCAGCCTGGCAAAACGGCCAAAGTATTCGAGATTGTTCTGCGGCGTGGACCAGGCGTCGTATGGGAAACCGGTGACGAGCAGGCTGCGCTGGAATTCCGAAACGGATGAGGCCTGGAGCCTGCGTCCGTTGCACCAGGCTCCCTGCCCGCGTTCCGCCGCGAATAATTCGTCCCGCATCGGGTCGTAGACCACGCCGAGGGTCACGACCCCGTTGCGGGCATAAGCAATGGATATAGTAAAAATGGGGATGCCATGGGCATAGTTGACCGTCCCATCCAGCGGGTCCACATACCACTGGTCAACTTCGCGGCCGGGCACCAGGCCGATCTCCTCGGAGACAATCCGGTGGCCGGGGAAGAGGCGCTGGATCTCGCCGAGCAAAAGTGTCTCAGACTGGCGGTCCACTTCGGTGACGAGGTCGATAACGCCCTTATAGTCCACCTGGTGTTCGTGCTCATAGGCGAGGCGTAGAATTTCACCGGCCTGGCGGGCCAGCCGTTCGAGGTGCAGAAGGGCAGGTTTCATGGTTAGCGGTTCTATAATTCATCATGGATCTTGTAGATCTGGCTGAGTTCCGCCTGGATCTCGTGGCGGTCATTTTGGGTCTGAGGGAGCAGGGCTTCGAACATCTTCGACAACGAGGATGGGACCGTAAGGATTGTTCATAGTGAGGCAATTGTACCCGATTTCAGATTTCAGATTTTAGATTGACGATTGAAGTGCAAGAACCTTAACACGAAGGACACGAAGGAAAAAGATTCAAGGGAAAGAGCAAAAGGCGGGAGGCAGAAGGCAGGAGGCAGGAGGCAGAAGGCAGGAGGCAGAAGGCAGGAGGCAGAAGGCAGGAGGCAGAAGGCAGGAGGCAGAGAGCAGAAGGCAGAGAGTGGTCGGAAGAAAAGATCCAACACGAAGGAAAAGAGTGTTGAATGTCAAACGTTGAACGTCAAAGAGGGTAGAGAGGGATTGGCGTACATCGTCGACTCATCATACGGGGACCCCGGAAGAGCATCGGGATAATTGATGACGGGGGACAGAGGACGGAGGACGGAAGGCGGAGAGCAGGTGGCAGAAGGCAGGAAGCTGGGGCTTCGGCACCTCGGCTATTCGAACTTGAGAAACGAATGAGGAACGACTAACATATGATGTTCCTTCATAGTTAAGTATGAGGGAAGGGATTCGATACGCGGAACGAATATTGTGCTGGTCACAGGACTGCCAAAACCATTTGCCGTGGGAGGAATTTGCGGGGACGATGTCCCAGAAGAGCACTGGGATAATTGATGACGGGGGACAGAGGACGGAGGACGGAAGGCAGAAAGCAGGAGGCAGACAACATAGATCGGCGAACGCGCCGCTGCGCTCCGCTCAGACCGCCTTGCAACGATATGGGTGAGAAAATGCGTGCCAAAACGAAGAGGAACGAATGACTGGATTTTGTGCAAGAACACCGGAAAAACAGGTAGTTATTGCTTCGCCTTGCTCCACTCAGACCGCTTTCCAAATACAAGCGACTTCTTCGGAATATTCAGTTGTCAAGGTGCAGAAGAATAACACAGCAAGGTTGTGGCCGTGCCATGCCTAAATGAATTATAGTACAAATGTTCTAATTTTACAAGAAGGAAAAAGAAGAAATAAGGGATAAGGCAACCAGGGATAAGGTAATGAGTGATGGGGTAGGAAAGGAAAAAGCCACTCAGGAGGGGACGGGCTTCGGCGCTTCATAGCGCTGATACAACCGATGCTGACTTGAAATCGGCTCGGCTAGTCGCAAGGGGAGTATGTTTGGGTGTGGGAGAAGGCATATGGCAAGTGACGGTCTCGCGCTTTTAACGCGCGACAAGTGACGGTGAATATGGCCGTCACTTGCCAGTTTCATTTTAGAACATTTGGGCTAGAAAGTCAAGGAGGAAAAGAATAAACCCCTTGCTTCGATTATGGCGCACTGCCAGGATTGCGCAGGGAGGTTCGGCAAATCGTGACACCATAAAAGACGATTGCGGATGGAGGCCGCTACGTCAGGAAGCAAGGGGTTCTTTAATTATAGCTGAAATAAGGGAAATTTATAAGCTCCTTGCCTTCCAGCATCTGTCGACAGACTACGGGAGTAATCGAAGTCAGTGGAGGAAAGGCAAGGAGCCGATAGATTATAGCAGTAAAGAAAAAATCTGTCTTTGGATATTGATCTTACAAAAATATGTTTAGCTTTCGGAAACATCGGGTGAATAATCCAGCAACGGAATATCACCTGAAATCAATCGCAACACGTCCTCATCCAACCCGGCGATCAATTGCATTTGCTCTTGGATTTTATATAGAAGGTCGAGGAACTCATCAAAATCATTACCTGTAAAATCTGACCTTGTATATGCGTATGAATGAAATTTCAACCAAGTATGAACCACATCATAGCCAGACACTCTAAATCTCAATAATTCAGATGGAACAGGATTCAATTCTACTAAGATATTCATATTTTCATCATAAAGTTTTACAGTCTCCGTATTCAATTGAATAGAAAACCCAAATAATCGGAAAGGTTGAGCAAAAGCTGACAAGAAGCTATTTATAAGTTCCCCTCGCAAAACCGGATCGATTTTTTCACCAGGTTTCTCAAGATAAGCCAATTTCTTCCCAAGTTCGGAGATACGTTTGAAGGACACATCCGATGCAGGGAAAGGGATTCGCGGGCGTTGTTCCGAATCAAGAACAGTAAACAAGAAGTCTCCAAATTCATCCAAATAAGAATTCGAGCACAATATGCCATACACATAGAAGACAATATCATCAACATCAAGGGATAGATATTCGGATAACATTTCAAGAAGGCGTGGATTTATATTTGACCTTACTGTTCTATCCCAATCTCTTTTCTTCTTATATTCAGGAAATGAATTACAAAACACCCTTCCATTACCGCGAGCAGACAAATCATTATCCGGAATTGCCCAACAGAAGGAAGAGAATCGATTCAATTCGGAATCGATATCCTTCGGAGCAGGGGAGATGGATATACCTAAAGTATGAGGATTTTCAAATGCGGCAATAATTTCTGGCCTGTAACGAGTTCCCCCTCCTCCTTCTTTACTTAAAGATACCAAAACTGATTCCGAGATTAATGCAAATTCATCGACAAAAGGTCGATATGCATATCGAACAATAGAACGCCCCCCATCTTCAATAGCTGCTCCGATATTATTTCTTACTCCAGGAGTAATCTTTTTTATTGACGGCGGTTTTGCTTGCCCAAGAAACCACCCCCGCATAAGTTCATCGGTGGTCTTTTCCTGATTGGATATATCCCTCAACTTTCTTAATAACCTTTCCGAATTAGGATGAATGAAAAGGTTTGAGGGAGCAAGCTTAACACCAGAACACTGGCGGGCAAATACATACGCCTCCCCTGATGATGGAGTTATACCTCCCGGATACAAAGGCCAAAAGCGCGAATACATGGAATCATCAAACGGGATTATTGGACGGAATGACGTCAAATTGGCATCCAAAGGATAGGTAACAAAGTCAGCGGCATAATCACCTTCTCCCCTCAATTCTTCAAGATACGCAAACTTTTCCATTCTAGTTAAATCAGATATTGAATAATAATTGATATCTTTCACGCCAACATCGGATCCATTGAAACCCGTGAAAGCGATAATAAGCGAACGTCCTTGCAATGTGTTAAACAAATTTGACGTTCTGACACCAGATCTGCCGTCTCGATCGATATCAAGAATCCACAATCTCGAAAAATTGTCCACAAGCCATCTACGGGCATATTTATATGACGTTTGTTCGGAAAATGATGACGGCAAAACGAAAGCCAAAATACCCGGCTTGCTCTGAAGCAACTTGTTGCAGGCCCACCTCAAGAATTTCATAAATTCATTTTGAATCTGCTTCTGGGTATTTTGGCGAGCGCTCCTCTCCCCTTTAGGTGGACGAAAATCTTCAAGAAGATATTGAATGATTGAAAACAAATTTCCTTCCGATCTGGAAACGGCTCTATCTGACGAAGGGGGATTGCCAATCACCAATGTAAGTGGCGGCATTGCGCATTCTCTGGCTTTTATTTGCTCTTGTTCCAATATGTTTCCCGAGTTTTGTTGACCGGTTTGACGTTCCAATTCATCGCTCAGAGTATTCGTCAAGATTATATTTAAGTTGTGAGGATAACCAGTTGTACTAGTGAGCATTGAAACGCGATAATGTGCCAAAGCATATGGGGCTGGAAGGATTTCAAATCCAACGATTTGCGGCAAAGAAGGACCTTCTGATGAGATTATCAATTGTTCCAAAAAAGTACCGGTGCCACAACACGGGTCAATCAATTTATTAGACGAATCGAACAATTCCACCGAACCCAATTCAGATTTCACGATATCTTTCACCAAATTCACTGTGTATTTTGCCAATTCCCTAGGAGTGTAAAAAGCTCCAAAGTCAAATCTGGTTTTGGGGTCAAAAACCGCCAGAAAACGTTCAAACAATTGATGATAATCAGGGATTTCTACTTGTTGATCTTCCAAATCTATATAAGCCAAGAACAGCGCGCAATCTTCATACCATGTCCCAACTGGTCCCAGGGTTCCCAATTCATCACCCAGCAAGTCCAATATGGCGCGAAATGGATACAAAGGTTCGGAATATTGAGCATAGACCACATCGGACCAAAATCTTGTTATTTTTTCATACCGATCCACAGGTTTGTCACTGGGATCACTAACAACACGATGGGCATATAAAAGTCCGAAAACCAACACTTGAGAAACGAAATCCGCGAAGAATTTTAGATTTCTTAGGGTTGGATCGTGGTGATTTTCCACGATTTCTTTCAATCCATTCAATGCAGTAATAGTATTTCGTTCGATTTCATCTGCAGCAGCATTCGCCGACAATCCCACAAGATCTGCTATGCTGGAGGATAATGCCACCGCCCTTTTGGCTGCTTCCTCGACGATCTGCTCTTCCGAGCATCTTCTTGACCTTGCTTCTAGGAAAAAGCTGCGAAATTGATTTTCCAATAGAGGATTAGGATCTGCATGTGAAAATTCTTCGAGATGCGCTGGTTTTCTTACTATTGATAATATGATCGGATCCGCAACCCCAGGAGAAAAGAAAACGAATTCAAGACCATCAGTAAGAATGATCATATGACCCAGCACCAAATATCTGTCAATTTGTTCGCGATTATCTTCAATAACAAGATTATGATCCAGATCCAATCCCTTAGCCTCTACGTATCCATATACACCCAATGTTTTTTGATTGTAGAATCGCCAATCAGGTCTTCCTGCTTTAGACTGATTTCGCGGTTCGAAGACTCTGCCAATCTCAGTATTGATCTCTTCGGCAATTCTCACGAATAAAGTATCCATCACCGGACGATATGACAGTTCGGGAGTAAATTCACCAGAGGAATTTGCTTGAAGGACCAAAGCTTGTAGAGCAGACAAATAATCACGCAAGATGACGTCGAAAGACATTTATCCTCCTAACAAAGACATCTTGAGCTTATCTTGATAGCTTACTATTATTTGCCGACCAAGGATTTCTCCCATTTTTGGCGGGACCGCATTCCCAATCTGTCGAGCGATATCCACTTTACTTCCGCAGAAAACAAAATCCATCGGAAAGGTTTGAAGAAGTGCCCCCTCCCTTAATGTTATGCTTCTCACTTGTTCCGGATGGCCAAATTGTCCCCGCGTGAAGCTATCAAATCTCGCAGTGATTGTTGGCGCCACTTTATCCCATTCCATGCGGCCATATACATTTCTGTGTCCAATCACAGATGAGCTGATTTTATGTGCATTCGCCAAAAGTTCATCCGGCAAATAATCTCTTCCTTGCCCTTCTTTTAGTGCATTTAATCGTCGTTTATTGATAGCCGACAATTTGTCTTTACGATGATGGACTATATCCGGATGATCGCTGCCATCATCGGGAGGAGGAGGCAAACTTCCAATGATTTCCCTTACAGTTACAATTTTATTCGATGTTGGGACAGGGAAATGGAACAAAGGCATTTGCCCATCCATCCTCTCTCCCACAATGATAATGCGCTTACGTCGTTGAGGAACTTGAAAATCTTTGGCATCGATTAATTTTTTATGAATCCAATAACCCATGCCAGCGGCTTCTTTCAACGCTGCGTCTAATATTTTCTTTCCGCGTTTCCCATTAATACCCGGCACATTCTCCATAATAAAATATTGAGGATAAATTTCTTTTATCAATTGAATATACTTCATCACCAATTCGTTGCGAATATCTTCATCCTCGCCTATTCTTTGAATTGAAAAACCCTGGCACGGGGGGCCTCCCGCCAGCAAAAACAATTCTCCCCGCTCCAAAATTAATCTTCTAAGCAACTCGCCGTCAAGAATATCTTCTATTCCTATGGCAACAGCCGGATGATTAAAATACTTTGCATTAGATTTCTGCGTTTCTATGCACTTCACATCGTTGTCAAAACTCAACAAGATCTCAAATCCCGCGTTTTGTAACCCCAAACTTAAACCTCCGGCACCCGAAAAGCAATCCACCGCGGTGAATCTCACTTTTTTCTCCTATTATTTGTTTTAATGCCAGCAATAACACTAGAGTAGGAATTGCTTATAGGCTCTGTAATCGATTTTAAACCTTCTTCGAGTTCTGCCTCGTTAGGAGAAGGCGATAATAATTCGACAAGTACATCCACGGCCACACCGCATGCCAATTTTGGGGGAACGGCTTCCCCGATTTGTTTGAAAACGGAATCAAACGTGCCGGAAAAATTAAAACCCCTAGGAAAACTTTGCAGCAGGGCGGCTTCGCGCATTGTCAATCCACGATCTTGCTCCGGATGAACATATCTGCCGCTGGCCGGATTCCTTGCATAATGGGTTATTGTAATAGCCGGGCGATCCCAATACAATCTCCCATAAACATCCGAAAATCCTTTTATTCGATCCAAGCATTTTGGCCCCACACCAAAAGGCCTACTTCCCCCATTTTTCGGAACAGCTTTAATAGTATCGATAGTATTTCTCTTATGTCCCGCGGAACGATGCAAGGCATCGTTCGGATCAGATTCGCCAGGCATTACCGGAGGTAGATTTCCAATAGCTTGTCTTACCGTGATAAATTCACGATGATCAGAAATGATGGGCTCCGGCAGCAAGAATTCACGACGCATGGCAACCACGATTGTCCTAAAACGTTCTTGCGGAACACCAAACGCTGCTGCATTGTATATGGATTGATGTACGGTGTAACCGGCCTTGATAAAGGTATCCCTGGCTTGCACATAATGTCGCCAATATTTTTTTGCGAGCATCTCAGGGACATTTTCCATAACGATACACACCGGATTGAGCTTAACAGCAATCTCGGCGAAAATCCCAACCAACGAATTACGTTCGTCATCTTCTTCAGTATCCCATCTTCTTTTACGATGGGTCGTGAAACCCTGACATGGAGGACACCCTATGACCAACAAAGGTTTATCCTTATCATATCCGTCCAATTTGGACAAGAAACTTTTAAAGACTCTTTCATTACGGGACATTTCACGGATATCGGCTACTATACCAGGAACCCCAAAGTTGCTATTATATGATTCTGACGCATAAGGATCTATATCGCACCCACCAAGGGTTTTAAAAAAAGGGGCTATTTGCGATAAGGCATGGAAACCAAGAGACATACCTCCGCACCCCGAAAAGAAATCGATGTATTGGAATAAAGCACCCGAGCCATTTAGATTATCTTTTGGAGACCATTTAGCCATCGCGCTTTGAACAGAATAAACAATTTCCCGTTTAAAAGATCGCAAATTGACCGGAGGATACATTCCGTTTTTACTTCTTTGATAGGTGTTTATAAGAGACTTCTTAATGTCAATACCCATATTTTATAAAATTCCTATCGCAGATAATCGTCTTTGTTCAACAGCATTTTCAACTCTTCTCACACATTCATCAAGAATTCTATTTACCTCTTCCCCCCAAAATCTTAAAACAATCCAACCATCCTCAGTAAGCTTTTCAGTCACTTGTTTATCTCTGGCAATATTCCTTTCGATTTTCTTCCACCAGAAATCCTCGTTCGACTTAAAGTCGTGTTTTCTATTCTCCCAATCATATCCATGCCAAAATTCGCTATCAACAAAAACGGCAATTTTTAACTTAACTAGAGTAATGTCTGGCTTCCCAAATACTTTACGATAATTCTTTCTATAACGATATCCTTTTCTCCACAATGCCTTTTGCAGCTTGACTTCAATTTGCGAGCCTTTGGATTTTACGGCTTGCATGGTTTTTCGGCGCTGTTCATGCGAGATCCTGTCAGGAGACATAATCTGATGTCAAACCCGCAAATAAATAATTGGACCAAAATCAGAACACCCGGATGGCGATTCTAATAAGGAGAATTATAACTCACGAACACGCGTTCTTATAATTAAATATATATATAAATAAAAGACCCCTTCAAGATGAGAATAGGACTGGGAAATAGATTATGCGTACTGACCACAATTGGTCTTAATTATGAGAGACTTGTTGGCCATTGAGGGAGAGATGCGCGTCCCTTGTCCCCGATATCAAGCGCGCTGAGCCATTCATAAGCGAGGTATGCAAGGATTCCCAGCTTTGCCATCCGTTTTCTCTTAGCCACTGCTTTTCTCGATCACGGCGACGGGCCTGGCGCTGATTTCTCGTGCTATCTGTTTTGATCACCTTTGGCATTATATTATTTCCAGCGAACAACTTCCAATTCGGCAATCTTTGCCACCGACTGAGGCGGAATGGGTAGGTCACAGATGAATTCAATCACTGCCCGATCCCCATTTATTTCCAATACCTTATACACTGCGCCTTTTTCGTCTGGATATAAACCATCCACGAATTTCACTATATCGCCGATTTCCATGGCTAAATTCTCCTTAGCTTCATACTAAAGCGTTACGGTAACGCCGTCAAGGGGGAATATCAGGGATAACAGTAGGAAGATAAGGAGATAAAATCAAACGGTCATGATATATTTAATCGAAATCGCGACGCCTTGCTTACAATATTAATCAGGAACCCGTTTGTGGATGTGTTTCAAGTTATAGACTATAAACTCATCGAAGTGAGCTTCGAGAGACCGCGGTTATCTACAATAGCTTGGAAGTCTTCTTCGCTGATTATATGGACACCGCTCTGAAAATAAGCACTCCAGATCTGCTTATTCTTGATAAAAGTCAAGAACGGCATCAACTCTTTGACCAACCGCGGTGGATCCCAGACTTGGATGTTTTCGAGGATAACACCGTAATCAACCCGAAATAATTCTTTGCCGTGGCTATACTGATCTTTTTGCTTTGCGTTTAATTCAAATCCATCAGTTTCCAGGACGGCCGTTGCCGCGAAAATGACCATGGGGGCTCCTACGTAAAATACCACACGATCCCCTTTCCGAAGGGCTCGCCGATATGGGGTTCGTTCACCCAACCCCCAAAAGCGATCGACCAAGCGCTGTTTTAGAATGCTTTCTGCTGCAACCAGACCGCTCTCGGTTTTCTTTTGGGTGACAATGAAAATCCAGTAATTCATAATGCTCATCCTTTAAAGAACATAATCTCTATCAATTACGGCTCGTCCCACCCTATAAAACGGACCTTGTCATTGTAATAAAACGCCATTTGGTGATTCGTCCTCATGGAAGAAAGGGAACTACCCCCCATTATATAGGGAAAGTCGGGGGATCTTACAACACTTTATCTATTATTGCACATTTCTAAAAATTTGCCGTGAACACGAGCGGTAAAACCGGTGACTGATAAAGGCGTGGTTGGGCAGACTAACTAGGTAGACAGCCAACGTTTGATTACGAAAAGGCTATGGAACACGCCTATACTATAGCATTTTGTTAGAAAAAAGGTAACGCCTCTACAAAAATCAACACGGAAGCGGGGAAAAATGCGATAATGAGTATATGAATCTACGAATGTGGATCTGGAGGAGAAAGAGCAGATGAGGAAGAGAATCGAAGAAAAGCTGGCGAGGCTGAGAAGTGGGAGGAGATTGGTGTTGACGGAAAAAAAGCAATTAAACCTGTTGAAGCAGCGCATAGAAGGGTGGAATAATAAACATATGAACCTACGGCGATGGATCCTGCTCGGTCTGCTGGTAATTGCGGTGGGGGTAACAGCGGCATATTTCCTCCTGGGAGAAGGATATGGATGGGAGCTGCTGGTCTATATCTACGCGGTGCCGGTCTATGTGGTGAATGGGATCGAGTGGCTTGAGGAGCCGGAGTTCATGGAGAAGCTGGTGGAGGTCTTTGGGAAGAGGAAAGAAACCTGGGGATTGTGGGATAAAGATAAGCATTAAAGAAGCCGGAGATAGCCCAACGACACAAAACAAGAAGGGCGACCATCAGGTCGCCCCTACAGCCCTTCGGCACCTCATGGCGCCGAAGCAGCCGACGGCGGCTCGAAGCATCGGGCTCTCGTGAGCCTGAAACGGTCGATGGCGGCATGATGCCGCCTCGACCAGGCCTCGGCTAGTCGCAACGACACAAAACAAGAAGGGCGACCATCAGGTCGCCCCTACAACCCCACCCCGACCCTCCCTCCGCTGCGCTCCGGGATCCCCTTACGGGGACGATGTCCCGAAAGGACATCGGGATGATATCACCTCCTTCGGCGGTTCGCAACGAGACCATTATGGGAGGAGATTGCCACGTCGCCCTTCGGGCTCCTCGCAACGACATGGTGGAGGGAGGAGATTGCTTCGCCGCAAAGAGCGCCGGTCTGCCTTCAGCGCCTCGTGGCGCCGAAACAGCCGACGGCGGCTTGTGGCCGCCTCGGCTAGTCGCAACGACAAAAAACACGGGGTTAGAAAACCTTGAAGTAATAATGGAGCACTGCCAGCAGGGCAATAATCACCACGACGACCAGGCAGCCCTTTAGCAGATATTTGAGGATATGCTTCCAGAAAAAGCGGATGACCACGAACGCCACAACCACACCCACGATGGCCACCGCCAGCCATACGATCTGATTGTAAGGAAATGTCGCAAAATCAACAGACATATCCAACCTCCTGAAAGGAAACTTACTCCGCCGGGTGGGCGCCAGTCTCCACCAGGTAAACCCGTCCCCGCTTGATGACCTGTCGGACGAGGTTCGTCCCGAAGCGATAGCCAAGGTGACGGTAATCTGGTACGGACAGGATGAGCAGGTCAGCCTGCTTGCCGGGTTCGAGGGAGCCAACCCGGTCTGCGCGGCGGATGGCATGGGCGGCGTTGATGGTGGCGGCGGCGATAGCCTGGGCGGGAGTCAGTTTCAGGGTTCGGCAGGCCAGCGCAATGACGAACTGCATGGATTCGTTCCAGGCAGTGCCGGGGTTGCAGTCGCTGGCCAGGGCCAGGAGGCCGCCGAGGGCGATGATCTTATGGGCCGGCGTGTATTCGCTCTCAGCCAGGCCAAAGGGCGTACAGGGCAGCGAGACGGCCACGGTATCACTGGCAGCCAGCGCCTGAATATCGCGGTCGGAGGTCTTTACCAAATGGTCAACCGATACTGCCTCCAGTTCCACGCCCAGCGAAGCGCCGCCCAGGTTGTCGAACTCATCGGCGTGGAGTTTGAGCGGGAAGCCCAATTCTTTGGCTTTTGTCAATATCTGGCGGGACTGGGCCAGGTCAAAGGCGCCGGTCTCGCAAAAGACATCCACAAAAGGCAGGAGGCGGTTGGCTGTTGACGGCTGGCTGCTCCACCACTGGCGGATGAACGGGAGCATCTCTGTGCAGAGCAGGTCAGTATAGCCTTGCGGGTTGCCTTTATATTCGGGGGGGATGGCGTGCGCACCCAGGAACGTCGGCGCCAGTTCGAGCGGACCAGCGGCGTCGAGGGCCAGGATGGCCTGCAACATGCGGAGTTCGGCCTGGCTCTCCAAGCCGTAGCCGGTCTTGGCTTCGGCCGTGGTGGTGCCGTGGGCGAACATGCGGGCGAGACGCGGGCGGGTCTCGTCCATGAGGGTTTCAATGGAGGCTGCGCGCGTCTGGCGGACAGTGGAGATGATCCCGCCGCCCGCTGCCAGGATGTCGAGGTATTTGGCCCCCGCCATTTTCATCTCGAACTCGCGAGCCCGATCCCCGGCCCAGACGATATGGGTGTGAGGGTCCACGAAGCCGGGTAGGACGACACAACCGGAGGCATCCAGGGTTGGTTCGTGTGGGGAGGCGGCCATCAGTTCTTTGGTCGGCCCGACGGCAAGGATCATTTCGCCCCGGACAAGCACGGCACCATCTTCGAGGATCCCGAGGCTGCCGAGGGCCTGCCCGCGTTGCGGGCCGCCGGCGAGAGTCAGGAGTTGGGAGGCGGAGTGGATTAACATGGCTGGGTTGATTTTACTCCGATTTGAAGGGGGAATAAGGTGTCAAAAAACAGGTTGAGCGGGGAAAAACACCCGCTCAACCTGTTTTTTGCCGATTCCTTGAAAAGTGTCCGAACTCATGTCCGAACCTGAGAATAAGCGCTTGACGTATTTCCATTTGCGTTTATAATTCAGCAACTGAATTTTGAAAAGGATCAATATGCCAACTGCCCTTATCACCGGTGTGAACGGCCAGGATGGTTCCTACCTGGCCGAGTTCCTGCTCTCCAAAGGTTACGAAGTCATTGGGATGGTGCGCCGCTCCAGCACCGAAACCTGTGAACGTATCCAGCATATCCAGAACGACATGACCATCGTACAGGGCGATCTGCACGACCAGAGTTCACTGGTGGCCCTGCTGGAAGAATACAAGCCCGACGAAGTCTATAACCTGGCAGCGCAGTCGTTTGTGTTCTCCTCCTGGAGCCAGGCTGTGCTGACCGGCGAGGTGACGGCCATGGGAGTCACGCGGCTGCTGGAGTCGATCCGGTTGGTCAACCCGCAGGCGCATTTCTACCAGGCTTCGAGCAGCGAGATGTTCGGGAAGAGCGTCGAGACTCCTCAGCGGGAAACAACCTCCTTTTATCCGCGCAGCCCCTACGGGGTTGCGAAAGTGTACGGGCACTGGATCACGGTCAACTACCGCGAGTCATACAATCTATTTGCCGTTTCCGGCATCCTGTTCAACCATGAAAGCCCGCGGCGCGGGTTGGAATTTGTGACCCGCAAGATCTCGAATGGGGCGGCCAGGATCAAACTTGGCCTGGACAAAGAACTGCATCTCGGCAACCTGGATGCCCAACGCGATTGGGGCTTTGCCGGGGAATATGTGCAGGCGATGTGGCATATGCTCCAACAGGAGCGGCCGGAGGATTTTGTCGTCGGTACGGGCGTGACCCATTCAGTACGAGATTTCTGTGAACTGGCCTTCAACCATGTGGGCCTGAACTATCAGGATCATGTAGTCAAGGACCCGCGTTTTATGCGCCTCTCCGAAGTGGATAGGCTTATTGCTGACTCGGCCAAGGCGCGCCAGAAACTGGGCTGGTCTCCGCAGGTGGGCTTCAAAGACCTGGTGGCGATGATGGTCGAAGCCGACCTCAAGCGTCTGCGGGATGGAAATGGTTCACTGGAGAAGCGATGACCAACCCCAGCGAGTCGGTTCGTGAACTGGCCCTGCTCGAAACCATCGAGCGTGACCCCGACGTAACCCAGGCCTCCATCGCCACACAACTGGATGTGGCGGTTGGCACCGTTAACTGGCATCTCAAACGCCTGATCGAAAAAGGGTACGTCAAGATCAAGCGCGCCAACCGCAAGAAACTGCGCTACATTATCACCCCCGAAGGGATTGCCCTGCGTGCCCGCCTGACGGTGGACTACGTCGAACAGCAGTTCCTGCTCTATCGCAATACACGACAGCACGTCAAGGAACACATCGAACGCGTCCGCCAGGCCGGGTTCGACCGTCTCAGCGTGCGCGGGGATGGCGATGTGGCAGACATCTGCCGCCTGACATGCATTGAGCAGGGCATGGCGGTTGTCCCGGAGGAGGACGGACCGGTCCTGGCAGTGGACGGGCTGCACGTCCAACTGGAGGGCTTGCATGAGCGCTAAAGGGCACATCCTTGTGACCGGCGGAGCCGGTTATATCGGCTCGCTCCTGACCTCCGAACTGCTGCGCGCCGGTTACCGTGTTACCGTGGTGGACAGCCTGCTCTATGGCGGTGAGTCGTTGCTGGGGTTCTTTGCCCACCCGAACTTTCGCTTCGAGCGGGCTGATGTGACCGAGCCGGGCGCGCTGCGCGCGGCCCTGCCACGCGACTGGCCAAAGCCGGAAGCAGTGTTCCACCTGGCGGCGATTGTCGGCTTCCCGGCCTGTCAGGCAGTGGGGAAACAGGCCGCCTGGCGGTACAACGTCGAGGCGGTGAAACAAGTCTTCGAGTTGGCGGCCGGATTTGGCTCCGGACGCTTCGTGTTTACATCCACTTACAGCAACTACGGTCTTTCGCTGGATGGCAAGCCGGTGACCGAGTCCTCACCACTCAATCCCCAGTCTTTATATGCAGAGACAAAAATTGCCGCTGAAGAGTTTCTGTTGGCGCAAAAGGATGCTGTACCTGCACCGCTTATCTTCCGCCTGGCGACGCTGTATGGCATTTCGCCGCGCACCCGCTTTGATTTGATCGTCAACCAGTTTGTGCTGGACGCTTATGCCAAGCGGGAATTGATCATCTACCAGCGCGGCTACTCGCGCTCCTTCGTCCATGTGCGGGACGTGGTGCGCGGCCTCATCCTCGGGTTGGAAGCACCGGAAGATAAGATAAAAGGCCAGGTTTATAACCTCGGCACCGACGACGGCAACTACACCAAGGACGAAATCGTCGGTCTGGTTATCAAGCGCCTGCCTGACACGGTGGTCACTTACAAGGATCTGACCTTTGGAGGCGATATGCGCGACATCACCGTCTCGTTTGAACATATCCGCCGTGAGTTGGGTTTCGAGGCAAAATTGAACGTTGATGATGGCGTGCGTGAGATCGTCCATGTTCTGCATGATGGCCTTATCCGCAACCCTCACGATGAAAAATATACCAATGCAAGGTTTGTCGTTCAATAGCCGATGACAGAAAATTCCTGGAAAAACAAACGCGTTATTGTAACTGGCGGTGCTGGCTTCCTGGGTTCCTTCCTGGTGGAGAAACTCATCCGACGTGGTGCAGCGGACATTTTGATTCCACATATCGAACACTACAACCTGGTGGACCGGGACGACATCCACCGTTTACTGGATAATGCAATGCTGCCTCCACACCGTCGACCTGCTCACCTGACCCCGGCAGGCTTTCAGCCTTCGGCCTTCAGCCCTCAACCTTCCGATCTGGTCATTCTCCACCTGGCAGCCCGCGTGGGAGGGATTGGCGCCAACCGCGAACATCCGGCCGATTTTTTCTACGATAACCTGATGATGGGTGTGGAGTTGTTGCATCAGGCCTGGCAGCGCGGCGTGGGCAAATTTGTTGCCCTGGGGACGGTATGTGCCTACCCAAAGCTCACACCAGTTCCATTCAAGGAGGATGACCTGTGGAACGGTTACCCGGAAGAGACCAACGCGCCCTATGGACTGGCGAAGAAGATGCTGCTTGTCCAGGCGCAGGCTTACCGGCAACAATACGGCTTCAATGCCATTTTTCTCCTGCCGGTCAACCTTTATGGGCCGCGCGATAATTTCAACCCAGCCTCCTCTCACGTGATCCCGGCGCTCATCCGTAAGTGCCTGGAAGCGCAGGAACTTGATCAGAAGGAAATCATTGTCTGGGGGGATGGTTCGCCGACACGCGAATTCCTGTATGTGGAAGACGCCGCTGAAGGTATTCTTCTGGCATCAGAGAACTATAACGGCGCGGAGCCCGTCAACCTGGGTTCCGGCTACGAAATTTCCATAAAAGACCTGGTAGAAATGATTGCCCGCCAGACCGGTTTCACCGGTAACCTAGTCTGGGATACGAGCAAACCCAATGGCCAGCCGCGCCGCAAATTGGACGTCAGCCGCGCTGAAAAATCCTTTGGTTTTCACGCCGTGACACCATTTGAAGAGGGCTTGCGCCAGACGATCGATTGGTACAAGCAGAATAGGAAATAGTCCATGGCACGCGCAGAGACCCTCAAGAATGAGCCGAACACGATCGTCATCCGCCCGACGAAAAGCTGGACGGCTCTTAACCTGCAAGACCTGTGGTTCTACCGTGAATTGATCTACTTCATGACCTGGCGCGACTTGAAAGTACGCTATAAACAAACCGCGCTTGGCGTGAGTTGGGCGGTGATACAGCCGTTCATGAATATGGTGGTTTTCAGTATTTTCTTTGGCGGGCTGGCCCATATCCCGGCGGATAATGGCATTCCATATCCGATCTTCTCCTTCGTGGCACTGCTCCCGTGGACCCTGTTTACCAACGCCCTTAATAACGCCAGCCGTTCGCTGGTCACCCACCAGAACATGATCACGAAGATTTACTTCCCCAAACTGGTTCTGCCGCTGGCTTCGGTGTTGAGCGGGCTGGTGGATTTCCTGATCGCTTTCGTGGTCTTGATTGGGATTGCTCTGTATTACAACCTGACCGGGCAGGCACATATCACCATCACTGCTGCCCTCTGGACCCTGATCCCGTTCCTGCTGATGGCGCTGATGACCGCCCTGGGTATTGCAATGTGGCTTTCGGCGCTATATGTTCAATACCACGATGTGGGCTATATCCTCCCGTTCCTGTCTGCTATTTTGCAATTCGTCTCTCCGGTGGTTTACTCCACCACGATGATACCGGCGAAATGGCAGATGATCTATGCTCTCAATCCGATGGCGGGTGTCATCAACGGCTTCCGCTGGGCCATCCTCGGCACGCCCACCGGCCCGGATACCCGCCTGGTTATTTCAGCGGCTGTGGCGGTGGTGATCCTGGTCACCGGGATGATTTACTTCCGCCGGATGGAACGCACTTTTGCAGATACGATTTAACCCTTATGGAACCTGTCATCCTTGTTGAAGACCTGGGCAAACGATACCGCATAGGACTTGCGCCGCAGAAATACCGCACGCTGAGTGAAAGTATATCGCAAGCCATAAGCAGACCGTTCCGTCTGGCAGGCGCGATGCTCCGCCGCTCTGTTGGGCAGGATGTCCTCCAGCCGGGCGAAGAGTATATCTGGGCTTTGCAGGATATTAATTTCGAGATTCAGCACGGACAAGTGCTGGGTATCATCGGGCGCAACGGAGCTGGAAAAAGCACCCTGCTCAAGATTCTCTCCCGCATCACCGAGCCGACCACCGGGTCTGTAACGATCCGTGGCAGGGTCGGGTCGTTGCTGGAGGTTGGGACGGGTTTCCATCCCGAGCTGACCGGCCGTGAAAATATCTTTCTGAATGGCGCCATCCTGGGCATGAGAAATGCTGAAATTGAGCGCAAGTTTGATGAGATTGTGGCGTTTTCAGAAGTCGAGCAGTTCATCGACACACCCGTGAAGCGCTATTCCTCGGGCATGTACCTGCGCCTGGCATTCGCCGTGGCCGCCCACCTGGAGCCGGAAATCCTGGTGGTTGACGAAGTGCTGGCGGTTGGTGATACTGAGTTCCAGAAGAAGTGCCTGGGCAAGATGGGCGACGTGGCCCGGGAGGGCCGCACGGTGCTGTTCGTCAGCCATAACATGTCGGCCATCCTGCGCCTGACGCAGGAGTCGATCGTTTTGGAAAAAGGACACTTGATGATGCGCGCCGCCTCCGCGGAAGCGGTGGACTACTATCTCTCTGCGGGGAATGCCAAAGCCGGGGAACGCATCTGGGATGCAGATGAAGTGCCGGCTGAAGCGGCGCCTTTCCGCCCGATTGCCTTGCGCCTGCGGGACAAGACTGGCAAGGTGGTGGATACCGTCCGCTCGGTGGAACCGGTTGGCATTGAGATGGAATACGAATTGACTGCACCGCTTACCGGTTTGCGCATTGGCATCTACCTGACCACAGCCCGTGGTGACCAGGTGCTGACCTCCTTTGACACTGACGACCAGGAGCGTTTCGAGAAACATGGCTTGCGTCCCGCCGGGCGCTATGTCAGCCAGTGCGTGCTTCCCCCTGACTTTCTCAATGGCGGACGCTATGTGCTGGGCGTCAATGCCGGCTCTTACCGCGTTCGCCGTTATTTTATGGATGAGCAGGCGCTCACATTCAACGTGGATACCTCGGGCGCGCCCGGCATGCAGTGGGCTGAACCGCGGCCCGGTATTTTGCGCCCGCGCCTGGAGTGGAAGATCGAGAAGCAATGAAGCCCAAAACGCTGGCAAAAGACCTGCTGGGCGAAATCCCCTTCGCCGCCGAACTTTATTGGCTTCTTCGCAACCCGGAGAAGAAGGCTTTCAGTCGCTTTGACCTCGAAGCTCTTCGAACACACTTGCCCAAAATGATTGCGGATGCAAATCCTCATGCCCAATCTGCATTGGCTGGCAAAAAAGTTTTCCTTTTCGTTTATTTGCATTTTTGGATTCGACATGCGACTGCAATTGGCTTGACTCTGCGAGGCCTGGGACATGATGTAACCCTTGGTTATCTGCCCTACGGTGACTTCGCAAAACCTGTTAGCCGATTCGACGCGCAACGGCAGAACTTGTATGCCCGGGATATTTTGGGAAAAGCCCGGCCTCTGCTGACCCCGATCTCATTCCTTGATCTGGAACCAGGGCGCGATATGCCTGATGCGTTAGCCCGGAATGTAAGGCGGGTTACCGTTTTCGATACACAGTACATTCTCCAGCGTGAAGAAGTGATGGGCACGGAGCCTATTTACATCTTCCGCCATGAGCGAAACATGGATGCAGCCCGTAAAGCGTTGGCCCTTTTCCAGAAAGACCGGCCGGATGTGGTTGTCATCGCGAATGGCATGATTCAGGAATTCGGTGCAGTCTACGAAACAGCGCGCTATCTGAATATTCCAACGGTAACCTATGAGTTCGGCGAACAGGATCAGCGCATCTATATCGGGCAAAACAATCTGGTGAATAATCACATCACCGATGATTTATGGATCACCTGTCAGAACCGGATATTAAATGACGAACAGCGCTCCTGGCTGGATACCTTCCTAGCTGGTCGTCAAGGGCTTTCCACCGGGGCGCAGTTTGCCCATCTCTGGCAGAATGCCGGACGCGAGGGCGGAGACAAAACCCGGTTTACTCTAGGCTTGGACCAACGCCCGGTGGCCTTGTTGCCCACCAACGTTCTTGGCGACTCCGCCACCCTCGGTCTGACCATTTTCAGCCGTATGATGGCAGAATGGGTGGAGCGCACAGTCTTGTTTTTCGCGAACAAACCCGAAGTCCAGCTCGTGATTCGCATCCACCCCGGCGAAACATTATCGATCGGCCCGTCGGTGGCAGAACTTGTTCGCAAAGCGTTGCCCGAGTTGCCGTCCCATATCCATTTAATTGGACCTGAGGAAAAGATCAACACCTATGATCTAATGGATATTGCGGATCTGGCGTTGGTCTATACGACTACGGCTGGAATGGAAATGGCGGTGCGCGGCATTCCGGTGTTGGTGGGCGGCAAGGCGCATTATCGGCAGAAAGGTTTTACCTTTGACCCCGAAACCTGGGATGAGTATTTTGCCATTTTGAACAATGTTCTCAGAGATCTGCGGGCTTACCGGCTGACGCCTGCACAGGTGGAGCGCGCTTTGAATTATTGTTATTTCTACTTTCGGGAATATGCCCGCCCCTTTCCCTGGCACCTGGAAAAATTCTGGCCAAGCTTGGAGAAACGTCCCATCGCTTACGTGCTCAGCCCGGAGGGGCGCGCCGAGTTTGCGCAGACCTTCCAGCAACTGGTTGGTGCACCTCTGGATTAATAAAAGGATCCTTTTAACGATGGCACCCACATATGAGCAGGCACAAGCGATATTGCGCTGCCCGATCACAAAACAAGACCTGCGGTTGTTAAAGCCGCAGGAATTCACGCCTTTGAATAATCGGATTGCCAAAGGTGAATTGGTGCATGTCGATGGCACTCCGGTTAAAGTCTCCATTGAAGCGGGTTTTATTTCGAAGGACGGCCGGTTTGTCTATCCAGTCCTTGATGGAATCATTCTTCTATTGAAGAATCTTGCCATTCCTGTGAAGGAACATAAAGACGCCGCCCAGGTTGGCCTGCGCGCTGAAAAGAAGATATTGCAGGATTTCTATGACTCGATCGGCTGGCAGAAGAAAGGACAGGAGTCCGCCAGTTTTGAGGATGCACTCAGATGGGAAGATTTGCGGCCAGTGTCCAGAGAATATGTTCACAACAGCCATTTACGAGTGAACCGATATATTAAGAACCAGGGGCATTATCTGCTTGATGCGGGTTCTGGCCCGATCCAGTATCTGGATTACCTGTCCTACTCGGATGGTTACGACTTTAGAATTTGTGTTGACATTTCATTTTTGGCTTTAAAAGAAGCTCAAAAGAAACTTGGTGATAAGGGCATCTATATTCTTGGCGATGTCACCAATATTCCCCTTCAGGATAATGTTGTAGATGGAGCAGTTTCATTACATGTGATCTATCATGTCCCGAAGGATGAACAGGTATATGCTTTTCGCGAATTGCACCGGGTGTTGCGACCGGGATCCAGCGCCGTGGTTGTGTATTCCTGGCCAAATTCTTATATGCGAAAATGGTTGCTTTGGCCTCGTCGGATCAAGAGAGGTTTTCAAAAATGGATCCAGAAACTGAAATCACCGGTCAAGAAAATGATACGCTGGGAGAATCGAAAGAGAGCCATTGCGCCGGTTTCCGTTCCAGAAACTCCCTATCATTATGCTCACGACCAGGCATATTTTGAAAACAACCTCAAAGGAATGAATTTCGAGATTCTGGTCTGGCGTAGTGTCGGCGTACCTGTTCTGCGCATGTACATCCATTCATTCTTATTTGGGGCTGCCATTCTGCGCGCACTTTATCGCAAAGAAGAGAGCAATCCAACCCTGTATGGGCGGATCGGGCAGTATCCACTCATCGTGATTCGGAAATAAAAAGACCAAGGAGAAAACGCTATGTCACAAGCTCGAGTTCTTGTTACAGGTGCAGGCGGCTTTATCGGACACCACCTTGTTACGTTCCTGCGTGCCAGGGACTACTGGGTGCGCGGCGTCGACATCAAATATCCTGAGTTTAGCGCAGTGGACGCGGACGAGTTTGAAACCCTTGACCTGCGCCGCTGGGATAACTGCCTGCAGGCCACGCGCGGCATTGAAGAGGTTTACGGTCTGGCCGCCGATATGGGCGGGATGGGTTTCATCTCGAGCCATCACGCGGAAATCCTGCATAATAACTCGCTGATCAACACCCACACCCTGGAGGCGGCGCGTATCAACGGTGTCAAGCGCTATTTCTACACTTCTTCAGCCTGCGTTTACCCCGAATACAAGCAGACGGAAGCCAATGTAGTTCCCCTCAAGGAAGAGGATGCATACCCGGCCATGCCCCAGGATGCCTATGGCTGGGAAAAACTGGTGATGGAACGCCTATGTACCCACTACCGCGAGGATTACGGTATCCAGACCCGCATCGTGCGCTTCCACAACATCTTTGGTCTGCAAGGAACCTGGGAAGGCGGGCGCGAAAAAGCCCCGGCAGCCATATCCCGCAAGGTTGCCACTGCCAAGCTGACCGGCAACCACGAGATCGAGATGTGGGGCGACGGCGAACAGACCCGTTCCTTCTGCTACATTGACGATACCCTGGAAGGTATTTACCGCCTGATGCGCTCTGACCATGTGTTCCCGCTCAATATAGGTTCAGACCGCATGGTGACCATCAACGAACTGGCCCATATCGTTGCCGGGATTGCCGGTATCGAAATAACCATCAAGCACATTGACGGGCCTCAGGGGGTGCGCGGCCGCAATTCGGATAACACCCGCCTGCGCGAGGTGCTTAAATGGGAACCGCAGCTCACATTGGAAGAAGGCCTAAAGCATACCTATGTTTGGATTGAACAACAAGTCTCCCGGAAACTCGGCCTGCCGATCCCGAAATAGGTTTTGGAAAGTGAAGGAGTCCGGCAACTCCCGTTGTCGGCAATAACCCCCGAAATTTGGAGATTTAGGACTCCATCAGTATCATCCCTTCGATGAAATTGGACCAGATAGAGATGCAATGGCTTTTCTGACCATCTTCACGGCACCCAAACCGTTCACCAACCCGCACATCAATATTATCCAGCGGAATGCTCTCGCGGCATGGACGCGGCTGGCGGATGTGGATGTTGTCGCGATTGGTGATGAACCCGGCATCCCAGAAGCCGCGCAGGAGTTCGGCATCCTGAACGTGCCAAAGGTAAGGCGCGATGAGCATGGAATTCCGCTTGTCAGCGCGGTGATGGAGATCGGTCACACCTGCAGCAACACTCCGCTGCTGTGCTACGCCAACGCGGACATGATCCTGATGTCGGACACGGTCAAAGCGGCGCGGGCGGTTTCGGAGCAGGTTCAGGATTTTTTACTGGTCGGACAGCGTTGGAACCTGGATCTGACCGAGCTGTTCGACTTCAGTGGAGATTGGGAGTCCCGCCTGCGGCTCGACGTGGCTCAGCGTGGCGAGTTCTATTCGCCTTGGGGAATTGACTACTTCATCTTTCCACGCCATTTGTATTCTGATGTCCCGGATTTCACCATCGGTCGCCCTGCCTGGGACAACTGGATGGTCTGCCAGGCCCGGACGAGTTTTGACATGGCGATAGATGCTTCGCGAGATGTGGTTGTCGTTCACCAGAACCACGATTACAGCCATCTCCCCGGCAACCGGCCGCCTTATGGCTCCGAAGTCGCCAAATCCAACCTGGCCAAGGCTGGGGGACGGAAGCATGTGTATAACATCCTGGATACGAACCGCGAACTTGTTCGGGGGCGGGTCCGCAGGCCCCAGGTCCGGTTTGTGCGTCTGCTGCGACGGTTGGAACGGATGTTGATCAACAACGAGGGCAGGGGCTGGGGGTGGGAACTGTCGCTCAAACTTCAACAAATGCAGCGTCCGCTGGCGATCAAACCAAGGAGATAACCATGCGTGTTGGCCATAACCCCGCCCGTTTTGTGGAAAAAGTCCCCCAGCCTGCCGAGATCACGGTGGCGGTGGTCAACTGTATCCCATTCCTGAGCGGATACTATGAACAAAGCCTGGAAGTACTCAAGGCGGTGGTGGACAGTTTACACACCACTCGCGAACCTGCGCATCCTTACGATGTGATGGTTTTCGATAACCGCTCTTGCGCCGAAGTGAGGATATATTTGAAGGAAGTCAGCGATCAGGGCAAGATTCAATATTTAGTACTTTCAGATACCAATATTGGCAAGATTGGCGCCTGGAATTATATGTTCGGTGCGGCAGCGGGCAAGTATATTGTCTTCTCCGATGGCGATGTGGCCTTCCGTCCCGGCTGGCTTGTGGCTTCGCTGGAGTTGTTTGAAACATTCCCCAATGTGGGAATGGTCACAGCAAGACCTTACCGAGCCTCTCAAAAGTATTCCGACGCCACATTCAAGTGGGCGCGCGAGCAAGGGCCAAATGTGCTCGAAGAAGGTATATTCTTAGATTGGGAAACATTTTGGGAACATGCCAGGAGTGTTGGGTTTTCTGAGGATCAAGCGCGCCAGGATTATCCGAAGTCTCATGATTATCGGTTGACTTATGGAGGAAAAAATGCCTATGTTGGTGCTGGTCATTTCCAATTCATGGCGCGGCGCGAGGTTTTACAAAAAATCATTCCCCTGCCTTCCGAACAACCCATGCGTGGCGAACGCGCCCTCGATATTGCTGTCAACGAGATGGGGCTCTTGCGCCTGACAACGGAGAAACCGCTGACGGTTCATCTTGGCAATCGTCTGGCCTCGCCGGAGCTCGCGCCTGCTCCCGCGCCCAGGCGAAAATCCCTGCTGAAGCACATTCTCTATCTGCCGGGTATCCGCCATTTCCTGCTCTGGGTCAACAACCAGATCTTTCGCCTTTATTTCTTCAACGTGGACTAAATCATGCCTGAGGATGTCCGAACCTGCACGCTGTGCGGCAGTGACTGCAGCGCTCCATTTGACCATCGTTTCTTCCGCACCTGGGAAGTGAACAATCGCGTCTGCTTGAACTGCGGACTGGTCTACCAGTCGCCACGCATGACCGAGGCTGAAGCCGCTGCTTTTTATGCCGACGAATACCGGCTGCTCCAGGAAGGCAGCACCGACCCAACTGCCCGCAACATGGCTATTCAAAATGCTCGCGCCTTGTCGCTGTATAACTTTATCAAGCCGGTTCTTCGCGCCGTCTCCCGCCACCTGGACATCGGTTGTTCGACAGGTATCCTGCTGCAACATTTCCAGGCCGCCTATCACAACCAGGCCGTGGGAGTGGAACCCGGCGAAGCGCATCGTATTCACGCTCGCAAGGAAGGCCTGACTGTCTACGCCATGTTGGAAGATCTTGAAAAAGCCGGAGAAGCGCGCTTCGACCTGGTTTCGATGTCACATGTTCTCGAGCACCTCCCCGACCCGGTCGGCTACCTGGTTCACCTGCGGGAATGTGTCCTGACATCGGATGGTCGGCTCCTGCTCGAGGTTCCAAATTTGTATGCCCATGATTCCTTTGAAGTGGCGCATCTGGTCTCTTATTGTTCTCACACCTTGACGCAAACGCTGGAAAAGGCTGGATTTGAACTTGTGAAACTGAAAAAACACGGACGCCCGCGCTCGAAGATGTTGCCGCTCTATATCACTTTGCTGGCTGATCCTGCCGTGTCTCGGACCTTCAACATCCGTCCCGAAAAACAAGTGATGCTTAAACGTCGCGCCGGGATGCTTCGCCGCCGCCTGCTGGAACGCTTGTTCCCAAAAAGTGCCTGGATCCAATAATCTGGGAGAGACCTGCATGAGAAAGGGACAAAATCCTGCCAAGATGGGCCTTCCGGCCTACCGCCCCAAACGGTTGGGCATAGCTTTGCTCTCTTACATCCCATCTCAGGAGGGCTATTTTGCCCAATTGCTCGATATCCTGAAATACCAGATCGCGAGCCTCTACGCCTCCACGCAGGAATTCGACCTGCTTGTTTTCGATAACGGCTCCTGTCCGGAGATCCATGAAGAACTGCGTCGCCTGCAGGAAGGCGGGTTGATCCATTTTCTATTTCTGTCTCCATATAACCTGGGAAAGACCGGCGCGCTCAACTGGATCTTCGCGGCCATGCCGAATGAGCTCATTTGCTACGCCGACTCGGACGTGTTTTTCAGGCCAGGTTGGTTCGAACAAAGCCTCGACATTTTGAACGTCTTTCCAAATGTAGGCTTTGTCACGGCCCAGCCATGTCTTTTTGACACTCTGGACGAAGGCGGGCGCGCCCATCTTATCTTGGAAAACTTGCCGGGGTTTGAACTGCATCAGATGGAAGTACCAGCCGCAACGCTGGAAGAATACGTACGTGGAGTGGATGATGGTTCTCCGAATGTTCGCGACCACCTGCTGAAACGCTGGCAAGTGGTTCGCTGGAGTGAAGGGGGGCAGGAGGCCATTATTGGTGCTTCCCACATGCAGTTCTTAGCCCGCCGGGAGACCATCCACAATGTATTTCCTCTCCCGGTGCGGTATGGACTTTCACACGAAGATGATCGCTTATTCAACATACGGATTGACCAGGCTGGTCTGCTCCAACTTTCCACCCGAACATTTTACGTTATCCATATGGGCAACCAGCTCGATGAATATGCATTTGCTGAAATTCAGCATTTGGGATTGGCCAAAATTCTCAACCAGCCGATGCAGGGTACTCCATCTACCAGATCTCTTCACCCTGTCAAACAGCGTGCCTTCCGCTTAATTTCCGGGCTCTCGCGCTGGTCTGTATTCCGGAATGTAACCCGGCGCCTATACAATTTTCTTTTCGAGTTCTTCGCACAGGAAAAATGACCAAACGCATTTTTGTCGCTGCCGACCATGGTCTGGCGCTTATCTACTTTCTCCAATCCGATGTAATTTCCACTCTCCTGAAGGCGGGCATGGAAGTCATCATGCTTGTGGATGACGAAGCCCGCCCGACTATTGAGGCACGTTTCCGTGCCCCGGGCCTTATATTTGAAGGCATGCGTTTGGATAAATGTCAGGAATATTACCGGACCGTCAGCCCGGTGGTTCAGCGCTGGCTGGACCTCCTGCGCTGGACGGGCGGCTCGAAGCGTATCAACACCATTGCCTTGGATGGCAATTACCACCTTGTCACGGCTGGCTATACAGGCTATAGCCGCCTGGCCTTGCCCTTCCTTCGAACTGTTATTTGGTTGATGCGCCGCTCGCGCTGGCTGCGTAGTTTCATTCTCCGCCTCCAGGTTCGCTTCACTCCCAATATTTATACTGACTTGTTCGAAAAATATCTGCCTGACCTGGTCGTCTCCCGCACTCCCGGCTGGCGGTTGGACCGCTATATCCTGCGCGAAGCCGCCCAGCGTGGAATCCGCACCGCGGCGGTGACCGTTGGCTGGGATAACCCATCTTCCTACAGTCAAAGCGGCGCGCCGGTGGATTACATCACCTGCTGGTCCGAAATCCAGAAGGAAGAGTTCGTACTTGGCTCTGACTGGGATCCGAGGCGCGTCCACATCGGCGGGATTCCCGCATATGATGGCTATTTCAAACGCGATTGGCTCATCCCACGCGACGAGTACTTCCGACAGCATGACCTCGATCCGAAACGTAAATTGCTCTCCTACGCCTGTAGTTTCGAAACTCTGCACCCTAACTTTCCCAATATGAAGGCTATTGCTGAGCTCGTCAACAACAACGAACTGGTCGAGCCTTGCCAGTTGCTTATCCGTTTCCACCCCAATCATTTCATCAAAGGCTCGCGCTTTGAGACCGAACGGTTGCAAGCGATCGAATATGTAAAATACATGCCTCACGTCCATGTGGTCGAACCGGTCTCGCTGGGTGGTGGCCTGGGTCATTACTCCGGCGAAGATATGCCCGAAAAGGCCTCCATGATGGCCTGGTCTGATGTATTCCTGACCGTCTATTCCACCATGGTGGTGGAAACAGCCATCCACGACCGGCCGATCGTCAGCGTAACCATCGATATACCTGGTGGTTGGAACATGAAGGATGTTTATTCCCTGCCGTTGACTGCCGTTGGTGAGTGGCCCACGCATTTGCGCTTCCGCCAGGCCGGAGCCGGGCGGGTGGCTGTCAACCGGGGGCAGGTGCGGGAAATTGTGAATTTTTATCTTCAGAACCCCGCCGCTGACAGCGACAAGCGTCGCAAGTTCATTGCCGATGAGTGTACATTTACTGATGGCAGCGCCGGGCAGCACACGGGTGAATTCCTGCTTTCTTTAGTCGACGGATTCACGAGGAAGGCCGAGGATGACCGCTCCTGAAACCCTCGCCATCATTCCCGCTCGTGGCGGTTCGAAGGGCATCCCGCGCAAGAATATCCGTCCCTTCGCCGGCCATCCATTGATTGCCTTCAGCATCGCGGCGGCCTTGCAGGCTGAAAAGGTGACGCGCCTCATCGTTTCAACTGACGATGAAGAGATAGCCAAAATCTCACGCCGCTATGGTGCTGAAACGCCCTTCCTGCGTCCTGCCGAACTGGCCGCGGATCGCACGGCCGACCTGCCGGTTTTTCAGCATGCTCTCATGTGGCTGGATGAAAATGAACATTACCGGCCCGATATCGTCCTGCATCTGCACGCCACAACTCCTGTCCGCCCGCAAGGTTGCCTGGACCAGGCTGTCCGCCTGCTGCTCGACCAACCGCAGGTCGACTGTGTTCGCAGCGTGGTCGAGGCTGGTCAGAACCCCTACAAGATGTGGCGCATTGACCCGACCACCGGCCGCATGCTCCCGCTGCTGACCGTCCCGGGGATTTCCGAGCCGTACAACACCCCGCGCCAGAGCCTCCCACCGGTCTACTGGCAGACCGGCCATGTAAATGCCATCCACCCGGCGGTCATCCTGGGAGGTTCGATGACCGGCAGGGTCATCCTGCCCGTTGTTATTGATCCGCGCTACCTGGTGGACATCGACACACCCGCCGACTGGGAGCACGCCGAGTGGTTGGTCGCGCAGGGCATTACAGATATGATCTGGCCGGAGGAGAAAAAATGACGAAACCGGAAGTGCTTGCCATCATTCCTGCCCGCGGCGGCTCAAAAAGCATCCCGCGCAAGAATATCCGTCTGTTTGCCGGGTACCCGTTGATCGCCTACAGTATTGCCGCGGGACTCCAGTCCGAAACAGTGACACGCGTGCTGGTGACGACCGACGACGAGGAGATTGCAGAGGTTGCCCGCCGTTTCGGTGGCGAAACCCCCTTCCTGCGCCCGGCCGAACTGGCCGGGGATCGCACCCTCGATCTACCTGTCTTCCAGCATGCCCTGACATGGCTGGCCGAACATGAAAATTACCACCCGGATGCCATCGTCCACTTGCGCCCGACGTCACCCGTCCGCCCACCGGACTTGGTGGACAGAACCATCCATGTGCTGTTGGCCCATCCAGAGGCGGACTCGGTGCGTGGCATCACCCTGGCGAACCAGAATCCATACAAGATGTGGCTCCTGGATGGAGAAGATAAACCCATCCGGCCATTGGTGACTGTCCCCGGGATTGACGAATCGTACAACGCCCCGCGACAGGTCTTGCCGACAGCCTATGCCCATTGTGTCATTGACGCTATGCGTCCGGATACCATCCTGAAGCTGAATTCGATGAGTGGCCAGACCATTCTGCCGGTGCTCTTCGATCCGGTCTATTCCGCCGACCTGGATACTCCAGACGATTGGCAGCGAGCAGAGGAGCGGGTTATACACGGGGGGCCGGTCATGGTCTGGCCTGGGCGTCCGCGCCGTTCCATACCCGAAAAAGTCCAATTGCTCGTCCTGGATTTTGATGGCGTTCTCACCGACAACCGCGTCTGGGTGGACCAGGATGGCCGCGAGATGGTGAGCGCCAGCCGAAGCGACAGCCTGGGGTTGAACATCCTGCGTGAGAAGGGTGTGCAGGTATTTGTCATCTCGAAGGAGACCAACCCGGTCGTCGCGGCCCGCTGCCGTAAAATGAATCTCCCGTACATTCAGAGCGAAGATGACAAAGAAACCGCCCTGAAGAAACTGCTGGTGGAATGCGGCGTTGACCCGGCAAATGCCGTTTATTGCGGGAACGATGTCAATGATTTGCCCTGTTTCCCGCTGGTGGGCTGGGCAGTGGCGGTGGCTGATGCAATGCCCGAGGTGGCGCGCCAGGCTGATTACGTGCTGACCCGGCCCGGAGGTCGCGGTGCGGTGCGTGAACTATGCGACCTTATTCTAAAAGGTGGCCGTTTCTGAATTACAATTGCGTCCGCCTCTATCTACCCCATCGCTGAGACGATTCCCAGAGAAACAAACTATCAATTTGGAGGAACAGAATGACAGAAATTAAGATCGGTAACACAATGATAGGGGATGGACATCCCTGCTATGTTGTCGCGGAGATCGGCATCAACCATAACGGGGGTATGGAAATCGCCAAAAAACTTATCGATGCGGCAGTCGCCTCTGACTGCCAGGCGGTTAAGTTCCAGAAACGCACGATTGAGGTGGTCTACTCGGCCGAAGAATTGGCCCGCCCGCGCGAAAGCCCGTTCGGCACCACCAACGGCGACCTGAAATACGGCCTGGAGTTTGGTTTGGAACAGTATCGCGAGATAGACCGCCACTGCCGGCAAAAGGGTATTGCCTGGTTCGCCTCCTGCTGGGATGAGGCCTCGGTGGATTTCATCGACCAGTTCGGCATCTCCTGCTACAAGATTGCATCGGCGTCCCTGACCGATGACAATCTCCTGCGCCATATCCGCACCAAGGATCGCCCGATCCTGCTCTCCACCGGCATGAGCACCCTCAAACAGATCGACCACGCCGTGGAAGTACTCGGCAAGCAAGATCTGGTTCTCCTGCACACCTGCAGTGCCTACCCGGCGAAGTACGAGGAACTCAACCTGCGCGTCATTCCCATGCTTCATGAACGCTATGGCATCCCGATCGGGTATTCCGGGCACGAAACCGGCCTTTCCACCTCCATAGCGACCATCGCCCTCGGTGCTTGCGTAGTGGAGCGTCATATCACCCTCGATCGTGCCATGTGGGGTTCCGATCAAGCTGCTTCCGTCGAACCGCAGGGCTTCGCCCACATGGTGCGCGATATCCGCCTGGTTGAGACCGCCTTGGGTGACGGTGTCAAACGGCTTGGTGAGCGTGAAGAGCCCATCATGAAGAAACTACGCCGTGTGGATACGGTCGGTGGCAAGGGATAGGTGAGGCCTCCATGTCGCTGATTGGAATCATGCAGGGACGGCTGGTGCCGCCCACCGAGAATCGGATCCAGTGTTTTCCGCGCCAGAACTGGGCGGATGAGTTCGAACTGGGCGCTAAAGCCGGGATCGACTGCATCGAGTGGATCTACGATTTCTATGGCGCGGACGTTAACCCGATAGCCACCGATACTGGCATCGCGCAGATGAAGGCTCTGACCCACAAAACCGGCGTGCAGGTTCTATCCATCTGCGCCGACTATTTCATGGAACGCCCGCTGGTGCGCGCCACTGCTGGTGAACTGGCCGAACGCCTGGCGATGATCGACTGGCTGCTCGGGCGCGGTCACCTGCTGGGGGTCAACCGGATGGTGGTTCCCTTCGTGGATGCTTCCCACATTGATACGGAGGCCGAGTTTGATGGTGTCTGCGAGACCCTGAGGCGCATTCTCCCGGTCGCCGAGAAGTACGAAATTGAAATCCACCTCGAGACCTCCCTGACCCCCGGCCGGTTTGCGGAGCTTTTGGCGCGGCTTCCGCATCGCTTGCTTAAAGCCAACTACGACTCGGGAAATAGTTCTTCCCTGGGCTACAAATCCCGCGAAGAGTTCGCTGCCTACGGCAAGCGCGTTGGCAGTGTGCACATCAAGGATCGCCTTCTGGGCGGTGGTACCGTCCCACTGGGCACAGGTGACACCGACTTTACGGTGCTGACCGAGAGCCTGAAAATGGTCGGTTACTCGGGCGATTTCATCCTCCAGGTGGCGCGCGGCGCCAGCGGGGATGAGGTCAATTGGATCCGGCAGAACCGCGCATTCGTGCTGAAGAACTTTGTCACGAAATAGGAGACAGCCATGAAAATCCTGATCGCAGGCCTGGGCGGGATCGGTCAACGCCATCTTCGGAACCTGCGGACATTGTTGGGTGCTGAGGCTGAAATAGCTGCTGTAGACCCACGCTGTGATATTCCGGTGTTGACCGACCAGCTCCAGGTGGAGGCAGGTAGGACCCTCGAAGAGAAATACGACCTGCGTATTTACCCGGACATCGAGACTGCCCTGGCCTGGAAGCCAGACCTCGTCTTCGTCTGCAACCCGACCAGCCTGCATGTCCTCACGGCGCTGCAGGCAGCCCAGGCAGGTTGTGCCCTTTTCATAGAGAAGCCGCTTTCCCATAATTTTGAGCAGGTGGATGAATTGATCCGCCTGGCGGAGAGCCGCAATCTCAAAACGGCGGTCGGCTACCAGATGCGTTTCCATCCCTGCCTGCAGCGTCTCTCTGCACTTTTGCAGGAGAAGAAAGTTGGCCGAATTTTGTCTGTGCGGGCAGAGATCGGGGAGTACCTGCCAGGCTGGCATCACTACGAGGATTACCGCCAGATGTATGCTTCCAGGCAGGATCAGGGGGGAGGTGTGATACTCTCACAGATCCACGAGATGGATTATCTCTACTGGCTGTTTGGCCTGCCCCGGCGCGTGTACGCGTTGGGGGGTCACCTGAGCAGCCTGGAGGTGGACGTGGAAGATACAGCCGAGATCCTGATGGATTATGAAATGGATGGCCGTTCCGTCCCCGTCAGCTTGCACCAGGACTATCTCCAGAACCCGCCGCGCCGCACCTGCGAGGTCATTGGCGACAATGGTAAGATTCTGGTTAACCTGGCAGCTCTTACAGTGGATGTATTCGATGGTTCAGGTGGTCATGCTGAGTCTTCCTCCTTTGAAGATTTCCAGCGTAACCAGATGTTTATGGATGAATTGAAGTGTTTTTTGGCCAGCCTGCGTGGTAGTTCCGGTTCCAGCGCCGGGCAAGGGACTCAAGGCCCGCTGGTAACCGTACGTGAGGCGGCACACAGCCTGCGCATGGCGCTGGCCGCGAAAGAGTCGCTTGTGATGGGTAAAGTTGTGGAATTGACGAGGCAAAAGGAATGAAGAAAATTTTATTTGACCTGACCGGCCGTGTGGCCGTCATAACTGGTGGCACTGGCCTGCTCGGACTGCAGCACGCAGAGGCGATTGCCAGCGCAGGCGGAATCCCGGTGCTGGCGGATATCCGTCTGGATGGTGTTGACCCGCAAAGTGCGGCTTTTAAAGAGCGCTTTGGTCAGCAGGCGTGTGCCATCAAGGCAAACATCACCAAACCAGAGAGTGTCAGAGCCCTACTGGCGGAAGTGTTGAACCGCTGCGGGCGGGTGGACATTCTCATCAACAATGCGGCCAATAACCCTAAGATAGAAAAAACGACGGAAGTGGAATTCTCCCGGCTGGAAAATTTCCCATTGAAGCAATGGGAAGCTGACCTGTCGGTGGGGCTGACAGGTGCCTTCCTCTGCTCGCAGATCTTTGGCAGTGAAATGGCAAAACACAAACACGGTGTGATCGTCAATGTGGCCTCTGACCTGGCGGTCATCGCTCCCGATCAGCGCCTGTATCGCAAACCCGGCCTGCCCCCTGAACAACAGCCGGTCAAGCCGGTCACTTACTCTGTTGTGAAGACCGGATTGATCGGATTAACGCGCTATCTGGCCACTTACTGGGCGGACGATGGCATCCGGGTCAATGCAATTTCCCCAGGCGGCGTCTACAATAACCAGCCGGAGGAATTCACCCAGCGGCTGGCTAGCTTGATTCCCCTTGGTCGCATGGCGAATGTTGACGAGTATCAGGCAGCCATCCTGTTCCTCTGTTCGGATGCTTCGTCTTATATGACCGGCAGCAACATGGTTATCGACGGCGGCCGGAGCTGCTGGTAAAGGCGGACATGATGAGCCCATCCACACTTTTAACTGAACTTAGAACACACCAGGCGGTTTTGGAGAAAACGGTTGAACAAACGGCGGATGTGATTGACCAAATCGCAGAGGCAATCATCCGCTGTTTCCAGCAGGGCAACAAGCTTCTGATCTGCGGCAACGGTGGCAGTGCGGCTGACGCCCAGCACGTGGCAGGCGAGTTCGTTAACCGCTATCGCTATGACCATGCGGCTTTACCTGCCATCGCCCTGACCACCGATACATCCATCCTGACCTCTATCGGCAACGACTCGGCCGTCGAGAAAGTCTTCTCCCGCCAGGTGGAAGCCCTGGGTAAACCGGGTGACATCCTGGTGGGCATCAGCACCAGCGGCGGATCCCCAAACATCCTCAAGGCACTGGATGCTGCCCGGGCGCTCGGTCTGACCACCATCGCCTTTACCGGCGAAAAGGGACGCGAAAAGATGGGTCCGAAATGCGACCTGTGCTTCGTTGTCTCATCGGCTGATACTCCGCGCATCCAGGAATGCCACATTTTTGTATGGCACGTCATCTGTGGTGTTGTGGAGCAGACTATTTTCCCGCACAGTTGAATAAGGATAAATAGGTTATTGGGCTCATGGCTGACTTGAACCGGATTAAAGACGTTATCAAAAAGCTACCCCTGGCGCGTTATTGGCTTTCTCCAATCCAGTCATGGCGGGTGGGACAGTTGAAACGCCGCAAGCAGGCGGAAGCCCTGGCGTTCGAGGAATTTATCGGCAAGGCGTTCTCAAACGTGGAAGAGGGAAGCCTGGTCGTTACCGTTCCAAATTTGGGAGGCCGGTACGAGATCGATTTCCGTTCCCACATTTTGCTTCGCATCCTGCGGAAGAAACAATACGAACCGGAACTGGTGACCCTTGCCGGGCAATACCTCGATCCAGAGAAAGATGTACTTGATATCGGGGCCAATATTGGCCTCTTTACGGTCTTTTTCGCGCAACGCCTTAAGGCTTCCCATAAAGTGTTGGCGATCGAGCCAACCCCGCTCGCCCAACATTACCTCCGCCGTAACATTGAACGCAATGGTGTCGGCTCTTCGGTGATCAATTTTGAGGGCCTGGTTACCGAGAGACCCGGTCGTTATGAGCTTAACATCATCCCTGGCAAAGAGGAATATTCCAGCCTGGGAAAAATCGTGCATTCCTCCACTGCTGGGCAGGAAACTCGGAAAATTTCGGTGATTGGAGAAACGGTGGATAACCTGGTCGAGCGTTACCACCTGCACCCGGGGTTTATCAAAATGGATACCGAAGGCGCTGAACTGCTCGTGCTGCGCGGCGCTGTAAAGACTCTGCAGGAAGAACATCCGGTTTTAGTGCTGGAACTATCCGACCAACTGCTTGCATCGCTGGACTGTTCCTCCGAACAGGTGCTCGCGCTCCTTCGAGAATGCGGATATCGCCTCTTGAATGCAGACGACCTGAAGAGCATGATTTCTTCCCCATTTGAAGGTTCGATCCTGGCTTTGCCTGGAATTCTTGGAGAGACGATTTGAAAGGTTCACTCGAAAAAAAGAGGTCCCATGGCTGAGATCAAAATTGGCGACCGTCTGATCGGAGACGGCCACCCCATCTACATCATCGCCGAGATTGGCGTCAATCATAACGGTATCCCGCAGCTGGCTTTCGAACTGATCGATATCGCTGCCAATGCCGGCGTGGACGCCGTCAAGTTCCAGAAACGCAAGCTTGACACGATTTATCCCCAAAGATTTCTGGATGACGTCAACGCTGGCGAGAAGAGCCTGCGCTACCTGCTGCCAATCCTGCAGCGGGTGGAACTGCCGGAAAGTACTTACCAGGAAATCGCCGAGCATTGCAGGAAAAAAGGCGTCACCTTCCTGTGTACCCCTTTCGACCGGGAGAGCGCCGATTTCCTGGAAACGCTGGACGTGCCGGCTTTTAAAGTGGCCTCGGCTGACTTGACCAACTTGCCCCTGATCGATCACCTGATTAAGAAAGGCAAGCCGCTCATCCTCTCCACCGGCATGTCCCGCTCGGATGAGGTCGAGTTCACTGTCAAGTACTTGAAGGAACGCAAGGTGCAGTTCGCTTTGCTACACTGCAACAGTACCTATCCGGCTGCATTCGAGGACATCAACCTGCGCTACATGGACCAGTTGCGCAAGTATGATGTGCCGGTGGGATACTCCGGCCACGAGCGCGGCATTGCTGTTTCCATCGTTGCTTCAGCGCTGGGCGCGAGCATCCTCGAACGGCACATCACCCTTGACCGCGCCATGGACGGACCGGACCACGCTGCAAGCCTGGAGCCGCAGGGTATCAAGAAGATGGTGCGCGATATCCACCTGGTGTCCCTGGCCCTCGGGACAGGCGATGAGAAATTCTTCTCGCGCGGCGAGATTCTCAATCGCGAGACCCTGGCCAAAAGCCTGGTGGCAGCCCGTAGGATTGAAGCGGGTGAAACCATCACGGACGAGATGGTAACGGTCAAGGGCCCTGGGCTGGGCCTCTCGCCCCAGCGCTACCCCGAACTGCTCGGCAAACGCACCGCACGCCTTATCGAGGTGGACGAGCCGTTCGTAGAAGGGGATTTGGGCACTCACCTCGAATTGGACGCACAACATACCCTGCCCATGGAGTGGGGCTTCAGCGTCCGCTTCCGCGACTTTGAAGAACTGCTGGGTTACCGGCCGCACATGTTGGAATTTCATTTCACTGATCAGGATCTGGACGAAAAATATCCAGGCTACGATTATGACATTCCGCTGGTCGTGCATGCTCCTGAATTCTGGGATCGTACTCTGGTGGATTTGTGTTCGATGGATGAAAAGAAGCGCTGCGATTCCATTACCCTGATGCAGAAATCCATTGACATGGCGCGTGAAATGGCGAAACATTTCAAGGGTACTCCCAAGGTCATCATTCACCCCGGCGCGATGACCCTTGACCAGCCTGTTCGTGACAAACGCAAGCTGTACGATAACCTGGGCCAGTCAGTCGATCAGATCGACGCCGAGGGCGTGGAAATCCTGCTCGAGAACCTCCCTCCGCGTCCCTGGTACTTTGGCGGGCAGTGGGTGACCAATGCTTACATGGATGCCGGCGAGATCCGCGATTTTATCGTCCCGCGGGGACTGAATATCTGCTTCGACACCTCTCACAGCAAACTCTACTGTAACTGGGCTCACGTGGACTTTTACGAGCAGGTTCAAACCCTGTTGCCGTATACCCGCCACCTGCATATTTCGGATGGCTCCGGCCTGGACGGGGAAGGCTTGCAGATTGGCGAAGGCAACATTGACTGGGTCCATTTCTTCCGGGTTGTGAAGGACTACCACGGCACCATGATCCCGGAAATCTGGCGCGGCCACCAGCATGCCGGGCAGGGTTTTCTTCTGGCCATCCAGCGTCTCTCTGAGGCGTATATAAAGTCCCGGGAGGAAAAGTGAATCTGGGCCAAAAGGTCATTCGCCGTTTTCAGACAGGAACAGCCAGCTTGGATAACGACCTGCAGACCATCCGTCTGGCCCGCGCAGTGGCAGCACGCACCGTCGAAGATGGAAAACAAAAACCGGTCATCTTCTTCAACGCCTCCACGCGCATCCGCGGCCACAGCCTGAATGCGGCCTTTTCCCTGCTGGCCTCCTGGGCAGTCCGGCTGCAGGGTGTACCGGTCATCCATTTTGTCTGCCAGGCCGGGATGAGCCGCTGCTTGCAGGGTACCAACCAGGACGATGTCTATCAGTCCATGCCCTGCCGGCTGTGCTTGCGCCAATCCCGGGCCAATTTCGCGGCTTCCAATGCCAGCTACTTCAACTACCAGCGGGACCCAGTCCTTGGGGCTGCCCTGGTGGACCGGGATGTCCAGGCGCTGTTGCATTATGAGCATCCGTTCGAGGACGGCAAAATTCCCCTCGGTGCGCTGGTCCTGCCCTCGGTCAACTGGCGCATGCGCCGGTTGACTCTGGCTGATGACGAGCCAACCCGCTTCCTGATCCGTGAGTTTATCCTGTCTGCCTGGAACGTGGTCGTTGAATTTGGCCGGCTGCTTGAGCGGATCAATCCGCAGGCGGTTGTTCTCTTTAACGGCCAGCCCTTCCCTGAGGCGGCCGCCTACTGGCTGGCGAAGCGGCGCGGCGTGCGAGCCATTACCCATGAAGTCAGCATGTACCCGCTGAGCGGATTCTTTACCGCCGGGCAGGCTACCGCCCTGCCGATGCCGATTACCGAGGATTTTGAGCTAAGCCGCGAGCAGAACGCCCGGCTGGAAGAGCTCATGCAGAACCGCTTCCAGGGCAAATTCAGTATGGCTGGCATCCGCTTCTTCCCGGAGATGAAGGGGCTGGATGAGGCTTTCCTGCAAAAGGCGGCCGGGTTCAAGCAGATCGTACCGGTCTTTACCAACGTTATCTTTGATACCACCCAACAGCATTCGAATGCCTTTTTCCCGGACATGTTCACCTGGCTGGATCGGGTCCTGGAGGTGGTAAAAAAGCACCCGGAAACGCTCTTCGTCATCCGTGCCCATCCTGATGAGGCCCGTTCCGGCAAGGTTAGCCGCGAGAGCGTGGCCATGTGGGTCGAGCGGACCGGTGCGGCGGGGCTACCCAACTTTATTTTTATCGCACCCGACGAATACATCAGCTCCTATGAGTTGATCCGGCATTCGAAATTCGTTATGATCTACAACTCGACGATCGGGCTGGAATCGTCCATCATGGGCGTGCCGGTCCTGTGTGCTGGAAGCTCCCGTTTCACGGATTTTGGGACGGTCTTCTTCCCGGCCTCGGCAGAGGCTTATCTCAAACAGTTGGAGGAGTTCCTTTCGGCCGGGGAGGTTAAGATCCGCCCGGAGCACATCCGCAATTCCAAGCGCTTTTTCTACTTCCATTATTTCATCGCCTCCTTGCGGTTCGGAGAGTTCCTGGAACCGTCGGCCCAGCGCGGCTTCGTGAAGTGGAAAAAGTTCCCACTCCAACTCCTCTCTGTCCCCGCCTCGCCGTCCATCCGTGCCTTGGTGGATGGCATTTTGCACAATGGGGATTTTCTCCTGAAAGAGTGACGTGTGCGTTGTTCATTGGTTGTCCGTGCGTTCAACGAGGAACAGCATATCGGGAGGCTGCTGGAGGGAGTGCGCCACCAGACTGTGCCGGACGTGGAAGTCATCCTGGTGGACTCCGGCTCTACCGACGCGACGGCGGCCATCGCCGGGCATTACGGAGCCACGGTGATGCATATCTCCCCGGCGGAGTTCACCTTCGGGCGGTCCCTGAACCTGGGATTGGCCGCCGCGACCTGTGAACTGGTTGCAATCGCCAGCGCCCACGTCTACCCGGTCTACCCGGATTGGCTGGAGCGCCTGCTCAAACCGTTTGCGGACCCGTCAATTGCCCTGACCTATGGCAAGCAGTGCGGCGATGAGAACTCGAAGTTTTCAGAGCATCAGATTTTTGCCCGCTGGTTCCCGGAAGAATCGACCGCATGCCAAAGCCATCCCTTCTGTAACAACGCCAACGCTGCCCTGCGACGGTCGGTCTGGAAAGAGCACCCCTGCGACGAGTCGCTGACCGGGCTGGAAGACCTGGCCTGGGCCAAATGGGTCTTCGAGCTGGGTCACGCCATTGCATACGCGGCCGAGGCCGAGATCATCCACGTCCACGAAGAGACGCCGCGCGGCGTGCTGAACCGCTACCGACGCGAGGCCATGGCCTTCAAGCGGATTTACCCCGAAGCGCATTTCAGCCTGTACGACTTCGTCCGCATGGCCTCGGCCAACATCGCCAGCGACCTGTGGCACGCTGCCCGCCAGCGGGTTTTCTGGCGCAGCGCCCTCAGCATTTTTTGGTTTCGCACGGCGCAGTTCTGGGGCACCTACCAAGGTTACCGCCGCTCGCTGGAATGGAACTGGCAGTTGCGTCAGACGTTCTATTATCCGCACGGGATGGAGATGTTCGAAAAGCCCGTTCCGCGCGAGGTAGAGCCGATTCGGTATAATGAGTGACCTATGACCAGACTAGTCGCCCTCGTCCCCATGCGCCACCACAGTCAGCGCGTCCCCGGCAAGAATTTTCGTCCACTGGTGGGCAAGCCGCTCTTCCAGCACATCATAGAAACACTGCTGGCCGTGCCTGAAATCGGCGAAATTCTGGTGGACACTGACTCCCAGCCGGTGATGGATGGCCTGGGCCGCGATTTTCCAAAGGTCAGGGTCATCGACCGCCCCGGGTACCTGCGCGCCGATACCATCTCGATGAACGAGATTTTGCTGTACGACACCTCCCTGGTGGAAGCGGATTTCTACCTGCAGACCCACAGCACCAACCCGCTGCTCAAACCCGCCACCGTCTCGCGTGCCATCCAGGCCTTCCTGTCTGATTTCCCGGTCCACGATTCTCTCTTCTCAGTGACACGGCTCCAGACCCGCCTGTATGACCAGAACGGCCACGCCCTCAACCACGATCCAAATACCCTGCTCCAGACTCAGGATTTGCCGCCGGTCTACGAAGAGAATTCGTGCTTGTATATCTTCACCCGTGAAAACCTGTCCCGGCGGCGCAACCGTCTCGGCGAAAGGCCGATGCTGTTCGAGATGGATGCAGCTGAAGCCTGGGACATTGACGAAGAACTTGATTTCGCCATCGCTGATTTTTTGATGAAACAGCGCATAAAATAATCTCATCTCCCTGAAAAAGCCTATGCCAACCATTCTCTTCTCTGCTCCTTACATGCTCTCGTCCCTCGACCGTTTCCGCCCGGTGCTGGAACGCTATGGGCTGGACCTGATCACACCCGAGGTTCACGAACGCCTCGAAGAAGCTGACCTGCTGAAATATGCCGGTCAGTTTGACGGCGCCATTTGCGGCGACGACTTCTACAGCGCCCGCGTCCTCACGGCCTGTGTACCGCGTCTGAAAGTCATCTCCAAGTGGGGGACCGGGATCGACTCGATTGACTCCGCTGCCTGCGAACGCCTGGGTGTGAAGCTCTGCCGTACGCCCAATGCGTTCACCCTGCCCGTTGCTGATTCGGTGATGGGCTACCTGCTGGCCTTTGCCCGCTGCCAGCCTTCGATGGACCGGGCCATGAAAGCTGGCGTGTGGAAGAAATTTCCAGGCAAGGCCCTGCACGAGTGCACCCTCGGCGTGGTTGGTGTGGGGATGATCGGCAAGGCCGTCATCCGCCGGGCGCGTGCGTTTGGGATGAAGCTCCTGGGCAACGATATCGTCGCGATAGACCACGTTTTTATCGCCGAAACCGGTGTGGAAATGACGACGCTGGACGGCTTGCTTGCTTGCGCTGACTTTGTTTCTCTGAACTGCGACCTGAATCCAACCAGCCGCAACCTGATCAATTCCCATACCCTGAGTCTGATGCGCCCGAATGCGATCCTGGTCAACACCGCCCGCGGTCCCATCGTGGACGAGAAGGCGCTGGTGGAGGCGTTGAAAATGGGTACGATTGGCGGCGCAGCCCTGGATGTGTTTGAAGCTGAACCACTACCTGCCGATAGCCCTCTCAAACAGATGGATAACGTTATGCTGGCTCCGCATAATGCCAATTCCAGCCCCGCCGCCTGGGAGCGGGTGCATTGGAACACGATCAGGAATCTGGTCGAAGGTCTCGGGATGGCATTCCGGGGCGTGGAATAGGATTGACTATGTCAGAAACCAAAACTGTCTTGATTACCGGCGCGGCGGGTGGCATCGGGCGCGCCACCGTGCATCTCTTTGCCCAAAATGGCTGGCGCGTTATCGGGGTGGACCGTGCCGTTTTTGGAAAGGATTTCCCTTCCAACGGTCTTTTTATTCAAACCGAGATTTCCCATCCGGAGTCAATGGAATCCATTTTCCTCCAGGTGCAGGCATTTAACCCTTCTCTGGATGCACTGGTTAATAACGCCGCTATGCAGGTTGCCAAGCCATTGGTCGAAACATCAGTTGAAGAATGGGACATGGTCTTTGCAAACAACCTGCGGCCAGCTTTCCTGCTTGCAAAACTGGTCTACCCGTTCTTCAAGGCTGCCGGCGGCGGAGCAATTGTCAATGTCTCCTCTGTCCATGCCGTACAGACTTCTGCCAACATCGCGGCTTATGCTGCCAGCAAGGGCGGCCTGTTGGCGCTCACGCGGGCCATGGCGATTGAATTTGCACGGGACGAGATCCGCGTCAACGCCATCCTGCCCGGTGCGGTGGATACTCCCATGCTGCGCGCTGGACTGAACCGCGGCCACGCTGGTGATGGCGACATGCAATCCCGGCTGGACAACCTGGCACGCAAGACCGTCAACGGGCGCGTCGGCAAGCCCGAGGAAATCGCCCACGCCATCTATTTCCTGGCCGATAACACCCAGTCCTCATTCATTACCGGCCAGGCCATCATCGTGGATGGCGGAGCGACGGCCAGGTTGAGTACGGAGTAAAGAGGAACGAGAGTGAGCGTGAAGCAAACTATTAAACAAATTGTCCCTGCCCCGGCCTGGAATATCCTGCGCAAGGCCTACAGTGGGTTGATGCACCTGCCTGACCTGCCGGGTGTTTACTTGCATCCCTGGCGGCGCGAGAGCATGAAGCGTCTGGCTGAACTGAAAGGTATTCATAAAGGCAAACGCGCCTTTATCATTGGGAATGGTCCCAGCCTGAAGCAGACCGATTTGGGAAAACTCAAGGATGAATTTACATTTGGGCTGAACCGCATTTACCTGATGTTTCCGGAACTGGGATTCGTTACCACGTATTTTGTCTCGGTCAATGACCTGGTTATCGAACAATGCACCGCGGACATCTCTGCATTACCCATGCCGAAGTTCCTGTCATGGCGCTCGCACCGTTTTTTTTCGGCCGCTTCACTCCCTGCCACTTTCCTTTATACCACTTACGACAACCCTGCCTTTGCCCGTGATGTTCGATATCGAGTCTGGGAAAGTGCGACTGTCACCTATGTTACCCTCCAACTGGCCTTCCATATGGGCTTCGAACAGGTTATTCTGGTCGGTGTGGACCATAATTCCAATGTGCCGGGCAAAGCCAATGCCACCATTGTTTCGCAAGGGGATGATCCCAACCATTTTCATCCCGGTTATTTTGGAAAAGGCTTTCGCTGGCAACTCCCTGACTTTGAAACTTCTGAGATTGGCTATCGGCTGGCCCGCCAGGCTTACGAGGCGGCGGGTCGCCAGGTTCTGGATGCCACCGTCGGCGGAAAACTGACCATCTTTCCCAAAGTTGACTATCCATCTCTCTTCAAATAGCATGTCTGACCTTCCCCTCGTTTCCATTGTTACTCCCTCCTACAACCAGGGACGCTTCCTGGAAGCCACCCTGCGTTCGGTCCTGGAACAGGATTATCCCAACATTGAATATCTGGTCGTGGATGGGGCCTCCACCGACGACAGCGTGGATATCATCCGACGTTATGCGGACCGTTTGACCTGGTGGGTATCCGAGAGGGATGCCGGCCAGTCTGAGGCGATCAATAAGGGCCTGCGCCGGGCGCGCGGCGAAATCGTTGGCTGGCTGAACTCCGATGATGTCTATCTACCCGGGGCTGTGTCCGCTGCGGTCGCCGCTTTCCGGTCCAGCCCTGCTACGGCTGTTGTCTACGGCGACGCCCTGGCAATCGACGCGGAAGGCAGGTCATTCAACTTGATGCACCTCCGCCAGTACTCGCTGGTGGACCTGATGGCGTTCAACATCATCTGCCAGCCGGCGGCTTTCATGCGCCGCTCTGTTTTGGAACAGGTGGGATACCTCAACCCGGCCTGCCAACTGCTGATGGACAACCTGCTTTGGATGAACATGGCACGTGTTGCCCCGCTGGTCTACGTGCCGCAGACCTGGGCGGCGGCTCGTTACCACGACCAGGCCAAGAACCGCACCCGCGGCGCAGCTTATGGAAAGGAAGCCAGAGTACTGATTGATGACCTGAAGTCCCGGCCGGAATTTGCAGGGATTATTGCTGCCAACGAAAAACAGATCATGGCGGGCGTAAACCGGTTCGATGCCTTCTACCTGACCGACGCTGGTCAGCCGGGCGGCGCCCTGTGCGCTTACGGACGCGCCTTCCGCCTGCATCCGCTGACCGCCCTCGGTGATTGGAAGCACATCCTGCTGGCCTTATTCTCCCTGCTGGGGCTGCAAAAAGTGCGCTCCCTGTACGACCGTCTGCGCACCCGCCGATTGAAATTGGACAAGTAGAAGATGCCGCGCCGCAATTGGATTTCCTGGTTGTTCGCCGCTTTACCGGCTTCTTTGGGGATTTTTGGGATCATCCTGGCTTTGCTTCCCTATGGGATCTTGAAGCCTTTTACCGATTCACTCATGTCGGATGGCAATTTCAATTCCCTGAAACCATGGAATGCTGAAGTATTCAAAGTGCTCTTCGGCCTGGGCGGATTGGTTTTTCTCGGCCTGGCAGTGTTGACTGGTTTGCGGCGTTGGAAACTCTTCGGACCTTTCTTCAAACAGTTATGGGCGGATGCCGGGACCTTTTTTGCCGGTCTGCGCCCGCGCAAGGATGAACTAGGGTTTCTGGCGGCTGTGCTGGTCATCATGGTGCTGGCGGTTATTTACCGGCTGCAATACATCTACTCGTCTTTGCACCACGACGAAGCTTATACTTTTGTGGCCTTTGCCCATTCTCTATTTACTGCCGCCACTGATTATCACCTGCCGAACAACCATGTTTTTCATTCCATCCTGGTCTATCTTTCGACGCGCATTTTCGGAATCCAACCCTGGGCGGTGCGCCTGCCGGCTTTCACGGCTGGTGTGTTGCTTGTCCCGGCGGTGTACTGGCTTGCCAAACGTCTCTATGATCGTTGGACGGCTCTCGGCGCAGCCCTGCTGGTGGCCTGGTTACCGATCTTGATCAATTATTCCACCAATGCCCGCGGCTATACCCTCGTGGCGCTCTTCACCCTTATGACGTTGACGCTCGGTAGCATTGTCCGCAAACAAAAAAACCTTTTTGCCTGGGTGCTGATCAGCCTGTTCTCTGCCCTGGGCCTCTATACTTTGCCGGTGATGCTGTTCCCTTTCGGTATACTGTTCGTCTGGTTGTTTTTAGAAAACCAAGTCGAAGGTCCCGGCCCGTACCGCTCGAAGCTGGATTTTCTCCGGTATTGGGCGGCGGCCGGTTTTGGCGCGGCCCTCCTGACGATGTTGTTCTACACACCGGTCCTGATTTTCACCGGCCCTGAAAAGGTTTTTGCGAACGGGTTCGTTGCACCGCTTCCCTGGGCTGATTTGCTGGAGACTCTTTCCCATCGTTTCGCCGAGACTTGGGCCGAGTGGACGACTGGCGTCCCGCTTTTCATGACCATAATCCTTGCCGCCGGCTGGACCCTGAGCCTGGTTTTCCATCGATGGCTTTCCACCACCCGCCTCCCGTTGCAATTAGCAGCCTTGCTGTGGATCCTTACCTTGATCATCATCCAACGACCGAATGCCTGGGCCAAGGTGTGGTTGTTCCTGTTGCCGCTGATGTTGTTATGGGCTGGCGCTGGGACCGTTGGCCTGTTGGAAAAAGTCCGGCCAAAGTTATTGGGCGGCCTGCCGCTGGCATCGATTTTGGTTGGGCTGGCGCTGCTGGTCGAAATCCAGCACGCTGCCTGGCTCGCGCCACAACTTCCCGAGCTTTGGGCGGGACGCGGCGACGAGGAAAAGGCAGTCCTGTTTGTTCAGAGCCAATTGCAGGATGATGATCTGATTATCGTCGCCCCACCGGACGATGCAGCGGTGTGGTACTATTCTGAACTGCACGGTATTCTGAATACTCACTTCGACACACTCATGGCTTTCAACCGCCTCCTGGTCCTGGTGGACCCGGTTGAGGGACAGACTCCCGCTTCGGTGATCGCGGAGCGCGGCCCCGATCCGGCGCTGGTGGATGTTGAATCCTGCCACATGCTGGAAACTTTCAACAAGATCCAGGTGTTTGAATGTCCGTCCAAGTAGGAGACGAGTTATGAAAAAGTTTTTCCTCAAATACGTTGTTTTTCGTGAGCGCCCGTGGGTGTGGAAGGTCTCCTTGGCGCTGGCGCTCTTGGCGGCTTTTGGACTGCGCATGATCAACCTGACCAACCCTCCGCTGGATTTTGCTCCCACTCGCCAATTGTTTTCTGCTCTCAAAGCGCGCGGGATGTATTACCAATATGTCACCGATGCACCAGCTGGGGAACGCCAACTGGCGATCTCACTGGGTGACGTGGGCACGGTGGAGCCGCCGGTGCTTGAAACTCTTGTCTCCCAGACCTATCGCCTGACTGGTGAACACCTTTGGGTTGCGCGCATTTACTCATCGTTGTTCTGGGTATTGGGCGGGCTGGCGCTCTTCCTGCTCATCCAGGAACTTGCCTCCACCAGCGCGGCCATGATCGGAACCTTGTTTTATCTTTTTGTTCCTTTTGGGGTCATCGCCAGCCGTGCTTTCATGCCGGACCCGTTGATGGTGGCGCTCATCGCGTTTACACTCTGGGCGCTTTTTCGCTGGCAGAATACTGCCAGGTGGAAATGGGCGATTCTCTTTGGCATTTTTGCTGGAGCAGCGCTTTTTGTTAAAAACCTGTCTGCTTTCATTATCGTGGGTGGATTCGCAGGAGTTATCCTCGGAGTTAGAGGGCTGAAGCGTTCCATCCGCGACCCGCAGGTCTGGGTGATGGCCTTGCTGCTTATTTTACCGGCGGGGATTTTCATGCTCTATGGGATGCTTAAGCTAAACATGACAGGACAACTTGCCCTGCGCTTCTTTCCGAAAATGTGGATTGACCCGGCTTTTTATTTTCGCTGGGCTTACACGGTTAACTGGAATATTGGTTGGGGACCCGTCCTGCTGGCCGCTCTCAGCGTTTTTTTGGCTGATCCAAAGCGTGAGCGTCCTCTGCTAATTGGGCTGTGGATCGGGTACTTCATCTTCGGCATGACCTTCTCTTATCATTTTTACACGCATGACTATTACCAGTTGTCATTCATCCCGGTTGTCGCTGTATCGATGGCTCCCGCCCTCCGGTTGTTTTTTGAACGCTTCTTCGACCGCAGTCCTGGTCTTTTCCCGCGCCTGGCGCTGGTGGGTGTTGTTCTTGTTGGTCTTGTTGTGCCATCCTGGTATGTACGCGACCAGATTGTCAATGCTGATTATCGAAACGAACCTTCATTCTGGGCTGAGATTGGCGATAAACTCGGGCACAACGCCTCGGTCATCGGCCTGACGGAGGATTATGGCTATCGCTTGGCTTACTGGGGCTGGCAAGGTTCCGCGGCCTGGTTTACCAACGCCGATATCGCTGTTCGTTACCTGGCCGGGCAGGATGTAGATCTAATGAAGACATTCACCGAAGATACTGCCGGGAAGCAGTATTTCCTGGTCACCATGTTTGGGGAGCTTGATAACCAGCCGGTGATCAAGAATTTGCTTTATACCCACTATCCCATCTTCGCCCAGACAGACGAGTATGTTATTTTTGACCTCCAACACCCGTTAAGCCAGCCGTGAGCACCTTATGGAAGATAAAGTTTCTCCGAAACTATTTTCGAAACCCTGGCTAATGACGGCCCTGGTGGCATTGTTATTCATCGCCGCGATGGGCATCCGCCTGTTTGATCTGACCGACCTGCCCAATGATTTCTACATGGTGCGCCAGTACCGGTCGCTGTTGATTGCACGCGGGATGTACTATGCCCATCTGCCGACCGCCCTGCAGTGGCAGCGCAGCATTGCTGTTGCCCAGTGGAAAGGGGAAGGGTTGATTGAGCCGCCCATCATGGAGAGTCTGGCAGCCCTCACGTACCACATTATTGGTGAACACATTTGGGTGGGCAGGGTTTATGCCTCCTTGTTCTGGCTGGCAGGCGGGCTTGCCATCTGGCTGCTAGCAAAGGAACTCTCCATGCGGGAGGGCGGCATCATCGCCCTGGCATATTTCCTGTTTCTTCCATTCGGGGTGACAGCCAGCCGGGCGTTCATGCCTGACTCGCTGATGACCGCTCTCATTGCCTGGTCGTTATGGGCGCTCTACCGCTGGGAGACGCGCCATACCTGGAAAACCGCCGTCCTGGCCGGAATATTAACCGGGGCTGCCATCCTGGTCAAATCGGTGGCAGTATTTCCTTTGCTGGGGGCCGCTGCGGGGTTGGTCCTTAGCCGGGGATCAGTGAAACGTATTCTGGCTGACAAGCAGACCTGGGTGGTGGCCGGGATTACAGCCATCCCAACAGTCATCTTCTATATTTACGGCCTGTTCATTGTGGGGACATTGCAGGGGCAATTCGCTCTCCGCTTCTTACCGGCTCTTTTGAAAGACCCTTCGTTTTATGGCCGCTGGCTGTTTATAGCTGCCGGGATAGTCAGTTTTGCGGCCATGTTCATCTCCCTGGCGGGCATTCTTTTGTTCCGCGAGAATAAACCGCGCTTTCTGATTATTGGGGCCTGGTTTGGTTACATCGTCTATGGGTTTGCTTTCTCATACTACTTCATCACGCACGAGTATTACCATTTGCCGCTTATCCCGATTGTCGCCATCGGCTTGATCCCGGTAGCAGACCTTCTGGTCCGGCAGGTTGCCCAGCAGAAAGGCTGGCTGTGGCGTGCCATGTTCGCCGGGCTGTTACTTTTTGGTGTCGCAATGAAAATGTGGGAATCCCGCAATACCATGGCGACTAATCAGTATCGCAACGAAGTCTCTTACTGGCAGGACCTCGGCAAACTCATAGGCACTGATAAGAGTATTATCGAACTCTCCGGCGATTATGGCTACCGCCTGGCCTATTTCGGTTGGGTCAGCGGCGCACAGTGGGCGACGAATGCCGACGAGGCTTTACGCGCTCTGGCCGGGCAAGCCCAGCCTGATTTTGCCACCACTTTTGCTGACCAGACTGCCGGAAAAGATTTGTTCGTAATTACTTCCCCCCCGGAATGGGAGAACCAGCCCGAGCTGCGCGAATACCTCACGGCCCATTATCCACTGATTGCTCAAGATCAAAGCAATGGCTATTGGATTTTCGATCTTCGGCATCCGCTCCCATGACTTCATCTGACCTTCCTCTCGTTTCCATCATTACCCCTTCCTATAACCAGGCGCGTTTTCTGGAATTCACCATTCGCTCTGTATTGGAGCAGGATTACCCCAACCTCGAATACATCCTTGTGGATGGTGGTTCCACCGACGGCAGCGTGGACATCATCCATCGCTACGCGGACCGGTTGGCCTGGTGGGTCTCTGAGAAAGATAACGGTCAGACCGACGCCATCAATAAAGGCTTTGCTCGGGCCAAAGGGGACGTTCTGGCCTGGCTCAATTCGGACGATACGTACCAGCCGCATGCGGTCGCCGAGGCGGTTGAGTTCTTGCGCAGCCATCCCGAGGTCGGGATGGTATACGGTGATACCAATTTCATTAACGAGAGCGGGCGGGTCATTGGTCGCTTCCCTGCTGCTCAAACTGACTACAAACGCCTTCAGCGCGGCTACGTCCACATTCCTCAGCAGGCATCCTTCTGGCTTGCCGGGCTGTGGCGCAAGGTCGGTCCGCTCGACCCGTCGTTCTACTTTGCCATGGATTATGATCTCTGGGTGCGGCTGGCGCGGGTCAGCAAACTGTACTATCACCCGCGCCTGTGGGCGAATTTCCGTCTGCATACCCAGGGGAAGACCGTCACTGCTGACGACCGCTGCTGGCCGGAGATGCTAAGGGTGCATTATCGGGATGGTGGTTCGTGGTTGGGCATCCTACCGGCCAAGTATCTGATCCGCAAGGTTGTCGCACCGCTTATCAATGCCCGCCGGCGGTTCATGCTGCGAGGGGGGTAGAAGGTCCCCTGCACTGTTAAAAAAGTCCAGCAGGCAGGTTTGGTTGCGGCGGTAGGCCGCGCTATGATAAAATACCCCCGCTTTAAAAGGATGACACTCTGATATATGGGCAATTTTTCAAGATCATCTCAAACCACCATCTATGATAGTTCCAAGCAAAAGAATGCGGCCGTTGAAGAGCTCCGTTCAACTTTCCGCTATCACGATTTGATATTCCAATTAATTCGTCGTGATCTGGTAACGCGCTATAAGCGTTCTTTCTTGGGAATCCTATGGACAATGCTCAATCCATTGGGTACGATGATAATTCTGTCCATAGTTTTTTCTCACTTGTTTAATATGCGCGGCACCTATCCCGCCTACATCATGACAAACCTGATCGCGTGGAATTTCTTTGCCCAGACTACAGCTGCAGCATTGAATTCCATGTTATGGGGCAGCAGTTTGTTTCAGAGGATTTATTTGCCCCGCACATCCTTTGTTGTTTCCACCATTGGTACGGGGCTCGTGAACACGCTTCTTGCTCTGGTGCCGCTCATCTTTATTTTCTTGGTCACCCGGGTGGCACTTCATGCCACCATTTTTCTTCTGCCGGTTTCTTTGCTTCTCTTGGCAGCCTTTGCACTGGGAATCAGTTTGATCATTTCAACTTTTGTCGCATTTTTCCCGGACGTTGCCGAAATGTACCCAATTGTCCTGACGGCCTGGATGTATTTGACCCCCATTATCTATCCAGAAGATCTCTTGAAGGATGTTTTAGGCGGTTGGATATTGCGCCTCAACCCACTTTTCCCGGTGATCAGGGTGGTTAGATTGGTCATCTACGATGGCAAGATCCCTACTTTGGAACAGTGGGGGCTTGCTGCCGGGATTGCCCTGGGGACGTTATTGATCGGCTGGATATTCTTTACACAGAAATCGAAATCTTTTGCATACCATGTCTGATATTCCATTCTCCGAGCCGCAAAACGACACCGCGATTTTCTTGAGCGGCGTCTCTGTCCGCTACCGTTTACCCAATGAAAAGGTGGCCTCCCTGAAAGAGTATATGATTCGATTGATTCAGGGCAAAGTTCACTTTAACTCTTTTTTGGCATTGAATGATGTCAACCTGGTTGTAAAAAAAGGGGAAATATTCGGAATTCTGGGACGGAATGGCGCAGGGAAATCAACGCTTTTGAAGGTGATTTCGCGCGTTTTAATCCCGACCCAGGGACGGGTCTGGATTAATGGGATGGTCTCTCCCTTGCTTGAATTGGGAGCCGGCTTCCACCCCGAGCTGACCGGGATGGAGAATATCCATCTTAATGCCACGCTGCTTGGTCATAGTCGCAAAGAGATCACGCAGAAGATCCCGGAAATCCTTGAGTTTGCCGAGATTGGGGATTTTATTGAAGCTCCTTTACGCACTTATTCATCCGGTATGTTTGCCCGGTTGGGTTTTTCCGTGGCGACTGCCTGGCGCCCGGACATTCTGATCCTGGATGAGGTGCTATCTGTGGGCGACGCTGCATTTGCCAAGAAATGCGCCGAACGTATGAAGGCTTTCCGTGAAAGCGGTGCCACGGTGCTGCTGGTCTCTCATTCGGTCACTACCATTCAATCGCTTTGCCAGCGGGCACTCTTGCTTGAGCATGGAAATGTCGTGGAATTAGGCTCAGCAAAAGAAGTCAGTGAAAAGTATTCTAATCTGATGCTTGGAAAATGATCTCGTTGAGGGGGATGATACGGTGGTCGAGCGCCTGGAATTGCCTTCTCCCCCGGCGCCCTTGTAAAAGAAAACTCGTCAGCTATCTCCCGGCACGATCACCTGACCGGGGATGAATCAGTGACTTGACCCGAGGACTTTGTGATAGACAGCTAACGTGGCGGCATTGATCCTGTCTTTCGAGAATCTCTCCAACACTCGTTGCCGTCCGGCATTTCCCATCTTCCTCCGTAGATCCGCATCAAGCACCAAAATGGCCAGGGCTTCCGCCAGGGCTTCTGCATTTCCAGGAGGAACCAGCAAGCCATTCTCACCGTCGACGACAACTTCCCGGCATCCGGGTATATCGCTTGCGACAATCGGCCGCCCGCTTGCGGCTGCTTCGAGCAGGGAGGTGGGCACACCCTCTCCATAGGAGGAGGGCAGGGTGACAATATGGCAGCGGGCGTACACGCTTTTCATATCCGCCTGCCATCCCCACCACTCGACTGCGCCCTCTTCGACCCACCTGCGCAGGGTTGGCTCATCCACGGTGCCGGGGTTGCCTTCATCGGGTTTTCCCACCAGTGCCAGGCGGGCTTGAGCTTTCTTTTTTAGCAGGGGGGAGGCTTCCACCAGGATGCCAACGCCCTTATCCCATAACATTCGCGCCGGCAGCACCACCACCGGCACCCCGGCGGGCTCCGGGAGAGGCGCAAAGGCATCCACGTCCACCCCCACCCCTTCGATCAACCAGGTACGCTCCGGAGAGGTTAGTCTTTTTGAGAGGAAATATTCCCGGTCGGTGGGGTTTTCAAAGATCGTGGCACAGTTCGGATGCCTGCTTGCGAGCCAATAGAGACCCTGCATCATCTGGCGCACCACGCGCGCCTTTGCATCCTGGCGGATGAACATGATTCCCAAACCGGTAATGTTATTGATTACCCCGGGAACCCGGCTGAGGATCGCTGCCAGCGAGCCGTACGTCACCGCTTTGGCAGTGCAGTGGTGCACCAGGGCGGGCTTCTCCTGACGATAGATCTGCATCAATTGGATAGCCGACCGGAGTTCCTTCCAGGGTGACAGGGTTTGGCGCCCCACCCTCCATTCGACCCATCGCAGCCCCTTTTCCTGCAGCGCACGGGTATATTCTCCTGCCGGCGAAACCAGCACTACTTCAAAGCCTTGCTGGGCGAGGTAAAGAGCCAGGGAAAGGCGAAAGTTATAGAGATACCAATCCGTATTTGCGACCAGGAGTATGCGTTTCATATCGACCATTATAGGCGATCTATTCTATCAAGAAGCCAAACGATCCAGTCGGGTGGCATGAATCTGAGCCGGCGTGGATCAATGACGGTTTGTGCCGGTCAGCTCTGCGTACAAAGCAAGCAGGCGCTGGCGCATGAGCTGCCAGTCATAAGTGGCCTCGTAAGCCCGGCGTCCGTTTTCACCCAGGCGCAGGCGTAAGGCTGGGTCATCCGCCAGGCGGGAAAGGACCGCTTCCAACTCTTCCACATCTCCATACTTCACCACCAGGCCGCAGTCGGTCTGCCGGATCGTACGATCCATGTTCGTCCCGCCTGCCACCAAAGTAGGCTTGCCCAGCATCATGGCCTCGAAGATTTTGTTGGGGCTGGAATAGCGGTGGTTGGGAATGGCCGGGTCATAGGTGGCAAAGAGCACATCCGCGGAAGCGCTCAATAGCAGGGCGCGCTCGTATGGGATGCGGCCATGCCAGGTCACGTTGGGCAGCCTCTTTGCGATGCTCAGGATGTGCTCCTCATCGCCGCCAAAACCGGCCAGGGCGAAGCTCCATTCGGGGTGGCGGCGCAAGACTTCCAGCATCTCCAACAGGCCGCGCTCCACCTGGAGCAAACCGATATAGGCGATATGCAGCCGGCTGCCCGGCGGGCGAAGACCCTCTCCCTTCATTGTTCCAGCCACATCTTCCGGCGAGTTGTAGAGCACCGTCAAGCGGCGGGGGTGAGCGCCGCTGATCTGCTCCCGGCGGGAGTCATCGGCCAGGATTACCGTATCGGCGTGGTTGATCGCCCACAGGTCCATGCGCCGGATCAGGGATTTGATCCAGCCCGGGGTATGGCGCAGGTGATCGGCGTAGAAATCAAAGATGTCATAGATGACGGGTTTTCCCCATAGGATTTTTGCCAGCATGGCAGGTAAAACGGTGTCGAAATCGCAGGCGTGGATGAGATCGTATTCCTGGCTGTGGCGCACCAGCCAGCGCCACAGCCCCCACTGCCAGCGCATCAACTGGGGCAGGTTGCCCATGCCGTGCCCAAAATCTGCCCGGATGGGCAGGCGGATAATTTCCCAACCGGCACTTGTTTCCTGGAGAGGTAGCGCAGCCGTGCGGTCCCAGCCCAGGGTGCGGACAGGATAACCGGCACTGGCCAGCGCATTGGCTTCCTTTTCCACGCGCGGGTCCGGTGCAATCGGGTTCGAGCGGCAGATCAATATTCGTTTCAATTCAGATACACCAACTTCCGTAAACGGCGCAACTGGTCACTGGTATTCCACCACAGTACCTGGCACTCTGCAAGTACTGCAAACCAGGTCCTGACCGGTCCCCAGGAGAATAGTTTCGCCATCGTCCCGACGAACCGTTTGAACAGCTTCCAGGGTCGAAATTCGACGGGAATATACAGGTCGGTCTGCAGGCGATACCAGGTGCGCTCTCCTGCCAGGATGGCTTGCCGGACATGATGGAGGGTGAACCGCTCCGGCTCCACATTGTGTGTGACCACCGCGTGCGGCTCAACAGCAATGGTGTAGCCCAACTTTTGGATCAGTATCGCCGCGATCGTCTCCTCACCGCCGCCGAAATCGGTGCCGCGCCGTCCATAGCGGGTGCGAAAACCTCCCATCGCCAATAAGGCGCCTTTCCTGGCGCACCAATTTGCGCCATACGGGAACTCGAACCAGCGGGTCACCTGCGTCAGATCGGGATAGTCCGGGGCGAAATGGCTCCAGTACCCCTCCCAGCCCTCTCGGAACCACTTCGGACGCGGCGTAGGGCTTTGAAGTAGAATCGTCCCGCCGATCACACCGGCCTGCGGGGTTTGTTCGAAGGCCTTCCATACCTTCTCCAGCCAATCGGGGGAGGCCACTGCGTCATCATCCATGAAACAAACTATTTCACCCCGCGCCTCTGAAATGCCGGCATTACGGGCAAATGACAGGCCCTCAAATGGACAAGTGACCAACCGCAGCCGTTCGGGCTGGCCGGCAAAGTCGACCTCCCGCAGGCGGTCGACGAGATTGCCCACCGAAGCATCAGCCGGATCGTTGTTAACGACCAACACCTCGTAATTATTGGCGGGGAAGGTCTGCTTTGCCACGCTATGAAGCGCATCGGCCAGTTGCGCACCGCGCCGGTACGTGCAGATGACCACCGAGATTTTGCAGGAAGACGGGGTGGGGTTGAAGATCTCTGTTTCCAGCTTTGCCAGGTGGGCGGATTTCACCCGGATATCGATCGCCGTACAGAGTGTCCTGACATCCGGGACACCCAGCCAGCCTTGATGAGGAATTAAGCTGGAAGGAAGCGCTGCTTCTGTGAACGGGATCGCGATACAAAGGTCCCATGCAGGGTCTATTGTCTTGGAAAGGGATAACTGACCGTCGGCGACAAGGACTTTGTATGCACCGGCGGGCCAGGCGGGGTCAGGAATGGCCTCGATGGGATTTTCGGTGACCTTTACAGCCACAACTGGCGACCAGAAACGGGACATCTGGTTCAGATCGAAGCGCGCCGGGTCAAGCAAAACATGTCTTGCCTCAGCAGCCCACGCGCGGATTTGCTTGGCCAGTGTCTGTTGATGGGGAGTCTCGTCCTCGGCGATCAACCAGGCCAGGGGCATATTATAAAAATCGCGCCGGGCATCTTCAAAAACCATCAACCCCTCCCTGCTGTGGGTAATGCCCAGTTCCTCATCCCGGCTGGTCAGCGAGCTTGCATGGAAGCGGTACTCATACACCTGTTCGGAAAAATCGGTATGGTGCAGGGTCATGAGTGCATTGACGCGCATCCAAAAATCATAATCTTCGGTGCCAAAACGATACGGGCTGTAATCACCCAACAGGAAATGCGCGCGGTTGCGGTACATGAACGCTCCCCCTATAGTGTTGTTGGCAACCACATTTAACTCGGATGGATCTCCTGGTAAGTGAACATGCCCGCTGCCGATTGGTTTTTGATAATCATGGTACCACTCAGAGTCGCACAGCAGCCGTCCATCCTCCCCGATGATATCCTCGTTGGCATACTCGGCATCCCACTCCGGGTGGCGGCGCAAGGAATCAACCATTCGGGCCAGGAAATCCGGTTTGAGCCGGTTGTCGGCGCTGATCCAGGTCAGGAATTCACCCCTTGCAGCCCGGAACCCGGTGTTGAGAGCATTTGGCAATCGCTTATTTGGCTGGTGGATGACGCGCACGCGTGGGTTGCGCATGGCATATTCATCGAGGATCTCAGCGGTGGCATCCGTCGAACCATCGTCGACTGCGATCAGCTCCCAGTCAGGGAATGTCTGCCCCAGGATACTGTCGATGGACTCGCGCACATAATCTGATCCGTTGTAGACCGGTAGCACAATGGAAACCAGACCGGGTTGGCAGGGACAGCTTATGCCGCTCAGGTCGTTGCATGGATGCATCCGCAACCGTTCTCGTTTGTAGGCGTCAAATGCCAGCGCCTGCCAGGACAACGGAAGCAATCCCCTCCATCGCAGCCAGCGCCCCAATGGATGGCGGAGCCTCTCGCGAAAGAATTTTTCAGCGCTCATGCCAGTCTATGACCACGGGTGATATTTGAAAGAGCCGTGCTGTTGATTACTTCCTTTTTTCGCCTAATTTTAAATGAAGACGCAACGCTTTTTTGTACAGGCGCCTCCGTTCATGCAGATCAAGGCGCATCCGCCGCATGACTTGTGCTATCGCTTGAACATAGATCCAGTGCTCCAGCCGCCGGTAGGATGGCAATCCCCTGCCGAACACTGCTTTTGTTAAATGATCCCACCATTGTCTCTGCAGGGATCGCATCTCCGGCGCGCCGGGAATGTACTGATTGATCTGCAGGCTGTATTCGCTTAACTTGGAAGCATGGATGGTTTTGCGTACGTAATCGAGTGTAAAGCGGTCAGCAGATGGAGCATGATATATCTGCGCCTGCGGGTCAACCACGATGGTATAGCCCAGGCGCTGGATCAGGCTGGCAGCGGTGATCTCTTCGCCGCCGCCGAAATCGGCGCCACGCCGGCCATAGCCTGTACGGAACCCACCCATCTCCACCAGGATGCGCCGTGGGGCGCTCCAATTTCCACCCCATGGGAACTCCCACCAGCCCTCTACAGTGGTCGTTTCGTTGTATGGAGGGATTAACTGGCCCCACAGCGGTTCCCACCCCGGCTTCAGCCACTCCGGGCGAGGATCGGGTACTTTAAGGATGATCTTGCCGCCCACTACCCCCGCTTGTGGGTATGCCTCGAATGTGCGCCAGATCTGGGTCAACCAATCCGGGAACGCCAGTGCATCGTCATCCAGGAAGCTGATTACTTGGCCATGCGCCTCCGAGATTCCGGCATTGCGTGCGAACGACAGGCCCATGAACGGGCAGGTGATCAACCGCAGTCGGTCTTGGTGGTCAGTGAATTCAGAACGACGCAAGTTGTCAACGATCTGCCCGGTGGAGGCGTCCACCGGATCGTTGTTGACGATGATGACCTCGTAATCCTCAGCCGGGAAGGTCTGTTGCGCCACGCTGCGGATGGCATCGGCCAGTTGTGGCCCACGATGATAAGTGCAAATGACCACCGTGATCTTGACCGCCGGCTCGGGTGGGTTGGCGATTTCGGCCTCCAGGCGGGCCAGATGCGCTGATTTGACGCGGATATCCACTGCCGTGAAGAGGGCGGCAACATTTGCGACCGACAGCCACCCCTGGCGGGGCTGGTTCAGCCGGGGAAGCGATGCGCTGGAAGATGTAGTGATACATAGATCCCAGACGGGCTCGGCCTCCTCAGGCAGAGCGGTCGCACCAGCCGCTATCAGGACTTTGCAACCACCTTCCGGTAGTTCTGGCGTAATTGAAGCTTCTCCAGGGTCAGAGGTTACCCTGACGGCCGCCAACGGGAACCACAGCCGGTGTGCCTGCCCTGGGTCAAGGGGGATTTGGTCGAGCAGGATATGCTTGGCCGCCTTGACCTTGTCGCGGATTTGGTCAGCCAGCGCCCGCGCCTTCGGATCGCCGTTGTCGGTGATAACCCAGGCCAGCGGAGTCTGGTAAAAGTCACGCCGGGCATCCTCGAAGACCATCAGGGCCTCGCGCCTGCGGCTGATGCCCAGCTCTTCGTCGCGGGCGGTGAGCGATGTCGAATGAAAACGGTAATCGTAGACCTGCTCGGGAAAATCAACGTGTTGCAAGGTGAACAGGGCATTTACCCGCATCCAGTAGTCGTAATCCTCGGCTCCGAACCGCAGTGGGCTGTAATCGCCGACCAGGTAGTTCACCTGGTTGGAGTACATGAAGGCCGCGCCAACGTAATTGTTGGCCACGATGTTCAATTCCGAAGGATCGGCAGGCAAAGCGATATGCTCGCTGCCTGGCGGGGTTTGGTAGCCGCTGTACCAGCCGGACTTGAGCAGAGGCTGCCCAGATC
>Ga0209777_10000309_pt1 | contig 82928 bp, 114 predicted proteins | sample FrelakmetHBP12HB_FD_187147 | JGI IMG/M metagenome (GOLD analysis project Ga0209777, IMG submission 187147) | Freshwater lake sediment microbial communities from the University of Notre Dame, USA, for methane emissions studies -HBP12 HB (SPAdes)... | ecosystem: Environmental > Aquatic >...
CGATCTGGCCATAAGATATGGTTTGGATTTTTCCAAATCAAGGACGCTACTACCGGGGCATGGCGAGGACTTAGTGAGGCTTCGGGTGTAGCGGGTTCGTCAACTATACTGTACGACGGAAGCGCCCAGGCACATACTCTGGATCCGGTAACAGGGGAGCTTTCAATTGATGCCGGAGGTCCAGCCGACTTCGGGGCAGGTGCCGCCGGAGGTCTTGTCATTGTGGATATGCGGGCTGGACTATTTGATGACAAGTACTGTGACTGGATTGCGATTGCCGGCAGTAGGGTAGTGGGCAATAAGATCACAGGGTGTACAAGTTTTATTCCGTTCTTTGATCCCGATGTGGACGGGAAGTATAAGAATCTTCGGTTAATGATCGTGAAGCCGTTTTGGGAATGGACGGCAGAGGGTTACCAGGGCAATCAGACTGGCATGGGTTCATACGGTGGACAATATTGGCAGAGGGGTGGTGATAAGTCTACACAGACATTTGAGTCGATCGATATGCCATATGATCCTGCGTTGGATATCACAGATATCCAGGGTCGTGTATGGTTCAGGAATGGCTATTCATTCTCGGATGATGATACGGTATCACCGAATGCGGAAGCGCCTCCGCCAGTAGGGAATGATCCAGGAGTAGTAATTCTTACATGGTCAGCAACAATCACAATCGACTGCAATCTTGGTAGTATATTCTTTTTGAAGCTACTCGGAGATTGTACGCTGGCGCCACTTGTCAATGCAAAGAATCTTCGCCCGATTATCCTGGTGACGCAACAGGATCCTACAGGGGGTAGGCATTTGTTTCTTGATGCAAAGTACAATACGGGAATAGACATTGACGATATGGTATGCCCTATGGACAGTGACGAAAGGACATACTATGGATTTATGTACTTTGCGGATTCTGATTTGATTGATATCGTGGCGTTCGTAAGAGGGTACAACGGATGAGCATGTCGGCGTGTTATTCAACATACTATAGGGTGGACTCTCTTGGTATTGTCACAGATGTGGCTTCAATTATTACCGGATTACGTGCGGCATTAACGGTAAGCCCTCCAGCAGCATCTAGGTGGACGGAACCTGCAGCAGGAACGTTTAAGTCTCCAGCTCGTGCAGACGGAATGTTTTTTACTGTTACTCCGACTAAGATATCTGCAACTAGAATTGCCTACGTAGTAAGGGACCATTACGGACTACTTGTAAACAACGCTACGGACACCCGTCAGGATATTGACACACCGGCCGGAACTACGATTGTGATTTACTCCGGGCCTATGCATTTGGTTGTTAATTCTGGTAGGACTACACCGGAGGCTTGGTGTTGTGGAATGATGGAGCGATCGCCGGATTTGAATTCTGTACCGCGCGGATTATATTTTGCTAGCTATGGTCCGCGAAATACCGCGGGGTCACTATCAGGAAATGAATGGGGATGTTATTGGGTTTGGAGTCCTAATACCGGATTATACGTGGGATCCAATCAAAGAGCCTACTGTCTTGCTTATCGTCAGCCAGCACAGTCTGGTTTATATAGTTCAGATAGGTTTACGATAGCAGGGGATTTGATAAATTTTACATTGGAATTTATTTGTGTTAACTGGTGGATGGGCAGGTTTCCTCAGGCAATAATTACGGATCAGTCAAGAGCTTATGGAGAATCAGTGAGATGTCCGATTGATGATGCTGGAACGGTTGGTACATTTCAAGTGGTTGGATTTCCTCCAGATGTTTATCAGTATACAAGAGCCAAATTGGCAATAAGGACAGGATGAGTACGCCTCATTTTTTGACTTCGAGTCATAGATATTTCAGACGCCAAGGCGTGACTGATGTTCAGACTATTATGGATGACTTCTATGCGGAAACAGTAACGCATGGTGGTTGGTCTGACCAAGGTGCCGGGAAGCTACGTTCACCAAATACAGATGGACGTTGGATGGATATTACTTTGGCTCGGGCTGCTATAAACAAGTTGAACATGACCCTGGGGGATCAGACACTTGGTTTTTATACGATATGTGCCAGACAGGCTCAAGGAGTAGCGGCTCACGCTTGGGATGTCAGAATATTTACTGGCCAGTTTCATGCGTACATAGACATCATTAGCGATCCGTTAAACGCGGAATGTGTCTATGCTGGAATTCTTGATATGTGGCCCGATAGTCCTTTTACTCAAACAGTTGATTATCATCCTACGGTGTATGGCAACGGAAGCAGAACAACCGTCGGTGTATATACTGCGGCAGATAACGATGTATCTAAGGCATGGATGCGGGATCAGGTTAGCTCTTGTCAAATGTGGCCGAGAGTCGGAATTCTTACTGGAGGAAGTAGCACGGACGTTGGTGTCAGAACTCTGGAATTAGTTAGATCTTATCATCCAAGAGAGTTTTGGGCATCGGGTCCTGGACAAGTATTAACAGGGTCGTATTTTGGTCATTACGCAGGCCGGGCTTATAATACATTGTTTGTTGATGGTTCCCTGACTCCTGGATCAGAATTATATATTTCAGTCGATGCAGGGTTCCCTGTTAGGTTTGTAACTATTGCAGGTATCCCGGTAAACTGGGGAAGAATGTTAGCGGTGAGGGCAGACTAATGGGAGTTCCAGTACATTACAATACGCAATTTACTTATAGAGAACATGTAGCTGTAGTGGATGTTCAAACCATTATAGACGATCTCTATACAGACCTTGTAACAACAGGAGGTTGGACTTGTACAGTAGGTGGAGTTGGGGTTACTCCAACAACGTATAAAACTCCAACAAGATCCGACGGGGCATTTTTTACAATTACCCTGACAAGGATTTCAGCGACGCGATTATCTTTTATTATGTATGACAACATTGGGCTACTGGTAAACAATCAAACAGATACAAGGTTGGACATAGCGGCATCCCCAGGAAACTCGGTTCAGACATATGCAGGACCATTTCATCTTGTTGTGAATTCGGCTAGGGCCACGCCAGAGTGTTTTATGTGCGGTATAGCAGATCAGACTCCAGAACCTTTGGCAACGCCGCGTCCTATATTCTTTGCTTCTGCAGGACCTAGGAACAATGCAGGAACATTAACGATGCAGACTTGGGGCAATCTATTTATGTTGCTACCTGGTACGGCAGCGTATGCGGTTCAGTCGGCAGCGTATTCTTGTTGTATGGCAAGGGCACCGCAGCAAGGAACTCAGTATATACTGGCTACTCTTTCTGGTACGTATGTGGCATGGCCGGCAGAGTTTTACTTCCCCGGAACAATGTCTGTATCGGGATGGTGGGCAGGTAGGATTTGTCAGTGTGTTATGGTGGACAGTAGCTTGTTAACTTTCGGATCGGAAATAAATGTTCCCTTAGACGGAACGACTACTGGTGTTTTCAAAGTAGTTGGGTTGACAGCATATAGCTATATATTGTTGGCTTTCAGGAAGGCTACGTTATGAGTGCTCCGGAATTCTTGTGCTCAAGTTATCGCTATTTCTCAAGAAGCGGCGTATCAGATGTCGCGACTATTATTACTGACTTCGAATCAGAAACAGTGACTTACGGAAACTGGACTTTGGTGAGCGCTGGGTTATACAAATCTCCGGCAGATAACGTATCCAGGTGGATGGATATCCTATTGACTAGGATCAGTCAGTACAAGTTGGAGATGCGTCTTAGGGATAACTTGGGAGTGACTATTTGTACTCGTAGAATAAACTTACCGTCGACTAATAACTGGATAGTTAGGATTTATACAGGACAATTTCACGCTATTATAGATGTGGATCCTGGTTCGTTGGTGTACGAGCATTTAACGGCAGGAATTCTGGATTTATCTCCGGAAGCTCAGAATGCGCATACTCATTTTGTTTATGGAGGTGGAACTAGGAATACTTCTGATGCGCTGGATGCATATGGAACTAATCCGTTTCAACTGTATGCGATAGATAACGTAACTCCAACAGGAGTAGTTAGGGTTGGCAGGTTCTCTGGTAACTACGGTAGCTATTCTTTGTATGGTGGTCGTACCCTGAACGGTTCGAGAGTGTTCAGAATGCGTGAGGTGTTTATCAAAGCGGCGGGCGCTCTTTATTTGTCATATGCTGGTCGTTGCTACCAGCAGATATTGGTGGACGCATTTATACAGCCATCGTCGGAGTTGTTAATACCTATTGATACAGGTCTTACGGCAAAGTTTAAGTGTATGGGTTATCAGGACTCTGTCGGATATGTATTACCCTGGCGTGTTGCGGTGAGGATAGCATAATGCCAAAGCTACCGATAACTAAGTACTCAAATATTTATCAGGACTTGGTAGATTTTGCTATCAAGTATTTCGGGCGTCTTACTGGTCCGCCCGCTTCTGAGTTTATGGAGTTTTTTACAACAAACAGACTAGTACAGTTGGCGGAATATTTTGCATTGATAAAGATTGAGCAAGGAAACATTCCTTATCCTTATAGCACGACGTACGATATTGCTGGTGGGTCTTGCCTTGTAAAAAATAATCCTTATTGGGACGCTGGACAAGGTCAATTAAATGTGGATGCTGTTCCGGCGAATATGCCACCAACGGGAATAATAAGAGTTAATGGAGAGGCTTGCTATTATTACTTTAAAGACGGTACGCATTTTTTCGTTCAGACTAGTGCTGGTATTAGTGGAAGAAACTATCCGTTCGGTGGTGCAGGTTCTAGGCATTATTTGAATGAAACAGTTTTGTATGGTGGAGCGATGGGAATGCTGGTGGGAAACCACGAGTTCAAGATATCGCCTCCGGGTTCGAAAAAAGGCGGAGTATTTATGCCAATTATCCTGAGATATTTGGCAGAAAGGTTTATCAAAAAGACTACAACGAAATCGGGGGATGTTCCGACAGTTGGTGGGGATGATCCGAACCCGGGAATTCCTACACCGCCAGAGACCCCGTATACACCGCCGGGTGGTGGTCCTGGGCCTGGCGGGCCTGTTGATGATCCTGGATTTGGTGGAGACGGTGACGATCCTGATCATAGGAAGGATGATCCTGGACTGTTAATGACTTAGTAGGTTGAGATAACCAAAGTAAGAAACAAGACCGCCGGTGAGGACGGCCGGGAGATAAATAGATGAATACATCACAGACTAACATTTCAATGTTGTCCGCGATTTTCGGAGCTAAAGGAAGGGCGGCAACACACGCAAGAGAGTCTATTATGCGTAAGAAGGAACTAGCAGATTTGCGAGAGATGACACAGGATTTGGAAATCGAACAACGCAAGGTTCGTCAAGACTTGGTTACGTTCGACGGTTTCTTTTCCGGTGTTTCTCTGGGATTGGCAATGGTTACACTGGAGTACACGTACTACAAAGTGAATATACCTTACGCCCGGTTATTAAACGCAAAGCCGGATGAACTAGTCGGTGTTCGCGTTGATAGTCGTTGGCCGCCGGCAGAACCAAACATATTGGAACTATTAAAGAGGGCAGAGGCCGAAGGCTTTGTAGATTTAACGTTACTCAATATCAAACAGGACGTTGCGCCCCGCTATTTAGTGATTAGCGTTAAGCATATTGTAAATGACGGTTATGGCATTGTGCTGGAGGACCAGGGGAGAATTTGCGAAAGGATGGGTTGTCCGAATCGCATGTTGCCTAATGGAAGGTAGTATCATGGCACCTGAAAAAATTCCAGAAGAAGCGACCAACGGATGGAGCGTATGGAGTAAGCGCATTCTGTACCAGTTGGAAATGGGTGATAAGAACTATGAGCGGATCATTGAACAGATTGAACAGATGCGTATTGATATTGCTTTGCTCAAGTTCAAGTCGATGTTATTCGGTGCGTTAGCTGGTTCGATTTTATCGGCCGCAATGACGCTGTTAATTGAGTACTTAAAAAGGAGGCCGTAATGGAGGACCAGAAGAACCTAGAGGGCAACGATAGCGGAGTGGAATTGAAAGCGATTCGTAAGCTGGTAATAGCCCACGCCAGGAAGGTGTACCTTGCTTATGCTGCGATGATCCTTATTGTATTAGGTGTAGTGACGTTTGAGGCTATTTCCTGGTACGGGGACGTGCAGACGGCAAAGATGGCGGCCCAGGTTGCAGCGCAGGTTAAAACAAACGGCGCTATTATTTCTAGCAGTCATGATGCAATCAAGGCACTGGAAAAAGAATTGACATCCATGAAGATGATGAACATTCAGCAGCAGCATTTACTGGTGGCAACACACCGGGAGTTTCTTACTAGCAAAACCTGTGAGATACATCACAGTGATTCAACAAAGCAGTGGTTAATGGAGTTAATGAAGGACGACAAGCTAGTCAAAAAATGAAAGGAATTTAGGCAATGTTAACACCGGAACAGCAAAAGAATCTCAAGCTAATCGCTGAGGCATCCGTGGCGTGTGAGTTCATTACGGGATGCCCAGCAATGGTGTCTGCCGCGCAGTGCATCCTGGAGTCTGGATGGTTAAAGGCTTGTCCTGGTAATAACTGTTTCGGAATCAAGGATACGGATCGTTACCCGGGCAGTCAGTACGTGCTCACAAAGGAGTACATTAACGGAGAATGGGTAACTCAGACTTTATTGTTTGAGGTATACCCGTCGTTGACGGATTGCTTTGTGGATCACGCTCGGTTGATAACCGGTGGATTCTACGCAAACAAACCGAATTGCTATTCGGTGGCGTTCAAACAGTATTTGGTGGACAAGGATGTGGACAAGTACATTCGGGGCATTTCCAAATACTACGCAACTGATCCGACGTATGCGGATCAAATTATTTCACTGGCACATAGTCAGTCCGTAACAAATGCTATTCAGCAGGCCCGGGTATAAGGGCAGAGGTGTTCCGTGTTGAAGCATACCGCAACTAGTGCATGGTTGTTCTATTTGCTCGCGGCTTTACTAACACTCGCGTGGAAGTGGGCGTCCTGGTGTCACACCGGAAAAAAGACTTTGCAAAAGGGTATCTGGATTAGTACTAAGGAATGGTTTGATATTACCCTGTTTGAGGACAAGTTGTCCTGGATTACTACGATCGGGGTGGTCTGGATATTCGGTGTGATTTATATCGACCGCGTGACTTGGGCTTGGTTCGGATGGATCCAGGAGATTCCTATACACGAAGCGGTAGCATTCTTTTTTGGTTCGTTAATGGAATTTGTTGCGCCAGCGGCCGCAAAGTTTGTACTAAGTAAAATTCCTTATGCGGATTCGTCAAGGTTAAACTAATGGGGAGTAACGATAATGGTAGGAACTCTTTTATTGAAGGTTATGCCGGGAGTGCCGTCCTGGCTGCGTTGGATCATTTTGTGGGGCGTCGTTTCCGGGGCGATCTTATACGGCCTAAGGCTTTACTCGAATTCCGTTTACGAACAGGGAAAGCAGCAGGGCAAATTGGCCATAGCCAAGGATCTGGAAACGGACACACTGAAAAAGCTAACAGAGGAACGAGCCCAAGTAAAAAAACAAAGCGACGATTTAACGGCCGAAAAGGTTTTGGTGGACAAACGTTTACTGGAAGCGGAGCAAGCGCGCGCTTCTAGTATGAACACTCTATCTGGCATGTTGACACAGGCCAGAACTCGCCAGGAGGTAACAAATGCGCAGGTTGCTACTATTCCTGCTACTGAGCTTGATAACGCCATTCGTGCACAGTCAAACAAGCTCGCAGCAGGTACTATCGGAAAGTGAAAAGCGGCTGATCCTGTCCCAGTTAATCGAGCTGGAGGCCAAGCGGTCAGCCGTCCTCGCGTACGAGGATTTCATCAAAAGAGAACAAGATCAGGTGGCCCTGGAGAAATCGAATTACTCCAGGGCGCTTGAGTTAGAGAAACAAGCTACGGCTTTGGCTCAAAAGGAACGAGACATCGAGAAGCAGAGGGCGGACTTATATGAGGGCCTATATAAGGCGCTCACTAAGAAAAAGACTATTGGGTGCATTCTTAAAAAGATATTCACTTTGGGGATAGCGCGATGCGGAGGCTAACGATATTTGCGTTTTTGCTTTTGTGTTGTGTCAAGGTATTCGCTGCGGATGTAACCCTGGCGTGGGATGCTAACACGGAAACCGACCTCGCAGGATATAAGGTGTACTACGGAACGGCATCCGGAGTGTACGGGGCGCCAATATCGTTAGGCACTCAAACCACGTACACTGTAACTGGGTTGGCCCCAGGAACATATTTTTTCGCAGTGACGGCGTATAATACTTCGGGCCTAGAGAGCGGGTATTCGAACGAGGTATCGACTACGGTAGCAGGTATATCAGTATGTGATGTGAACGGAGACGGAGGTGTTAACATCATGGACCTGCAGGCACTGATCAATTCGATACTCGGAATAAACCCGTTACCGCAGGGCCGAGGTGACATAAATAAGGATGGCCGGGTGGACATATTGGATGTCCAGGTCTTAGTGAATGTAATCCTTGGGATTACAGAGTGCAGTAAATAACCACGTGGTAAACAAAGGAGCAGTATGAAAGTCAATCTGACAGTCAATTGGACACCGAATGCCGCCGAAGAGGCGGTAACCGGTTATGATGTGCTTGTGGACGGGGCCGTAGTGGGCTCGTCCGCGGTTCCCGGATTCCAGGGTGATGTCGATGTGGAGCCTGGTCAGTACGCGCTGACTGTGGTTCCGAACAACGCCTTGGGACCTGGTCCTGCCAGTGACCCTGTGCAGTTCGTCATTCCTGCACTGTGCACGAAGCCGGTCGGGGTAACAGTCTCGATCAAGCTCAGTGTTCAGGTCGGTTAATGAAAGCGGTGATACTGATGGTTACCGTTTTTCTATACGTCGATCGGCCTGTATGTACCCTGCAGTTTGATCTGAATACTAGCGGCCAGGTCACGGTTGCAAGTACAGTTCAGAAGCAGGTGTCCCAGGCTTCGATCGGCGGAGGTAAGACGCGTGTGATCATCTTTGGCTTAAACCAGGTCATGTTCAGCGGACACTTCGCTTCGGTTAACGGCGTAGTTTCTGGTACAGTTACCAACGTTGTAGGATCGGACGCCAACGGCAATTCGGTTCCCGTCAACGTGAAGTATATAAACCAGCCAAAGAACGTGAAGGTGACGGTCACACCGAAGAAGTAGGAATCAGGCGGGTGGTTAGGGACCAGCTGTTTTCCTAGCTACCCGCCTTGTTCTGTTTTGTATAATATGAGATATAAGAAACTTATTCGTAAATCGCAATCATACTTAGACCGTGATATATGTCTATTAAGAACCAGATTCTTTCTACTTTATCGCACTTGGCTCAGCAAAACGGGAGTTACGTCTACGTATCGACCTCGGAATGGGCTCAGGAGTGCGGTATAAACCGCAGGAGAGGGTTTTTACCTATCGTTGCTGCTCTTTGTACCGAGGGAAAAATCAGACTGTCCAAGGGGCGGAAGGCCCGTGTTGTGGGCGGAACGATAGACATGCACAGTCAGCGCGGACTGCGGATAAAGGTATTGGAACCAGATACCACAGGAAAGCCGCTGTCCGGGATTTTGGCTAGCACATACGGAACGTACAGCCGGCCGCCCCAAGGGCACAGCAAGGAGGGCGCACAGTCCAAGTCGCGGATGGAACGGGCGCAACCAGATAAGAACATAAGTAAAACAATTACTAGTAATAATAACGTAATTACAAATAATGTTATATGGCGTGGAAGTAAAAAGCAGGAACCGCGGCGCCTCGAACGTTTGGAGCAATTATATTGGAACGCGGACCAGGTGACGGCAGATGAACTGCGTACCCTGGAACAGGTAATTGGGCAGGTGTACATGTCCACGTTCTCGTATAAGTGGTACGGACTGAGAAGGCGTCCCGACATCACGGCGTCGAAGCGAATCATCGCGTTGACGAGAATGCGGGACTGGGATGCACAAGACTTTCTGGAAGTGAATTTCATATGGTTCAGGGACAGGGCAAAACGGCGTCCTGTCGTGAGTAACGTAAGTGGCGAAAAGGCTGAGGAGAGATACGAGTCCTGGCTAGTAGCGGAACGCTATACCAACGGCGAGGGCCAGGCTAATGGTTCGAGGAGAAAAAGAGAACTCATATGTCTAAGATGCAAGAAGGAACGGACAGAGAGCAAGAGGACAGCGAAGAGGCTGTACTGGCAGATGATGAAATGGTTAGACGGGTATCTCGCAAGATACGCGAACATTTTAAGACAGTCCGTCAGGCAAAGAAAGATGCGGCTAAAAAAGCCGGCATGGCTCCTGGTATCGGAGGAAGACCAAAGAACTTACTGGATCCAAAAACAGCTCGCGCTAAAGAAGTTGAGTATAGTAAGGAGGTGGTGGCTGCGAGAACTCCAGGGGAACAGCTTGCCTGGAGATGGCGGGTGCTCGGACTGCAAACGTCGATGAAGCACTTTCTTCTGGTACAAGTCGAGGAGGGGAAGTATCGGGAGATATTCCCGCAAAATATTAGAGCCTGGACGAAAGAGTGTTTGGAATTGTCAAACAAGATGACAGAACTGACCATGGAATCACGGAAGTGGATGATCGAGGAATACAAGAGGACTAAAATAAGGAAGCCGTAAAACAATTCACATAAAGGAGAATAACTATCATGCGTAGCTTTCACGATATAGAGTTCAAGGGACAATTCATTTTTCATCACCGTATCGACCTCATGCAAGAGTACGCAGAGGAGCCCAAGTTGAAGCGTTACCGGGCGCACACGATCGCGGTCGTATTCGGACCCGACTATGGCTGCGCCGTCGGAATCACCAGCTGTTCCGTGAAGGACCAGTTCAGCAAGAAGAAAGGAATTCTCATAGCCACCGGACGTGCCAAGATGGAGTATGCCCTGGGTGCCCAGGTGGAATTCGACAAGGATAACAACAAGGTCATGGACCGGGACGAAATGTTCTCGAAGGCCCAGGAGATCTATCATCAAATGGCGTTACCCGTATGAGAGCCCGATCCCTGAAACTCTGGCTCAGGCCAGGAATACAAGCCCGCGTAGCGATAGTGGGCTCACGTAGAAGGAAGTGCAAGGGACTAGTCGTGGCCCTGGTGCAGTCATTACCTATGGACGCAACGGTTGTCTCTGGTGGGTGTCCGGACTGCGCTGATCAGTGGGCCGAAGAGGAAGCCAAACGACTGGGCCTGCAAACCGATATATACCGGCCAAATACCAAGGGCCTGAAACAATACCACCAAATCGTACAGGCGTATTACGCGAGGAACAGGCAGGTCGCCTTGCATTGTGATATCATGTTCGCCTTTGTGGCAAAGGACCGGACGGGTGGCACGGAAAATGCCATCAAGCATGCGTATGATCTCAATAAAGAGGTGTACATCCGATGAGCACGATCAGGGTGAAGTACAGTTGTCATACGTGCGGACTCGAAAAGGTTGAATGCGATGTTCCAGCACGCGAGGATGTCACAGACGTTGTATTCTGGGTGGAATATATCTGCGGCCGGGCTGTCCAGGAGGACCATACCCGGAGATCGCCTGAGTGTGACGCCGAGAGCGTTCAAGACCTAATGATTCCAATATCGGGGGCGGACTATATTGGTGGTCCGTGCAAGCAATGAGAATCAGTCTACAATTCAAGCTAGAGGATATGTGGATCGGGGTGTTCTGGAGGACATTACCAAACCTGTACACGGACGTTTGGATTTGTCTAATACCCTGCTTTCCGATCTACGTTCACATATATCGGGGCCGGCGATGAGAGTATCAACATTCGTGCAAAGGGTGGATTGGTTACTCTCACATCAAGAACAATGGGTCGAATGGTATCGAGAAATCACGAACAAGCACACGACCCCGTTGGACCGATTCCTGTCGGTACACTTCAATCATAGGAGACGGAACCTGTTCCTGATGATGAAGGCCGACGGGCTATTCGCGAAGACTACTTACTGGAAGGACGTGAAGCTATCCGGCGAACTCGCGATAGCTTACAAGGAGGCGAAATGCAAATCGGCTTAGATCCTGCGTGCGGGCCTGATGAAACCGCGATAGACACAGGGACGTTCCTGATCCGAATCAAGAACAATCTGTATACCCTGGAATGTAAGGTCTGTCACACGGTGGAACCGATCCCGTTTACCCAGGGCGAACTGGAGATCATATTTTTCAAGGACAAGAACGGGCATGAGTTCATCATGAAGCGGTTGTCCCGGGCATTCGGAGTTCACTATCTAAAGTGCCCAGAACAAGCTAAACTCAAAGCTCGCTTACTGGCTTTGAAGGGAAAGGTGGCTATAGATGGGACCGGAAAAATACAGTAAGGACCAGAAGGATGTGCGGGACGAATTCGCGCAGGGATTTATAATCGTCTTCGCATTATCTGGATTCCCTGTACCGGATGCCCAGATACAAGTGAGTTTGGCTTATCACTATGCGGACTTAATGATGGAAAGGCGGAAGATCCGTGATACCAGTAAAGCAGACTGAAACGTGGAACTGTATGCAGGCCTGTATAGCCAGTATATTCGAGCTGGATATGTCGGACTTGCCAACGATCCTGCCAGAGCACTGGTTCGAACAAGTAGAGGCTTGGGCTCTGGCATTCGGAATGGGCATTGCGAACTTTACCGTCCCTGAAAGGGGAGACCATAATATGGACTTTCCGAAAGGATGGTCTATCGGAGGAATTCCCAGTCCAACACAAGAACCGCCAATGCTTCACGCGGTAGTGTGCTGGCATGGAAAAATCGTGTGGGACCCGTTGACCGGAAAACAACCGGGAACGGAGGACGCAGTGGAGTACTTGCTATTCTACTTACTGAACCCGCTGGAATGGAAGTTGTATATCACTCATTCACAAATGTTCGGCGAAAGGACAGACTGGAAATGAGGATGATACCGGAGCCTTGGGATTTCTTCGAAGATTCTGTGATATTCGTAAGAGAATCCGATTTGGTATACCATCCGCCTAATAAACTGTGCCGCGAGGATTATCCGCACAATATTTCCAAGTGCAATATATTCCTGCGGAAGCGTACTTACATCGAGGCAGAAGATGAGACCAGTCAAACCAGGGACGTATAAGAGGATGGTCGCGCAGGTAGCGAAGGAGAGGGAATGGGAAGCGCAACACCGCTCTCATATCCTGACCGAAGAAGAAAGTGAGTTGGAGGACCGGTGGCGGGCGTTGGCAGAGCAGGTGAAGATCCAGTCCTTTACGTTTCGTGACTTACAGCACCGGAAATCATTTCCGACCATGTTTAAACACTGGAAAGAGAGGCAGGAACAGATCAAAGGGGAGCTTGACGTTCTGTATCTGGAATCCAAACGGTACGTCGTGAGGGCGTACAACAAAAAGATACGGGAGGTATCTAATGAGGAAACCGAATAACATCGTAGCGAACTTACTCCGGAGAATACAAGCACTGGAATTAAAGGAGTATGAAAGAGCCAAGGCTGCTTGCGAACCTTGTCAGGCATCCAAGACCATTTCAAACAAGCCTTGTCCGTTACACGATAAACCGATCACGCATCAAGATGCGGTGGACTTGAATAAGAAAATCGAGGAGCACCAAAGGGACAAGGGGATGCACTATATGCACGTGATGTCGTTCGGCAAGCAGAGAACGAATCCAGCATTGGAGCAGATCCTGAAGGATGCTACGGTCGAGTCCTTTGAGATTGATACTCGGGGTGAAAAGGTTACATTCAAGGGAATAGCTAAACGGGTATTCTCAAAGGCCCAGGATCCACACGTTCAGCGTCTGGCCCAGTTTATTATGGACAACGTTCCGGGGGAACCTAGTCAGAGTCAGGGCGCTGTAGATACTGCAATTCGGATCATTCAGGAGCAGCAAAAGGAAATAGTGGAATTGAAGCGGTATACAAACAAAGAGCACCAGAAAGTAGTGGCATTACTCGTTCAGCGGGATGTGAACGAACAGTTCATCAAGCGCCGGGATGGACAGCTTGACTGGTGCAAAATAGCGGCAGAAAACAATCCCGATGTGAAACGACTAGCTCGGGATAATCAAGGGTGGTCGCCGGCGTACGAGGCGGTTTGTAAATTGCGGGACGCATACGAACGTCTGGTACTCAAGGGTATGACTAAACCAAAGGTGAATACCATGCAAGCACAACCGCAACAAGAAGCGGAACTAGAAGAGAAACCATTAACAGAATTGGAGGACGCGTACTATCAACAGGCAGAAGTGATCCAAACGCTCCGTGAGCAGCTTCTGCGGGTTAGTAAAACGTCGGATGATTACTGCCGTAGTTGGCGACAAGCCCAAGACGCCTTGGCTCGCTTGGAGCGTACAACACATCAAGCTGAGCGCAATGCATCATCGGCCTGGAAGAGATGTCGCATTGCGGAAGAGAAGCTGAAAAGATTGCGGAGACATCATTCTCGTTAGGGAGGTAGTATGCGGCCGGTTAGTCCAGTTATAAAGGGTGTAGCAGAAGTTACGTATGCGAAGGATCAGCCTCAGTATATTCCGCTACCTGCGATCAGGGCACGGGATGGAATGATTACGACTCGGTGGCAGTGCACCTGGAAGGAGCGGTTAGCTATCTTGCTAAGTGGGAATCTGTTCTTACAGGTTCACACGTTCGGCAAGAAATTGCAGCCTGTTCGATTATTCACTAGGACACCTAACGTAAAAGAAGTGTTATGAAAGATCTGAGCGGGTTGGACTCAGCCCTTCATGACGCGATTATTGCTCTGCTAATATGGGATCATAAGTTCGCGCGGGAATGGGCCGAGCGCATCACGGCCAAGATGTTCAGGGATTCTATCCGGTTATCTGTAGCGGACTACGCACTGACATTTTTTGAAGATACTCGGTGTGCGGCCAAAGGTCTTATACGTAACTATGCTAAGGACCGATTCAATAAGGATCGGGTCGAACCGGACAAGCAGAAGATAATCCGGAAGTACCTGGACAAGTTGGAGCGTATAATCAGGGTCGATGGCATTGCTATCGGATAAGACTGACCAACTGGAAGAGAGTTCTTTGAAACGGCTCGTCTTGAGGAAGCCAGGTTTGAGTTAGATCAAGCCATGGACCAGGGCGATATTAAGCACGCCAGAGAACTACTACAAATGGCAGCGCGCAGTAGTCAAATCAAAGGGAAGATGAAGCCGATTGATTACTTCGCTACACTTCGGCAGCGGCAGTTACGGCGCGATGTAATGGCGATCCAACAAGACGGAGTTCATTTCCTGATACCAACGTTCGAAACAAAAGGCATCTATTCACACCGGGGAGAAATCACTTTAATCATAGCCCCTAGTAAACGCGGCAAGTCGATCACGTTAACTCACATGGGAAAGTCCGCAGTATTCCAAGGTCAACACGTTCTGCACGTATCACTTGAGAATCCGATAACAATGGTCGAGGACAGATACGACGCCATGTTCAGCGGATTGGCTACTCAAGACCTACGTTTCCTGGCTGATAATCTATCGGTTAAGATTGCCGATGTGGAATCGCTGTGTCGGGGTCGACTTCACTTGTTATGGAGAGCCGCAAAACAGTACTCGCCATTGGATCTTAAGGCGGATATTCAAACCATGCGGGCCGAGGGCAAGCGTATTGATGTAGCTATTGTGGACTACGGCGAATTGATGAAGCCGGTGTCCAAGACTTCCGGGGACGCTCGAATGCGTGCGGACTTGAATGATATATTCGTTAATTTCCGTGCGGTGTGTACCGAGGAGGACGTCGTCGGAATTACAGCCCAGCAAACACCGTTGAAGAAGAGGGCTAAGTTCAGACTAGGTATGGAGGATGGACAGGAAGCCTCGATGCCAAGTCAGCATTCGTCACTTATTGTCACATTAAACCAAACACCGGACGAATACGAAAATAATGAGATGCGACTTTTGGTATCAGGGTACTGGCATGGTCCCAGCTGGCCAGGTGTACCGGAAGTGCTTGTCAAACAAGACTTCGACCGGATGCAGTTCTGCATCAAGGAGATTCCACTGGAAGATGGTATAGAAGCAAGTAAAGCATGATTTTATATGGAAACATAAATAGTTCTACGGCCTACGGATTATTGCTATTATAATGAGGTTAGGTTGTGCGAAAAAAACTCGAACAAAGATTAGAACAGTTAGAAACGGAAATTGGAACCGCCAATTCAGCTCTTGTTAAGCTACTATGCGAACGCGGTAGTGTACGGGCGGCTCTGAACTCTGAGTTAGTTCGAGAGACTCAAGAAAAGGAGAAGCAATATGGCGTGGGCGACAACAGTTCAGGAGGGTCAGGTGTACGACGTACCGTCTAGTAAGTTGTTCTTGGCGATGCGTGAGGGATTCCCGGAATCAGAAGAGGATCCTGCGTTAACTCGGGCGAAAGAGCACTTACGGCGAAAACAACACCGAAAACGTACTCCAGTAGCCCAAAGGGGCCGCATAAAACCGAGGAGGCGGGCCGTTCCGCAGAAGGGACATCATATTAGCCTCGCTCCACTATTCAGTTGGTTTAAGGCTATCCTAGGGCCGGCTCGGGCCGGTTCAGAGTTTTTATAGCCAAACAGCTGGAGGTCACGTATAATATTAACGTACTGCATCGTGCATCCAGCCGAAGGCCTCAGTCGGGCCGCTAGTTTACTCTCTTTCTAGCGGGTGCCTCCTGACTGAGGCCTTTTTGTTGTCCGAATGGAAAGGAGTATATGAACGTTGATCAGCTATTGTTAAAACATGGCGCACATAAGTCGGCTGAAGGATATAACCTAATGTGCCCATATCATCTGGACAAGAATCCGTCATTATCTGTGAATACTCGTAAGGGTGTTTTTATATGCTTCGGATGTGGAGAGAAGGGGACGCTTCGTAAACTGATAAGTAAACTCACGGATGGCGCCGTAAGAATAGCGGACAAATCAATAGACGTGGCACCAGTCCAGGAGATAGTGTCATTACCTGTGGACTATGTACCGTTGTGGGGAAAGGTATCCAGTACATTTGGGAAACAGGCTTTGAAGTATTTACATAACAGGGGCGTGACGAATGACCAGATGCGGAGATTCCAGTTAGGGTATTGTGGGAATGGTCGATATATAGGAAGGATCATAGCTCCAGTTATAACGAACGGGAAGCTGCTATCTTTCGTTGCGCGCGACTTCACTGGTAAGTCAGAAACCAAGGTAAAATATCCGCGAGGGTCCCGGGCATCCGAAGGATTGTTTGGTTACGACCAGATGCGAAAAGAGGGCAGACTATCCCGCAGAGTAGTGTTAACAGAGGGGTGGGGAGATGCGCTAGCAGTAGATAGAGTACTTCCAAATAAAACGGGCGTCTTGGCCCTGGGAAGTAACAGAATCTCCATGACCCAGTTAAATCTGCTTGAAAACACGCCTCATATCGTTGTAGTACTAGACTCTGACAACCAAGGGCGGTTGGGTTCAAGGGAGGTCGCATCATTAATATCTGTGTTTGCGACGTCTGTAAAGGTTGGCTTTGTTTCAGCGGGTAAGGACCCGGGAGATTGTCCACCGGAGGCATTAAAAAAATTATTGATAAGTCTCCGCTGTTTCTCGTAAAATATATTGTTGAATCGTGCAGTTTACTTATTCAAAGGAGAGATATACAATGAGAAAGCGATTGCTTACTGTGCTTGTTGCGGTAATGTTAATCATGGTATTCTCGGCACAGGCTCCGGCATTCCCGATCTTGTGGTGGGAACTACCGGTAGCCGAAGCGGTTGGTGGGCCGAGTGTGTGGATCGGAACGGGTCTGATGCTTTTGGGAACGGCCGCATACGAAGTTTTGGTTTATGGGTATGCGACTGGTGAGATTCAAGCTCCGAAGAAGTCAATCGACCGACCACATCCCTGGTAATAAGGCTATCTGCGAGCGGCGACCTTAGTACGGTGAGTACGGTAATGGTTGGCCGAACTAGTACATCCGGTCCAGGACAGGCGCCGTTAATTGGAACGGCCCGCTCGCAGATTCTTTCACTAAAAGGAGAATCATATGATGCAAGTAGAGGGCAGAATAATCGTAAAGGCAGATACAGATCTCCAGCCAGAACAGCTATTGCGATTGGAAATGTACCTGAATGGACAAGTGGCGGATGATACATTCCGACTCTTTAAGGCCGGCATCCGAGTACATCTGGATTCGGAGTTTCGGTCGAAGAAGGTTCCCCATGCCGGAACCTAAGAAGGAACCGAGGGATCTGTGGCGTGAGGAGGCCTGTGGATACCAGGTCTATGTAAGGCGATATCCTCGGGGTGCTTTGTTTTACGATAGTAAAAAACCATTCTCGGCCTGGATTGGTGGTGGAGGTATAGGGCACGATAAAACACTAAAGGAATCTATCCAAACGGCACACGCTTATCTGGTGTTTAGAATAAGGCAAAAACGGGCGAAGGCTATAAACGATGTTATTGAAGCCGATAAGTTCTTAGCTCAGTGCGGTGAACTATAGGAGGTGTCATGGCTGATGTAGATAGCATCGTACCTATTTGGCAGTTCGATAAAGTATATGTTAGGGCTCGACAGTGCAAGGACTTTCTGTATCGATTCGGATTTCTATCGGATCACGAAGAACAGGCCGTTGAGCAGCGGATTCATGATGCTGTTATGTTAAAGAGGAAAACAGGTAGGGCTATTCTCACTGAAAAAGATCCACCAAGACTTAAAACAGGACGTCATAGCCGTAATCCATAAGGAGCGGTGATGCAGAAGCGGAAAGGTTCCAACATATACAACAGATGGCGGCCACGTACTTTTGCTGAGTTTGTCGGCAATGAGCGCGTGGTTATTGGTGTTCGTAGATTACTCGAACGTGAGGATCCGCCTCGTTCCTGGATGTTTGTAGGGCCGTCTGGTACTGGGAAAACCACAATGGCACGGGTGATAGCGGCATTCCTGAATTGTGAGGTAGCTACTAAACCACGGAACAAGCCCTGTGGAAAGTGCAAGGGCTGCCGGTCAGTATATGATGAGTCCAATATGGACTATTACGAAATCAACGCGGCAGAGAAACGCGGGATAGACTCGATCCGGGATCTGATAACAAATATGCGGTATGCCCCTCACGGCAAAGTAAAGGTGTACTGCATAGATGAAGTCCACCAGTTGACTGCCGATGCGGCCAACGCCCTGTTAAAAGTATTCGAGGATGGTATCGGCGGAAACTACGTTATTTTATGTACTACGGAACCGAACAAGGTTCTGCCTACTCTGCGGACTCGTGCCGTCACGTTTGCGATGAAGGAATGGACTCTAGATGAGGCCACAACCGCCGCAGAGGAGGTGTTTGCTGGTGAGGGATTCACCAAGATTTCAGAGGGGCAAATCAGTAAGTTTGTTCAACGCATGATGGATATTGAGCAGTTGTCGCCTCGTGCGTTTTTGAATGCAATCGATGAGGTGATCTCATCGGGATCGCTGGCAGTTCTATCATCTGTCGGTGGATTTGATGCGGACACGTTAGCGATTTGTCGGGCTGTTGCTTCTGGTGACTGGGACACGATCCGGAGGATAGTCGAAGATCGGGAGGATCTGGATTCGGACCGTATGCGGGCGGCTGTTTGTGGATTCCTACGGAAGCGGTTGTTAGCGCAGGACCAGGGAACATTGGCCGCAGCGTATGCAGAGGCGTTAATCCTACTTGCTTGGCACAGTTCAGAAGTGACGGGTAAGTACAGCATACTGGGAAGGATTTATGAAGCTACGGAAGCAATTTCGAAGGCATCGAATGAGTCAGACTAATCGTTCCGTTCCGCTGAACGAACTCATGCTCGTATCAGATATTGTGACAGCCACGGGCCGTTCGCGAGTTGCGGTGTATAACATGATTGAGCGAGGCCGTTTGGTGCCGGCATGGGTATTCGATAACGGGATTATGTTGTTCCTGAAAACGGAACTGGAAAACTTTGAATGGCCGAAACCGGGGAGACCAAAAAAATCATGATAGCGATGGCGCATCCAGGATTAGAAAGGCAGTTAGGAGTTAATGGGGTAGTTTTGTTCTCTGGTGGCTTGGACTCGGCAGTAGTCCTGGCCTATGCACAAAGAACGGTAAATAAGGTGACTGCACTGTGCGTGAGTTATGGCCAGTCGTCACCGGAACTGAACTTCGCAATTCAGTTTTGCAACAGGCTAGGAATCGATTTTCGGATTGCTGAAATCGGTGGCATGTTTCAGGGTAGAGTAGCTCTGACTCAGGACGCTGAGCTTCCGACTTCGGATCCGAAATCAGAGGAGCAAAAAGTAACGGTTGTTCCGAATCGAAATGGCGTCCTGTTGATGCTGGGAGTTGCGGAAGCAATTATGACCGGAGCATCGAGGGTTTATTCGGGAATCCAATCGGGAGGTAGAATGCTGTATCCAGATAATCGACTAGATTATCTGGAGTGCTTGACTAAGGCGGCGTTTCTGGCAAACGACGAGTATCCAATCGAACTTAGGCATCCGTTCTGCGGTGCGTGCAAATCAGAAATCGTAAGAGTAGGATCAGTGCTGGGAGTTCCTTTTGAACTGACTTGTTCTTGCTACCGGCGCTCTGTTGACAATCCGTTTGCATCACAACATTGCGGAGTATGCAAAGCGTGCCAAACAAGGAGAGCGGCATTTATTGAGGCGGGCGTTGAGGATCCTACGGAGTACGAAAAGCCGTAATTTTAGTAGCTCGAAGTTGCGTGAAGGACGGGCGAGCCCTATATTTAGTGCGTCTAAAGGGCTCGCCATTTTTTATGCCCGTGATTATCAACGTAGGCAAATCGATCTAGTAGGCCAAAAGGCCCCGAAATTATTTTTAGTCCGGACGGTAAAGCACTGGATTTGTAGCCGAATCCGGTTCGAAATAATCGTTGACAAGTATCTATATTTATTCCATAATATAGGCGAGGTTAAGGATATGAGAACGAGAACAAGCAAAAGGGAAACAAACCAAAGGCCAGAGGGGACAAGAAACCCGTCCTCGACCGGCGCGGCTTTCCCGGAGGTGGGGTTCTCGTCGAGCTTGAGCAGCCATCGCACCCTAGTTTTCTAGGCGCAGGTGGCACGGCGATCGATGATCCTAATTCGGGCTTTTGAGACTCCAAGCCGGGGCGACACGGTGAACCCGGAAGGAACAAATCGGAGAAAGCGGCTAGGTCGGCCTTAAGACTTTCACCTAAAGAAATCAGGCGAGTAGGGGAAAAGAGAGACGGGGAGACCCGGAGCATCGCGAAATCCTTTTCCAGCAAAAAGCCGGGTGAATAAAGGATCCGAGCAAAGCGAATCTGAGAGACGGCCAAATGACCCAGTGAGGGGAGGTCGTAAACCAGATGAGTCGAGCGGAGTTCCTGGAAGGGGTAACGTCCCTAATTAGAGCGTGGGTACCTGAAAAATTCTTTCCCGTTTTGGTGGTCCGGTGGAAGGGATAAAATCTAAGGTTAGCTAATTAGCAAAAGCGATAGACTCCGACCGCAAGTGCAGAGTTCCCGGCTATGCGGACGCCAAGCGAAAGCTCGGTAGGTTTTCTCTCAAATCTCCTGTCGAGTTTTAGCAGAGGGCAATCAGGTTGTGAGACCTGGTTGTAATGCACGGTTAGGTCCCAAGTCCTAACATCAAAAGGAGAGAACAACATGAAAAACAAAACATGGCCAAACGAAAAAGACGTTTGCTATGATTGCGGAAGCAACATTCCAGGACATCATACTCCGTCATGCGATTTTGCGGAACCTGATGACAAGCGCGATTTACCTGAGCAGCCTGGTACTCAATGGTGGACACGTGAAGTACCTGCGGAGTTGAAATAGCAGAGGGCCGGCGTAAGCCGGTAATGCACTTGCCGGGGGCACCGGCAATCGGTCCCAAGTCCGAACAAGCACAGGGAACAAAACAACACAAAAAGAAAGAGAGAAATCAAATGACGACTTCGAAAAATACGACCACTGCAACCGCAACTGCAACCGCTCCTGAAACCACGGCCCCGGCAGCAGCTCCAAAGGCTCCGACCCAGGCCAAACCGGTCGCCACCAAGAAAGCGGCCGTCAAGAAGGTCTTTATCTTCGTCGCGGTGGAACCGGACCTGTACCGGCTCACAATCGGATCGAACGCGGACTCGTCCAAGATTCGTAAGCTGCGTAATCACAACGCCAAGGAGATCAAGCAGGCTGTTGAGAACGCTTCGAACTTCGCGGGCCGGCCGCCCAAGCCGATCACGTTGAAGAAAGCGGATCTGAGCAAGTTCGGTCCCAAGGCCGCGCCGTTCACGGGTTTGAAGGCTTTCCGGATTGCGTAGTTCCTGCAGAGGGGGTCGGCTTCGGCCGACCTAATGCACATGCTGGGTCCCAAGTCCCAGCACTTCAAAAAGGAGAGACAACATGAAGAAGTTCTTTATTTGGTTATTTCTGATGTGGGCCGTACTTCACTTCGGAGCCAAGTGGGGCAAGGAAAACCAGGCGAAGGTGGAACAGCAGATTCACGAGTCAGGAATATTCCAGGTTGCGAATATCAACAAATAGCAGAGGGCCAGGGTTCACGTCCCTGGTAATGCGGTAGGTCGGTCCCAAGCCCCGACCACAACGAATCATTCATTCCACAACACAACAAAACGGCCCAGGGCAAGGTAGGGCTGGAAAACCACAAAAGGAGAGACAACAATGACCGAGATCAAAACAAACAAAGGCACGTTTGAACTACCGGCCGGTGTTACCTTATCGGATTTAAAATATCCGTCTTGGAAAAGTTCCAAGCGGTTTGATTATTCCGAGGTTACCAAGCTGGGCCTGGATCATTCGGATTTGGAGTTAGATTTCTGGTACGTAAATTCAATTGGCTGGTGCCTTCCGACTTTACTTATTCACAGGGCCGGACGGAGATCAGCACCGGGAACAACGGACAGAACGTATGCGGTTGGTGTAAACGGAAATCATTACCGCATCGGCCATGGACCACACGTTCAGGCTGAGGTTAAGGTGTACGTCAACAAGGCAAATTTGGATCGCCTTCGAAAGTACATCGACCTTCGGAAGTCGGGTGCGGTACACGCCAACGAAACCCGGGATCGCATTTCAACACGGCGTATGAACACTATGAATCGTCGGAGCAGCTTATTTGGATTTTAGCAGAGGGGGGCCGAAAGGCCCTAATGCCCACCGGATATAGGATCCGGTCAGGTCCCAAGGCCTGAGGGTATTACCAAAAAAGAGAGATTAAGGAGACAATACAATGAGCAAAAAGCAGAATAACGGCACTGATGATGAATCATTGGTATTCGCTGGCAAGGAGCTCACGTTGGAAGATGAGATGAACATTCTCAAGGGCGGGACAGTAGGCCTGGAACAGTTCCTCGAAAACTTCCAGTTTCTGATTTTCGTCCTGGACGAGTCGGGTTCGATGCAAGACCGGCTGCCGAGTGGAGATACTCCGAAGCGTGAGGTTCAGAAGCGGATTATCAAACGGTATGTGGACGAGAAGATCGGACGCAAGGCCGGCACGATGAAGATCGGTGTTGTCAGCTTCGATGATGAAGCGTCCGTTTGGCTCCAGGGTTCGTCGGATCCGGTTGCAATCAAGGCCGCGGCGGACCAGTGCAGGGGCGGTGGCGGTACGCACCTCGGGCGCGGAATTCTCAAGGGTCTTTCATTACTCCACCGGATGAAAGATTATATTCCCCGTCTCGTTCTTACGTCGGATGGTGAGGCACATGATCCGGCTCAGGCAATCGCCGGAGCGGAAGCGGCCAAGGCCAAGGGCGTCGTAATCGACACGGTGTACATTGGCCCTGGTGGGGGCGGTGACGTATATGCGGATAATGCGGCTGATCTTATGCGGAGAATCGCTGAGATCACCGGCGGCGTGTTCGAGCGCGTAAACAATCAGTCGGAATTCGAAACCAAGTTTTTCGATGTGATCAAGCGCCCGTTGCTTGCAACCAGTTTGAAGTAGTCCTCGCAGAGGGGGGCCGGTAACGGCCCTAATGCACGGGCCGGTCCCAAGTCCGGTCGTCATTACAAACCACAAAAAGGAGAGAACGATCATGGTATATGCTGATGATTTTCCAGAGCAACAAAAACAACAGGAAGCGCGGAAAGCGGCTATTAGGGCTCACAGGGCCGAGATGGACGCTAAGATCGAACAGTGCACGTTGGCCTTAGTCGTCGCGTTGGAAAACTATGGCCACAAGGTAGAACGGCATGGGCACAAGCAGGACGACAAAGTGATCCTCGGCGACATCTATCATATTGACGGGGTGTACTTTTGGGATCTGCAGTTCTACGAACAAGGGCTTTACGCTCCTGGTGGATATCTCAGGGGTGCCGGAAATGGTAAACTGGCATTGCATTATCAGGATCCGAATTCAGTGCTTCAAAGGCGCGTTATCATTCGTGAGAAGAAAAGCGGTTTTGATTACAACACAATCGCCGCTACGTTGATAGCCTTGGCAGCCCCGTTAATACCGGCTGCTAAGGAACGGTTGGAGCGGGAAGCGAAGCAGGCCGAGGCCAACGCCAAAGCGGAACAGATCCGGGACATGGCGAGCGCTTTACAGCAACAGTTTCGGAGCAAAACGTTGACGAACTTGAGTATTCAATATCAGAACTGGTGCGGCAAATTTGAGGTTTCGTTCAATACGGAGACCTTGGAAGAGGCGCAAGCAATTCTGAGCCGGTTGGTTCCGAATAAAACGGAATCGCCCGACGACGCAATCGAAGAAGCGAGGCGTAGAATACACGGTTAGCAGAGGGGGGCGAGCTAACACAGTCGCCCTAATGCACTAGTACATTCTTTAAGTACTAATGGTCCCAAGTCCATAAACAAAAAAGAGAGAAGAGGAGATAACATGAACCCAAGGAAGCTGTTGGCACAGCTCAGGCGGGTGTATTCACAGTTTACCAAAATGGCTAAGCAGCCGATCGAGGACAGGAACAAGTTGCTCGTATCTGCGGTGGCCATAATGGATGCTGTAGTGCGCCTGGCAATTGTTCAATACAAATCGCAACTGCCTCAGAACGCGGCCAAGCTTTTCGATATCGCGGGAAAGTGCAGAGCTAGGGCGATGAGTACAACATTCAACGAAGAGAAGGATTTATCACTTCGGATAGCACTTCTGAAAATGGAACAAATGATTCCCATGTTAAGCCCGCCGGCGTTTCAGCTCTATATTGACAAGTTCAATCTTAGGGCGTCGGCACATAAAGAGGGCAAGTCGGCCAAAGGTCCCAAAGCACCACGGGCACCAAGAACACCGGCGAGCGCCCAGCCTCAAAATCAGTATGGTGTACGGCGGAAGTTTTCTCCGGTGCCTCAAATAGTACCGGTTGGTTCGCCGCTGATTATCAACATTCTATTTGCTAATCTAAAGACCCCGTTCAGGGCGTCTTCGGCAAAGGCAAAGGCATTTCGTTTCTGGTTCGAGGACTTCCGTACTAAGGAAGAGGTCGCTCAATACCTGAACCAGGTTACCAACGGGAAGGGCAAATCGCTAGTCTGGTTACTCTGGAACAAGAGGAACGGCGGCGACGAGTCGATGCACTGGTCGTTTATTCAAAAGGGCAACAAGAGCAAGCTGGTTGTATGCGATCCGACCAAGCTTCCGAAACCATAGCAGAGGGGCAGCAGGCCTGAGGAACCTGCTGCTAATGCACATTCCGGGTCCCAAGTCCCGGAACACAAAAAGGAGAGAGCAACATGGCAGAGATTTTGAAGTGCGAGAAATGCGGCCAAAAGAATAGGGTCGATATATCGCGTTTAGCTCAGTCTATGTGTGCTAAGTGCGGTTGTCCTTTATTTATTCGGCCAGCACCCGGAAGAGATCTTATTGGAGATCTGGCCAACAAGCTGGAAGCGGCAGCTAAGAATGAGAGGTTCCGTAGAACGCAGGAATACATTTATAGAAGTCGTAACTAAGCAGAGGGGGGCCGAAAGGCCCTAATGCACGGCTTCGGTCCCAAGTCCGAAGCGTCATTACAAAAAGGGAGACAACATGGAACCAAGACAGTTCGAGGCACAATGCTACAAAACACTGGAAGAGTACGATCGTACTTATTTCGGCAGCGTAGGCAGCGTGATCGGGATTCGCCTTACTCGGTTTGCTAGAGATTACGAAGCACTCCAGCAGTTCGAGGCAATAACGCGAAAACGATTCGGGTTGGTTATGGTGACGCTGGGTATGTACGATTCGGAGTCTCGCCTGGTGTATCTTAATTACCACGTCAGGCACCTGGTAAATAAAGGCTACTTTACCACGGAGTTGCGGGCGGTCTTATACCATGAGTTGATTCATGCGGTCTTGTGCAATGCGCATCAGCCTATCAGGTTAGGGCTGTACCGCTGTTATTCACAAGGCGGCCACGGACCTGCTTTTCAAAAGCTCTGGAACAGTAATAATGAGCTTCGAGAGGTAAACGTGCAGCCGTTATGTTCCGCGGTTTGGGACAGAATGGAGAAGCGGCTATGAACATCCAGGCGTTTTTCGATCAGCTTAAACTCGAACTCTCATTACTTAAACACACGGTGGATGATGAGTTCGAGATGTTTGATAATAGGCCGCTTCGGTTAACGGTCGCAGGTTCCTTGGGATCAGATTCCCAGGCAATCGCATTCGGTTTCTACGGAGATCGAAAAGTGCTTCGGGGTGCTATGAGCCCCGAGGCTATTGCTTCCGCGATCCATATGTATCTGCAAACCAGGAACGTAGGTACCGGGGCAAAACCACAACCGAACAGAGACATTCTCAATACCAAACGGCCGTACGATCAGTACAAACAGTCACAGCAACAAAGACCTCATACAAAACCGATCAAGCCTCAGGAACCTAAACGTCGAGTTTGGGCAATGGGGCCGTCACAGTTTCAGGGTACACCGCTAGACCAGTTAAGGTTGGCGGACTTCGATGGTAAGGTTCAAACAGTCACAGTCAAGGGTGAGATCAAGACGGCATCAGACCTGGTGTTGGCGGACTTGCCCGAAAAACAACAGCTTATGCTCAAGATACTTGAGCGGGCACTCAATAGGTTGAACAAACAGTTATCCTAAAAAGGAGAGAACAACATGGCTAAGCGAGTTTTGACTTGCGGTAATGAGGATTGCAAGCAAAAGAATAACGTCGATATGGACCGCCTGAAGGCGGCCTACTGCGGGAAGTGCTCGTTTCCGATGTACATGGCCGTCGAACTCCAAGTTCGTGAGGACGAGGAGGAGGAATCGGTCGATGATCTGATTGACGAAATGGCCGGTGCGGAAGAGGACGATGAACCGGAAGAGGACGAGGAAGATGATTCGGAAGAGGAAGCCGAGGAAATCTTTCTCTGCCCGCTTTGTGGACAGACTGAGGTACCTGAGGAAGGGCGGGCCTGCTCCAAGTGCCTAGCCGCTCAGAAAAAAGCGGCCAAGGGCAAGGCAGGGGCGAAAAAACCCGCATCCAAGGGCAAGACCAAACCGAAAGTAAACTAGCAGAGGGGACCGGGCCAGCACGGCCGGTCTAATGCGCAGTCCCGGTCCCAAGTCCGGGGCGCATTGTTAGTACTAACATTCATTCTCACAAAAGGGAGAAAACGAACATGGCAATCAGTGCTGAAATCAAGGGCAAGAATTTGGTAGTGACGATTCCGGTTAACGATCCGCCTGAGCCTTCCGGTTCCGGCAAGTCGTTGGTGGTTGCGTCTTCGCACGGCAATCAGGAGACGACCTGCAAGGTGAACGGGAAGAACCTGGTGATCGGCCTGAACGCTTACATCCGCAACAAGTAGGCAGAGGGGGGCGGGCTAGTATAGCCGCCCTAATGCACAAGCCGGTCCCAAGTTCGGCTATTCAAAAAGGAGAGAACCTATGGTACACGTTCCAAGGCAGTTGACTACGGAAGAGGCTATCATCGAGGCGTACGAGCTTACCTGGGATCAAATAGCCCCAGATATTCTAGGTCGCGATGAGACCGCCAGCGTCGATCGGGACACCGTCATGGATTGCTGCGCGGATCACGTTCGTATTCACGGCGCTATGTCCAAGGAAGTAGAGGCAGCGTACAAGCTGCTATCCTGGGAAGAAAAGAAGCGGTTGCTCAGGAAGGCGTTCCCGCACAAGACGTACGGATACTAGGGAGGTTTATATGGCAGAGATCTCCAGATGGGCAAACACTCAAGCTACCGCAGAGGTTGCTTGTCCCCGTTGTGGTATGCAGGCCGGTGTTGAGTGCAGAACTCCAAAGATGCGTAGGTTATTCACAATTCACACCGAACGAGGGAATGCCTATTTTGCCAAGATAGGTCGTGACGAATGGCTTCGTAGGTACTCAATATCAAAACACTAGCAGAGGGCGGCCGGCAACGGCCGTAATGCACAGCTCGGGTCCCAAGTCCTGAGTATAAAAAAGGAGAGAACAACATGGATACAATCATCGAAGATAAACATTCGTTGGCACATCTTGAACAGGTCGTGCGTAAATTGTTCGAGAGGTTGGATGTTTCCGAACTTCGTCGTGGTCCGCATCCGATACCAACAGGGATAGGCGAAATCAAGATTGACGATGAAACGCTGGACGTATTCGGCGGCCTGTGGGCGGTTGCGTGCGAGATCACAGTAACCCGAAAGTATTTGGGTGGCCGGGGCCGCAAAGCAAAAGTTCCTGGATTTGTGGTCGGCGTCGTAGTACATCATCATAATTATCCGCATGAACCGGATGATTACGAACCTGTTGAAACGGGCCAGTTCGAGTCACCTTACAAAGCCGCAGAGGCTCTGGCATTGTTGTATTACCAAGACCGTATCAATAGTGCGATGGAGGACATCAGCATGGCAGAGGTTGCGGAGCAGTTCCACGAAGATTAGCAGAGGGGGGCCGCAAGGCCCTAATGCACGAGCTGGTCCCAAGTCCAGCTAGGCAGATCACAAAAAGGAGAGAACAACGATGGCTGATAAAGAGGTAGAGGCGACATATACCGAGGAGCCGTCTAAGTATCCTGTATTCGTGCAGGAGCTTATGGATCGCTTCAAGGCCGTTGAGCGCAAGCTAACGGAAAACAAGTATCAAATGGACGCAGAGTTAAAGCGTACCCAGGAGCGCCTGGAGGCCAGTTATACCAAGCAGCGGGATTTGGACGGGCAGAAGTTAATCGTTCATTTCCTGGAAGTGTTGGATAATCTGGATTGGGCATTATCACATGCTACTGAATCGGCCGACAGCTTTCATTCGGGTGTACGTCTAGTGGCGGATCTGTTTCGGAAGAAACTCCAGCAACTAGGCGTAGTACTCGTACCGTTGAAGGACAAGCCTTACGATCCGGAATTCGCGCAAGCTATCTTTGCACAAGAGGTAGATAAGCCCGAGTTACACGGCATCGTGCTTCAAGAACACGTCACTTGCTACGCGATTGATGCGACTATCATCCGTCCTGGTCAAGTGGTCGTAGGCAAGAAGCGGGAGGTGTCTAATGGTAGCGGTTAAGTGCTGTAAGTGTTTTCGGAATACCAACAAGTTCCGGTGTTGTTCCTGCGGTCACAGTATTTGTACTTCATGTAAAGAGCAGACTCGAAAATTACCGGTTCGCAAGTTGGTGAGTGACGAGGACTTGTTATTCCTGTTGGAAGTATTTGAACGGTCTGGCCAGTCATTATCCTATCGGGCCAAGGTGTACCGAGTAGAGGCTATGCATCGCGGTCTTATCAAGAAGGAGGCCAAGTGAAAAGGAAGAGGTTGATGGTCGTTGTACAACCGGTAACAAATCTCCCGGGCTTGTATACCTGGTCAATACAACGGGCTGGCCGGGTGATTGCGATATACCCGGAGACGTACAAAACAAAGGACTCGGCTATTCGTTATGCTGAGCCCTTTGCTCAGGAAATCGGAGCAACATTCGCTACCGAAAAGGAGGTACAGGGTTAGCAGAGGGGACCGGTCTGAGGGCCGGTCTAATGCGCATGGTCGGTCCCAAGTCCGACCAAGGGAGGCACCTATGAGGCGTATTTCTCGTGAGGGGTGGCGCCGGCGTAAGATCGCTGAGTACTACCAACGGCGGGACGATGAACGAATACAAAAAAGGGAGGACAACATGATTACACCAGAATATGTTGAATGGGAAAAGGCTCAGGAGCGGGCAGCTTTTGAGTCTAAGATGCGCAGGGACGAGGCTTTGGAAAAGCAGTCCCAAGTGCAGCAGAGGAAGACAATGGCGGATACGAGCAATCAGGATTCAGCCGTGCCGGCACAGCTCAAGGACTTGATGTTGATATTCGCTGGTAATGCATATTTCACAATTCGAAACAACACAACAGGCAATCGCTTCACGTTTCGCGTATCGGTTTCAAAACCGAATCCACAATTTCCGAACCCGGTTCACTTCGTTAGTGTACTCTGCGGGCCGGATAACCGTACGAACTATGCGTATATCGGGTTCGTCAGCAAAGCACTTCAATATCGGCACGCAGTCAAGTCAATCATCACGGAACAAGCGGTATCTGTTCAAGCTTTCAAATGGTTACTGGCTAGGGTAGCTACTAAGCAGCCCTTGCCTCCCGAAGTGCAGATCTGGCACGAGGGTCGGTGTTGCCGATGTGGCCGAATGCTAACAGTTCCTGAGTCCATTGAGCACGGCCTAGGGCCGGAATGCTACGGGAGGATATGATGCGAGTTACTCAGATGGAACGCGCTGCGATTCTCCAGATGTTTGTACTCCCGGATGGTGTATCGTATCTCGGGGAGCAACCGGATCCGGCTGGCGGGTCGATATCACTTTATCACGATGTAGTCACAGGGTCGTCATTCATGGTTCACGAAGGCGAAAACATCGAGCAGGCGGTAAACAGAATCCGAGAATCATTTTTCCCGGAGGAATTCAAGGTTTGGGAAGCATAGCAGAGGGGGTGGTTGCCTTTACAAAAGTAGGCATTAAATGGTAGGGCCTGATCCTATCAGCCACCTAATGCGGCAGTCCTGGTCCCAAGTCCCAGGCGCAGAAAATGGTTGTTGTCTCCTAGGCGGGCAACGGGTCTGGTGCGTTGCCAGATCCGACCCGCCCTTTTATTTTAGGAGTTCGCTATGGAAGAACCGCTTGAGGATATAGACTTAGAGTGTCCTGTTTGCGGGTGGATATCCTGCGATCACTTATCAACGGATATTGTCATATGTCCAGACGATCGAGTTCAGTTAGTGCCAGTAAAAGAGTAGTTGATTGCCCTCAGCTTGGCGTCCGTGTAGCTGGGAATTCGTGTGTTTACGCGGTTCCTGGCCGAAAGGAGGCATCCTAGATGGTGTTAGCTTATGCTCCTGGGCTTAGTGTGTACATAGTGTTCTGTACGATCAAGGAAAAGAGTATTCCTGCTCGTGCGGGATTTGTATACAACAAGCTAGTTCGTAGGCGGTGGGCTACTAAAGATCCGAATGTGGCAAATATCCTTTGGAAGTATGCTGTGCCTGCTTGTAAGGTTCAAATAGGCAAGGATCTTGTTGCGTCAAAAGTAATCCAGAAAAAATCAAAGGCAGTTAGTTCTGTTACGGAATATCCCTGTCCAGAAGGTATTGATTATCTCCCGTTTCAAAAGGCCGGAATAGACTTCATGCTGGAGCGAGATAGTGTATTCTGTGCGGATGATATGGGTGTGGGCAAGACGATAGAGGCATTGGGTGTACTCAATACGGATACGTCGTTAATATCTATTTTGGTAGTGACAAAGGCAGTACTCAAGATAAACTGGTTAAGGGAGATACAAAAGTGGCGGGCTCGTAAAATGTCGGTGGGTATTGTCTGGCCAAATCATACGGAATTACCGAAGACAAATATCGTCGTAATTAACTATGACTTGTTAGATAGATTTCACTTGTCCGGATTACGTAATAGAAAATGGGACTGTATCATCCTGGACGAAGGGCACTATCTAAAGAACCCGAAAAAGAAACGCACTCGTGCTGTATTTGGATATAATGACAGGAAGCGTCACTTCGTTTGTCTACCGTTAGAAGCTAGGCGTAAAATGGTGTTAACTGGAACGCCTATGGAGAACCGGCCAAAAGAATTATTTTCATTGCTTCATTGGTTAGATCCCATAGCTTGGCCCAGCTGGTTTAGATATGCGCAAAGATACTGCGATCCCAAGTTCAATGGCTTCGGAACCACGTATAAAGGGGCGTCAAATGTAGCGGAATTGAGGGCACGCCTTCGGGGTACACTTATGATACGGCGGGAGTTTACCGAGGTGTTTCCTGAGCTGCCGCCGGTTAGATACCAGATAATCGAAATACCCGTACAGAGTTCTACAATAAAAAAGCTTGTAACCCGTGAGCTGTATGATTACAATCAATTTTTACAAAAGGGAGTTTCGCGCAAGGTTGCTTTTGCAGAGATGTCGGCGTTAAGGCACCAGTTAGCCGTCTATAAGCGACCGTTAATCCAGTCATATCTCGAAGGCCTTCGTGAGGAGTCCCCAAGTAGAAAACTGATAGTGTTCGGGCATCATCACGATGTACTTGATGGCCTGCATTTATCATTTCCTGATTCAGTTTTAGTCAGGGGTGGACAAGATGCTACCGATCGTCAGAGATCAGTAGACAAGTTTCAAAACGATATACGGTGCAACATGTTTCTTGGGTCGATTGCAGCTGCGGGGGAGGGCTTGAATTTGTACGCATCCAGTTTAGTTATATTCGGGGAATTCGATTGGCGTCCTGGTAAGATACTTCAAGCTATCGGGCGCGCTTTGAGACTGGGACAAAAGGATCGCGTTCTGATTCAATATCTCGTACTGGCAGGTTCACTTGATTTCAAGCTCATTACAACGTTCGTGAACAAGCACATAGTAAATAAGGAGATTCTCGGTGACAAAAGGGAGATCATTTGATTTGAGCCTGTATACTGAGTCCTTGGCACGGAGGGCTTTTTTCAAGAACCTAGATAACAGTTTAGCATTGGAGGACTATAAGCAGATAGCGGCAATGTCAGTACTTAGGGCACGCAGGAGATTCAGGAAGGCAAAGAAAACCAAGTTCGAAACTTTTGCTATTCATTGTGTCAAGAACAGTCTTGTCACTATGACCCGCCGGCAAAAACCATCTGGATACGAATTAATGGAGGAAATAGCCACAGACCCCAAGGACGATTTTGTTTTTCGTGTGCAATCATTTATTACTAGTTGTCAGTCGTTGTCGGAGGCAGCCCAACAAGTCGCCAATGGTTTATTGGGTATTTGGACATTACCAACAGTTTCGTTGACTAGCTTTCGGCGATCACTTCGAATGTCAAAGTTAGACTTCAATCGAGCCTGCAAGGAATTACGGACAAGATTTCATGGGGAGGTAGTATAACAAGACATGCAACTGAAAAAGAAGTTCAGGTTTGAGGCGAGTCATATACTATCAAAGCACCCGGGCAAGTGTTCTCGGTTACACGGCCATAGCTGGGTGTTACACGTGATGGTGGAAGGCCCTGTAAATCCAGATACCGGGTTTGTCATGGACTATGGGGATATTTCCAAGGCAGTGAAGCCTATCGTTGAGGATCTGGATCATAGGCATTTGGGAGTCTGGGATGTGTTCGCGGAGGACAGTAATATAGGTACTGCGCGTTGCCGGGCACTCCCGCTTGAGTTCTATTCTACGTCAGAGAATTTACTGATGAGGATTGCAGAACTGCTTATGATCTCATTGCCTCAGTGGTCAGCACTCAGCCTGGAAGAAACGTGTACGTCGGAGGCATTGCTACTTCGGTGTGAATATGACCAGTTCGTAATGGATCAGAAAGAGAGGAGCGATGCAGCTGCTCGTAAATGAGATATTCAGGTCAGTACAAGGGGAAGGCCTACTAATGGGCCAGCCTTCCGTATTTCTCAGGTTGTCGTTGTGTAATGTCAATTGTCCGATGTGCGATACGGATTATCACCAAGGAGTCAAGGTGAGTCTTTCCGATATTGTAAAGGCTATTACCGGTCCGTATGCACGCGGCGGAATTCGTCATTTGGTGATTACAGGTGGCGAGCCGTACATACATCCGGCATTGTCGGAGTTTCTGGCTACGATGCGGGAGCTACATCGCGATTGGCACATCACAATCGAAACGTCAGGTTCTATAGTTCCGGGCACTGTTCTGAATTTGGACTTGTTATCACTATCCCCGAAGTTTATGTCGCTAAAGCCGGCAGAAAATTCTCACATGGGATTGAATATTCTGAAGGAGTCATTCCTGCGTATCCTGGAACTGCCTCGTAAAGAGAATAGCTGCCAGGTTAAGCTAGTTTGGACAGGAGATCCTGTGGATGTTCCAGACTGGTTACCTGATATGATATCGGACTTAGCACAGAACAGTATTCCGGTATTCTTTCAGCCTATGACAGATGGCAGAGAGTTCGAATTAAATTCTTACTTAAAACTGTTTGCCAAAGTCACGGCAGCCGTTCAAAATACGTTCGGTGCATATCCTCGGACGTTACCGCAGTTGCACAAGTTCTGTAACTGGAGGTAGTAATGCCGAGAGTGTCATGCAAGGGACTATGCGGCCGAGAATTCGATGAACGGTCCGCATTAGCATCTGGTGAGTTACTTATCACTGGTGTTTGTAGAGGTTGCTATAACAAGTACGCAATGAGTCCGGACGAGTGTTTCGGAAAAGGATTGTCGGATAAAACTGATGACACCTGCAAACATTGCGTCGATTATCATATCTGCTCAGGCTGGAATGCCGAGCCGGAAGGAAACAAAATGGCCAAGAAAAAGGTAGTAGAGGAAGAGGAAGAAGAACTCGAAGAAACCGAATCCGAAGAGGAAGGGGAGGAGGAAGAATTCGAGGAGGTCGAGGAAGAGGGTGGCGAGGAGCCCGAGGAGGAGGAAGAAGAGCCCGAAGAGGAAGAAGAGGAGGAAGAGGAAGAAGAGGAGGAAGAGGAAGAGCCTCCCAAAAAGACCAAAAAGGGTACGAAGCCTGCTCCAAGTGCCAGCCCGAGCAAGAAAACCGCAGGTAGTACCGGTAAGGGCACCAAAACCGCACCGGAACCGCCTCCAGCGAAGGGCAAAAAGACCGCTCCACCGCCGGCCAAGGGTGCGAACCCGGCAGCTACCAAACCGGCACAGACTCCGTTCCGCGCAGGCTCCGCCAAGGAGAAAGCGTTCCTGCTTCTGAAAAAGGGCGCGACTCAGGCCGAGCTGGTGAAGGAACTGAAGGGAATGACCGGTGATCCGTGGGCGTTCGTACAGGCCAAGTTGCTGCGCCGGACGACGGGTGGCGACAAGTCCATGTCCTGGACGATCAAAGAGAAGGAAGGCCGCTATCGGTTGATCGTGCAGTAGGGCGGCATTCTCGGGGAACCAACAAGGCGGCCCTAAGCAGTTCGGGGCCGCCTCTTTTTTGTGAGGAATTCATGGACAAGCATATGGACTTTGGAACCAAGCAGTTTTTGCGTAACTTAATACAGCGCGGAGTTGTCCGGAAGGATGATCCAAATATCACAGATACACCAGGAAGAGTCAGTCGATGGGCGGACTCTTTTTTTATGTCTCAAAAGGACATGGCAAAACATATAGCCGAAATCCTGCAGGCTAGATTCCCCAGTAAAGCGGATGAAATGGTGGTTGTTACGGGAGTTACGGTCTATACTATTTGTCCGCATCACTTGTTACCTGTGGAAATGAAAGTGTCGATTGGCTATTTACCACAGGGCTATGTTATTGGACTTTCCAAGTTGGCTAGGATTGCCAAGACTTATGCGAGACGTCCTGTTATTCAAGAGGACTACACGCAACAAGTATCCAGGGCTGTCGAGGCCGGTTTATCTCCGGATGCAGGAGTGTATGTCATTGGAAAACACTATTGCATGGTGATGCGGGGTGTTGAGGAACCGGAATCTAAAACGGTAACCTGTGCGTTACTTGGCAAGTTCAAGAATGAAGCTCCGCGGGCTGAGTTCTTATCGCTTATGAATCATTCGCACAACGTATAACACATGAAAAAGAAACTCGTCAGAAAGCCTCCGAGGCAGGAGCTAACAAAGTTCGAGTTTCAGTGTCCCAAGTGCAAGCGGATACAACACAGGAGCGTTTGGTCGATCGCACATTATAATATTGAGCAGTTGTTTACTTGCGAATGCGGCCACAGGTTTTTATTACCGCCAATGAGGATACGCAGGCGATGATTATCTATTTTGCAGGATTCTATACTTCGGGATGGGGACGCAGAAGGGATTTGATTCCCAAGAAGTTCTCGACCCTGGAGTCGTATTGGTATTTAAAGACCCGTAGGAAAAGGGCAGGCGTAGTCACCGTGAAGGAAGCCAGATGTGAGGAGATTCAGAATTTCTTTCTGGACTCTGGGGCGTACACGGCACATAGCAAGGGCATCACAATAACTCTGGACGAGTACATCAAGTACGTACACGCTAACAAAAAGTATACGACTGTGTACTGCGTACTGGATAGTATCGGGAATGCCAAGGAGACTTGGGATGCTCAGAAAGAGATGGAGAAACAGGGGCTGAATCCTTTGCCCGTATTTCACTCGGCAGAGGATGTAAAATACCTGAAGCGATATGTGGATAATTACGAGTACGTCGGAATAGGTGGTGCAGCCGGCTCCGCCAAGTGGTCTCGGGAATATTACTTCGACAGGATCCGCAGCGTATTACTTGGGCCAGGTGGAGTGCCCCGCATTCGTATTCACGGATTTGGTATTACCGAGCCACAGTACATGCTCATGTTTCCTTGGTACTCGGTGGATTCCACAAGCTGGGTGTTGCAAGCGGCGTACGGTGCGATATATGTACTATTGGGAAAGAAGTGGCACGTACTTCCGACTTCGCCTCGATATTCAAATGCCAACAAACCGGGTGCGTTTCATTGGAATCATATCTCAAAAGAGGAAAAGGATGTAATCCGGCAGAAAATGGTGGAGTATAGCCGGAATACAAACAACGGCAAGTTCACTGAAAAGGACTTATGCAATGATGGGTATGCCCGTCAGAGTTGGAACATGCATTGTTTCATGGACCTGGTTGGGAGATACGAGGAGTTAAAAAAGCTGGTACTTACAGCACAGGAGTTCTTTGTATGATTGTGAAATTATCGGACTTTTTGGCAGCTATGAAATATGCCTGGCGGGCAGTGTCGCCAGGCGATTTTGTTTCGAACTTCCGGTTTATAAGTTTTGAGTCATTTGCAGGGTTAAAGATCCTGCGGCTCCGGGCTTTCAATGGCACGTTGGGTGTAGAGGTGGATGTTCCTACCAGAAACCCGGATGCGTTCAAGCCATTTGTGGTGGATGCGGATAGACTGATGCGTTATCTGCAGAGCTTCGACGCTGCGGACTCGAGGGCCGTCGAGCTTACACTGGAAAAGTCCCGTTGTGTATTCAGCTTTCAGAAAGCCGGCAAGATAGCGTTAACACCGGCCCAGTTGAAGACCCCGTTTTGGAAAGCTCCCGACGAGCAGGGTGTTGACTGGTGTTTGACAATGGACAAGAAATTCAGGGAGTCCTGCAAACTGGTGTTATCTATAGCGGGATTGGACACGGCCCGACTTGTTACGCAGGGTATATTTATGGAAGGATCCAGGTTGCACGTAACATCCGGGGCCGCAATCGGGGAATCCACGGCCAAAGCAAAGTTCTCAAAGCCCATGGCAATGGTGTACGATTTCGTTCGTATCCTGGTTGAGATAGGGACGGATATTGAGGTGGGAACCGGCAAGAATTTTGTAGTAGCTAAAACAGGGACTGTCAAGTTTGTCCAGTCTTTGTTTCGGTGTCCGGCACCTGACTTCGATTCCATGTTGAAGAACTATCGGAAACCGCAAGCAGCGGTTACAGTGAACCTGAAGGAGTTCGTCGAGAAGTTCCGTCGTATTGGTAATATGACCGATCAACAAAACCGGGGAGTAAAGCTGGTATTCAAGGCCGGTATGTTGCGCTTCGGATTTGAGGATAGTGAAGTGCATGTACGTGAAGCAATTACGTACAAAGGAAACTACGATGGCGAGATTCTGTTAAATTTCGCGTATATCAAAGGGTATCTCGATGAGCTTGTGGCCCGTCCTTTAAAGCAGTTACAGTTAGGATTTATCGGGGCCGGCAAAGGTCTTGTATTCAGGATAGCTGAGCCGTTTGTACTTGTCCTGCTTCCGATGGTGAAATTATGAAACCGGATCCACAGCAGTTGGAATTTATAGAGAACCCGACGGTCAGGAAGGTACCACGATCGTCGGGGAAAACCAAAAAACCAAAGCCATTGTTGGGATGTGACGATTGCCCTCTGAACTACCGGTTGGAGTATCGAGTGCCGGGTGATGGGGATGTCAATTCGGATATATGGTTTGTAGGGGAAGGTCCCGGATTAAAAGAGGCACAAAGTCATCATCCGTTTGTGGGCGATTCCGGGGATCTGCTATGGGAGGAAGCAAGAAAGTTTGGTATTACCAGGGACATGGTAGCTGTGCGAAATGCGGTACAGTGTTGGCCGCCAGGAAACAGGACGCCAACGTCATTGGAAGTGAAGCATTGCATCGGATACCTGGAAGAGGAACTGCGTAAGTATAGACCCAAAGTAGTTATCACTCTGGGAGCTACAGCCTTACAGGCATTGATGGGTAAGAAGTACAAGATCACGGAATGTCATGGTCAGGAATTAATACGGGAAGATGGTATCAAAGTAGTACCTATATTTCATCCGTCATTTTTACTATGTAATGGAAAAGATCCTGATTTGATGAAGGTATGGCGAATCGGGATGCTACGTGGAATCAACGCTGCAAAGTCTGCGGGCCGTACGTCAATACTGGAGTCTGCCGGATTCAAGTGGACGATATTAAAGGCAAGTCGTTTTGCGGAATATCTCCGGTTTGTTATGCCTCGCTGGGCGGCTTGGGATATTGAAACACACGGCAAGGACGGGGAGCCGTTTCTTATTTCAAGTGCATGGGGAAAGAACAGAGGAATCGTTTCCGACTGGGATGAAGTGAAGCATCTGTTAGTCGAGTACATGGAGAGTAGCGCCAAGAAAGTGTGGCAGAACGGATGCGGATTTGATATACCACGAATCGAGAGGGATTTAGGTGGAATCCGAATGGGTGGTTACGACTGGGACACGTTTGTGGCCGGCGTAACTATCGACTCTCGTAGGGGTAGAAATAATCTGACTCGTTTAACTGAATGGGCAGCTCCTGAAATAGCAGGGTATGACGGCGAACTAGAGCGATACGTAAAAAAGAACAAAGTACAGGATTATGCGGATATTCCCCGGGAAATCATTCTGCCGTACTCTGCGGGTGATGCGATATCAACAGGAATTGTCAAGATCAAGCAGGAGCCTTTGGCTAGCCGTCCTCTGGTAGAGTTCTATATGGAACTGGTGCGGGATGTTTTGTATCCTATGGAGAAGCGGGGTATTCGCACCGATGTAAAGTTTTTGGATACCATGATCGCGCACTATACAAAGGAGAATGAGAAGATAATCGGACGATTAAAGGCAATGTCAGGGGAGCCCGACTTCAATCCTGGTTCGAACGAGCAGATGTCTTGGTTTCTGTTCGATCACTTGGAATTGCCCCAAACTGGTGTTAAGCTATCACCTAAAACGAACTTGCCATCGGTGGACAAGAATACGATGGCATTACTCAAGGGCAAGCATCCTGCGGTAGCGTTGACAACACAGTTGCGGTCGAACGATAAATCACTCAAGACCTACGGAATTCGTATTCGTAAAAATCTTGTGAATACGGATCGTTTCCGCGTGAAGTATTGGATAGGTGGTGCGGACAAGGAGGACAAGGACAGAGGGGCGGAGACGGGTCGTCTATCATCGCCTTTGCAGAATATTCCCCGTGTGAACAAGGACAATCCTAGGGCCTATGAGCCGGCAGATATATTCATTCCGGATCCGGGGTATGTATTCTTGGTGCCGGATTACTCTCAGGCTGAGTTACGCGTAGCGGCATTGTTATCTCAAGACGAACAAATGATTGAGGACTTCCAAAATAATATTGATGCGCATACCGCTGTATGCTGGAACTATTTGGGAGTGCCGAGAGGAACAAAGCCGAACAAGGAAACCAGGGTCCGGGCGAAGGTGATTAACTTTTCCAAGATATTTGGAGCTTCTGCTAACGGGCTTGCTAGGAACCTGGGATGTTCGGTGGAAGAGGCACTTAAGCTGTTGTATAACGACATGAAAAAGTACCCGGGTTATTGGGCATGGCGGAAAGCACAGATCATCCGGGTATGGAAGAAACGTTATGCGATGACGTTGTTCGGATTCAAACGGCCTATCGAAATTCCGGACGAGCGATTTTATTACGATCCGTTGTCATTACAACACTGGCAGCGGCAAGCCTTGAATACACCGGTCCAGGGTACAGCTAGTCAGTTCCTGTTACTCGGAATGGTTATCATCAAAAGGTTGAATCTAAAGTCTGGTGAGATGCTGATGAACATTCACGACTCGGCACCTATGCAAGTGAAGATAGGTAAAGAACAGAAAATCGGTAAAATAGTCAAGTGGGCATTGGAAGTTGCGATTGTGGACGAGGTTCGCAAACGGTTTAATAAGGACATATCACAGGTGCCCTGGACGGTGGAAATATCAACAGGGCCTAGGTTGTCCAAGCTACAAGAAATCGCCGTATAATATTCAGAAGTCGTATTACTTATTCCACTGAAAAGAGAGGGGTATATGGCACAGAAGTTGGACAAGGCGACGTTTATGCAACAGGTCAAGATAAACCTTGCGGACTTGACAGTAGACATGTCGGAGCAAGCGGCCCTGTTCGCCAATTATGCAACGATGAAAGTTATCGCAGAGGACGAGGAGGCCCGTAGGAAGCTGGAGCGGGAAGCAATGGAGTACCAGCTCGACGAGAAGTTACGTAAAACACTATCGGACCCGACCGAAAAGAAAATTACGGCGGCTATCAAACGTAATCCGGCATATGTCAAGGCCGACATTGCGTACCTGGACGCGAAGCATGTAACGTCCATGCTTTCGGTGGCTGTCGAGGCATTTGAAATGCGCGCCAGGATGTTGTCGTCGATTGGCGCATTGACAAGATCGGAAATGGAACAGCAGTACATGGGAACACCGGCGGGAAACCGGATGGCGTCCCAAGCTGAGAAGTTAGCCGATCGAGTGAAACGGAAATTACATGGTAACCAGCCGTGAGTTATTTCAGGTGTTAGTACTTATCGTAGTCGTGCAAGCGGTCTTGCTCACTTTGCAATCATGGTGGTTGTCAAAGCGGATAGCAGAAGGCGTGGCACGATTCTTTATGAATCTAGCGAAAGGAGAGTATGACGGAGAGCTTGAAGGACAAAATCAAGAAGGCCAAGGAAAAGGCCGCCGCCGATCAGAAGAGTAAAGGTGGTGGCGACCTGAATCGTTGGAAGCCAGGTGCCGGGGAGGATCATTTGTTCCGGATCCTACCACGATTGGACGCCCCGGAGCCCTGGGTGATGGGGGATGTGCATTACATCGACACTGGTGACGGCACGGCGATGCTGGGATGCGGTAGCGAGGAGTGCTATTCCTGCAACGAAAAGATCAAGCCACTTTCGGAGTCTGGTTCTAAAGAGGATCAGAAGCGGGCTCGGCGTTCCCGTAAGCAAACCAAGATCATGTTGGGCGTCGTCGATTGGCGGGATCGCAAGAAAGGTCCGCTGGTGTGGGAACCGAAGAACACTCAGTCCTGTTCGCAGTGGCTGAACATTCTCGGACTTATCGACAACGCCGACTTCGGGCCGGATATTTATAAGGCCAAAGAGGGTCGGTTGATTACGATGTCGATGACGTCGGCGAAAAAGAAAATCGAGGGGAAGCCGCAGGATGTGTTGTCGCTCCGGACGATGCAGTGCGGTACAAAACCCTGTCCCGTAGTAATCGGAAAAACCAAGTCTGGCTTTGCCATCCAGTTAACGCTGAAGGACGGCGCGAAGAAGGTGTTTCCGCTTATGGATCTGTCGGCTTTACTCCCGGACTACGACGAGAACGCGCACCGTGCAGCCTGGGGCGAGGAAGTGATCGAAGAGGAAGTCGAGGAAGTGGAAGATGAAGAAGCTTCCGACGACGACTTCGAAGATCTGACTGCTGATGAAAAACCGGCCAAGAAAAAGAAGAAGGCCAAACCGGTCGAGGAGGAAGAAGAGGAGGAGACCGAAGAGGAAGAGGAGGAGGAACCGGCCCCGCCCAAGAAAAAGAAGAAGCGTCCTGCTCCCGTTGAGGAAGAGGAGGAAGAAGAGCAGGAAGAATTCGAGGAGGAAGAAGAAGAGGAACCGGCGCCTCCGAAGAAGAAGAAAAAGAAACCTGCTCCTGTCGAGGAGGAAGAGGAAGAAGAAGAACTCGAAGAGGAGGAGGAAGAGGAGGAAGAGCCGGAGCCTCCAAAGAAGAAAAAGAAGAAACCGGTACCGCCTCCGGAAGAGGAAGAGGAGGAAGAGCTGGAGGAGGATTTCGAGTTCACCGAAGAGGACGAGGAAGAGCCTCCGAAAAAGGTCAAGAAACCTATCAAGAAAGGAACCAAGTAAATGAAGCCCACGGGATCGCCCAAGAAGTTGTATCCGGATATCAGTCGCCTGGTAGGTGAAGTCCAGAAAGTATTTGGTGGGGACGTCGCTACATCTGGGGCGGAAGGATTCATGATTTCCAACGTAGCGAACTGGATCGATGCCGGTCCGTTACTGAATCCTATCTTGGGCGATCCTTTGCGGGGTTTGCCATGCGGATTTTTTACTGAAGTAGCCGGCCCCGAAAGTTCGGGCAAGACTACACTGGGTTATTATCTGTTAGGACAAGCACAAAAAGCCGGTTGCATTTCTATTCTGGCGGATGTCGAAGTATCTTATGATGCGAAGTGGGCAAGACTACAGGGCGTAAACTCAAAGCAGCTTATCAGGATCGCATCATCCTATGTGAATGCAAAGGGGAAGTTCAAAGTGGACGACCTCGACGAGGAGTTTTCAAAGTGGGAGTTTATCGCTAAGAAATCGTGGCGTATGTTTCATCGGCCCCAGTTATTGCTGGTGGATTCAATGGCTGCGCTTATTCCCCATGAGGAATTGGTAGGAGACTTTGGGGACCGCAATGTGGCTCCGGTGGCTCGGGCACTATCCAAGAATTTCCGGAAGTTTCACAAGGTATTGCTGGAGACTAAGACGCATTGCATATTTATCAATCAGATGCGTTCTAAGATAGGCGTTATGTTTGGGGCAAAGGAACAAACGTCAGGAGGTCGGGCTAAGAATTTCTACTTTTTTGTGAGGGTGGAAGTATCCAAGAAAAAAACACTCAAGAACAAGAAGATTGGGCCGTTCGCTATTTTGTCAAAGGTGCGGAATACCAAGAACAAGTTGGCGCCTCCGTTTCGTACGGCGGATTTCCGGATATCATTTACTAAGGGAATTCAGGTATGATATTTTTAACGAGTGATTGGCATGTTCATAACTATCCTCAGTTCAGTAAGCCTTGGTCGCCCGGACTAAACACCCGGGCGCGCGACATTTATGAGATAGTCGGAAAAAAGATACCTGAGTTGTTACTGCAAAAGTATCAGCCCAAGGTGTTAGCATATCTCGGCGACTTCAATTTCTTCGCTTCCAATGACTACCGTTTAGAGAACCTGACTCGGCGGGCAATCAACAAGTGCGCATCCACAGTCAAATGTACCGTCGTATGTTCTGGTAATCACGACACAGTAGGAACGGACTCTGCGGATCATAACGGCCGATTGTATCTGCCTCATGCAAACTGGGCACCGTTTGTTTATAGGGAGTTCCAGTCGCAGACTAGCTGTTTGTTCTATCCTATTGGATACAATCATCCGATGCCAACGGCGAAGGATCTGCTCCTGGTCGGGGCAGCCAAAGTGGATCATGTAATCGTGCTCATGCACAAGAACATCGAGCATGGGATAGCATCGTCGGGATTCATTTACAGCAGCGCGAAGGAAGTGAAGATACGGAATCTGTTAGAGATCAAGAAGGAGATCCCGTCTATTATGTACTTCGGTGGGCATTACCACGATCACCAGATAATCCGTAAGTTGGTATGTATCGTGGGAGCACCCGTTCAACACCGGCGTAGTGACGAGAACTTGAATCGAGGTGTTGTGCTATTCAATCCTGAGGACAAGTCAATCAGGAAAATAACTCTGAAAACTGGCCCGCAGTTTATCTCGACCGATGTGGATCATTTGGAAGCCTATAGTAAGTCGCCGCAGAATCATTACATCACAGTCAAAGTGGTGGACGAGGTACAGAAGCGGACTGCTTTCGAATGGATTCGGGATACCAAGGTAAACGCCAAAGTAAAAGAACTGGACCACGACGAGTTGGTCGCCGGCGGATTTGAAGAAGAGGAGGAAGAGGTCAAAGAAGTATCGGATGCAGAATTACTCGATACCTGGTTGCAGATGAAGGCACCGGATCTGACTTTGAGGCAGCGGGGCGAACTCGTGAAAGTGGCGGAGGCATTATGATTGAGTTTACGGAACTGTACATTGCGAGGTTTCTATCTTTCGGCGGAGAGTACACGATAAAGCTAAATAAACGCGGCCTAGTCCTCGTACAGGGCATAAACGAAGACGACCCGAATCTAGACTCCAATGATGCAGGGAAGTCAAATCTGCTTTCGGCTATCACCTGGGTGTTATTCGAGAGGTTGTCTAAGACTCTCATGAAAAACCACGGGGACGATGTTGTAAACAAAGGCCAGATAGATTGTATGGTGTCTATCAAATGGAGAAACGGTGCCAAGGAGTATTCCGTACAACGCTTTCGGAAACATAGTACGCAAGGGAATTCCTGTCAGCTATCTGGTAAGAGCGGAACAAAATCGGCCACAAATGAGGACATAGTCAAGGCGTTGGGGATGACTTATGAGATGTTTCTGCGCTCAGTATTCTGGCCACAAAATACGTCAGTCCGTCGATTAACAGAGTTGCGGGATTCGGACTACAAGGAACTGTTCGATGAGCTGGTGAATACGCAGCACTATGAGGACAAGCGGCTCAAAGTAAATATGCGTTTGAAAGATATTCAAGATCAGCTTGTATCCCTGGGTACTGATGTATCGGTGAAAGAGGGATTGGTTATTGCTTGCGATGAAGACATTGCGTTTATCCAAAAGGAGTTTGATACTCTTAAGGGAGTCAATGTCAAAAAGATCGAGCGCCTGATATCCCAGTTAACTATGGCGGAAAAGAAACTGGCTGATGACCGGGATATGTTTGCGAATGCGTCGTCAGAATATCTTAGGAAAACCTATCAGTTCAAAACGAAGATGGCGGATTACAAGGGATTGCTGGCGCATTTCCGTCACTTGCAACAAGGTCTGCGAGTTAAAAAGTGCAATGAATGCGGCCAAGTGCTTGCATCGAAGTTGTCTGTCGATATGCTTACACGAAAACGGAAGGATGCCAAGGCTGCTGCGTTGTTTGCCATGAACGAAGTGAAGGACCTAAAATCGGATCTGTTAAGCGCGCACAAAACCGTCATGGACAAGAACCAGGCAATCGAGGCCCAAGAGCGGGCAATCCAAACCATACAAGGAGCCATCGAGCCTATCATGCCCGAGGGCTTTATATGCGATTCTGCGGGTTTCCAACAGCTTACCGCCGCTTTTCGCCTCAAAGAAGCCGCCCAAGGGCGTCTGAGGGCAAAGGAAGGGCAAAAAACCGCCCTTTTAAGCGATCTCAATACCCTGAAATCACGGGAATCTAAGCTGCTCCTGCGCCAGTCCCGCTTTTCCTTGCTCGACCAAGCTTATGGCCCGGGTGGCCTGAGGACGCTCCGACTGATGCGACTCACGCCCCAGTTGAATCGTTACGCGGATGAATACTCTGCTAAACTTGTCGAAGGGTTGTTGAAAGTGCAGTTCTCCACGACGACGAAATTAAAAGGCGGGGACATCAGGGAGAAGTATGAGATCTTGGTGTACCGAAATCCTGAGATCGATTTCTCGTTGTCGGGTGGCGGGATGAAACGTAGGGCGGATATCATTGCTGCATTTGCCCTGGACAAGCTAAGGAAGAAGTTAACTGGCAAGGATATTAACATCCGGGCGTACGATGAAGCAACGGACGGCGTAGACGGACTTGGAGAGTTATCCATATTGGAATTGCTCAGGGAGGAATGTCCGGGAACGACATTGTTTGTTTCTCACAAGGCATATGTTGACGCAACGATGTTCGATGACACGATAACCGTCCGCCGGCGCGATAACGCCTCGACAATAGAGGAATCATGAAAGGGAGTCGAGTAAATCAGTTTCCTATTCCGAACCATTGCAACTGGTGTTGTATATTTGTTACCCAGCTTATCCGGAAGTTCATAGAGGGTAACAGTAAGTCAGTCATACTTTCGTTATGTAATACCTGTCACGAAAAGAAGGTATGGCAAGGCAGACTGGACATATATGGTGGATCAGTTTAGAGGTAGATACTTTTTTCTATCGAACTTCTATCCCGCAACTGTCAAGTTTGAGGGATTAGTGTATCCGACAGCGGAACATGCCTACCAAGCAGCCAAAACGGATTTCGCTGACGACCGCAGGAAAATAAGGGAGCTTCCGACTCCTGGTCAAGCGAAGCGTGCTGGTGGCCGGCATGGTTTCATTTCAATATCGCCGGATTGGGATTCCCGAAAAACAATAGTTATGGAAGAGATTGTATATCTCAAGTTTTCTAGGCATCCGTCACTAGCCAAGTGGTTATTGGATACAGGAGAGGAAAAGCTAGTTGAGGGTAATTACTGGGGCGATACGTATTGGGGCGTTTGCAATGGTAAGGGCCAAAATCATTTGGGCCGCATCCTGATGAAGGTCAGAGCCAGGTTGAAGGAGCAAAATGAGTAAATCAAATTGGAAAGGCAGTGAACGCAAGGCAGCCAAGTTGTTTCCCGGAGGTAGTCGTCGTCTTCGCATGGGTGCGTTCTCGTCCATGGTTTCGGCGGACGATATTCGGTTTGAATGGTGCAAGGAGATAAAGCTGGGTAACCGAATTGTGAAGGTTCCCCGGGTTAGTGCCAAGCCAGGAGTGTATGTGGATGTCAAGAAAAAGGCGACCACGTCCCTGGTTACGGAGTTCGACGCGATGGAAGAAAAGTACTGTACTTCCAAATATGGTGGCCGGATGATATTGATTACGCACAAGAAAGGGGACAGCCGACAGCTTGTTACCATGTCCGACGAGTTCTTTAAAGAAATGTTCGATGCGTGGTATACCCGGCACATATCGGAACACAGGAGGGTGTAACATGGAGGAGATACTCCAGGAAATTCGGAAGTTATCATTCGTTTTGGAAGACTTAGCTGACGTTCACGAGCAAGTCAGTGAGGGCGAATCGAAAGTATTGTTTCATGGTGTTGTCCGATATGCTGAAAGCATCCGGAACGAGGCGTATTTAACAGAGTTAGCATTATCGCGGATAAGGAGGGAATAATGGCGGGAGTTCTGAAGCACAGGTTTCGTGAGGCGTTTTGTCTTATGGAGTACCGGTGCGAAAAGGGCTGTTGCATCGAGAAGATCTGGAACAGCCGGGACGGTGTAACACCGTTCATGGTTATGAACCGAAAAACACAACACATGATGAAGCATGTCAACATGCACAAGGATTTGTACGCGCCAGGGTACACAGTTAAGCCGAGTTGCCGGATGTTTGTCAATGCGACTCCCGAACTGGTGTTGCCAACGGCAACGGACTACGTCAATCGGAATTGGAACAGGGAAGGGCCGATGCCGATGAAGGAGGCATTCAAGACTATGAAAGATGCGGTTGATTTCTATGTCAAGGAATGGTCCAAGAATGGCACTGAACCCTGGATAGTGACAATAGCGGACAAGGACGAGCCGAAGGGCTATTATCTCAAGGCCGGCGACATTTGTCCGTTTATCTGTCCTAAATGTCAGGCCGCGATTCAGTACGATGAGAACATCGTGCGGTTAAAGTGTTCCTGTGGATACGAAGGCACCGCAGAGGAATTCTCGGAAACAGTACTTGAGCTCCAATCGCGAGTACAATAGAGAATAAAAAGGAGCTGGAATATGATTACGATGCCGACTTGGGCTTGGATATTAATTGCGGTAATCTGGATCATTGGGATCCGGGCATTACTGCCTCGGCGTAAGATGGACAAACAAACGTCGGAGATATATTACCTGATCTCCACTGGAACACCGGTTTCGCCGGAGCTAATGAACCTGTTAAAAGACGAGGATGATGGCCTAGCCCCAAAGTTTAGGAAGCCATTTATAAGGCGTATTGGCGAATGCCCTCGTTGTGGTACCAGGTCAAAAGAAATCCTAGTGTGTCCCATGTGCGGAGATCCTGGTTGCGTTGAGCAGTGTATTCCTGGTGGCAAGGACACGACTTGTACTCGGTGCGATTCCGAAAAAGCGGACTTTGAATCTATGTGAGCGTAGTTCCATATTACAAACCAGTTGTATTAGACTAAGAAAGGCAGGAGACGGATGCGGGGAATCTAGGATGATCTCCGGAAAAAATGAAAGTGTTTTGACCTAACGACAAGGGAGGGCTAGGTAATACTAGCCCTTCCGAATTTATGGAGGAACACAATGAGTTTCGCAACGTTGGAGAGGGCAGTACTTCATGGAGCCAGAAAGTTATTCATGAATCCGACACTTCGCAAGAAGGATATCTCGGCTTGGGCAACACAGTCAGAAAATCTGGACAAGGACGACGGAGAAGTCATGGCCTACGTCCCGGACCCTGGTGTATACGTCGTACTCAAAACAAAGTGGGATAAGCGGCCAGCCAAAAAGAAAGGGTAGTCATGGCTGAGAATCCTGGTGGGCAACGGAAAGTAACAAGGTTGGAGTTCATTAATTCCACACCGTTCGAACAGGGGTATATCAGTTATATGCAAGCGGCATGGAATTCAGATGTCCCCGAAAGGTCCCCATATGTCGAAGGATCGCCGGCCTACAAGGCCTGGTGTGAGGGGCAGCAGCGTGCGTGCATGAACGTACAGGACGGAGATGACGAGTGAAAACAATCGAGCAATTCGTAGTGGCGCACAGTGCCTGGGCAGTCCGTAAGTTCCCGGATCAAACCACGGAAGGCATTTGTAAACACATCGAGAAGGAACTAATCGAGGTCAGGGCCTGTAACGGCAAGGACTTAGTGGAATGGATTGACGTAATCATGTTAGCCCTCGACGGGTATGGACGGAATGGTGGAACACCGGAGGCCCTGCTGCCGTTACTGGACTTCAAGTTAAACAAGAACATCGACAGAGTTTGGGCGGTACAAACGGATCCGAACCAGCCTGTCGAACATATCGAGTAAGGAGGCACAATGCCGCGTGTCGGAGCAACTGGGAAATTCCCGGAAGGCAAGCTAAACGATTCAGACGAAGGCGAATTGAGTATTGCCATCACCGTCGAGAAGGGCACTATCCTTGTTGTGTTCGGAACGGCGACTACCTGGATTGGAATGAATCCGGATCTGGCCGACGAAATCGGACACAAGTTGATCGAACGCGCCAAGGAAGCGCGGGAGCAGTTAAACAAAGGAGTATCACTATCCAATAGGAGATTTGTCCCATGAAACAGAGAACAGTTTTGATTGAAATCGAGATATACACTTCGGCCAAAGTGAAGGACCTGAAAACCAGGGCGCAGGAGTTCGGCATCCCGTCGGAAGGCGACAAGGTGGAGCAGGTCCAGGTCAACGTCATCCAGCAAACCAAGAAGTAAACCGAAGATGGGGAAGGCCGGCAAGTAATTCAATCCTACCGGCCTTTTCTATGTCTTAGTTCGTGAGGGATTCAATAGCGGATTGGGCTTTGGCAACATTGGGGAAGTTCATCATGTTTCCCCAAGTCCCAAGGGACCCGTCTGCGAGGATCTGTTTGTTCCCAACAAAAGCGAAAACCGTAAGGCCAGTGCGGTATCGGTTAGTCTGAATCATTCCGATTTGCCTGGACTCGCGGAGTACCTGAATCCGCTGGACGTAACAGCTACCATCCAAGTAGCGGAATTTTTTCTTGTTTCTCCAAACCAATCTGACTTTATTTGGACTCTCTTTTCCTATCATCATATCGTGTGTCCTTTCTTGTCTCCATACTGACAGTCTACCATAAATCGGTAGGCCGAGGTCAATGGAATAGTTCATCCAACAGGACAGACGAGGACAAAAGATAATGCTAGTAAGGCATTATGGGATAGGCTAAACTCGGCTTTGTCCCTGGTTAGTAGCTAGTAGAGATGTGGGAGTATAATTGGTATAGTTATCAACAGGTTAGGAAAGAAAATTTCTAGTAACTAAAAAGGGGTGGAGGCCAGATAACAGTCAAGAATAAGACTGAGGACCAGATAACCAAGACTAGTAATTACCAGTAAACAAAGATAGTGCAATAAGACAGCAAAAGTGTAGAAAAGACGGCGGAGGGCACGTATGCGGCGTAATGGCAAGTTGGGGATGAAAGCAGCGAGTAACAAGAAAACGTTTCGAAACCCGAACGCACGAACACCGATCCAGATCGAACATGACGATGCAATCATCGCGCAGGAATACCTAAAAGGAACCACGTTATACAAGATCGGAAAGGCATTGGGCATCGGAACCACAGCCGTACAACGGGCGCTGAACCGTATCCGGGCAATGTGGCAAGCGAAGATGATGCGGGCAATCACGGAACACAAAGCCGAGCAGCTGGAAAAGCTGGACCTGCTAGAGCACGAAGCTCACTTGGCCTGGAAGCGCAGTCAAGAGGACGCGATGGAAATACAAACCACAGACCGCGTTGTCAATGCGCTCAAGGGCAAGAACCCGTTGAAGGGGCCGCCCAGTAATCAAAAGCAAAGTGCGAATCAGCCTTCCGGAACAAAAGCCAAACAAATAGATAAGACGGTCAAGGTACACGGGCAGTACGGCGACCCGAGATTCCTTAGTATCATTAAGGACTGCGTAGCCCAGCGTTGCCAGATCCTTGGACTCAATACACCGATTGCCGAGGACCCGAAGGACGCATTTGCTACACAGGATGATGTACGCAATCAAATATTGGACCGGTTCGCGAAACTGGGACAGCCAGCACCCGATCCAAATGCACCGAAAGTAACTATCCAGTAAAGGAGAACTTTATGTGGTTCGTATTTGGTTTACTCGTCGGACTAGGCCTTGGGTTGTACGGGATGTACATGCTCGTGAAAAAGGGCATAGTCAAAACCTAGGAGGCCTATGGCGTACATGGGTTTCAAGAAGCTAGCGAAAAAGGTGGGCAGCAAGAAGCTAGCTGCCTGGATTGGGCGAAAGAAGTACGGAAAGAAGCGGTTCGCGGCCATGAGTAAAGCGGGCCGGCGCCGTAAACGGAGGTAGCATGGATTTCGGGGCGTTATGCCAGCAGTGCGGTACGGACAAGGGCAAGTACTCGTCAGCGTACTCGGGCTGGCTGCGTCCCGACCGTGTTTCCCGTATATTGGAAATGGGCATAGGGGGCGGATTCTCAATTCGCCTGTGGTTGAAGTATCTGCCTAAGGCCGAAGTGGTAGTGTTCGATAATCAGGCATCAGCCTACAGGGACGTAATCACTCTAGGAAACATGCAGCGCGTAACGGCGTACACGGGCAATCAAACGGACCTGTTATTCCTGGAATACCTAGTAAGGAAGCACGGGCCGTTTGACGTGATAGTGGATGATGCGGGCCATGTACCTGCGGAACAGCTTGAAGCATTCACGTTTCTGTTTGAACGTATGAATCCTCGGGTGATGGGCGTACCGCGAGGGATGTACATTATCGAGGACATACCAGACCCGGTGGAAAAGCATTGGGTTAGTTTAGTCACGCATACAAAGGACATCGAGCATTCGCTAAACACGAATGAGGTTATTGTCCGCATCAGGAGGTAGTATGGCAGTACCCGAACATGTCAAAGAAATCATGGAAGGATTCGCCAAGGTGGATCGCTTTCTGGATAAGAGCATTCCGGCCAGTGACCAGTCCGCAGGACTACACGTGGCACAACGGAAGCACGATCTCGAGGGTCGTCAGATAAACCCGGACGCGCCACTGCATCCGATCATGATGAACACACGGGTTGTCAATCAAGAACCGAATCACGCGCCTCCGTCCGCGCCTTCGTTTGTTAAGGAAGGTACGGTCGATGATGCCAGTGACAAAACCTGAAACAATAGTCACCGTCGTCTGTCCAGAGTGCGGTAAACGTACACAGAGGGCATTCCGTGAGACCTGGTCGTACTGGTGCAGTTGCGGTACAGAAGGCGCACAGGAAGTCATCGAGAATAGGGAGATCCTATGAGGGCGAACGATTTAAAAAAGAAGTATCCTGAGTTATGGGATGCGATCGAGCTGAGTGTCTTGAACGACTGTGCGTTCAAGAAAATCGAGGACAGCAAAGCCCGAGTAATTGCCAGTAATGCGGCATTTGTCACTTGCTCAGCTTTTGACTGTTATCGGAAAGCTATCGAGAGGGTAGTCACTCGTTATCACGGAACGAAAGGGAAGCGATGATAGTCAGCATTCTGATATTATTGGTAGTGGTAATATTGGCTGTCTATGCCATCGAACAGTTCGTGTCGAATCCCAGGATCAAAAAGCTGTTGGAGTTCTTGGTGATCCTGCTCGTTATCATCTGGGCGATCAACATGTTCGTCGGGTTCGATCACGTCTGGTTCTGGCGCAGATAGGGGAGGACTTACCATGAGGAGCGGGCCGGGGAACAAACCAACATGCAAACGCCCCAGCCCGCGTGCGTTAAGGGCACCAAGGGCCGGTAAAGGGGCGCAGTCCACCGATAAACCCGCAGCACAAGCCACAGTTTCAGAGGTTCCTGCTCTATTCGTTCCAGATCCTTGCCAGACCCGCTGCGTCCCTTGCCTAGTTTGTCATATCGGGAGGTGTATATGGGGTGTCACAAGCTAGGGCATAAGATCATCAAATCGAAACACGGGAAGTTCCGGATACGACACATGAAAGGGAAGCCTGGAACGAAAGCCGCGATGCGAAGACGATTAGCGGCATATCACATCGCCAAGAAACGTAGTGGGAGGTAGGGCGTGCAGTTAAACACAAGCCAGTCAGTAGCGCAGCAAATAGGAGCCCTGCCAGAGGACGAGCGCAAGGCCATATTACAGGGCATGGATAAGAACCAGCTATTGGCTATGCAATACGACTGGAAGATGTGGGGCCGTCCAAAGCAGTTCGCACCTGTGACGGACTGGAGTACTTGGTTAATACTCGCCGGAAGAGGATGGGGCAAAACAAGAACGGGCGCCGAATGTATCCGTCACATGATAGAGAAGGAAGGGTACAAGCGTCTGGCCCTGGTAGGTGCAACGGCAGCGGACGCGAGGGACATATTAGTAGAGGGCGAATCAGGGATACTCGCGATCAGCCCGCCATGGTTCAGGCCTCAGTACAAGCCGAGTAAGCGCCGACTCATATGGCCCAACGGAGCCGTAGCCACAGTATTCAGTGCGGACAAGCCGGACAGGTTACGTGGGCCGAACCACGATGCAGCATGGGCAGACGAGTTAGCGGCATGGAGAAACCCGGAAGCTTGGGACATGCTCATGTTGACATTGCGCGTAGGTAAAAAGATGACGCGCGTAGTGGTCACGACCACACCGAAACCATTGCCCCATATAAAGGACCTGATAGTAAAGCCAGGCGTACATGTCACGAGAGGGACGACGTACGAGAACCTGGATAATCTGAGCCCCCGATTCAAGGAAGAGGTACTCGCAGCATATCAGGGTACACGTTTAGGCAGGCAGGAGATCGACGCCGAAATACTAGATGACGCGCCGGGTGCTTTGTGGAAGAGGTCCGAAATAGACAAGCACCGAGTGACACGGGTGCCTAAGATGGCGGATTTCCTAGCGCAGATGAAGAAGATTGTGGTGGGCGTAGATCCTGAGGCATCCAGCACGGAACAGTCAGCCGAGACGGGTATAGTCGTATGCGGAGAAGGGCTCGACGGAGAAGGTTACGTCCTGGGCGACTTCACATTACGAGGGACGCCTGGTGTATGGGGCAAGCAAGCGGTGTCCGCGTACTACCGAATGCAAGCGAATGCACTCGTAGGGGAAGCCAATAACGGCGGAGAAATGGTGGGCTTTGTCTTGCAGCAGTCAGACAAGAACTTGCCATTCAAGCTGGTGTACGCGTCAAGGGGCAAGCAGACAAGGGCCGAACCTGTAGCGACGATGGCGGAACAAGGGCGTATACATCATGTCGGATACTTCCCGGAATTGGAAGACCAGCTATGTCAATGGACACCGGGCGCAGAGAAGTCCCCGGACAGACTCGATGCTATGGTATGGGCATTCTCAGAACTATTTGTTACGGGCGTCCAGGGCGGCGCGCGCAAAGTAAAAGGGCATCATTAATAGTATGGAGTTAAATCTAAAGCGGAAAGGAGGTGACGTTATGAGAGCTAAGATCACGGTGCTGAAAGTGGCACACGTACCGCACAGCAAGCCGGGACTGACCAAGGTGACGTTGGAAGGGATCTTCGCGACGGATCCACGGGAAGTGGAAAACGCCGAGGCTTTGAAGGCCGACCCGAACGTCAAGCTGGAATTCGTGCTGGGCGATCCGGAGGCCTTGGCCGAACTCAAGAAGGGGCAGTCGTACTTTCTTGATTTCACGGAAGTAAAACCGTAGGACTCGTACAATGGGGGCTTACGGGCACATGTTCGTAAGCCCTCAGGGCATTATATAAGGACATCATTAATATGGACGGGCGCGATCGAGTCCTGGAAGACGACGAAGAGGATGCCTTTAGGATATTCCATGTATTCCCAGTAAGTCAGGAAGAGGAGCATTGTTTCATCAGCCGGCTATGCAATTGTGATCCTCGGGTAGATGTATTCGAGGAATGTATCGTGATTGTACATAACCGTTTTATCTAAGTGGCGACAAGCCGCGAAAGGAGCAGTATGGAGGGAGATACGATTCAAGTGGGGGATGCAACAGTAGAGTCTACTGCGGCCCCGATCGAGATGTCGGTCGCCACGCATCATCCGGAATACGACGAGATGTTGGATGAATGGAAAAAGATCAGGGATGTCCTCGAAGGTCAGTCCGCCGTAAAGGAAGCGGGCGAGGACTACTTGCCCATGCCCGATGGGCAGGATAAGGACGATTACAAGGCGTACAAAGAAAGGGCATTATTCTACGGTGCTGTAAAGCGTACGCTGAACGGCATGACGGGGATGGTGTTCATGACTCCGCCTGAAATCGAGAACCAGCCCGAGGAGGATATAGTCCAGCTGATCCTGGACGACATCACGTTCACGGGCGTACCGATGTACGGGTTCGCAAAGTCAGCGTTCAAGGAAGTGATGGGCATGGGGCGTGTGGGTATCTGGGTGGACATGCCACAGGCAGGCAGTCCCGAGATGCGGCCTTATATGGTCATGTACGAAACGGAGAACATCATCAACTGGCGCCGTAAACGAATCAACGGCAAGATGGTCACGACTCTTGTAGTGCTCACGGAAACGTACGAAGAGCCGTACGAAGAGGACCCGTTTCTCATGAACACCGATTTCCAGTTCCGCGTTCTGTCCCTGGATCAGCCACAGGATGCGGAGGGCAATCCGATCCTGAACGTGCCGCTGCAGTATACCGTGCGGGTGTATCGTCCGCTGGTGGATGAAAGCACCAAGAAGTCATCGGGCTATCAGTTGTGGGAAGGGCCGATAGTCCCGACACGAAACGGGACGCCTTTGGAGTTCATCCCGTTCGTAATGGTGGGCCCGGATTCGATTACGTTCGATATTCAGTCCAGCCCCATGTTGGACATGGTGGACGTAGTCCTGAGTCACTATCAAAACAGTGCAGACCTTGAGAACGCGAGACACTGGTGCGGCCTGCCACAGCCGTACGCGGTGGGCTTTCCCGACCGAGCAGAGTACAAGATCGGCGGGAACGAGATCTGGGTGTCCACGGATGCCAGCGCGAAGGCAGGGTTCATGGAGTTGACGGGCCAGTCGATGGCTGAACTGCGCTTAGCCCTGGAAGAGAAGGAAGCGAAGTTAGCCGTGCTGGGTATGCGGTTACTTGAATCCCAAAAGAAAGCGGCCGAACAGCCCGAAGCGTTGCGCCTGAGAATGTTGGGTGATTCGAGTGTCCTGCAATCGGTCGCCAGAACGGTGGGCCAGGGAATCACACTAGCTTTGCAATGGGCGTTGCAGTGGGCGATACCGGCATCGGCAGCAGATACCATGGTGACATTGAATCAGGATTACGGCGATGAGTCGATGAATGCTCAAGACTTTACGGCCCTGGTCACTATGTGGCAGTCGAACGGGATCAGCTACCGAACGCTGTATTCGAACTTGACCGCTGCAGGCATTGCGCGTGAGGGTGTTGACGCCGACGAGGAATTGGAAGAGATCCAGATCGAGCAGGAACAAGCACTTGCCAACGCACCTGTTGCTCCGGAAGAACAGCAGCCGCAGGGGACGGGCGAACTGGGACCTGTTGACACGAATATCGAAATGGATACTGCAGCAGGTAGCGAGGAGATCTAATCGTGCCGAAAGAACCTATGTGGAAAACCCTGCAGCGGATTGCTGACAGGGCAGCACCGAAAATGCAGCAAGCGTTTCTCAAAGCAGCAGCGTCTGCCCAGACCAAAACCAAAATGACTGCGTTAACGGACGCGATCCGTAAAGGGGATTTCGCAAAGGCATGGCAGGCACTGGACTGGGAGCGTACTGTAAATGCGGAACTAACACCCGAACTGCAACAGGCGCTCCTGGGTATTGTCAAGACTGCGGGCATCGAGACTATGACGGACTTGATACAAGGGACACCGTCATTTGAATTGATGGAAGCCCCGCAGTCAGTTTACGACTATGTAAACAAGCGGACAGGCGAGTTGATAACGAACATCAATCGGGATACGTTGATGGGTGTTCGAGACGCCGTGCGGGAGGCATTCTTGATGGGTAAGGGTCTGCCCGCACGGCAAATATTCACAACACTGGAAAACGCTGCGAATATCAAGGAGTCCCTGGGCCTGAACGCGAAGCAGATGAAAGCGCTCAATAAATACAGGGCTACTCTAAAACAACAGGGCGTCAGTCAACAGGCGTACCAGAAAATGACGGATCGTTACAAGACGACCCTGTTGAAGCAGCGTGCTAACACAATTGCCCGGACAGAAACCATACAGGCAGCGTGCGAAGGACAGCGCCAGATCTGGGAACAAGCAGCGGACGATGGTTCGATTGATGCGAAGCGCTGGGAGGTGGAATGGCTTGTTACTCCCGATGACATCACATGCAAACATTGTATGACCATGCGGAACAAGCGCCGGCCTATCAAGGGCGTGTACACAGCCGGATTTTTTGCGGGTAAGAAAGGACCTGCTGCGCATCCGAACTGCCGTTGCAGTGAGCGTCTGGTGGCAAAAAAGGGAATCAAGTTCCCGATGCAGGGCGCACCTGTCATGAACCAAGCTGCGGCCGAAGAGGCGTATGCTGCAGCGAGTGCAGGTGGAACGGAAATGACCACGCCAATGTACAACGAAGAGGAAATGGCAATCCGGTCCGCCTACGAATACGAAACCGCTTCCGAACTAGGGCTCGCAACACCCGAAGGTGGATGGCAGTCCCTGGATGTTTCCACGTTTGCGCAGACTCCCGATAGTGTTAATTTGGCATTTACGCAGACCAAGCTCCAGTTATCGAAAACCCGCAGGGATCTTCGCAAGATCGATAAAGCGATGAAGGCCGATCCTACGAACTACACGCTCAAGGGACAATGGGCGGACCTGTCAGTCAAGAAAGTCCAGCTGCTCAAGGAATTCAATCAATACAAGCAGAAGTATCCGGGCGTGAAGCTACTGAGTTCACAGGAAGCCAAGGCCGTAGCGAACAAGTTAATCTCGCCGGAAGCGGAAGCCAAGTTAGCTGCGATGGCGCCTCCGGGTTATGGCATCAAGGGGCAGCCTGTTATCGCACCAGCCGCACCAACGCCGGCCGCTGTCACGCAAGTGCCCGATAAGCCCACGATGCTACCGAACACACCGAAGGAGGGCATGTTTGAGGCGAACAAGTCAGTGACCTGGGCGAAAGGGGATTCACAGGGCGCGGGTTATGTGCTCAATGGAACGAACCTGCAAGAAGAGCAGTATGGTTTCTGGAAACAGGAATCTGATGTTGATTTAATAGGAGAACCGAAAGTTCCGCCGGTTACGAAACAGGGTCAGAAAGTATCCACAGGGGCAGTTGTAGTGGAGCCTGATGGACGTATTTGGGTAGTGGAACCAACAGGGCATTATGGTGGATATGAAAACACGTTCCCGAAAGGTGGGTGGACTGATAAGAACTTGTCCTTGCAGCAGAACGCGATGAAGGAAGTATTCGAGGAGTTGGGAATTAAGATCAAGATCACTGGTTATTTGGGTGATTTCGAGGGTCAGACATCGAACACCCGTTATTACCTTGCGCAACGTACAGGAGGGGCGCCATGGGTACCAGGCAAGGAAAGTCAAGCCGTTAAACTCATGACTGTAGACGATGCTCAGGGTGCCTTGAACGTAAAGCGCGATCAGGACATACTGGCCAAGGTAAAAACAATCATGGGCAAGGGTGAAGTGTACACGATTCCACCGAAACCACAGTCCATGACTCCGGAGGATTATCTGTACACGAAGAACCAGGTGGAAATGCTGAACAGGGATTTAGCTAATCGTGAGTTGACCCTGGAAGCGAAAGCTACGGCACTTCACGATTTGGAACACTATCAAAAAGAAATAGCGGGTTACGCTGCGAAGGATGCTGAGGCTGCTGCAAAAACAATCGCCGAAGCTCAGGTCCAGACACAGGAAGCGATTGCCAAAACGTTAGCGCAACAGGCAGCGGTTGCAGTCCCGACCCCGTCAATTATTCCTGCGAAGATAGGGCCGCCAGTACAGGGCACAGTAAACCTGCCTTCGTACATCGAGGGCTCGGGCAAGATCAGTCCGGGGCAGATACTCAAGGCAAAGAAAGCACTCGCGGGAAAGACCGTGACGTTGAAGCCGTTTGTACAGGACGTCATCAAGCCAGGGATGTCTATTGCGCAGGCAGAAAAAACGGCATCATTATCCCGCAGAGGAATCAGGAAATTCAATAAGGAGCTGTCTATTCTGGAACACGCTGGGATGGACGTGACCGAAGGCAAGATCGTCCTGAAAGAGATGAAGATATTCCACCAGGAATTGTTGAAGCAACTGAAAACCTATTCCGCGACGAACGGCAACGTAGTGGGCATGTTGAAGCCTCCAGGACTTCCGTCTATAGTTAAGATATCAGGTATCCCGAAATCAGTGCCGACCCAAGTATACAGTGCGCCTGTCGCGAAGACTCCGTTGTATGCGACCAAAGTATCGGTAGCACCGGGCGAACAGCTACAAGCCGAGAAGATGGTGAAAATCGGAGGGCAGAAAGGCAGTAACCCTGGTGGATCATATCGAGATAACCAGGGTCAGGAATGGTACATCAAGCAACCGAAGTCCGAGAGCCATGCGAAGAACGAAGTGTTAGCCGGCAAGCTATACGAACTCGCGGGCGTCGACGTTCCACAAATGGAACTAGCCCAGATAAACGGAGTAACGGGTGTAGCGTCCCGTATGGTGGCGGGTGTCAGCCAAGTGGGCGCTGCTGAAATCGGCAAGCTAGTCGGAACCTATGAGGGATTTGCCACAGATGCCTGGTTAGCGAACTGGGATGTAGTGGGCTTAGGTTACGATAACCTATTAGCCAAAGCGGGCCAAGCAATTCGCGTTGATACAGGCGGGTCGTTACTATACCGGGCGCAGGGTACTCTCAAGGGCAGCGCGTTTACGAGTGACGTAAAGGAATTGGAATCGTTGCGGAATTCCTACAAGAACGCGCAATCAGCCAAGGTATTTGAGAACATGACCAAGGAGAAGCTGGTTGCGTCCATGGAGAAGGTCGCAAACATAGTCCGAACTGACATCGAAAAAATGGTCATGCTGTATGGTCCTGGGACGGCTGCTGAACGCGGGGAGTTAGCGAACAAGCTGTTGAGCCGGCAAACCGACATCAGGAAAAAGATGGACGTCCTGAAGCAGGAAATAGCGGACGAACAGAGGATGGCAGCAATCCCGAAAACTCCAATGATGCCGAACCCGCTAAAGACCAAGATGTATTCGAGCCGGCAGCAGTTCTTGAATACCTTGCCCCGTAATGAGGCCGACTCTCTGGTTAGCTTTATTAAGGACTTCACGGGATCGGGATATACCACGATCAGAGAGTTTCAGAAGTATCGCGATAAGGTCATGCAGCAGTGGGAAAAGTACTACGACCGAAGTCACGCGACTCGTATGGCGGCTGAGTACGACAAGAACATTTCGAACTATACGAAGATGATTAACTCGACCAAGACTCACGAGGGCCAAGTATGGCGCGGTCTGCGTAGTGTTCAGAAGTCTGCGGCGAAAGCGAACTACCGTGAGGGCCAGACTATTGAATGGACCCAGTTGACATCGTCCTCGACATCGGAATCAAAAGCGCAAGGATTCGGCGATCACGTCCTGTTCCGCATCCAGACCAAGAACAACGGCCAGTTCATCGGGGACATATCATACTATGGGCGTGAGCAGGAAGTGATGCTGCGGAATAACACGAAGTATCGAGTTATGAAAGTCACGGATGGATACCAGGGCAAATGGTTGTTGATTGACTTACAGGAAGCAAACGATCTTGAACAAGCCTCGTACAGGTACCTGGTGTCGAAGACGGGTAAACAGGCACTGTCTGAGTTAGCGCAGACCGAATTGCTATTAAAACAGGATTTGCAGGATGCAATGTACGCGGGTCAGTTTTCCAAGGCAGCTTCTATACGTAACCAGTTGGGCTCGATCAAGATTCAACGGCGTCAGATTGCGAATATGGAAAGTACCCGGACTATTGTTGACGAGGCACCTAAGTTAATCAAAACGGAGGTCAGTCTTAAGGGTGTCCCGAAGAGGGTAATAAAGGACTACGATGAGAACGTACAACGCTTCAAGACAGCGGAAAAGGATTATCTCAAGTTGAAGGCCAAGTACGACCAGTTCAAGGGATGGGATGTAAAAGAGGACATGCAAATGGCGCGGGAGCGCATGCAGTATACTCGCAGGGATATTCAAACCGCAGAGGCGGATTATCCTGAACTTAGGAGTTACGGTGCTGCTAGACTCGCGGCAAAGAAACCAGTAGTCGGGCCTAAAATAGTCAGCACCGCGCCTGCGGTTCCTGTACCTATAAACAAACCAGTACCAGGTGTAGTGGACTTTATGAACAAGATGCCGTCCGATCACGCAACCAGCTTCAAGAAATTCATGCAGGAGTATACGGCACAGTCATTTAAACAGTACAGGGAATTCCAGGTAAACCCTGGGCCACAGTTGAAAGCCTGGACTAAGGTATTCGGGGCGGAGAAGGCCCAGCAACTGGAACTTGAGATGCGTCGTAATTTCGAGTATCTCGATCAAGCCTTCCAAAAGGTGAAGCTAACACCTGGTGAGTTGTGGCGGGGAATATCAACACCGTTTAGCAAGGTCAAGGATGTCTATACCGAGGGCAACGTAGTTCGGTGGGACCAGATAACGTCAACGTCCGCCAAGGAAGGTGAGGCGTCCGTATTTATTGAGAATTCCCAGGGCAATGATACCGGATTTCTGTTCAAGATAAAAACTCACACCGGTGGCCTGGATGTAAACAAGGTCAGCCTCAGCAAAGGGCAGCAGGAGTTTTTATTGCCTCAGGGATTGAGCTTCCGTGTAACCAGGGTGACCCGAGAAGAGGGCATTACTACTGTAGAGCTGGAGGAGACTTCGGCGTCTGTATCCGCCAGCGTAGTCAAACAACTAAAACCGACCACGCATCCTGGAGTTAAGGTAGTACCTGCTAAGAAGGTTCCGAAGGAATATAAGGAACTTGCGGGTTACGCCAAGAATGAGGTGTCCGGCCGCGAGGTTTCCGTCGGTGTCCAGAAACCAACAGAACTAGCCAAGCTACCAAAGGCAGAGGGTCCCAGTACAGTGAGGCCGGCAGTATTGAAGTCGGACTGGAAGGACACAGCTACACTGGCAAAGGCAAAAGAACAGACTGCCTCGATGTTCCCGAAAATGGAGTTAAATATTGAGGGCATGGAAACACACGTAGCCAACAAGGTTATGAAACAGATGTCGTCGATCAGTAACGATATTCCCGAACTCAAGCAATTCGTTAAAGGGATGTCGAATGGTTGGCCGCCACCGGCGGGAGTAAAGCAAACGGCAATGTGCGCCGCAGGCCCTGGTGGGGAGATTTGGGTGAATCCCCGGGTATTCAATTCGATACAGGGAGAAAAGGAAATCAAAGTAGCGGCCCAGAATAATTGGTCTGTTGCTAGGAACCAACAAGAAGCAATCACGCATGAGGTAGGGCACCTAGTAGCGGATATGCTATCGAGGGACCCGTCGATGCGTGCAGCACTTGAGGAATTCATGAACACAGCTCCTGGACGATCGAAGTTATCGATGTACGCGGTTTGGGACAAGAAAGAGGCATTCGCAGAGGGCTTTGTACGGATGTACCAAGGCGGAAACGGACCGTATGAAAAAGCGCTGAAGCGGTTTCTATCAAAAGCGACAGGGAGAAAGTTTATATGACGCAGATGGTTATGCCGATGTGTGCGGTTTGTCAACACGTGAACGCAGCTGGCGAGCAGTTGACTTGCAAGGCGTTTCCTGAGGGAATTCCGTACGATATATTGTCGAGTGAATTCGATCACAGAAAACCTTATGCCAACGATCATGGCGTACGCTTTACTATGAAGCCGGGAAGGACTTATAATTTCCCTATATACCCGACTCCGGTTGAGTAGAGAGGATTATATGTCAGCGATAACTCGGAAGGACATCGCAGCTGCCTTTGATAAAGGTCATTTGAGGGCGACCGAACTTAGCTATCCTTTGGACTGGTACCAGCTCCAAGATGGCATCATAGTTGTGGTGCCCAAGAATCCGCCTGATTTCAAGTTTTGCGACGACCCGGTTGCCGAGCGAGCCTGGTGGGACCGCTGGACTAAGGAATAACCGGGGAGGGACCTGCAGTAAAACCACGAAAATCTGCGGTTAGGGCCTGGAGGCAGGGTTTTTCGCCACCGGGACCGTACAATATACCTGTTAGCCATCATAATTCGGCCTAGGGCTCATTATCAGAGGGGTATTATGGCAGTCCAGTTTGAAGGAGTAGTAGCAATTCCGACCAGAGGAGCCGTATTGACGGATGTCATGCAAGGGGTAGTCCAGAACATGGTAAATCGCATGGTATGTAGCGGCAAGTTTTGGACTATGCGGACGACTACGAAGGACCCGATTCCGGACGCACAGAACAATGTCACCCGGGAATCACTTTTAGTAAATCCAGATATGATTTGGTACGTCGAGGAGGACACAGTACCGGCACCGGGAGTGCTTGGGAACATGATTCGAATGTGTACCGATGTGGTTGTAGCGGATTATAACTTGGAGAAAGGAGAAAAGGCAGTTCATTATCGGGACGGGAAGTTACTATTCGGCGGGCTGGGTTGTATGTTAATCCGGCGTCGAGTTCTTGAACTAATCGGAGATCCCTGGTTCAGTGTCAAGGCGTATACGATCGTTCCCGATGGTACGTTTGCGAAACAGGGATTCACACCGAAGTATGGTGGACAAGATATATCACTTTTTGCCAAGCTACAGAAACTGGGTATCAAGGCTCAGTGCGTGACAGAGAGTTATAGGTGCAAGCACCTGCGGATTGACAAGCTGGGAGAACGCGGGACTAACAACGGACTTCATACGATCCGGGAGTTATAATGGGTAAGCTAATCGTTCTACAGACCGTCGAGAAGAAGCCAACAGTTGACGAAACGGAACCAGTGAAGGAGGTGATAGAGGTACTCGAAGAACTCATGGTCATGGCGCAGAAGGGTGAGCTACGCGGAATCGTAGGATTGGCATTGAACACTCGACAAACAGTAGGGCATATCATCGTGGGCGATATGGACGACAGGGTGTATACGATGGTGGGCGGGCTTGACATACTCAAGGACGAGATCAAGCTTATGTACCTGGAAGCGGAGGAGTAGTGGTGCGGTTGTCTGTAATTATCCCGACTAGGTTACCAGCGTTGCCTATTGACAATGTAACGCTGAGGACTTTGGATAAACAGTACTGGAGGGAATTTCAGATAGTCATTGTTCCTGATGTGAACCAGAGAGGTGCAGGTTGGGCGCGGAACGTGGGATTTGCTACTCTAGGTCAGGGATTCCCGTTGACAGAATATGTCTTGTTCTCGGACGACGATATTGAATGGGACTATCGGGCGTTAGGGTTTATGGTGGATATCCTGGATCGGCATAAGGACGCTGCGTATACGTATTGCTCGTACAAGGTAGGACACTTGTTAATAGGGCACCAGCAATTCGACGCGAACTGGTTGAAGCGAACGAACTATATCTCCACGATGTCAGTAATTCGGTCGGTTCTGTTTCCAGGGTTTGATGAGACTTTGAAACGGTTCCAGGACTGGGAACTATGGATTAGAATGTTGAGGAGCGGTTATAAAGGGGTGTATTGTGGAGCAACCTTATTTCAAACCGTTAGAAAGCCGGGAATCACGTATAACGGCCCTGTTGATTGCACTGAGGCAGAATTTGCTGTGCTTAAGAAGCACGGAGATTGGATTAATTCATGAAGTTCAAGCATTTCATTTTGACACGTTACGCGTTGCGAGCAACAGAACTGCGGGTGAAACTCACACCGGATTGGTTCCCGCACAGACTGGAACTGTTTAGGAATATCACATTACCGTCAGTGAACCGACAAACGGTGGATGGTTTTGTATGGCTGATTTATTTCAGTCCAGAGTACATGAAGGATATGGGAGAAGCCGTTCACGTTATGACCCGGTGTCCTTTTGCTTGTCCCGTTGTAATAGACAAGGGGTGTTTCGAGGAATTCAACGATGAGATGCGTGCGTCCATGGATAAATGGCTTACGGACGAGACTCATGTTATTTCGACTCGACTGGACAACGATGACGAGATAGCCCCGGATTTCCTTGAACTCGTGCAGGCCCAGTTTAAGGGACAAGACAAGACATTTGTAAACTTTACCAACGGCCGCAACAAAACAAAGGACGGATTTGTATTGCATCCGCATCCGAGCAACATGTTTGTCAGTCTAATAGAGAAGCGAGAGGGCTTTGAGGGCATATTCACCTGGGCACATAATATGGTGGATAAGGTTGGACCTGTCATCCAGCTACCACAAGAAGACAGGTGGACACATCACATTCATGGAAGGAATGTTTGGTTATGAAAATAGGTGTATTTACGTACTTTTATCCCGCATGGTGTGAAACGTTCGTCAGGCGCGAGGTAGAGGCGCTGGCAGCAATGGGCAACGAAGTAATTGTATTTCGGCTGAAAGACCCGCCACCAGGACCGCAGGTAACGTCCCCAGTAAAATCGTACTCAATACCAGAGGCTGAAAATTTCGATCTTGACGTGCTATATGGATCGTTAGCGTTTCCAGCACACGAAGCGATGTATAACTATGCACTGAAAGCAAACAAGCCTTTCGTATTTCGTCTCTGGTCTGGTTTGGACGTGTTCCAGTACCAACGGCCGGCGTTTTATAACAAGGCAACACAGCATCCACTATGCAAGGGCACGATAGTGGAGGACCAGTTCATGGAGGACTATGTCAAGAAGCATTTGGAAGTTCGTGGTGAGATATTCCAAGTGCCGAACAGTTTGCTTATCTCCAGTTATCCGTTTACACCGTTACCAGAAAAACCAGTAATACTGGCAGTGGGCCGTTTTATCGAGAAGAAAGGATTTATATACTTGATAAGAGCGGCGAGGATATTACCTGAGTATCAGTTCATCCTGGTAGGGGACGGGGAACTGATGACAACGTTTCGTATGAAGACTAACAGGGCAACAAATATCAGCTTAATAGGAACTGTTGACGAAAACTCGTTGAAGCTGCTGTATCGGGATTGCTACATGCTTGTGGCTCCGTGTGTCATGGCAAAGGGGGGCGATGCGGATGGTGTCCCGACGGTAGTACTTGAGGCCATGGCTTGCGGGCGTCCTGTAGTAGGATCGGATTTGTACTCGATGTCGCAATACGTGACATCCGGGGTCACTGGGCAGTTAGTTATGCCTGCGAATACACACGCTTTAGTTAATGCGATCCAGATACTATGCGAGGATCGTATTAATGCACAGGCTATGGGTACTCGGGCTCGGGAATGGGCCGAGAATCGTTTAGATATAAATCACAATATTACGAAAATCTGGGATATTCTGGCTACTGGCTCTGGTAAGAAGTGGCAAGCGGCTGTTGACATTGTGGAAGCGGGCCGAACTTTGTATGGTACGCCAGAAAGGTTAGCATATTATGCGGAAATACATAGGGAAGCGTTTGCCGCAATGTCTTTGCACGGATCTTGCTTAGATATAGGATGCGGTGATGGCCGGCTATCTCCGTATGTGTTAGAAACAGCTACAGAATACACCGGGGTGGACGTTGTAATACCAGAGTCTTCGGATTTGAATTTAGGTAAGGCCTCGGGGGAGAAACTTCCGTACGAAGATGAGCAATTCGATTCGGTGTTGGCATATAGTGTTCTCCAGCATGTAGAGCATCCGGAAGTGTTTCTATCGGAAATGCGTCGAGTACTCAAACAAGGAGGCGCTGCCGGATTCCAAATCTGTTTGGATTCGAATCCTATTTTTATGTGGTTGTGGAACGAGGAAGAGGCAACTGCATTGGTAGCTAAATATTTCCAGATACGTAGTACACATCTGATAAAGAGGACTTACAGTAAGATACTTGTTATCGATGCGCGGAGGAATCCTTAAATGCCATACGACACTGTTAGAAAATTCGAGAGGGAAATAGCTGCTTGGACAGGGGCAAAGTATGGCATTTCTGTTGAGAGCGGGTCAGCTGCTATTTTCCTGAGTTGTCTCTGGAAACGTATCGGAGAGCACAAGCTGCCTACAACGATACCTGCGAGGACCTATCCTAGCGTGCCTTGTTCGATTATTCATGCTGGTGGAACGGTCAGTTTTCATGACTACACTTGGGCAGGAGTGTACGAGCTGTATCCCTGGGCGATATGGGATGCGGCGTTGCGCTTCCGTCCTGGTATGGCTAAGGGAATTGCGGAAGGTCTTTACTGTTTGAGTTTTCATGTGAAGAAGCATTTGCCTATTGGGCGTGGTGGAATGATTCTTACAGATGACGAGGATGCGGCTCGTTGGTTAAAGCGGGCTCGTTTTGATGGTAGAGGGGAGTGCGACTTGTCTGAGGATAATCTCACAATGCTCGGCTGGAACATGTACATGACACCGGAACAGGCGGCTAGAGGGCTGCAACTGTTTTCGATGATTCGTCATTATTGTCCAAATGACTTGCTTGTGGCAGATCAGGGATATCCGGATCTTAGTCAGTATCCGGTTTACAGAGGAGAATAGCTCGTGTCGGAACCAAAAGTTTCTATAGGTGTCGCAGTATATAATCGTCCGGAATTAGTCATCCGTACTTTAGATTCAATTATGAACCAGGATTATACCGGACAAATTGAGATTATCATAACGGATGATGGTTCGACTGATAACACGCCAGAGGTACTCAAGGCATACGAAAAGTTTCATACCTGTTTTGAGAATCGTGTTATTAAGTATTTCTGGCAGACTCATGGTGGGATTGCGAAGGCGCACAATAACTTTCTGCGTCAGCGTACTGGAGATATATGTGGGGTTTTGGATTCCGATGACATGTATCGTGCAGCTTTTGTAACCGAATGCGTTAAAGCACTTATGTGGAATTCCGGTATCGGCCTAGTATATACTGACAATGTCTATGTAGATGGAGATGGTACCGTTCTTAGAGACTGCCCTGCTATTGAATGGGACATGACAAGATTTCTCAATACCCGCAATATACGTGGGGATTGCTGGTTAGCCTGGTGGAAGGGCGTATTGGAATTCGCACATTACGACGAAACATTCAAATTTGACCTGGATTACGATCTTTATTATCAGATGGCCCAACGAACTAATTTTATGAGGGTTCCTTTACCATTACACGCTGTTCGTGAGCATGGTGGTCGTTCTACAAGGTATCGTGAGGAGGCAGCGTACTATCATGCGGCAGCCCTTGCAAAATATGGCTTTTCAGTTACTTATGCTTACAAGAGGGCTCGGGAATTTGGTATGTTTAACGAATGGCGGGATGCTATTGTGTCAGGATACAAATTTGGGAAGTTACGACGTGCAGAATTACATTTGTAGAAAATACTAGTTGAATTTGGCCGTCAGTCGCCTATAATCGCCTTCTGATCAAGTTGTATATTCGCGGGAGGCGAAATGGCAAAGTTAGGCAAAGGTGTTTTAACCAAGGAAGAACTCGAACAGGTTCCGGAGAACTTGCGAGAGCTTTATGTCGAGAAGGACGGGAAATTCGTTCTCGATATAGAGAATGTGGACGACTTGCCCCAGGTGGGTGGTCTGAAGTCCGCATTGCAGAAGGAAAGAGACAACGTCAAGAAGCTCAAGGGCGATCTCCAGGCTACCATCGACAAGTACAAAGACATCGACCCCGACAAGGCCCGTGAAGCAGCCAAGAAGCTAGCAGAGCTTGAGGACAAACAGCTGCTGGACGCCGGCAAGGTTGACGATGTGGTTGCCAAGCGTACGGAACGTATGCAGGCAGACCATCAGACCCAGATTCAGAAATTCCAGGAAAAGCTAACCACGACAGAGACAGAGCTGAACCAGACTCGTTCTACTCTGGCGCAGGTTCAGATCGAACGAGCCATCACGACTGTCATTATTTCCAAGACAGGCGAGGCGCTTGGAGTAGTTCCGCAAGCAATCCCCGACATTCAACGCCGAGCCAGGGAAATCTTTCAGCCCGATAGTAAGACAGGGGCGATCATTCCCCGGCGCGCCGATGGTTCTATCATTTACGGAAAGGATCCGACTCAGCCAATGTCGATGGAAGAATGGCTCACGTCTTTACGGCCGGATTGTCCTCATTACTTCAAAACGTCTGGTGGAGCGGGTGGTGGTAGTAACGATGGCGGGGGAACCGCTATCCCGAAGAAAAAGCGTTCCGAAATGTCGCAGGCCGAGAAAGCGGCATTTATCGGGAAGCACGGGCAGGACGAGTTCTTTAAACTGCCTGCGTAGTTCGTCAGATTCAAAGGCGGATCGTGGCGGGAGGCCAACGTTCTTAGTCAACAAACCAAGCAGTATAAGTCAGGAGTCACATATGAACGGAAAGAACGGAACAGTCATCCTGGCCCTGGTCGCGGCCGCTCGCGGTGGTGCAGGAACCAAGGCTGACTTTGTCATTTACGACGAGGAGTTCTTCGGCGGTATGACAGAAGTCCTCATGCAGAACTCGGATGCTTTTAACGGCGCGTCGAGGAACACGATTCGACTCGTGCCGAAACGGCTGAAGGGTGATTACGAAAAGGAATCGTTCGTCAAGGAGATTTCGGGTCTGATCTCCAGGCGCGACGTCGAAAGCGTCGAGGACGCGGACGATCTCAAGTTGGAACAGGGCGAACTGATTGGGGTGAAGATCAACAGGAAGATCGGACCTGTCGCGCAGTCGCGTGACGCCTTCCGGAAGATCGCCGAAGATCCCCAGTTGTTCTCGTTCCTGCTCGGGCAGCAGTGGGGTGTTGCGGTGGCGGTGGATTACATCAACAGTGCGATCCGGGCCGTTGCAGCCGCCCTGTCTGGCATTTCCGATGTCGCTCTCACTGACTACAGTGGAGAGACTCTCATTCACACGTATTTGGCAGAAGCTCTCGCCAAGTTCGGAGATAACTCGAAGAACATCCTTTGCTGGGTCATGCACTCCAAGGTATGGTATGATCTGGTGAAGCAGTCCATCACCGACAAGATCACTAACGTCGCTGACGTCACGATTATTCAGGGTACCGCAGCTACTCTCGGCCGACCGGCAGTTATTATTGACAGCCCGTCGCTGGTGATTGCTGGTACGCCGAGTCAGTACGTGACTCTGGGACTGGTCCAGGATGCCGTGGTTGTCGACGAATCTGAGGAACGGGATATCGTGTCCGACGTCATTACCGGTAAGGAGAATATCCTCATGCGGCTGCAGGGTGAGTACGCGTATAACCTGAAGGTCAAAGGGTTTGCGTGGAACACGGCGGCCGGTGGTGGGTTGAATCCTTCCGATAGTGCAGTAGCCACCGATGAGAACTGGGTCCAGAAAGCGGCCAGTCACAAGTCGTTGGCGGGTGTATACCTGCTCACCGAATAACCTGTAAAGGTTGAGCCCGGTAGCACCTGTGCGGCGGATCCGGCTACCAAGTGCGTAACCGTATAGGTCAGGGGCATACCGGAGAGATTCGGGTGCCCCTATTTTTTTAACCGGAGGATATAATGCTACAGGTAGTCGACGTTCCGAAGATATTGATATTTTCAGCGAATCACAACAAGCCGCTGCGCTATGAACTGCGGACGTACGCGGAGAAGAAGTACCCGGGTGCGATGATATTCGCAAGGGCGAATGTGGCAGTACTTGCCGCGGACCTGGAAAAAGCGGACGTAATCATCGCAACCAAGGCGGACGCCGCAATTTTGGACATGTACAAAGCCAAGGGATTCAAGGTGGATCTTTACAAACCACCGGAAGCCCAGCCGTCACCGATTCCGGTCAAGCAAGCGGAAGTTCCTGAGGCCCCAAAAGCTCCGGAGGAACAGCCCAAGGCGGCCGCTTCTGAACCGGCCCCGGTGCCCAAAATAAAGAAGATAAAGAAACCGCCCAGGGAGTAAACCATGGCACTGGAAATCAACGCCCTAGTGGGCGATCCCGATGCAAACAGTTACATAGATCTCGAAGAGGCTGAGGAGTATTTCGAGTCTAGGTCGCCAGAGGCTCCGAATTGGGCAGCCGAGGAAGAGGGTGTCGATACTAACAAGATTCGAGCCCTGGTAACGGCTACCCGGTTATTGGATGCGGAGATTGACTGGGATGGAACGATTACTTATCCCGATCAAAAACTCCGGTGGCCTCGTATCGAGTTATATGACGCCGAGGATCGGGAGATTCCGGGCGACGAGATTCCCGACGAGGTCAAATGGGCTGTTTGCGAATACGCGGAAGTCCTACTGGCAACGGACAAGACCGAGGACATGTCGTCCGCGGGTATATCATCTTTGCAGGCGGGTTCGATCAGTATCAATTTCAGTCAGAGCCAGCCTCCGAAGCGAGTAGTATTACCCGATTACGTTTGGGACCTGGTTCGGCGATGGGGACAACGTCGGGACGCGTCTCAGGGTAGCGCCAGATTAGTCAGAGGATAATATGGCAGGCTTAGCTTCGGTTATCAAGAAAGCTATTCAAACGGCAAAGAAGGCGACCAAGGATCTGCAAATCACTATCACGCTGGAACATTGCAACGGCGATGAGAAGGAAGATGAGAAGATCGTTGGTCGCCGGACTTACGACTCGCCGGGAGTTCAATACAGGGTTGTAGTTGACAACAAGACCCGATATGTCAGTATGGACAACGGTATTCAGGGTGTTGAGATATCGGGTATTCAGTTTCTCGACCCTGTAATGATTACGGTTCGAGATCGGATCACATTACCAAACGGAAAACAGCCTCAGATCATGTCGATTGAAGGCGTGCTGAATCCGGACGGCGTTTATTACGCCCCTAAGGTGATTTTCTAATGCCTACTGTAAAAGACGTACTGGCACAGGGGTTTAGGCAGTGGTACACCGAAGGGAAAGAGTATTGCATCGGGGTTATCCGGAGAAACTGGCTACAGGGTCCCAGGCCTCAAAGGCTGGGCGTGGTAAGTGGTAATCTCCGGAATCGAGTTTGGGGCAAGGTGCTTTCAAACGGTTTTGCCGTCGGAACCAACGTCCTGTATGGCATTATGTGGGAGTTGGGTATTAAAGCCCACGAGGTTGTAGCTAAGCGGGCGAAAGTACTTGCGATCCCCGTGAAGCTAGTGAAAGGGACGTCGAAATCAGGCGCCAAGAAGATGGGCGTACTGAAAACCGGAAAAGGCAAAGGTCTTATATTTCGCAAGCGGGTTTGGATTCCGAAACAAGAACCTCGTAAGTGGCTGGAACCTGGAATGCGGGAAGCATTGCCTCAGGTTCAGAAGATGGGCGTCGGTATTTTGATGCGGTCTATCCAGAACGCAATACCTAACAGGAAAGTGTCCTACTAATATGGCCGTCACACTGGAATCGGCATTCGAGAATTTACGAGCAGCCTTTAATACGGCATTAGTGACTACGGACGAACAAAATCCGAAGTCACTAAGCAACATGATTTCCAATACTCCAAAACACCCGGAGCATGTGGAAGAGGACGACGAGTTTCCGTATGCGTGTATGATATATTCCGGCGAGAAGCCGGAGTATGAGGGTTCAGACATGCTATGGATCCAGCCCAGCCGAGAAATGGCAGCCATCCAGATGTGGTTAGCGGTGGCGCCTTCGGAATCGGATGCACTTTCGGTGGATCTGATGAAGCTGGTAAAAGTGGTTCGCGATGTTGTTAAAGCTACCACGAGGAAAGCACAGTCAAACGGATTCAGAGTCCGCGTTGACAGTGTAGAAACTGAGTATGAGCCATCGGGAAGATGGGGGCTTGCGGTAGTCACCGTGACTATCGGGGCGTATGACTAGTTAACCTGGCCGATCAGCGGCCTGAATTCAGGAGACAGTATGCGAGGGATTGACTTACAGATGGCGTTCAGCCTAAACAAACAGGCTGATATGAAAACCGCGATGGCGGCCGCATCGATCGACCGTTGTCTGCCGTATCGCGCCTTCGTCCCGTCGACGCAAGAATTTCCCGATGCGATCAGTGACGCACCCTGGTATGGCAAAGGAAATTCTTATGCGTCTTTCTGGGACCCGATCACCAAACAAGTGATGCTGCCCAGTAGGGAGTTTTCACTTTCGAATTTGTCGGCTCTGTTCGCGCCGGCAATGGTCATGGGCAAGGTGGAAGCGGCAACACCGGGTTCGGGTGCTGGGGTGTATAAGCACCGGTTTACTTTCCAGGATCCGTTGGCGTCCCCGGAACCGATTTACACGGCCATGATCGAGAAGATGGGCAGTATTTACCAGCGTTTGATCAGCGGCGCCGTCATCGAGCAGTTTACTCTCACGGGCGTCAGGACGGACCATGTCACAATCGCCTGGCAGGGTTTCGCGCGCAAGATGGTGACCGATGCGACCGCACTCCCGGAGATTCCGGACTGTTCGTTTTTCAAGACCATCAAGGGGACGTTCAATTTCGGTGCTACCGGGGCCGCTGCGAACGTGTCGGCCCAGTTGGTAAGCTGGAACCTGACCGTGAACCAGAACCCGTCGAAGTGGTGGATGCCCGGTAATGCGGCCGGCGAAGAGAACCTGCTCACAAAGTGCAAGATCGGGAAGCAGTCGGCTATCGGTCAGATCGTGATCTTACTCGAAGACGCCAATCAGAAGACGTTGTTCGAGAATAACTCCGAATGCGAACTCACTATCCTACTGGTGGGCGACAAGATCGGAGCCACCGATACCAAGTATCAGGTGGAGATCAACATTCCGCACTTGAAGATCCCCAGTGAGGCGTTCGGTGAGGAGCAGGAGCAGGTTACGTACACGATTCCGTTCACGGAGAACACGATTCTCAAGGATCCCGATGACGACTATCTGTCCATCGAGGTTCAGTGCGACGAGAACGACGCCAAGTTGCTGGTTGCGGCGTAGCGGAGTCGGTCATGATTGGAGTAGCAAGACCGACAAGGGGTTTGGAGTTCGCGGAATCGGCTCAGTCTATCGAGCGTAACCTAAGGGGTGTTCCTCATATAATAGAGCGCACTTGGGACCAGCCGCTTCCGGATTCTTTTAACTACCTGTCGGACTTGCTGCTCGCAGAACCGGATGTAACCGACATTCTGTTCGTGGAAGAAGATGTGGTAGTGCCTCAGGGTGGTGTTGAGGCACTTCGGTCTGTAAACGCAGATATTGTTTCTCTTAATTATCCTTTAAAACCATCCGGCAGAATATCTGTAATGCGCGATCAGGACAAGAATCTGCTGTGGGTGTCATTGGGCTGTACCTTGATAAAACGGCGAGTATTCGATGGTATGCAGCGTCCCTGGTTCAGAACGGCTCACACTATCGGATCAGTGCATGAGGGGAGCTCGTGTAAGAAAAGGACGTACAGACTGGTTGCGAGTCCGTCATTTCCGTATGGTGGACAGGATGCTTACTTTTGTTGGAATGCAAAGGAAGCAGGATTCGGGCTAGATGTCGTCAATAACTTGATGGCTGATCATTTGGTGCTAGTGGCGCTGGGTGCGCCGACAACAAATGACGGTTGTCACCAGATCCGTCGGGTATGTCCGACAGGGAGTTAAACAATGGAAACGATGAAAGAGGAAACACCAGTACCGGTGTATGAACTAACAGCAGAGACGATCGGATTCTTGTTTCGTATTCGTCACGACTCCGGCAAACCGTTTGCCGTTCATACCAAGATGAAACCTTACGACAATCGGGTCATGATCCAGTTGTTGAAGGAGCGGGCCGGCTTTATGCAACAGGCGAAGGACGACTTCGACGCCTGGGACGTGAAGGACGGTAGCGTGGTTGCCGGTCGTGAGTTTTTCGATGCGCACAAAGTTGAGGTGTCTCTGAACGGAACCGTTCTCACGGACGAGCAGTTTGAAAAGCTCGATGCCCGATACAACATTCGGGATGCTACCATCGAGCACGGATATAACGGAATCCACCGGGTGCTGGCCGATCCTGAAGAAGAACTTAAGAAATTGGACGTCGATGACATCCTGGGAGATACTACAATCCGGATGAACTTTTCCCTGACCGACGAAAAGGGCCAGGAACAGACCGTTATCATCGAACACGCCTTTGACTACCCGAATGCGATGGATTCTCTCGCTTATGAGAGAGCCCAAATACAGCAAGGCCTTCGCGCAGGAGGGTTTAGGGTCGCTTATAACCACGAAGCCCTGAATACTCTATACAATAAGAAGATTCAGGCCGTCCTAGGTCTGGTAATCAACGGCCAGCCTTGTACGAAGGCCAACAAGGACGAATGGGTCGATCTGGTTCCCTATTTGATGAAGCGCGCGGCTCTGAACTTCATGTTCACCAGGGCCGAGAGGGCTACAAGGGGAAACGGATAACGCTGGAGGGCTTTAGGGCCGCCCTCCGGGTACATCTGGCAGGAGGCTCTGCGGGATGCGAGCACGAACCGAATTGGCGTCAGCTATTTTCGGTGGTCGCCAGACCAGACGACTCAGCATCGAGGCGCAAATGGGCCGCAAAGTCAATCAAGGAATTGCGGCCTACTTGCCCTAAGTTGCAAATGAATCCAACAGCTTGTTATGGTTGCCCTTCGAACCCGATAAAGGACGATCCCGATTTGGACCGGGGAGCGTACCAGATGTACTCGGGACTAATAGAAACGATCGGAAAGTTAGTCGATGCTGTTAGGTTCGGCTTCGTGCCGGCTGATTCGATTACGCGATTAGAGTTTTCTCTAATACGCATATACGATAAATCAGTAAACTCGCGAAGGTGGTAATTATATGCCAGAACTTGTATTCGTAGTAAAGGACCAGGGTGGACAGCTTGTACTAAACAGGCTGAACGAACTCGACAAGTCTTGGAGTAAGGTCGGGGAGTCCGGAAAAAAGTCCATGCAGGAAGGGGAGAAGGCTGCAAGTATGTTCGGCGAGTCCCTGGATGGCATCAAGGACATTGTTGCAGGTCTGGCATTAACTTTTGGTGGCATGAGTATTGCCAGTCAGATTGAGCACTGGTCGGACAAGCTAATTGGATTCGAAACCGAGTTTGCGAAGGTTACTACGTTGTTTGATGCTAGTAGCGGGACTTATGATAACTTGAAGAACCAACTGCTGGACATCGGTGGGGAATTTGGTACTAGTGCGGATCTGGCAAAAGGGTTATTCGCTACTTTGCAGGCAGGTGTATCGACAGCGGATTCTATGGAGTTCTTGAAACAATCAACTATGCTATCGAAAACGGCGTTTATAGATACCAACAGTGCCGTGGATCTGTTGAAGGTATCTTTAAACGCTTACGGAAAAACCGTTGACGATGCGGCAGATACTTCTGAGACGTTGTTCCGTATTATGCGGACGGGTGGTGGAATAGACGCACAGGAATTGGCTCGGGGTTTAGGGCGTGTAGCCGCGGTAGCGTCTACTTTGGGTGTTCCGTTAACGGATGTGGGCGCGATGATTGCGACTCTCAAGCAGCAGTCGATTCCGGCAGCCCAGTCAGCAGTAATGTTAACTTCGGTTATGACCAAGATGACAACCGAAGGTAGCAAACTAAACAAGATCATGAAGGAATACAATATTGATATATCGAAGGCTCGTATCCAGCAGGACGGATTCGGGGCCGTACTTGCCGACTTAGGACCGTATATCAAGGACGATACGGACTTAATGTCGGAAATGGGAATCCAGGGTCGTCAGTTGAATGCGTTCTTGTCCCTGACAACGACTTTGTCCGATAAATACAAGGTGAAACTGGAGCAGATGGGCGAAGCCGGAAAACACATGGAAGAATCACACGCGAGGATGGAGGAAACACTCGGGGAGAAATGGGAAAAGACTATTAACAATGCCGAGAGGGCAATGGACAAGTTCCTCGACGGTGTTGGATTCCTGAAACCTATGGTGGACAAGCTGAACGAGACCTTTACTACAGGGCACACTTGGATAAATAAGGTTGCTGCCGCGGTAATAGGACTGGCACTGGCTTTCGGAACACTCAAGATCGTGACGGTTATTTCTCAAATGTCCATGTTTGGAAATATCCTTGCCGGCCTGCAGCTATTCACTATGGTTAGCAGTTTAGCAGATCTCCAGGCAGCGTTCAGTACATTGCTACTCGGTATCAATCCTGTCATTTTGGCTCTGGCGGTGTTGACGGCAGCGGTTATTTACTACAAGGACGAAATTTCGGATGCAATCATAGCGACTGGGCGATGGTTAGGACTTGTTGATCAGCTACCTGTTGTGACTGAGGCCAGTGGTGCTGCTACAGGGCGTATGGCGGCTCAGTTTGGAGTTTCAGCAGCGAAAATGAAGGAACTAATAACGGCGGGGGACGGTGCCGGGTTAACTCTACGGGAACATGCTAAACAAATTGAGGAAGTCCGTAAAAAGGTGGAAGCGGGAACACTCAGTCAGACGGACTACGAAAAGGCGTTGTTAAGACTTATCAAAACCCGCAAGATGGATACCGATGCGGAAGATAAGGCCTTCGATGCTATGAACAAAACCGGCAAGTTATCCGCCGAGGAAAAGAAGAAGGCCGAGGAATTAGCCAAAGCGATGGAGCAGCTTGCGAATCCTGGGAAGGAGCTTGCGGAGAACCTGTCGTTAATAACTCGGGCCGGAAAGAGCACAACCGACTTTGCCAGGGCGTACAGTAAGCAGATTGTGGAAGCAGCGGATGCGGCCGACACTCTTAAGTTGTCATTACCGGCTAGTATCAAGGCTTTGTTACCACAGGCTAAGGCATTCGAGGCTACAAAGGACAAAGCGAAGGAAGCGGCCGAAGCCGTAAAACAAGAGGCGAAGGACTTCGCGGAAAACCAGAAGAAGGCAGCGGAATTGTTAAAGAACTTGCCTCTGGTAGCCTTCGGATTCAAAAGTGACGAGATGAAACAGAACTATCAGGCTATGTTTCAACAGATGGTAGTTGTTGATTATCTCTCTGGTAAGTTTCACAACATGGCCGAGATCTATGCGGACGCCACCGATAAGTTGAAATGGCTCGATGGTGTTATGGTGAAGAACAATGCGGATATTCGTGCTCAGGCTGAGGCATTCAAGGAGAGTATTTCCTATACCGGATTGTTGAAAGCGGCATACGAAGAACTCGGAATATCTGCGGATAAGGATCTTAAGAAGGTAATTGATGCTGAGAAACGAATTAATGATAATCCGTTCTTGTCAAAGGGAGTGCGTACAGATGCGGTAACACAGGCTGTTCGGGATACTATGAATCAAATGGGCCAGCTAGATTCGTATACAAAGAAAGCTCTTGATGACATGGTATTTGGAACCGACGCAGCTGTCCGGGAAAAGATGATTCCTACCTGGATGGACTACCAGCGCAGCTTGAAGGATATCAACGGCCAGTTGGCTCCGGAAACGGTTGCTACGTTAACTAAGGTCATGACCGGGACGGATATCGTACTCAAGAAAGAGATGCTCCCGTTGTGGCAGGAGTATGTGGATTCGATTAAGCTGATATACGGTGGCCAGTTGCCAAAGGATATTGCGAAGATTGACGAGAAACTGAAAAAGCAACTGGGTGATGACGCCGGAGCAATGGCGGACGCGTTTACGCAAGAGATATCAACGATATTCACGGATTTTAGTAAGGGCGTTGCGGATATGATATTCGACGCGCAGTCTATGTCCGATACGATAGTTGGTATCTTTAAAGAGTTTGCGAAGATGGTTGTCAGGACTATTCTCCAGGAAGCTTTCAAGCCTGTTGAGAAAGGCCTCCAGGATATCATCAAACAGATTTTCTCGACTGCGAATGCGGCTAAAAAAGTAACCGACACAGGTACGACAACTGGAACGTCGGGTGGTACACTTACGCCTCTTGGAAAGGACTACGGCAGCGTACTCCAGGGTAGCTTAGGAGACTGGACTCAGGCAGCTACGACGGAAGGTTCGTCAACATCGAATGCAGCTTCGGCGACTACGACTAAGGGTCTTGCTGGATGGCTTTCCAAGATATCGGGAGGGAAGACAGGTGAAGGCACAGGGTTCGGTGGTATATTCGGATCCGAGGGTAGCTGGGGTGACTTCGGTGGAACAGCAGCGGGCGGCGCGCTACAGATGGGGGCGTTCGCTGGTGGTACCATGGCATTCATGGACTCGCTCAAGTCCAAGGGTGTTAAAGGCTGGCTTGAGGCTGTTGGGGGAGGTGCAGCAATAGGGACCGCTATTCTACCTGGTATTGGTACACTTATCGGGGCCGCAGCAGGAACTATTGTACATGGTATCGAGGTAGCGATTAGGGGTATTATCGGAAAGAATGCGTACCAAGCAGGGGCCGGTGAAGTGGGCCGAGACTTTGGTGGGGTATCTGCCAGTGAGGATGACCTGAAGAAGTTTCTTGATAACATGGGAATCGCAGAGGATAAGGCTTACGCCATCCGTAAAGATATTCTATCGAGTCCGCAGTCACTAGTTAACTTCATATACCCGATGGCTCAGGCTCAGGGAAAGACAACGGAATTCCTAGCCTCACTGGAGAAGGTACAAACGGCTTGGGGAACGTTCGATTTTAGAAAGGCATTCGACCTGGGTAACCTTACAGGGGACTGGACGGAATTGGATAAGGCTTACAAAGCAGCGTTTCAGGATTCTGCGGCTTTGAATCAGAACGTCCCCGATTGGCAGGATAAGCTCTTGATGTTGGGTAATGCTACAAAGGAGGTAGCAAAGAGCTTCCAGGATCTGTATAAGACATTCGTTGATTCTGGTGAAGTGAGCCAGGAATTGTCGGACTTCGTTTCGAAGAACAGAACGGATCTTGATAAGGCGGCTAAGTCGTCTGAGATGTTTGCGGACGAGCTAGCCAAGGTGGACGCGGTTATTAAGGCTTTGGGTGAACATGCCAGTGAGCTAGCCGTATTTAAAACCCTGAAGGACGGGTTCCAGTCGCTGGAGGACGGGTTAAATTCATTTAAACCTGCTATGGACGACATGTTTCAAACGTTTATAAACCAGGGCATTATAACGGACCAGCTAAAGGCCAAGATAACGGAGTACGGTGGCGATCTGAAAGCCTTCCAGGATACTGCAGGGTTGCTTAAGTTGAATAACTACTTTAGTGAGATGGTTCAGCACTTTAAGGATACTGGGGAGATACTACCCGACCTTAGAAAAATGTTTGAACAGTTTGGAGGTGACCTATCCGTACTTGATCAGGCAGCTGCGATGCCAAATCTCAAGGGCTTGTTAACTTCGATTACCGATCTTAAGCAGGGCTTGAACGATCTGGCTCCGGATAAGTCTCCGATTCAAAGTGTATTGGAAGGAGACTTTAGTGAGGAAGTTCAGGCACAGCTTGAGGCTATGGGCTTGGATCCGTCCAAGCTGGAAAAGATAACCGGTATGATTGACTTGATGAAAAAGTTCCAGGATGCCAGGACTGAGTTTGAGAAGACAGGTAAAATTCTACCGGGTGGGATCATGGAACAGATGCTGGGCACTTATGGTGGTTCTGCCGGCCTTGCGGCTCTGGATAAGTACAAGCAAGGATTTAACACCGTGACGCCTCAGTTGCTGGATACCATGCAGAAGAACATGGAGAAAGCGTTCAAGGACGAACGGAAAAACGTTTACGATTATTTGGCAGACATACAGTCAAAGACTCAGACTTCCGTGGACGATATATCCTCGAAGATTGAGGACCAGTTCCAGTTGGTCAGTACTAACATCGCAACGGCATTCGAGGCCGCAAGGGTATCTGCGGTGGCTGAGATTGACAAGATACTCGCCAAGATCAAGGAAGCGAATCAGGCGTTTATCGACCTCATTACAAACGTTAACAACGGTGGTACCACAACGACGCCGACTATCCCTGGTGGAACTGGTGGCGATGGTGGAGACGGTACTGGAGACAATACCGGAGACAACACCGGGGATGGTAGTAAGCCTTCGCAGCCGGATATTCCAATGGCGAACGCAGTATATGCTCCGGTGTATAACTTTAGTGGAGCAGTATTTAATGGGTGGGATGACTTCAAGTCTGAGGTTGCGGCCGCTACCGAAGAAGTATATCGGGATGGTGGGTTACAGTTTCTCAGAAGCAATTAGGAGCTAACCGTGACAGTCGCATATGGTCATTATCGATATTTAGTAGATTGGAACAATGACGGAGACTTCGGGGAAGGTGGCGAGGATATTTCAGCGTACGTCATCAAAAGCAACTGGAAGCGAGGTAGAGGCTCGGTATCTCCGTTAACCGGCCGCAGCCAATCTGGTAGTGCTACATTGACGATTGATAATGCTACCGGATATTTTTCCAAGAAAAATGCGGCTAGTCCGTATTATGGCAAGATGAAACTGGGCCGTAAGGTTCGCATCGAGATGAAGATAGGTTCCGGTGGCTGGATTACAATGTTCACCGGGGAGCTTGATACAGTATCCCCTGTTGGGGCTGCCCAGCGTAGTGATAACCAGGTGACGTTAACTGCTAAGGGGATTATTACTCGATTAGGCGATCGAGCATATGTTACTGTTGAGATGCAGGTTGACATCGCGACCGGAGCCGCAGTTGCCCTGGTGTTCGATGCAATAGGATTTACAGCATACAGTGTGGACACTGGTCAGACTACAATGTCCCGCTGGTGGACTAACGGAAAAGTAGCGGCTTTGGAAGCGATCCGCCAGATAGAGGAAACCGAACTCGGATTCTTTCTTGAGGGTCGCGATGGTTCTGGTATATTCCAGGATCGTAGTTATCGGTTCACTGGTGATCGTTTAGTATCTCAGGCTTGCTATACCAACATGGTGGATGGAGCTCCCGCTGGATCATTACGATTCGAAACAATCGAGCCTATAGATAGACGGCAGGACATTTACAATATTGTGGAAGTGGATGTCCGAGTGTTCAACAAGACAGAAGATGAAGTCTTGTGGACGCTAGTAAATATTAACGATGACACGAATCCGGGTGGAGCCCCTATACTTATTGCCGCAGGCGATACTTTCAAGGTTCGCGCGAAGTTTCCGAATCCGACTACACAGAATGGTTGGATTGCAGTTGACGAATGGGGTATTGTTGACCTGCAAGCGAATTCGGCTGGAGACGGATCTGGGGACGATTTGACTGAGCTGTTGATACCGGCGGATCCGGTTAAGTACTCGAACGCAATGGATCTGGAATTCCACAATACTAATGCTGTTCCTTGTTACATTACCGTATGCGTAGCTCACGGGGTAGCGGTAGTAGAGGGTGACCCGATTCCGATCACCAAGCAGGACGATGACAGCATCGCGGATATTGGTGAGAAGACTTTTACGTTCCCTGGTAAGTTCGTAACATCCGTTGAGGAAGCAACAGGGTTTGCGGAACATATTCTGAGTATTTCCAAAGATGAGATGATGGGTTTAACCGTACAGCTGGACGCGAATGCTAGTGCGGATCATTTGTTGGAGGCTCAGACTCGTCAGGTAAGTGACAGGGTAACCGTAACCGCCGATGAGAATTCTGGACTATATGTGGATACCGACTTTTTTGTTGAGACAGAGGCTCATTCGGTAGATCACCAGAACGCAAACCGGCATAAGGTTGTATATGAACTATCGGAAGCGACAGGGGAAGCTTGGGGACCGCTAAACGTACCTTACGTACCTAAAACCGTACCCAAGCCTCCTGGAGGGGTTTCTCCACACGTTCCAGACGACCTTTGGACTAACGCAATTAGTAATGGACTCCGGTTGTCTCTGGGGTGCGTAGCGGACAAATGGAATGAGGATATTGACGAAGGTGAGTTCAGGGCTCAGCTATTTGATGTGGGATTCTCGGCTAGTTCTGTTGACTTGCGTACTGTTGCTGAGGGAGGTACTCTAGCACATGATGGAGTAACACAATGGGTAGTCACTGGTTTGGCGGCTACTTTTGCCGGTATTGGTTACTTTATTAAGGCAGCATCCGCAGGTCGTTTGTACTTTGCTTTCCGGCTTCATAATTCGGCGGGTTATTCAGTGTGGAGTGACGGGAACGATACTCCGAACAAAGTTATTGACTATATCGATACTGAGGACGCGGCTAGTTCGGATACTGGACCACCAGCAGACTGGGCTGTTATTGTAGTCAAGGGAATAGCTGAAAATACAGTGCGTGTGCGGGCGTCTCGTCCCAAAACAAACGGCCATAAGATATGGTTTGGATTTTTCCAAATCAAGGACGCTACTACCGGGGCATGGCGAGGACTTAGTGAGGCTTCGGGTGTAGCGGGTTCGTCAACTATACTGTACGACGGAAGCGCCCAGGCA